>Ga0247730_1000379_pt1 | contig 35298 bp, 30 predicted proteins | sample UWRJL073202C2_FD_180959 | JGI IMG/M metagenome (GOLD analysis project Ga0247730, IMG submission 180959) | Plant litter microbial communities from Arlington Agricultural Research Station in Wisconsin, United States - UWRJ-L073-202C-2 | ecosystem: Environmental > Terrestrial > Plant litter >... | reverse complement strand
GCTGGTCCTGGATGGCGCGGATGCCGGCCGTCACCGCGTAGGGCTTGGCATCGCCGTCGCCGGCGGCGGACCCGGGGATCATGCGCCAGTGGTACAGCACCCGCGGGATGTGGTGGATCCGGCGTGCCTTCTCGGTGACGCGCAGCACGAGGTCGTGGTCCTGCGATCCGTCGTACCCGGGACGGAACCGGCCGACCTCACGCACGAGGCTCGTGCGCAGCACCGAGAAGTGGCACACGTACATCCCGTGACGGAAGCGCTCGGGCGACCAGTCGGCCTTCGCGAAGCGATGGGCGAGGCGCCCATCGGGCAGCATCTTGTCCTCGTTGCTGTAGATGTAGTCGATGTCGTCGGGATGCGCCGCGATGACCTTGGCCATCTCCGCCAGGGCATGGGTCGTCAGCAGGTCGTCGTGGTCGAGCAGCGCGATGAACGGCGCCTTCGCGGCATCGACCCCGTCGTTGGACGCGGCGACGATGCCGCCGTTCTGCTCGCGGGTCAGGACGCGGATGCGGGGGTCGCGGGCGGCCTGGGCCCGGAGCTCGGGTGCGACCGCCTCGTCGGGCGAGCAGTCGTCGACCAGGATCCATTCCCAGTCGCCGAACGTCTGCGCGAGGACCGAGTCGACGGTGTCCCGGAACACGGCGGGCGGGACGTTGTAGACGGGCGTGACGATCGAGAACAGCGGACCGGAGGTCTCGGTCATGAACGAGACTTCCGGCCGATCGATGCGAGGGGCTTGACCACCCGGCTGCCGACACGCCACGTGGTGGACTTCTTCATCGCGGCGACCTGCTCCTGGAGGAGCAGGGCGCGGTCCTTGTGGCGACGGCTCTCGCGCTTCACCCGGGCGAGCTTCTCGCGGAGTGCCTCGGTCTCGGCGGCGAGACCGACGGCGTGGTCGCGGTGCACGAGCGCCGTGCGCCGCTGCTCGAGGCGCAGGGCCTGGACCTCGGCGCGCAGGTCGGCGTTCGCCGCGGTGAGGGAGTCGATGACGTCACGGAGCGACGTGCCGGGGTCGTCATGGGTGCCCGCTCCGGGCTGCTCGGGCGGAGTGGTGTTGCTGAGAGAGCTCACGCTGTTCCATTCTTTTCGGGCCCGTGCCTGCCTGCTGTGGCGGGGAGAGCTTGGCCAGATGTGGGACATCAGTGTCGACTCCAGGTCGACGAAGGTGTCGAACCAGTCGAAGGGTGTGTCGGGTCGGGCGAGACGCAGGATGTAGTCCGCAGCCTCGCCCACGGTGCGTCCGCGCAACCAGTCAGGCCTGCATCGGGCGACCATGAGGTCGTAGGCGAGCCAGAACGCACCACGGGCCCGGACCAGGTCAGCGCCCCTTGGTCGGGCGTCGAGCTGCCATTCCTGGTCGAACGGCTCGAGTCCCCCGTGCGCCTCGCCGATGAGCACGTTGCGCGGGATCAGGTCCCAGCACACCGGCTCGCCCTCGACCACCGAGCGGTCGACCAGGTCGGACCACTCGCGCAGCAGCAGCGCCACCCGGACGGGGTCGGTCGCGGCCGCCAGCACGCCCGTCAGCCCGGTGCCGTCGAGGAGCGGCTCCGAATGGGGCCTCAGGTGCAACGGGCCCTCGGCCCGGGGTGCGTCCGGGAACGTGGGCTCACGGCGGATCAGGGGACCGCTCCCGGCGTCGGCGATGACGGTGTTGGTCGCCGAGAACGCGGCGCGCCGACCCATCGACCAGTACGTGGCTGCGCTCGTGGGGGCAGGAGGTTCGGTTGCCGCGATCACGACGAACGAGTTGGCGCTGCGAGCGCCCTCGCCGCGGGCCACGGCCTGCGACCACAGGGACGCCTCGCTGAAGCCCGCCGGGCGGGGGCCGTCGTACGAAGGACTCGGGAACCCCGGAAGGGCGGTCAGCAGGTCGGGAGCCAGCCCTGCGAGGGCGTCATGGTCGAACACGGTGCGCGCGCTGCGGTGATCGGGGAAGGCGGAGAGCACGGCGGGCGAGAGCCCGGCCGACCGCACGGCCTTCTCGAGGTCGTCCCGGTGCCACTGCGCCGGTCGCTCGACCTGGCCGTGGCGCGCCAGTGGCGGAGCGTCGCCGGCGACGAACCTGACCCCGTCGACGTTGTCCGCCCCCAGCACGAGCAGCCCGCCGGGAGCCAGGAGCGCGGCGCACTGCTGGACGAACGTCTCGAGGGCGGTGTCGTGGTGCCGCAGGTCGCCCATGACGTCCAGCGCGACCACGAGGTCGTAGACGGGTTCGACCGGGACGTCGTCGATCCATCCGACGTGGACCTGCACGGAGGGGAGGTCGTCGCAGCGGCGGGCCGCGATGGTCGCGAGTCGTGGGTCGGACTCGACCGCGTCGACCGTCGTGCAGGTCTCGCCGAGGTATCGCGTCACGGCCCCACCGCCGGGAGCGATCTCGAGGACGGTGGAGCGGGCGGAGATGTCGATCGCCCGGAGGGTGTTGGCCCGCGCCGACGAGAGGTGGTGGCGGTCGAACCAGGTCGCGCAGGCCGCTTCCACCTCGTCGCTGGACGAGGAGAGGTCCGTGGCGGTGCTCAGCGCGTCCAGCAGGCGCGCCTCGTCGGGGAACATCGCCGCGTCGATCTCGGCCGCCGAGTGGAGCGTTCCCGAGCGCAACGGTGTGGTCGTGGTCAACGCCCCTCCCTCGGTCTGCGTGGAGCCTGACATCGCGAGAAACTATACTGCCGTCACGGCGACGCAGGTGCTGTGGGTATTCCCCGGCGCGACAGTCAGTGGTCGCCCTCCTCGACCGAAGAGAGCTGAACCGTGCGGGTTGACTTGCGGCCATCGACCTGCGCGGTCCGTCGGCTGGTGTGTCTTGTCGTCGCGACGCTCGTGCTGGCCGGATGCTCGGGGTCGGACTCGAAGGACGTCCCCGAGCCCGTCGACGGACCCCTGTCGATCCTCCTGGTCAACGACGACGGGTGGGACGCCCCCGGCATCACCGCGGTCTACGACGCCCTGCGCGCAGCCGGCCACGACGTCACCCTCGTGGCGCCGCTGGAGAACCAGAGCGGGCGCAGCATGGCCACCAACGTGGACGCCCTGGCCGTGACGCGACCCGAGCCGGGAAGTCCGAAGTACGCCGTCGACGGCACCCCCGTCGACGCCCTCAACGTCGGCCTCTTCGGTGTGCTGGACGACAAGCGGCCGGACGTGGTGGTGTCCGGCATCAACCTGGGCGCCAACGTCGGGGCGAACGTCAACTACTCGGGCACGTTCGGCGCAGCGACCGCGGCGGCGGAGGCCGGTGTTCCCGCGTTCGCGGTCAGTGCAGATGTCGACGCGGACGGTGTGGCCGACTTCGACGACGCCACGCAGGTGACGGTGAGGCTGGTCGAGGCGTACGCGCGACGGGGATTCGACGGCATGGGACGGCGGGGCGTGATCAACGTCAACGTCCCGTTCGAGGTGGCCGGTCGAGACCGGCCGCGCGGCGTCGTGGCGGCCCCGCTGGCGGACGGCGGTCCGCGCAGCGTGGTCTACCGCGACACGGGCGGCGACACCTGGACGCCGGAGTTCGCCTACGACCCGCGGGTCGGCGGCCGCGCCGCCGATGCGGAGCGTCTGGCCGACGGCTACGTGACGGTGACGGCCCTGTCCGTGGCGAGACAGACCTATCGGTCGGAGGAGGACGTGCTCACCGATCTCGTCGACGGAGCCGACCTGCTGCGAAGGTGACCGGCGTCACACCCCGACGTACACTTCGCTCATGGGATCGCCCAACGATCTCGCGATGCCGCCCGGTGCAGATCCGGCGACGCTGTCGAGATACCTCAACCAGGCGCACGACACGTTCGTGACGACGGGTTCCGCCGACCCCGCGCTGCGGACGCTCGTGCGTGAGTCCTGGCGACGCAGCGTCGCAGGAGGTCTCGACCCCGAGCAGGCCCTGGCCCGCATCCGGCTCGACGAGGAGTCCCTGGCGGCTATCCGCGACGCGCACCCCCTCGCGGCCGGCATGCCCGTCATCCGCCGGCTCCTGGTCGAGAGCGCGGCCGATGCCGGTCTGCTGGTCGCGGTCAGCGACGCCGCCGGTCAGCTGCTGTGGGTCGAGGGTGACGCCTCGCTGCGCTCGCTCGCGGAGGGGATGCACTTCCTGCCCGGCGCCGACTGGAGCGAGGCCAGCGTGGGCACGAACGCCCCGGGCACGGCGCTGGCGCTCGATCGACCGGTGCAGATCTTCGGGCCGGAGCACCTGGCCCGCCAGGTCACCCCCTGGAGCTGCTCGGCCGCGCCCATCCACGACCCCGACACCGGCGCGATCCTCGGGGTGCTCGACCTCACCGGCGGAAACGACGTCGTCACGCCGCAGAGCCTGACACTGGTGCGGGCGACCGTCGCCGCGGTCGAGGCCGAGCTCACGATCGCCCGGCTCAGTCCCGCGCCCCACCACACGGCGGTCGCGTCGAGCGGGTGGTCGGTCCCGAGCCTCGAGGTGCTGGGCGGGCACGGTGCGACCCTGCGCCACGGCTCGACCACGTCCCGCCTGAGCCTGCGGCACAGCGAGATCCTCCTGCTGCTGAGCGAGTCGGCCGACGGACTGACCACGTCCGAGCTGGGCGTCGCGCTGAGCGACGACGAGCAGGCGCAGGTCACGGTGCGGGCCGAGCTGTCCCGCCTCCGCTCGGTGCTCGGCCCGATCGAGCTGGCCTCGCGGCCCTACCGGCTCGAGGCGACGCTCGAGACCGACGTCGCAGGGGTGCGCGACGACCTCGCGGCCGGACGTCTGCGCCGGGCGGTGGCGAGGTACCGCGGCCCTGTCCTGCCCGCGTCCACCGCGCCGGCGGTCGAGCGGCTCCGCGACGAGCTCCACATGCACGTGCGCTCTCGCCTCCTGGTGTCCGACGACGCGGACGCCCTGCTCTCGTTCGCCGACACGGGCCACGGGCGTGACGACTTCGAGGTGTGGGAGCGGGTGCGCTCGATCCTGCCCAGCAGCTCCCCGCGCTACGCCCAGGTGGCAGCCCACGTGGCGCGCCTCGACGAGGAGCTGGGCTGAGCCCAGCCCATGCAACGCCCCTGCAACGAGGGTGTGACTACGGTCACAGGATCCCCGAACTGCAAGGAGTTCCCATGAGTGTGTACGCCCAGCCAGGCACCGAAGGAAGCGTCGTCACGTACAAGTCGCGTTACGACAACTGGATCGGTGGCGAGTACGTCGCGCCGGTCAAGGGCCAGTACTTCGAGAACATCTCGCCGGTCAACGGCAAGGTCTTCTGCGAGATCGCCCGCGGCACCGCCGAGGACATCGAGCTCGCGCTGGACGCGGCCCACGCCGCCGCTCCGGCCTGGGGCAAGACCTCGGTCGCCGAGCGTGGCGTGATCCTCAACAAGATCGCCGATCGCATCGAGCAGAACCTCGAGATGCTGGCCGTCGGCGAGACCTGGGACAACGGCAAGCCGGTCCGCGAGACCTTGGCAGCCGACCTGCCGCTGGCCGTCGACCACTTCCGCTACTTCGCCGGTGCGATCCGCGCCCAGGAAGGGCACCTGTCGCAGATCGACGACGACACCGTGGCGTACCACTTCCAGGAGCCGCTGGGCGTCGTCGGGCAGATCATCCCGTGGAACTTCCCGATCCTGATGGCCGTCTGGAAGCTCGCTCCGGCACTGGCCGCCGGCAACGCCGTCGTGATCAAGCCCGCCGAGCAGACGCCGGCGTCGATCATGCTGCTGATGGAGCTCATCGCCGACCTGCTGCCTGCGGGCGTCGTCAACGTCGTCAACGGCTTCGGCACCGAGGCGGGCGCACCGCTGGCCTCGTCCAGCCGCATCCGCAAGATCGCCTTCACGGGCGAGACCACGACCGGCCGCCTCATCATGCAGATGGCCAGCCAGAACCTGATCCCCGTGACGCTCGAGCTCGGCGGCAAGTCGCCGAACGTCTTCTTCGAGGACGTCGCCGCGAAGGACGATGCGTTCTACGACAAGGCGCTCGAGGGCTTCACGATGTTCGCCCTCAACCAGGGCGAGGTGTGCACGTGCCCGTCGCGCGCGCTCATCCAGAACTCGATCCTGGAGTCGTTCCTCCCGGCCGCGACCGAGCGGACCAAGCTCATCAAGCAGGGCAACCCGCTCGATGTCGAGACGATGCTCGGCGCACAGGCCAGCAACGACCAGCTCGAGAAGATCCTCAGCTACTTCGAGATCGGCGTGCAGGAGGGTGCCCGCATCATCACCGGTGGCGAGCGCGTCGACCTCGGCGGTGACCTGTCGGGCGGCTACTACGTGGCGCCGACGATCTTCCAGGGCAACAACAAGATGCGTGTCTTCCAGGAGGAGATCTTCGGTCCCGTCGTCTCGGTGACGGGCTTCGAGGACTACGACGACGCCATGAGCATCGCCAACGACACGCTGTACGGCCTCGGTGCCGCGGTGTGGTCGCGCGACACCAACACGGCGTACCGCGCCGGTCGCGACATCCAGGCCGGACGGGTGTGGACGAACAACTACCACGCCTACCCGGCCCACGCGGCCTTCGGCGGCTACAAGTCGTCCGGCATCGGCCGCGAGAACCACCTGATGATGCTCGACCACTACCAGCAGACCAAGAACCTGCTGGTGAGCTACTCGAACAATGCCCAGGGCTTCTTCTGAGCATGACCGCTGACACCAGTGCGGCCCGCGTGGAGCGCATCGCGATGACCCCGAAGGCTGCGGAGCTCCTCCGCAGCCTTCGGGCCTCGCACGGCAAGCCGTTGATGTTCCACCAGTCCGGTGGGTGCTGCGACGGCTCCGCCCCCATGTGCTTCACGCAGGGGTTCTACATCGTGGGGCCGACCGACGTGCACCTCGGCGACCTCGACATCGGCCCCGACGCCGACATCGACCCCGAGGGCGTCGTCCCCGTACACATCTCGCGCGAGCAGTTCAACTACTGGTCGCACACCCACATCACGATCGACGTCGTGCCGGGCCGGGGAGCGGGCTTCTCGATCGAGGGTCCCACCGGCTTCCGGTTCATGATCCGTTCGCGCATCTTCACCGAGGAGGAGACGGCCCTGCTGGGCTCGGAACCGGCCCGCTAGGACGCATGTGACGCGCGCCTCGACGAAATCTCTTGTCGGGGCCACGTCATGTCTGGGGCGGTGAGGTCTCTCATCAGGTAGAAGGGCGTGACAACTGGTCGTGTCCTCACCTGACATGACCGAGGAACTCCCACGTGCGTGCGTTCAGCCAGCGGCCTCTTTGCTCATCCATCCGTGCCCTCACTGCTGCAGCGGTGGTCGTGGCCGGCCTCACCGGCGTCGCGTCGCCCGTCAGCGCCGCGGTCACGGTCGACGGCCTGACGCAGGCCACTGCGGCGGCCTCGTGCTGGGAGATCAAGCAGACCAACGCGTCGTCGCCCGACGGGGTCTACTGGATCCTCACCCCGCAGCTCAAGGTGCCGGCCCAGATCTACTGCGACCAGACGACCGACGGCGGGGGCTGGGAGCTCATCGGCCGCGGCCGTGAGAACTGGACGTACAACTACAACGGCAAGGGCACGCCCGCCGAGGTGGCCGGCACGGTGACGGGCACAGGGGCGTTCTCGCCCCGCCAGCTCGACGCGACCGTCGTCAACGGCCTGCTCGGCGGCAAGCGGTTCGACGACCCGACGTACGGCAGCGGGGTGCGCATCCGCCGGGCCGCCGACCAGGCCGGCACCTCGTGGCAGGAGACCCGCTGGACGTACCGGGCCAACTCCCGCGACCGCTGGAGCTGGGCCCTCGGGGCCGGCTTCCCGCTCGCGACGGTCGACCTCGGCGGCACCACGGGCACCAACCAGACGACCCGGGACATCAACTCCGACAACGCGCTCAAGCGGCTGTGGACGTTCGAGGACGCGGCCAACGGCTACGTCCGCGGGTTCAACTACGGCGCAGGTGTCACCGGCAGCACCTCCGCCACGAGCTACATCTACTCCAAGGCGTCCGGGGGCGCGTACGGCACGCCCTTCTCCCAGGTGTTCATCCGTCCGAAGCTCCTCAGCAAGGACCTCGCGTTCACCGCGATCCCCGAAGCCGGCACCACGGCCGAGACCATCCGCGCCGTCCCGCGCAACGGCGCGCTGACGACCGAGTGGGGCGTCACGGGCCTGGGCGCCGGTGGCACGGCGGAGACCGCCGGCGAGGTGCAGGCGTTCGCCCAGATCGGCAACACCGTGTTCGTGGGCGGCAACTTCACCACGGTGCAGAAGGGCGCGTCCGCAACCGGCACCGACGTCGTCGCACAGCCCTACCTGGCGGCCTTCGACGCGACGTCGGGCGCGTACATCCGCAGCTTCACCCCGGTGCTGGACAACCAGGTCAAGTCCCTGGCGGCGCTGCCCAACGGCAAGCTGGCCGTCGGTGGCGAGTTCACCTCGGTCGGCGGCACGGCCCGCAGCGGCCTGGTGGTGCTCGACCCGACGACCGGTGCCCTCGACACGAGCTGGACGACGAACCTCGAGAACCGGGTCTCCGGCGGCACCGTCTCGGTGCGTGGCCTCGACGTCGGCGGAGGCTACCTGTACCTCACCGGTGCGTTCACGCACTTCACCCGCCCGGGCTCCTCGGAGCGGTACGCCAAGAACGCCGCCCGCATCCAGCTCTCCAACGGTGTCGCCGACAACGCCTGGAACCCCGAGTTCAACGGCACCGGCACGGCCGTCGACGCCAGCGACGACGGCACGGCGGTCTACTTCTCCGGGTACTTCACCGCCATGAAGGGCGGCGCGGTCGCCGACCGTGCCGCCGCGATCAGCACCGCGACGGGCGCCGCGAAGGTGGCCGCGTGGCAGCCGACGTTCAGCACGGCCGGATCGGCGCGCTACCAGCAGGCCGTCAAGCAGGTCGGTGACAAGGTCTGGCTGGGTGGTTCGCAGCACAGCATGTTCTCGTACGACCCGGTGACGTTCGCGCTCGAGAACAAGCACATCACGAAGGCCGGTGGCGACCTGCAGGCCATCACGGGCGGCAACGGCTTGGTGTTCGGCGGCTGCCACTGCGAGAACTGGAACTACTCCGACACCACCGACTACGACCGCACGAACCCCGGGTCGACCAACATCACGTGGTCGCAGGCCGACAAGATCTACTACGTCGGTGCGTGGGACGCCACGACGGGCGACTACGCGCAGGAGTTCACCCCCGAGATGCGTGCCCGCGAGGGCCGGGGAGCGTGGGCGCTCATGGTCGCGTCCGACGGCACCCTCTGGGCCGGCGGCACCTTGACCAGCGCGGTCAAGGAGAACGGCGCCAACCAGTGGGTCGGCGGGTTCGCCCGCTTCGCCGTGCGGCCGCACACCGCCCCCGCGAGACCGACGGGTCTCGCGTCCTCGCTCACCGGCACGAACACCCGGCTGACCTGGAGCTCGACGGCTCCGGCGGGCACGACGTTCGAGGTGCTGCGCAACGACCGGGTCGTCGGCACCACGACGTCCAAGGAGCTGACCGTCACGGGATCGACGGCGACCGACCGGTTCGCGGTGCGGGCCGCCGACTCCTGGGGCAACCGCTCCGCCTCGACGGCGGTCGTCGGACCGCCGGCAGGTCCGGCACCGACGACGGTGCCTCTCGTGACCGCCGGCTCGGCATGGTCGTACTACTTCGACAACACGACCGCGGTGCCGACGACGTGGAAGACCTCGGCCACCGACATCGCGTCCTGGCGCACCGGATCCGCGGCGCTGGGCTGGGGCACGGGACCGATTACGACCAACATCGACGTGCCGGCCGGGACGACGAGGGCACTCACGTCCTACTTCCGCAAGCAGATCACGGTCTCGAACGCCGCGAGCCTGAAGACGCTCAAGCTCACGACCCGGGCCGATGACGGCGTGGCGGTGTACGTCAACGGCACCGAGGTCGGACGCTCGAACCTGCCCGCCGGGACCCTCACCGCGTCCAGCTACGCGCTCACGGCGCCGAGCACGGCGGCCGCGGTCGCCAGCCAGGTCACGTGGGACGTGCCGATCAACCTGCTGGTCGACGGCGTCAACAGCATCGCCGTGGAGGTGCACTCGAACTACCGGTTGACGCCGTCCACGAGCATGGACCTCACCCTGACCGGTACCTCGTGAGCGCGCCGACGCACGAGGGTGGCGCGCGCGCCGCGTACGCCGCCCTCGCCCGGGCGCAGAAGAGCGGCGCGGGAGTGCCCTGGTACATGCGGGTCGTGAACCGGCGGCTGGGGCGCGTCATCGCGTCGGTGGCGGCACAGACCCGGGCGACGCCCGACCACATGACGGCCGCGAGCTTCGTCGCATTCCTCGCCGGCGCCGGGCTGCTGGCCGCTGTCGAGCCCGGGGTGCCGATGGCCGTCGGCGCGATGCTGCTGCTCCAGCTCGGGTTCGCCCTCGACTCCGCCGACGGCCAGCTGGCACGGCTGCGCGGCACGGGCTCGGCCGCGGGGGAGTGGCTCGACCACGTCGTCGACTCCGCCCGTCACCTGCTCCTGCACGTGGCGGTCCTGGTCGGGCTGTACCGGTTCACCGACGTCCCGGACGCCGTGCTCCTGCTGCCGCTGGCGTTCGCCCTGGTGTCGTCCGTGCGGTTCTTCGCCCAGATCCTCGCGGAGCAGCTCGCCCGTCGCGACCCCGTCGCGGGTCCCTCGTCGGTGCCGAGGTTCGGGGTCTGGATCCAGGCCCCGGCCGACACCGGACTGCTCAACCTCGTGATCGTCCTGTGGGCCTGGACCACCCCCTTCCTCTGGGTCTACGGGGTCTTCGCCCTGCTCAACGGGCTGCTCCTCCTTGCGACCGTCGTGCGGCGGCACCGTGAGCTGACTGCGTTGCGCCAGGGGGCATGATGGCCACGACGACGACGCGCCGTCCCGCGCCTGCGGGGGTCGACGACGTCCACGAGGCGTTGCCCGCCTGGCCCGTGCTCGCGCTCCTGTGGGGCTTCCCGGTGTTCTGGCTGCTGGGCGCGACGGTCATCGCCGGCGTGGCCCTGACCGTCGTGATGCTGTCGTTCCTCGCCCACTACCGCGCCGTGCGCCTCGTGCCCGGGGTGTACGCCTTCGCGGCCTTCATGGTGTGGGTCATCCCGTGCGTGATCATGATCGACTCGGCGTCACGGCTGCTCGGGTACGCCTACCGCTTCTCGATCCTGGCCATCGTCGGCACGGCCTTCGTGTACACGATCAGTGCCGGCAGCCGCCTGGGCCGTCGTCAGCTCGTCAACGGGCTGACCTTCGTGTGGCTGTTCACGATCGTCGGTGGTGTCGTGGGGCTGCTCATCCCCGAGGTGCGGCTGTCGACACCGGTCGGCATCCTCCTGCCCGGCAGCCTGACGAGCAACGACTACGTCCACGACCTGTTCTTCCCGCCGATGGCCGAGATCCAGCACCCGTTCGGGTCGCCGGTGGAGTTCGTCCGGGCGGCGGCGCCCTTCCCGTACGCGAACAGCTGGGGCGTCGCGATCGTCCTGCTGACCCCGGTGGCCGTGGCCTGCTTCCTGCAGAACCGTTCACGAGCGCTCCGGGCGCTGCTGGCGATCGCCCTGGCCGCCATGATCGTCCCGGCCCTCTCGACCTCGAACCGCGGCATGTTCGCGGCCCTGGTGCTGGCAGCCGTCTACGTCGTCGTCCGCCTCGCGATCCGCGACCGGGCCGCGCCGGTGCTGACGATCGCGGCGTTCGGCGTGGTCGGGGCGGTCGTGCTGATCGCCAACGGCCTGCTGACGCAGATCAACACCCGCCAGGAGTACGGCGACTCGTCCGGCACCCGGTTCACGCTCTACCAGGAGACCTTCGAGCGCACGCTGCAGTCACCCCTGCTCGGCTACGGAGCTCCTCGGCCGTCCGCCTCCGAGCCGCTGATCTCGGCAGGCACCCAGGGATACATCTGGATGCTGATGTTCAGCTTCGGGTTCGTGGGGCTGGCGCTGTTCCTCACGTTCCTGTGGGGCACGACGGTGCGCACGTGGCGCGCTCCGGGCGACGTCGACCTGGTCCTGCACAGCGTGCTCGTCGTCGCGAGCTTCATCGTCCTGTTCTACGGCCTCGACATCATGCAGCTGCTGTCGATCATGCTCGTCGCCGCGGTGCTCCTGAGGCGACGGCACGGGCTCGACACGGCGGACACCGGTGGCTGAGACCGCCTCGCGCGGCATCGCCTGGGCCGGCATCGTCAACCTCGTCGGTGGGGCGACCGGATCGGTCATCGGTCTGGTGCTCGCCGCCATCGTCGGCCGGGAGCTGGGGACGGACGGTGCCGGCACCTACTTCCTCGTCGTCGCGATCTTCATGATCGTCTCCAACGTCGCCGAGCTCGGTGCCGACACGGGCCTCGTGCGGTACGTCTCGGCGGCCCGGGCGACGGACCGCCTCGGCGACGTGCCCCACCTGGTCGCCATCGCCACGCGGCCCGTGCTGCTCGTGGGTGCCGGGGTGATCGGGGCGACGGGGGTCGCCGTGCTGGTGGCACCGGACCTGGTCCCCGGTGTCTCACCGGGTCTCGTCGTCGCGGCCGCCGCGCTGGCGGTGCTGTCGTCCATGATCGCGGTGATGCTCGCGGTGTCACGGGGGCTCGGTGACGTCCTGTCGTACCCGCTCCTGCAGAACATCGCACTGCCCCTGGCGCGTCTGGCCGGGGTCACGGGCGTCGTGGTGCTGGGTGGAGGCTCCCTGGCGGTGCTGACGGCGTGGATGGCTCCCGTGCCGGTCGTGCTGGCCCTCGCCGCGGTGGTCGCGCTGCTCATGACGGCGCGTCGTGCCGGAACCGTGCGGCCCCCGCGCCTGCCGGCGTCCGACCGCCGACGGCTCAGTCGCGACTTCTGGTCGTTCAGCGCGACGCGGGGCCTGTCGTCGGGCGTCGAGATCCTGCTGGAGTGGTTCGACGTCATCCTCGTCGGCGCGCTGACGTCTGCCGAGGAGGCCGGCATCTACGCCGTCGTGACGCGGTGCGCCCGCGCGGGCGAGGTCATCCAGCAGGCAGCGCGCATCGCGGTCGGCCCCCAGATCAGCGGAGCGCTCGCCCGGGGTGCGGTCGACGAGGCCCGGACGATCTACGGCCTCGTGACAGCGGTCATGATCTGGCTGGCGTGGCCGTTCTTCATCGTGCTCGCGGTGTTCTCGGACGCCGTGCTGAGCGTCTTCGGATCCGGGTTCGAGGACGGTGCCCTCTCGCTGAGCGTGCTGAGCCTCTCGATGGGACTCGCGACGGCCGCGGGCACCGTGCAGACCATCCTGCTCATGGGTGGACGCAGCCGGTGGCAGCTCGGCGACAAGTCCGCGGCACTCGCGCTCAACATCGCGCTGAACCTCGTGCTCGTGCCTTTGTGGGGCATCGAAGGGGCAGCAGTGTCCTGGGCGGTGACGATCCTCGCCGACACGGCGTTGGTGGTCTACCAGGTGCAGCACCTCATGGGAGTGCGGCCGCACGGTCGGCACCTGTGGGTGTCGGCCGCACTGTCCGTCGGCGTCGTGGGGACGATCGCCGGCACGTCCCGGCTGGTGCTCGGATCGTCGATCGCCGTCCTGCTCGCGACGACGGCCGTGGCGGCCCTCGTCTACGTCGCCGTCAGCGTGCCGCTGCGGCACCGGCTCGGGCTCGTCGAGCTCCTGAACCACCGCTGACCAGGACGTCATCCCGCACGGAGCGGGTGCACTCCGTGCGGGATGACGTCCCCCGAGCTCAGCGGTGGAGCGCCACCATCTCCGGACGCGGCGGGAACAGCGCCGTCAGTGCGATGTCGATGCTCTTGGACCTGAGCAGTCCGGCGAGGCGACGCAGGGCCGTGGCGTCGTCCGTCGTGGACCGGGCCAGGAGGATCGAGTCGGAGCGGGTCGCCAGGGCGACCTTGTTGGCGTCGGAGGTGACCTTCGTCGTGTCGATGACGATGATCTCGCCGGCCCACGACACACGCTTCTTGTCGGTCGGCCAGCCGCGACTGATCTTGCCCTCGTTGATCGCCCCGGCGTCGACGAAACGGGCCGAGCGTCCGCGGCGAGAGAGCGCGTCGACGAGCTCCTGACCCGGAGTCACGGAGCGACCCGGCTCCTCCTCGGCGTCGACCATGATGAGGAACGGGTCCTCGATGCCGATGTCGGTCGGGATCTTGAGCATGAAGGCCGCGATGTCCCACGTGTCGGCCCGATTGGTGTCCTTGGTGCCGTCGAGGACGATCTGGTCGCCGATGGCCTGGAGACCCTCGACGCCGCCGATGTCGGAGTTCTCGTCCTTGCGCAGCAGGGCGATCGGGACGCCGGCGAGGAGCCCCAGGAAGAGGCCTGCGAGCCCGAGCGGCACGGCGCCGGGAGTCGACGGGCTGCCGGGAGCCTCGGCGTCGCCGACCACCTGGCCGGGATCGAGGTCGATGTTGCTCAGCTGCGCCAGCTTGGTGCCGAGGGCGTCGGCCTGGACGCCGAGCGCGCGCTGCTGCAGCGGGCCCGCGTTCTCGGGAAGGTTCGCGCTCGTCTGGACGGCCGCGATCTGCTCCTGCGCGGAGGTGACGAGTCGCTCGACCTCCGCCTCGGCGACGGCGCGGCGCGTCGCCAGGTAGGCGTCGGCGACCGCGTCGGCCCCGGCGGCGGCCTGCTTGGCCGTGTCGCCGGAGAACCGGATGTTCAGGATGAAGGAGCCGTCGGGCGACTCGACGGTGGTCGCGTCGCGGACGTCGTCGGCGGAGATGGTGATGTCGGGCTTCAGCGCCTTCGACGCGGCGGCGGCCACCTGGGCCGACGTGGCGATGCCGACCTCGGTCGGCATGCTGATCGACCGCTCGACGTCGTCCGACGAGCCGAGCGGATCGGCGTTCATCGGGTTGACCGAGACGGTCGAGGTCGCGTCGAAGGAGGAGGGCACGGCGAACGACGCGAGCACACCGAGGACGAGGCCGATGACCGCGCACACGGCCACGACGGGCCAGTGGCGCCTGAGGGAGCCGGCCATGTCGGTGAGCTGAACGGTCTGCGGGGCAGTGGCCATCGGTGGTGTCCTTGCGTCTCACAGGTCCCGGGGTCGGGACCTCTACCAAGGAGGAGTGGCCGCGGGGCGAGGTATGACGGCGTGCCCACATTTTTTTCAGGTGTTGGGTAAATCACAGTTACCGGCAATTGGTTGTCACGGGGAGAACTCGTTGACCAAAAAACCATTCCTACTCATTGGGATCACGCGGCGTAGCCCTTTCTGACTAGCGGCTCGAATTTGTCCAGACGCGCGATTATTTATTCAACGTTGCCGTTGCAGGGAAAAATCGAATGAGATTGCTCTGGCGGACCTCGGAGTCTCGTGGCAGGCTGCCAGGTACCGTCACCAACGGTTTCTGATCACATAGGGCCTCCATCACGGCTCGATCAACACATTTCCAGGGGACTCACATGCACGACGTTGACGCCGTCAACGTGTCTGGTGCCGAGCTGCAGCTCGTCGATCTCGACGATGGAGCGCTCTTGACCATGGCACGATCCGGCCACCAGGAGGCGTACGCCACCCTCTTCTCGCGCTACAGCTACGCCGCCCACCGCCTCGCCAGGCACCTGGGCCAGAAGGAGGACTCCGACGACGTCGTCTCGGAGGCCTTCGCACAGGTGCTCGACCTGCTCGGACGCGGCAAGGGACCCGAGCGCGCGTTCCGCGCCTACCTCTTCACGACGGTGCGCCACGAGTGCGCGCGCCGCGCCAAGGCGCGCAAGCGCGTCGTGCCGACCGACGACATGCAGCAGATCGACACCCCGGTCGCCTTCGGCGACGGCAAGCTCGACGACTTCGAGCGCACCGCCATCCGGGCGGCGTACGAGTCGCTGCCGACGCGGTGGCAGACGGTCCTGTGGCACCTCGACGTCGAGGGACGCAAGCCGCACGAGCTCGGCCCCCTGCTGGATCTCTCGGCCAACAGCGTCTCGGCCCTCGTCTACCGGGCACGCGCCGGCCTGCGCGAGGCGTACCTGCAGCAGCACGTCAAGGACGAGCAGCCGGCTGACAGCCGCACGTGCCTCGACCACCGCGCGAAGCTGTCGTCCTTCGTCCGCCGCACCGCCTCGGCCCGCGACCAGGAGCGGATCCACGCCCACCTCGAGTCGTGCTCCGACTGCATGGCCATCTACCTCGACCTCCAGGAGGTCAACCGCGACGTCGGCCTGATCGCCGCCCCGACCGCGATCGTGTCGACCGCCGGTCTGGCGATGGCGTCGATCGGCGCGCACGTCGCGTTCCTCCTCAAGGGGTTCACGGCCGCGATCGCCCCACCCGCTGCCGCAGCCGCGCTCGCCTCGGCGACGCTCGTGGGCGTCACGGGCAACATCCCCGAACCCACCAGGCAGCCGCTCGCCATCAATGCCGCGCCGCCGATCGCGCAGGGGACGCCCCCCGCAGACGTCCCGCCGACCACGCAGGTGCCGCCCTCGAGCGCACCGCCCTCGAGCACCGCCGCGGCCCTCCCGGCGCCCGCGTCGCCCGAGAAGGTGGCGGCGGCCCCTGAGCCGTCCCGTGCCGACAAGACCCGCCCGACGCCGTCCGATGCGCCGACGTCGCCCACGTCCGCCGCGCCCAAGCCCGCACCCAAGCCCGCGTCTCCGGCCCCATCGGCCGGGGCACCCGCCGCCCCGGCCCCGTCATCGGCGCCGTCCGCGCTCGCCGTCGATCCGTCCGCCCTGCTGCCCGAGCTCAGCAGGCTGCGGTCCCCGACGAGCGCGATCGGCGCCGCGTTGAGTGCTCTGGTGGGCGGTGACCCCGCGGCTCCGAGCGATGCCGACGCGGCTCCGGCGGCCGAGGTCGACGACCAGCCCTGATCGGCGGGCACCCGCCTGAGGCGTGACGCGAAAGTTCACCGCATCGCCGTCACGTTCCGTCGCCGGGACGCTCTTCTCCCGTGAGACCGAGTGAAGGCATGGGACCCCAGTGACTGAAGCACGACCCGCGTTCGACGTTGGCTATTCCAGCGGAGTGTTCGACATGTTCCATGTCGGACACCTCAACCTGCTGCGACGGGCCCGCAACTACTGCCACCACCTGGTCGTCGGGGTGGCCAGCGACGAGTACGTCGAGAACCTGAAGGGTCGCCCGCCGGTCGTGCCGTGCGACGAGCGCATCGACATCGTCTCGGCGCTCGGGATCGTCGACGAGGTCATCATCGACCGCTCGGAGGACAAGCTGGCCATCTGGCAGCAGCGTCCGTTCGACGCGATCTTCAAGGGCGATGACTGGCAGGGCACGCCGAAGGGCTACCGCCTGGAGCGCACCATGGCCGACGTCGGCGTCCAGGTCGTGTACTTCCCGTACACCCGGCACACCTCGAGCTCGATGCTCCGGACGTTCCTCACCGAGGGCGGTGCACCGGAGTGACCGTCTCGGAGAACCGGGTCGACCCACCGGTCACCCGTCCGCTGCCCGCCGTGACGGCCGTCGTGCCCACGCACCGTCGCCCCGAGCGCATGCGGCTGGCCGTCCAGAGCATCATCGACCAGACGTACCAGGGCGAGATCGAGATCATCGTGGTGTTCGACGCGTGCGACGTGGACCTCCCGGACGTGACCCTGCCGCCGCACCGATCGCTGCGTGCGCTCACGAACCAGCGGGTGCGCGGGCTGGCCGGCGCCCGCAACAGCGGCATCCTCGGCGCCAGCCACGGCTTCGTGGCATTCCTCGACGACGACGACCTGTGGATGCCGGGCAAGCTCGCAGCGCAGATGGACGTCTTCGACGGCGCTCCCGAGGTCGGCCTGGTCGGCACGGCGATGGAGGTCGACGACGGTCGCACGACGCACGACCGGCCCGTCCCGATGCTCACCGTGACGCACGGCGATCTCGTGCGCGACCGGATCGCCGGCCTGCACTCGAGCAGCTTCGTCTTTCGTCGCGACGTGCTGGTCGACCAGGTGGGCATGATCGACGAGGCGCTCCCGGGGGCGCACGGCGAGGACTACGACGTGCTCCTGACGACGTCCCAGCTGTCGACCATCCGGCTGGTCAACGAGCCGCTCGTGTCGGTGCGCTGGTCGGGCGAGTCGTTCTTCTACGGCAAGTGGGAGCAGTACGCCGCCGGCCTGACCTACCTGCTCGACAAGCACCCCGAGCTCGGTGCCGACGACCACGCCCGCGCCCGGATCGGCTCGCAGATCGGGTTCGCCCTCGCGGCGTCAGGGCGCCGTCGGGAGTCCCGCCGCTGGCTGGTGCAGTCGCTGCGGCGCCGGCCGCTGAACGTACGGGCCTGGCTCGGGCTGCTGATCTCGTGGCGCCTGCTGTCCGCCCGCCTCGTCGCCCGGCTCGCGAACCTCGCCGGCAAGGGCATCTGATGGTCGCCGCCAACATCCGGGCCCCGTTGCGGGGGCTGCAGACGGAGCTGCCGCAGGCCACCACCCGTCGTCGCGGGATCCGTCGCATCGGCGACGCGATCGTGCGGCAGGGGGTCATCGGCTACGCCGGCTCGCTGGCCGTGAGCGGCTACCTCGCGGACCGTCAGTTCATGCTCCCGGAGGAGTGGACGGCCGGCGTCGTCATGCTGGTCGGCGCCTGGCTGCTCTACAGCTTCGCCGCGCTGCCGGCGTTCGAGCGGGCCCGGTCGTTCAAGCCCTCGATCCGCCTCGTCGAGGTGCTCGGCGTCGTGACCTTCCTGCTGGTCATCGCCGGCGCCGACAACTCGACGACCGTGCGGCAGGCGATGGTCGCGACCCTGGCGGGGCCGGCTCTCCTCGCCGGCTCGTCCGTCGTCCACCGGCACCTGCTCCGCCGCACGCCGACGATCCTGGTCGGCCAGGTCGAGTCGGTGCGCCGTCTGCAGGAGCGGTGGTCCACCCGCAAGGACGTGAACGTCGTCGCCACCTGCTCGTGGCGATCCCCCCACGAGCTGGCCCCGGTCGGTGCGGTGCCCGACCACAGCTTCGACGAGGTCGTGAGGGAGGTCATGTCGACCGTCGCCGAGCGGCACGCGACGTCGGTCGTGATCGCCAGCGGCCGCGCCTTCACGAACCCGGCCCTGCGCCACCTGGCGTGGGCGCTCCAGCGCGCCGAGGTCGAGTGCCTGGTGATCGCCGACATGAGTGATCACGTGGAGTACCTCAGCCCGCGGCGGGTGGGCGACCAGATCGCGCTGTCGCTGCGCGCCCCCAACGACCACCTCATGTCGCTGGTGGCCAAGTCGTTGTTCGACCGGTTGGCAGCCGGTGTCGCCCTGGTGCTGCTGTCGCCCCTGCTGGTGCTCGTCGCCGTGATGATCCGGCTGGGGTCGCGGGGCCCGGCGATCTTCCGTCAGGAACGCTCGGGCCGCGACGGTCACCCGTTCACGATGTACAAGTTCCGCACCATGGTCGTCGACGCGGAGGACCGCCTCGACGAGCTGCGTCGTCGCAACGAGGGGGCCGGCCCGCTGTTCAAGCTGACCGACGACCCCCGCATCACCCGGCTGGGCCGGGCGCTGCGTCGTACGTCGATCGACGAGCTGCCCCAGCTGATCAACGTCGTCAAGGGCGACATGTCGCTCGTCGGCCCTCGCCCGGCGCTGCCGTCCGAGACCTCGCAGTACAGCGAGTGGGTCTGGCGCCGCCTGCACGTCAAGCCCGGCCTGACCGGGCTGTGGCAGGTCAGCGGGCGGTCGGCGCTGTCGTGGGACGACTCGATCCGCATCGACCTGCAGTACGTCAACAACTGGAACCTGCGGCTGGACGCCGCGATCCTCGCGCGCACCGTCCGGGCCGTGGTGTCCCGGGACGGTGCGCACTAGCCGAGGTCGGTCGACGGCGGTTCAGTCGTCGTAGCGGTCGTCGTCGTCACGGTCGGGCTCGCTGCCCTGGTAGACGCGGTCGTTGCCGGATCCTCCGCTGAGCCGGTCGTTGCCCCGCTCGCCCTCGATCGTGTCGCGACCGCTGCCGCCGGAGATGCGGTCGTTGCCGGAACCGCCGGCGAGGTCGTCGTTGCCGGCCTGCCCGGCGATGCGGTCGCTGCCGGAGCCGCCGTCGATGTCGTCCCGACCGGCCTGTCCCCAGATCGTGTCGGAGCCGCGTCCGCCGTCGACCTCGTCGTTGCCCGATCCGGCGCAGATGAGGTCGTTGCCGCCGTTGCCGTCGATCTCGTCGTGCCCGGCCAGCGCGACGATGACGTCCCGGCCGGAGGTGCCCTCGATCTCGTCGGAGCCGCTCGTGCCGATGATCGTGGCGGCGACGCCGCGGCACTCCTGGGCGGAGGCCGGGGCCGCGGCGGCGGGGCTCGAGAGGCCGAGTGCGGCCAGGGTCGTGAGGCCGAGGCCGGCAACAGCCAGGGCGGCGGTGGAACGGGTGCGAGTTCGCATGTCGTGTCTCCAGTCGTTCAGTCGGTGTGGTGGGTCCCATGTGACCGTTCGACGATGAGCCGTGGGTGAGCGCCCGATGAGAGGCTTCTTATGCCGGGCTGCCGTGGGTGTAACTCGTTGTTACTCTTTGCGGGCTGCCTCGGCACGGTTACGGTCGAGCCACCACTGCGAACGGGAGAACATGAACGATCTGAGCTACACCCTCAAGGTCTTCAAGCAGATCGGGCTGCTCAAGCCGGTGCTCCCGCACCGTCTTCTCGGCGCCGGGCTGCAGCTCGCCAAGTGGGGTCCGGGCCTGCCGTCGGGCGTCAACGCGGCGGCCCGACGGTTCCCGCACCAGACCGCGATCATCGACGACGCGGGCGAGATCACCTGGTCCGACCTGGCCGGGCAGATCAACCAGATGACCCAGGGGCTCAAGGATCGCGGCGTCCAGCCCGGCGACTCGATCGCCGTCCTGTCGCGCAACCACCGCTACATGATCGTCGCTATCGTGGCGATCATGCAGGTCGGCGGTCGTGTGCTCCTGCTCAACACGATGGCCAGCCGCTCACAGCTCGGTGAGCTGGCCAAGCGGGAGGACGCGAGCCTCGTGATCGTGGACCAGGAGTTCCTCGACGTCGCGCAGGACGTCGACCGGGCGATCCTGGCCCTCGGCTGGGCCGACCCGGACGCTCCCGACGACCTCCCGACGGTCGCCGGCCTGTCGGAGGGACGCTCGACGGCCGCACATCCCAAGCCCGAACGGCACGGCCAGATCATCATCTTCACGTCCGGGACGACCGGGCTGCCCAAGGGCGCGCGGCGCGAGGAGCCGAAGGACCTCAAGCCGCTCATCGCGTTCTTCGGGGCCATCCCGTACCGCGGCAACTCCACGGTCGTGATCGCCGCCCCGCTGTTCCACTCGTGGGGCCTCATCAACTTCGCCTTCGGGTTGTCGACGGCTCCGACGTACGTGCTGCGGCGCCGGTTCACGCCCGAGCAGGTGCTGAAGGACGTCCAGACGTACCGGGCCGAGGTGCTCGTCGTCGTCCCGCTCATGATGCAGCGCATGGTCGACGCCGATCCCGACGTCATCGCCCGGACCGACGTCTCGTCGCTGCGCATCACCGCCAGCAGCGGGTCGGCGCTGGCGGGCGAGCTCGCGAACCACTACATGGACCTGTTCACCGACTCGGTCTACAACTTCTACGGCGCGACCGAGACCGGCTGGGTCACGATCGCCAGCCCGAAGGACCTGCGCGAGGCGCCCGGCACCGCCGGCGTTCCGCCGTTCCGCACGACGGTCAAGATCCTCGGCCCCGACGGACGCGAGCTGCCGCAGGGCGAGACGGGCGTCATCCACGTCGGCAACGACATGCCCTTCGGCGGCTACACCGACGGCAACACCAAGTCGTTCGCCGACGGCCTGATGAACTCCGGCGATCTCGGCCACTTCGACGAGAACGGCCGGCTGTTCGTCTCCGGTCGCGACGACGACATGGTCATCTCCGGCGGCGAGAACGTCTTCCCGCGCGAGCTCGAGGACGCGCTGATCGACCACCCGGACGTGTCGGACGTCGTCGTCACCGGCATCCCCGACCAGAAGTTCGGCCAGGTGCTGGCGGCCTATGTCGTGCTCAAGCCGGGCGCGACGCTGTCGGAGGACGACCTCAAGGCGTACGCCAAGAGCCACGTGGCCCGGTACGCCGTGCCGGGACGCACGATGTTCCTCGACGAGCTGCCGCGCAATCCCACCGGCAAGGTCATGAAGCGCGACCTGCCGGACTTCGACTGACGCCTCGCGCCTGCGCCGACGCCACCGGTGCGCTGACCAGCAGTCCCAGCACGGCCCCGCCGAGCGCGGTCGACAGCAGGCCCGGGCCCGACGGCGCCCGGGGCGTGCGAGCCGGATCGACGACGACGCCCTCGACGACGGGACGACCCTCGCCCTGCGCGGCATCGACCGCCCGCGCCGCCAGGTAGGCCTGGGCCACGGCGTCGGCCCTGCGGGTCGCGGCGCGCGCGGCGCCCGCTGTGCAGGTGATCCGCAGGAGTCGTGAGTCCTTGACCGCGACCGCGTCGGTGGACCCCTCGAGCTCGCCGATCGTCAGCCCGCCGTCGGCCAGGGCGTCGAGTGCCTCCGCGGTGACCCGCCGCGAGGTCGCGACGGCCTGCTCGGCGGCCATGTCGACCGTGTCCGGGTCGGCGGCCTCGACGTGCACGACGGTCGTCGCGACGTACCGCGTCGGCAGCAGGAGCTGGACGGTGGCACCGAGCGCCAGCCCCACGAGCGCGCCGCCGAGCAGCGTGCGCCAGCGGCGGGCCATCCGTGCGCCGAGCTCGGTCAGGGTGAGCGTCTCCACCGGGCCAGTCTCGTGCCGGCGCGACTCCCGTCCGGCAGGTTGTCCACAGGGTGTGCGCGGTCGCTCGTGGACGATCGGGATCTGGGCGATAACTGGGTCATGGACAACGGCGTCGCGCAGGACGGCGATCTGGTGCGGTCGGTGCGCAGGGGCGAACCGGCCGCCTTCGGCGTGCTCTTCGCCCGCCACGTCGCCGTCGCGCTGCGTGTCGCCGCCCGCCACGGCCGCGCGGCCGACGCCGAGGACGCCGTCTCGGAGGTCTTCGCCCGGGTGCTCGCTCAGATCCGCGCCGGCGGCGGTCCCACCAGCTCGTTCCGTGCCTATCTGCTGACCGCGGTCCGACACGAGGCCGGACGTCGCGCGGTGATGGCGCGACGCTGCGAGCCGGTCGCCGACATCGAGCCGTGGACCGCGGCGGTGCTCCCGTCGCTGCCCGAGACCGACGACCGGCTGCGTGAGGCCTACGCGTCGTTGCCGGCGCGATGGCAGCGCACCCTGTGGCAGCTCGAGGTCGAGGGACGTCGCCCGCAGGAGCTGGCGTCCGAGCTCGGTCTGTCGGCGAATGCGGTGTCGGCGCTCGGCTATCGCGCCCGCGCCGCCCTCCGGTCGGCCTATCTCGGACAGTCGCAGGCAGCCTGACGAGCGGCGACGGCGCGCTGTGGCAGGCTTGCCGCGTGGACATCGCCTACGACCCCCATCCCGACGGGGAGCCGGATCCCGGCGAGGTCGTGTGGACGTGGGTCCCCTACGAGGACGATCCGTCCCAGGGCAAGGACCGCCCGGTGCTGATCGTCGCGCGCGACGGCACGACACTGGTCGCCCTCGCCATGACGTCGAAGGACCACGACCGTGACCACGAGCAGGAGAATCGCGCCGGGCGATTCTGGTTCGACCTCGGCTCCGGTCCGTGGGACCCCGCCGGACGCCCGAGCGAGGTGCGGCTCAACCGCCTCCTCGTGGTCGACCCCGACGACGTCCGCCGCGAAGGGGCCGTGCTCGACGAGCAGCGCTTCGACGCCGTCGTCGCTGCGCTCCGGCCGCACCTGCCCCACGCACCGGACCACGCATGACCGAGAAGGGACCCCGGCCGATCGGCCGGGTCGACGCCTTCCAGCGCAAGCACACGGTCGTCAGCTTCCCGATCTCCGTGATCTACAAGTACTTCGACGACCAGGGTGCCTACCTCTCGGCGATCATCACCTACTACGCATTCATCGCGATCTTCCCGCTCCTGCTGCTGGGCACGTCGATCCTCGGCTTCATCCTGCAGGGGAACGAGGGTCTGCGTGACACGCTCCTGGACTCCGCACTGAGCCAGTTCCCGATCATCGGTGACCAGCTGGGCCGCCCCGAGGGGCTGCAGGGCAGCACCGGCGCCATCATCGTCGGTGCGGTCACGGCGACCTACGGCGCGATGGGACTTGGTCAGGCGCTCCAGAACGCCGCCAACATCGCGTGGTCCGTGCCCCGCAACAGTCGCGCCAACCCGTTCCTGCTGCGCTTCCGCAGCCTCGCGCTGCTGCTCATCAGCGGCATCGGCATCGTGGCACTCGCGATCACGACGTCGGTGCTGGCGAACACCGACACGCTCGGCACCGACCTCAAGCCCGCGATCCAGCGGATCGTGCAGGTGGCCAGCTTCGTGCTGACGGTCATGATCTTCGCGGCGGTCTTCCGGCTGGTCAGCCTGGGCCGTGCCCGGCTGCGGGCCGTGCTGCCGGGCGCCTTCGTCACGGGTCTGCTGTGGCAGGCGCTGCAGTGGGTCGGCAACACCTACGTCCGCGAGGTCATCGGCAAGGCCGACAGCCAGGTCAACCAGACGTTCGCCCTCGTGCTCGGCCTCGTGGCCTTCATCTACATCGCGTCGATCATGGTGGTGCTCGGGCTCGAGGTGAACGTCGTGCTGCGCCGCCACCTGTACCCGCGCGCCCTGCTGACGCCGTTCACCGACAACGTGATCCTCACGGAGGCCGACCAGAAGGCCTATGCGGCGTACGCCAAGGCACAGCGCCACAAGGGCTTCGAGTCGGTCGAGGTGACGTTCAAGGAGCGGCCGCCGCGCGAGCCGCGCAACGCCTCCGCGACGACGCAGGAGCTGCCCCGCGAGGAGCCGCCGGAGAGCCGGGAGCAGGCCGGCACCGCCGCGAAGGACGCCACCGTCGAGATGCCCTGACGCGCAGTGGGTCCGGCCCACTACGCTTGCTGCGACGACGCCTGTCGTCCTGGCAGCACGACGCGAAGGTGGCACCATGCCCACGGGCAAAGTGAAGTGGTACGACTCCGACAAGGGCTTCGGCTTCCTGAGCCGCGACGAGGGCGAGGACGTCTACGTCCGCGCCGACGCGCTGCCTGACGGTGTCACGTCCCTCAAGGCCGGGTCGCGCGTCGAGTTCGGCATCGTCCAGGGCAATCGCGGCGACCAGGCGCTGCAGGTGCGCCTGCTCGACCCCGTCACCTCGGTCTCCCGGTCGCAGTCGCAGGCGCGGCGCAAGGACCCCGAGGCGATGGCCGTCATCGTCGAGGACCTCATCCGCATGCTCGACACGGTCGGCGAGGGATACCGCCACGGGCGCCACCCGGACGCCAAGAAGGCCAAGCCGATCGCCCAGGTGCTCCGCGCCGTGGCGACCGAGCTCGAGCTCTGAGACCCGCGCCCCGGTGAGCGGGGTGGCGCAGGGCTGCGGGGCTACTCGCCCGCGACGGTGTCGCGATCACGCCCGTCCTGTCCGTCCCCGTGCTGCTCGGTCCGGCTGCGGTCCTGGCGTGACGCCGGCTGCTGGCGGGCCTGGGTGACCACGAAGAACAGCCAGCCGACCAGCAGCGCCCCGATCACGAGCAGGCCGACCCGCGGGCTGGCATCGAGCGTGAACAGCCCGATGCCGATCAGTCCGCCCGTGACCCAGCCGAGCTGGAGCAGCGTCTCGGAGCGCGCGAACATGCTCGTGCGGACGCGTTCGGGCACGTCGCGCTGGATCAGCGCGTCGAGGCTCAGCTTGCCCAGCGACTGACAGATGCCGACCGTGACGCCGAGGATCACCGCGGTCCACCAGGTGAACAGCACGCCGACCGTCGCGAGCACCGCGACGTCGAGGACCAGCACGCCGATGACGACCTTCTCGGGGGCTCGTGAGCTCGCGGCGGAGCCGATCAGGGTGCCGATCGTGTTGCCGGCGCCGGCCCCGCCGACCACCAGGCCCAGCAGGATCGTCGCGTTGCCGTCCCACCCCATCGAGGCGGGAGGCTCGCGCAGGGTGAACGCCATGAAGATCGTGAGGAATCCCGACAGCAGGCGCAGCCCGGAGTTGCTGCGCAGCGCGTTGACGACGGGGCGGGTGATGCTGAGGCCCTTGCGGACGGCCGTGGGGGTGGGGGTCAGGTCGACCGGCTCCTCGCCCTCGCTCGAGTCGACCTTGGCCGGCAGGAGGATCGCCAGGACGGTGCCGATCGCGAACAGGATCGCGCCGTAGCGCAGGGCCCACTCCGGGCCGATGTAGGCCGCCCCGCCGGCGAGTGGGGCCGAGATGGCGGCGGCGCCGGTGCCGGTCAGCGAGATGCGGGAGTTGGCCTTGACGAGCGTGAAGGACTCGGGCAGCAGGCGCGGGACGGCCGAGGCCCGGGTCACGCCGTAGGCCTTGGACGCCACGAGGCAGCCGAGAGCCGCGAGGAAGAAGGCCGGCGACGCGTCCTCGACGACGCCCGCGAGCACCCAGCAGCAGAACGCACGGATCGCGAGGGTCGTGCCGATGGCCCAGCGCCGCCCGCGGCGGAACCGGTCGAGGAATGGTCCGATGAGGGGGGCGACGACCGCGAACGGGAGCATCGTCAGCACCAGGAAGCCCGCGACCTGTCCGGTGGCCTCGCCGGTGGGGACGGTGAAGAACAGGGTGCCGGCGAGGGAGATGGCCACGGCCGCGTCGCCCGCGGTGTTGAAGGCGTGCAGCTCGAGGAGGCGGGAGAAGCCGCTCTCGCCGGCGCCGCCGGAGTGCGTGAACCGCCGGGCCCGGCCGAACGCCGCCGTGCCGCCCCTGGCCACGACGTGGGCGGTGCCGCGGGAGACCCTGCTCGCAGCCTGGGCGGCGCGGCTGAGACCGGACGCGGGGGGAGGGGTCGGCGGGCCGGACCGATCGCCCTCGAAGTCGGGGTCGGTCGCGTGGTCGTACGGCCAGTCGCGCTCCTCCATGCTCTTTATCCTGCCCCACCCCGGCACGAGGTGTGGCGCGACATGGGCGACAATGGAGGAATGCCCATCGATGACCAGCTCGCAGCAGCAGTCGACCTCGCGCGCGCCGCGCTCGACGAGGCCGCGGACGCCGGCACGGTCGGCGATCACGTGGGTGCCGTCGAGGACGGCGACCTGCTGGTCTCGCACCACTTCGGCTGCCTCAAGCCCGGCTACACCGGCTGGTACTGGTCGGTCAGCATCTCCCGCGCACCCGACAGCGACCGCATCACGGTCAACGACGTCGTGCTGCTCCCCGGCGACGACGCGATCACCGCTCCGGCCTGGACGCCGTACCGCGACCGCATCCGTCCCGGAGACCTCAGCCCCGGCGACGTCCTGCCTCCCGACGAGGACGACGCCCGCCTGGTGCCGGGCTGGTCGGCCGGTGACGGCGACGAGCAGACCGAGGACCGCTTCTTCGCCCGCGAGGTCGGCCTCGGCCGCGAGTGGGTGCTGTCGCTGGAGGGTCGCGAGCTGGCCGCCGAGCGCTGGCACGCGGGGGAGCAGGGGCCCGACGCGCCGATCGCGCAGCAGGCGTCCGGCGTCTGCCACTCGTGCGGCTTCATGGTGAGCCTGGCCGGACCGCTGTCCGAGCGCTTCGGCGTGTGCGCCAACGGCATGGCCAACGACGACGGCCGGGTCGTGTCGTTCGACCACGGCTGCGGGGCCCACTCGGGTGCCCGTCTGAGTCGTGCGGCCGGCATCCAGAAGCTCCCCGACCCGGTGTTCGACACCCTGACGGTCGACGAGGTCGAGGGCCTCTAGTCGCCGACGTCGACCGCCCTTCGTGAGCCTGCTCACGGAGGGCGGTCTTTAGTTGCATGCTGCATGCTTCCGACGTATGGTTGCAGCATGCAACTAGGTACCAAGACTCTGACGACCGAGAGCGCACCGGCGCCGGTCACCCCACCACCTGCCACGGACGAGCTCAGCCACCGCGAGATCATGGAGGTCCTCTTCGGCCTCCTCGCCGCCCTGTTCACCGCGATCCTGAGCAGCACGATCGTGTCCAACGCGCTGCCGACGATCATCGCCGATCTCGACGGCTCCCAGACCCAGTACACCTGGGTCGTGACCGCGTCGCTGCTCGCGATGACGGTCTCGACCCCCATCTGGGGCAAGCTGTCCGACCTGGTCAACAAGAAGGCCCTGGTCCAGATCTCGATCGTGGTCTTCGTGGTCGGCTCGATGCTGGCCGGCCTGTCCCGCAACCTGCCCGAGCTCATCGCGATGCGCGTCGTGCAGGGCATCGCGATGGGCGGCCTGACCGCCAACGCGCAGTCGATCATCGGCTCGATCATCCCGCCCCGCCAGCGTGGCCGCTACAGCGGCTACATGGGCGCCACGATGGCCGTCGCGACCGTCAGCGGCCCCCTGCTCGGCGGCCTGATCGTCGACACCCCCGGGCTCGGCTGGCGCTGGACGTTCTTCGTCTGCGTGCCGCTCGCCGTCATCAGCCTCGTCGTGCTGCAGAAGTACCTCAAGATCGCCACGGTCCGTCGCAAGGTCGACTTCGACTACGCCGGTGCTGTCCTGATCGCGATCGCCGCGAGCCTCCCGCTGCTGTGGGTCACCTTCGCCGGCGACTCGTTCGACTGGATCTCGTGGCAGACCGCGGCGTTCGCCGCCGGAACGGCCCTGGCCGCCGTCGTGCTCGTCCGCGTCGAGCTGCACCACGCGGAGCCCCTGCTGCCGATCGCGGTCGTCCGTGAGCGCACGACGGCCCTCGCCATCATCGGCAGCATCGCCGTCGGCATCGCAATGTTCGGTGGCTCGGTCTTCATCGGCCAGTACTTCCAGGTCGCCGGCGGTCGCACGCCGACCGAGGCCGGTCTGCTGACGATCCCGCTGATGGTCGGCTCGCTGTTCGGCACGCTCGTCGCGGGCCAGCTCATCACGCGCTACGGCAAGTGGAAGCGGTTCTTGATCATCGGCTCGGTGTCCCTCACCGTGGGCATGGCCCTGCTGTCGACGATCAGCCACACGACGCCGGAGTGGCACGCCATGATCTTCATCGCCTTCGTCGGTGTCGGCATGGGCATGCTGCTGCAGAACTACGTGCTCGCCGTCCAGAACACCGTGGACGTCTCGCAGGTCGGCGCCTCGAGCGCGACGGTCGCCTTCTTCCGCTCGCTCGGTGGCGCGGTCGGTGTGTCGGTGCTCGGAGCGATCCTGGCGTCGCAGGTCCAGTCCGACGTCACGTCGAAGCTGTCGGCCCTCGGCATGAGCGGCTCCGGTGGCAGCGGCTCGCTGCTCGACGTCAAGAGCCTGCCGCCGCAGGTCGCGGAGATCGTCCGCTCCGCCTACGGCGACGCGACCGGCACGATCTTCCTGGTCGGGGCGATCATCTCGGTGCTGAGCCTCGTCACGGCTCTGCTCATCAAGGAGGTCCCGCTCCGCACGACGGTGCAGAAGAAGAAGGACGACGTCGACATCAGCATCGACGCCTGATCCAGCGGTTGCGCGGCCCCGATCCGGTCACCGGGTCGGGGCCGTGGCGTCTAATCGGCCTTGCGGCGCCGGCCGGGCTGCATGCGCAGGGCGTTGCGGCGCCGGCGGCAGTACTCGATGCCGATGAGGCCCAGGCCGAAGCCGGCCACGGCCGTCCAGAGCCACCAGGTACGACCCTCCTCCTCGAGCGTGCCGAGGAAGGGCAGGAGCGCGACGGCGATGACGCCCCAGATGATCGTGCCGACCGTCATGGTGCGGACGCCGTCGACGTCCATCGGCTCGACCTCGGCGACCCGGTGGGTCGTGCGGCCGATCTCGAGCTCGGTGACGTCGGGCCGGCCGAACTCGTGACGGCGCGCGGCGCGCTCGAGGCGCGCGATCTCGCGGTGCCCCATCTTGCGCTCGATGGTCTCGGGGCCGTCGCCCTGCCGGATCACCCAGTCGTCGTCGCGCTCGTTCACGTGGCCACAGTACCTGCCGGGATCGTGGCGACGTCCGTCTCCTGTCATGCTGATCAGCAATGAATCCGCGTTACCGCCGGTTGCTCATCCCCGGCCTGCTCATCGCCCTGCTGGTCATCGTCGTGATCGGCTCGCTGGCGCGCAAGGCGGACGCCGCGGCGGCCCGGACCGAGGTCGTCAGCAGGCTGTCGGACGGACGCATCAACGAGTCGAGCGGGCTGGTCGTGAGCCTCGACGACGAGGACCGCGCGTACACGATCAACGACTCCGGCAACGCCTCGGACGTGTACGCGATCCGGGTCTCCACCGGCGAGACGCTGGGGACGACGACGGTGGGCGCGGACTTCGTCGACGCCGAGGCGCTCTCGATCGACGGCGACGGGACGCTGTGGGTCGCGGACACGGGCGACAACATGGCCGAGCGCACCGACGCCGCGCTGTACTCGCTGCCCGAGACCGTCGACGGCACCGCCACGGCCGCTGCCGAGCGGTACCCGATCACCTACCCGGGCGGATCGATCGACGTCGAGGCGCTCGTCGTCAATCCCCGGACCGGCGAGAAGTTCCTGATCAGCAAGGGCCTGTTCGGTGGCACGGTCTTCTCCCTGCCCGATCCTCTGGTGCCTGACGAGCCCAACGAGGCGGTGGCGATGGCGGGGGAGATCCCGGGTCTGGTCACCGATGCGGCCTTCACGCCCGACGGGCGTTTCGTCGTCGCCCGTGACTACTCCGAGGCCTACGTGCTCGACCCGGTGACGTGGGAGATCGTCTCGTCGACGGAGCTGCCGTCGGTCGACCAGGGCGAGACCCTCGCGATGGAGCCCTCCGGCCGGTCGTACCTGGTGGGCAGCGAGGGCACGGACTCCCCGCTCATCCGCGTCCCGTTCACGGCGCCCGCGGGGGAGTCGGACGCGCCGGAGGACCCGGCGCCGACGCCGGGCGCGCCGAGCGCCGCGGCCACGTCGGCACCGGCCGACGGCAACGGCTTCGCGGGCGCCACGTGGTTCTGGGCCGTGGTCGTCGTGGCGCTGCTCGCCGCGATCAGCGGGGCCGCCACCCGCAAGCGCTGATCATCGCGTCGGTTACGTTGAGCCCATGTTGATCGCACTCGGAGACAGGTCCCCCCAGGTCGCGGACGGAGCATGGGTCGCCCCGACCGCGGTGCTCGTCGGATCCGTCGTCATCGGCGAGGGCGCGAGCGTCTGGTACGGCGCGGTGCTGCGGGCCGACAACGAGCCCATCACGATCGGCGCACGCTCGAACGTCCAGGACAATGCCGTGTTCCACGTCGACAAGGGCAAGCCGGTCGTGCTGGGCGAGGGGGTCTCCGTCGGCCACGGCGCGGTCGTGCACGGTGCGACGGTCGAGGACCACGTCCTGATCGGCATGAACGCGACCGTCATGAACGGCTCCGTGATCGGCACGGAGTCACTGATCGCCGCGGGTGCGCTCGTCACGGAGGGCATGGTCGTCCCGCCGCGCTCGCTCGTGGCCGGGGTGCCCGCCAAGGTGCGCAGGGAGCTGACCGACGCCGAGGTCGACAAGCTGCACCGCAACGCGTCGATCTACGAGGGCCACCGCGAGCTGCACGAGGGCGGCACCGTCGTCGGCTAGAGCCGTTCGACGACGTAGTCGATCGACCGGGTGAGCTGGGTGATGTCGTCCGGCTCGATCGCCGGGAACATCGCGACGCGCAGCTGGTTGCGGCCCAGCCCCCGGTAGCTGTCGACGTCGACGATGCCGTTGGCGCGCAGAGCCGCCGTGACGTCTGCCTGGTCGACGCCGTCGAGGTCGATCGTGCCGACCACGAGCGACCGCTCGACAGGTGCCGTCACGAACGGTGACGCGTAGCTCGAGGCCTTGGCCCACTCGTACAGGCGCGCGGAGGAGTCGGCGGTGCGGCTGACGGCCCAGTCGAGCCCGCCCTGTCGGTTGAGCCACTGCACCTGCTGGTCCATCAGGAACAGCGTCGCGAGGGCCGGGGTGTTGTAGGTCTGGTCCTTGCGGGAGTTGTCGATCGCCACGGGCAGGTCGAGGAACCCCGGGACGTGTCGCCCGCCGGCCTTGATGCGCTCGGCGCGCTCGATCGCCGCCGGCGACATCAGGGCGACCCAGAGCCCGCCGTCGGAGGCGAAGCCCTTCTGCGGCGCGAAGTAGTAGACGTCGGTCTCGGCGACGTCGACGGGCAGCCCGCCGGCGCCGGAGGTCGCGTCGACCAGCACCAGGGCGTCGTCGGACGCGCCTGCCACCCGCGCGACCGGCGTCATGACCCCCGTGGAGGTCTCGTTGTGCGCCCACGCGTAGACGTCGACGCCGTCGGTGGCGTGCGGGAGGGGGTGTGTGGACGGATCGGTCTCGATGATCTCGGGGTCGTCGAGGAACGGCGCCTTCTGGACGGCCGTCGCGAACTTGCGGGTGAACTCGCCGTGCACGAGGTGCTGCGACCGCCGTTCGACCAGCCCGAAGGTCGCGGCGTCGAAGAAGGCGTGCGAGCCGCCGACGCCGAGGACGACCTCGTAGCCGTCGGGGAGGGTGAACAGGTCGGCGAGGCCCGCGCGCAGGCTGCCGACGAGGTTCTTGACGGGGGCCTGACGGTGCGACGTGCCGAGCAGCGACGTGCCGGTCGCGGCGAGCGCGTCGAGCGCCTCGACGCGGATCTTGGACGGCCCGGAGCCGAAACGTCCGTCCTGGGGCAACAGCTCGGCGGGGATCTTCACGTGGTCATTCTCTCAGGGCGTCCCGTCCGCCGGATCGAGGCCCGTAGGCTTGCGGGCGTGTGGACATGGGTGGACGGCGCCGAGGACATCGTGACCGACGGCGGCTTCGCCGTGGGGGACGCCGTCGCGTGGCCGGTCCTCACCGCCGACTTCGACGAGCTCCTGCCAGCGCTGCCGGACGGGCTCGACGTCGCCGTCGAGAACGCGGTCGACGACGACGGGGACGACGGGGTGGAAGGCACCATCGTCCGCATCGTGATGCTGACCGGCAGGCGACGGACCGTCGCGCACGAGATCACCGCGACCCCCGCCGAGCACGTGCAGGTGCTGGACATGGCCGGCTTCCTCGTCGAGCTCGATCCCGGCGCCGCGTAATACGTCCGTCACATTCGTCACATTGGGTGGCCGAGGTCACAAGGTGTTCGTACAGTGCCCCCTATGGCATCTGACCCCTCGCCCAGCCCAGGGAACCCGGGAACCGTCGAGGTCCCCCTCTCGAAGGGGTTGGAGCACACGCAGGACGAGTGGGAGAAGGCCACCGCGGCCGTCCTCCGCAAGTCGCGCCGGCTCGCCGACGACGCCCCCGACACCGACGTGTGGGCGACGCTCGCGACGACGACGCTCGACGGCATCTCGGTGTCCCCGCTCGGCACCCCCTCGCTCAGCGCCGGCCTGCCGGACGGCGGGCTGCCCGGTCAGGCGCCCTACACCCGGGGGGCCACCGCGACGCGTGAGCTCGACGGCTGGGACATCCGGGCGTGGTTCACCGACCCGGACCCCGAGCGCACCGCCAAGGACGTCCTGACCGACATCGAGAACGGCGTCAACTCGCTGTGGATCTCGGCGGGCACCGGAGGCGTCCCGATCGACGCCCTGGCGACGATCCTCGAGCCGGTGTTCATCGACCTGGCCGCGGTCGTCCTCGATGCCCCGTTCGAGCCCTTGGAGGCAGCACGGGCGCTGGCCGCCGTCATCACCGACAAGGGCGTCGAGGCCGCTCCCGGCACGAGCTTCGGCGTCGACCCGATCGGTGCCGCCTTCCGCGGGCGCGGGGTGGTCGACTTCGACGCCGCGGTCGAGATCGCGCACCTGGCCCTCCCGCTCGGCGTCCGCGCCTTCACGGTCGACGCCACCGCCGTCCACGACGCCGGCGCGTCCGACGTCCAGGAGCTCGCCTACTCGCTCGCGGTGGGTGCGCAGTACCTGCGCGTCCTGGTCGAGGCCGGCTTCAGCGTCGAGGACGCCGCGGGCCTCGTCGACTTCCGGTACGCCGCCACCGACGAGCAGTTCCCGACGATCGCGAAGCTCCGGGCGGCGCGCCGCCTCTGGAACCGGGTCGCCGAGCTCAGCGGCGTCACGACCGCCGCGGCCGGCCAGCTGCAGCACGCCGTCACCTCCCGTCCGATGATGGCGAGGTACGACCCCTACGTGAACATGCTGCGCACGACGGTCGCCTCGTTCGCCGCCGGTGTCGGGGGTGCCGCGGCCGTGACGGTCCTGCCGTTCGACGAGCCGCTCGGCCTGCCCGAACCGTTCAGCCGTCGCATCGCCCGCAACACGTCGAGCCTCCTGATCAGCGAGTCGCACGTCGCCGCGGTCACCGACCCGGCCGGCGGCGCGCACGCCGTCGAGAAGCTCACCGACGACCTCGCCCGCGCGGCGTGGGAGCTCTTCGGCGAGATCGACGCGACCGACAGCCTCGAGGCCGCGCTCGCGCTCATCAGCAGCGCGATCGACACGACCAGGTCCGACCGCGCCCTGGCGATCGCGAGACGCAGACGGCCCGTCACGGGTGTCTCGGAGTTCCCGAACCTGCACGAGCAGCTGCCCGAGCGCCGCCCGTACGGACGGCCTCTCGAGGTGCACCGCTACGCCGGCGAGTTCGAGGCGCTGCGTGACGACCGTGCGGCGAGCCCGGTCTTCCTGGCCTCCCTCGGTACCGTCGCCGGCTACACGGCGCGAGCGACGTTCGCGGCCAACCTGTTCGCGGCCGGCGGCGTCGACACCGTGGTCGGGGGTCCCAGCGAGGGCGTCGCCGACGTGCTCGCGGCCTACGACCAGGCCGACAAGCCGTCCGTCGTGTGCCTCGTCGGCAACGACACGACGTACGGGGAGTGGGGTGCCGATCTGGTCACGGCGCTGCGCGACGCCGGCGCGACCCACGTCGTCCTCGCGGGCAAGGCCGACGTCGGCGCCGACGCGACCGTCGCGACGGGCGTCGACGCGCTCGCCTTCCTCCGTTCGATCCGAGAGGTTCTTGCATGACCATCCCGAACAGCTTCCAGGGCCTCCCGCTCGATCCGGAGCAGCCGTACGAGCCCGATCCCGAGACGTACGCGCGGGCGACCGACGGTGCCGAGGCCTGGGCCGCGCCCGAGGGCATCGACGTCGAGGGCCTCTACACCGCCACCGACCTCGAGGGCCTCGACGGCCTCGACACGTACCCGGGCCTGACGCCGTTCCTGCGCGGCCCGTACCCGGCGATGTACACGACCCAGCCGTGGACGATCCGCCAGTACGCGGGCTTCTCGACCGCCGAGGAGTCCAACGCCTTCTACCGTCGCAACCTCGCCGCCGGCCAGAAGGGCCTCTCGGTCGCCTTCGATCTCGCGACACACCGCGGCTACGACTCCGACAACCCGCGCGTCGTCGGCGACGTCGGCATGGCGGGTGTCGCGATCGACTCGATCTACGACACGCGCAAGCTCTTCGAGGGCATCCCGCTCGACGAGATGAGCGTGTCGATGACGATGAACGGCGCGGTGCTGCCGGTGCTCGCGCTGTACATCGTCGCCGCGGAGGAGCAGGGCGTGCCGCCCGAGAAGCTGTCGGGGACCATCCAGAACGACATCCTCAAGGAGTTCATGGTCCGCAACACCTACATCTACCCGCCGGCGCCGTCGATGCGGATCATCTCCGACA
>Ga0247730_1000378_pt1 | contig 35443 bp, 28 predicted proteins | sample UWRJL073202C2_FD_180959 | JGI IMG/M metagenome (GOLD analysis project Ga0247730, IMG submission 180959) | Plant litter microbial communities from Arlington Agricultural Research Station in Wisconsin, United States - UWRJ-L073-202C-2 | ecosystem: Environmental > Terrestrial > Plant litter >... | reverse complement strand
TGGGTAAAGGTGTTGTTGCCGGGGAATACCGCCGGGTAGCGAACAATGTTTTCCAGGGTCATCGGGCCGCTGTTGGCCAATGGGTGCTCCGGCGCGGCAACAAAGTCCAGCGGGTCTTCCCAGACCGGCACGGCCTTGATCAGGTGATGGGGCTCGGGTGCCAGGGTGATCACCGCCAGCTCGGCGCGTCCGTGGAGAATTTCTTCGTAGGCCACTTCCGAATCGAGAAACTGAATATCCAGCGCTACCAGTGGGTAAAGGCGCGTGAATTCTCTTAATAGAGGCGGAAGCCGATGCAGGCCAATGTGGTGGCTGGTGGCGAGCGTCAGGCGTCCAGTGACTTCGCCGGTCAGATTGGTCAGCGCGCGCCGGGTATCTTCAAGCACGTCAAGTATCTGGTAAGCCCTCGGCAACAGGGCTCGACCGGCTTCGGTGAGGCTGACTTCGCGGCCCAGTCGATCAAACAAACGCACATTGAGCTGCTGCTCCAGACCGGCAATGCGCTTGCTGATCGCCGGTTGGGTCAGGTGCAAACGTTCGCCGGCACCCGAGAAACTGCCGGTTTCAGCAATGGCGATAAATGCATTCAGGTTGGCCAGATCCATTGTCAGATTCCAATTGGTTATCCAAAGCATAAAAAATATGAATTTGAGTTATTTAAGCATATTCCATAGCATGTCCGCACAAGCTAAAGGGTCATCGAGTCGATTGCCCAAAGCATAGAAATACGCTGATGAGGAACCATTCATGGCTGGGAAAACGCTGTACGACAAGCTCTGGGAAGCCCACGAAGTCAAACGACGGGACGATGGGTCGTCGCTGATTTATATCGACCGTCACATCATCCATGAAGTGACCTCGCCGCAAGCCTTCGAAGGCCTGCGTCTGGCCGGGCGCAAGCCATGGCGGATCGATGCCAACATCGCGACCCCGGATCACAACGTACCGACGACACCTGAGCGCAAAGGTGGTATCGAAGCCATTGCCGATCAGGTTTCCCGCCTGCAGGTCCAGACCCTGGACGACAACTGCGATGAATATGGCATCACCGAATTCAAGATGAATGACGTGCGTCAGGGCATCGTTCACGTGATCGGTCCGGAGCAGGGCGCAACCTTGCCGGGCATGACCGTGGTCTGTGGCGACTCGCACACCTCGACCCACGGCGCGTTTGGCGCGCTGGCCCATGGCATCGGCACTTCCGAGGTTGAGCACGTGCTCGCCACCCAGTGTCTGGTCGCCAAGAAAATGAAAAACATGCTGGTGTCGGTCGAAGGCAAGTTGCCGTTCGGCGTGACCGCCAAAGACATCGTGCTGGCCGTGATCGGCAAGATCGGCACCGCTGGCGGCAATGGCCACGCCATTGAATTCGCCGGCAGCGCGATCCGCGATCTGTCGGTGGAAGGGCGCATGACCATCTGCAACATGTCCATCGAAGCCGGTGCGCGTGTCGGCCTTGTGGCTACCGATGAAAAGACCGTTGCCTACGTCAAGGGTCGTCCTTTCGCACCCAAAGGCGAGCAATGGGACATGGCGGTTGAAGCCTGGAAAGACCTGGTTTCCGACGCCGATGCGCATTTCGACACCGTGGTAACGCTCGACGCGACGCAGATCAAGCCGCAAGTCAGCTGGGGCACGTCCCCGGAAATGGTCCTTGCCGTGGATCAGAATGTTCCGGACCCGGCCAAGGAAGCGGATCTGGTCAAGCGCGACTCCATCGAGCGTGCCTTGAAATACATGGGCCTCAAGGCCAATCAGGCGATCACCGATATCCAGCTGGATCGGGTATTTATCGGTTCCTGCACCAATTCGCGGATCGAAGACTTGCGCGCAGCGGCGGATATCGCCAAAGGCCGCAAAGTCGCTTCGACCATCAAGCAGGCGATCGTTGTGCCGGGTTCGGGTCTGGTCAAGGCGCAAGCCGAGAAGGAAGGTCTGGACAAGATTTTCATCGAGGCCGGTTTCGAATGGCGTGAACCGGGCTGCTCGATGTGCCTGGCGATGAACCCGGATCGCCTGGAAAGCGGCGAACACTGCGCTTCCACGTCGAACCGCAACTTCGAAGGTCGTCAAGGCGCCGGTGGCCGCACGCACCTGGTCAGCCCGGCGATGGCCGCCGCAGCCGCCGTGAATGGTCGTTTCGTCGACGTCCGTGATTTGATTCAGCACTAAGGAGCGCAGCATGAAAGCTTTTACACAGCACACCGGCCTTGTCGCTCCTCTGGATCGTGCCAACGTCGACACCGACCAGATCATCCCCAAGCAGTTCTTGAAGTCGATCAAGCGCACGGGTTTTGGCCCGAACCTGTTCGATGAATGGCGTTACCTGGATATCGGGCAACCCTATCAGGACAACTCCAAGCGTCCGCTGAACCCGGATTTCGTGCTCAACGACGCGCGTTATCAAGGCGCCAGCGTATTGCTGGCCCGGGAAAACTTCGGCTGCGGCTCCAGTCGCGAGCACGCACCCTGGGCTCTCGAAGAATATGGCTTCTGCGCGATCATCGCGCCGAGCTTTGCCGACATTTTCTTCAATAACAGCTTCAAGAACGGCCTGTTGCCGATCATTCTCGACGAAGCCGATGTGGATGAGCTGTTCCAGCAGGTGGAAGCCACGCCTGGCTATCAGCTCAATGTCGATCTGGCCACGCAAACCGTGACCCGCCCGGATGGCAAGGTCTTGAGCTTCGAGATCGATGCGTTCCGCAAGCACTGCCTGCTCGAAGGCCTGGACGACATCGGCCTGACGCTCAAGGACGGCGAGGCAATTGCCACCTTCGAGAGTAAGCACCGCGCCAGTCAGCCGTGGTTGTTTCGCGGCTGATTAAAGCTCCAACAGGGAATATCCAGATTTTTCTTAGGAAATACCTCATGACCAGCACCGCCCACACGCAAGTCGTACAACGTCAATTCGGTGAACAGGCCGCGGCCTATCTGAGCAGTGCCGTGCACGCTCAAGGCACCGAGTTTGCGCTACTACAGGCGCAAGTGGCGGGGCGCAGCGATGCGCGGGTGCTGGACCTGGGTTGCGGCGCTGGCCACGTGAGCTTTCATGTCGCCCCGGCGGTTGGTGAAGTGGTAGCGTATGACCTTTCGCAGCAAATGCTCGATGTGGTCGCCGCTGCCGCGCAGGATCGCGGGCTGAGCAATATCAGCACCGTGTGCGGCGCAGCGGAGCGTTTGCCCTTCGCGGACGCTGAGTTCGATTTCGTGTTCAGCCGTTATTCGGCGCATCACTGGAGCGATCTTGGCCTGGCCTTGCGGGAAGTGCGTCGGGTACTGAAACCGGGCGGTGTGGCCGCGTTTATTGATGTCATGTCGCCAGGCAGCCCGCTGCTGGACACGTATTTGCAGACCGTCGAAGTGCTGCGCGACACCAGTCACGTGCGCGATTACTCGGCGGGTGAGTGGTTGCGTCAGGTCAGTGAAGCCGGCCTGTTCACTCGCAGCCACAGCCGTCAGCGTCTGCACCTGGAATACAGTTCGTGGGTTGAGCGCATGCGCACGCCGCAAGCCCTGCGCGTGGCGATTCGCGAGTTGCAGCAGGCCATGGGCGCCGAAGTGCGCGACTATTACGAGATTGCCGCCGACGGTTCATTCAGTACCGATGTGCTGGTTTTGTGGGCCGAACGCTAGTTTTCAGAGCGGCGCTGATGCACAGCGCCGCAATAAAAATTTGAGGATGTTATGAGCAAGCAGATTCTGATTCTCCCAGGTGATGGCATTGGTCCGGAAATCATGACCGAAGCGGTCAAGGTGCTGGAACTCGCCAATGAGAAGTATCAACTGGGCTTCGAACTCAGCCACGACGTGATCGGTGGTGCGGCCATCGACAAGCATGGCGTGCCGTTGGCCGACGAAACCCTGGATCGCGCCCGCGCTGCCGATGCCGTATTGCTTGGCGCAGTAGGCGGCCCGAAATGGGACACCATCGAGCGGGACATCCGTCCTGAGCGCGGCCTGCTGAAGATTCGTGCGCAGCTGGGCCTGTTCGGCAACCTGCGTCCAGCCATCCTTTATCCGCAACTGGCCGATGCGTCGAGCCTGAAGGCCGAGATCGTTGCCGGTCTGGATATCCTGATCGTTCGCGAATTGACCGGCGGCATCTACTTCGGCGCGCCACGCGGCACTCGTGTGCTGGAAAACGGCGAGCGTCAGGCTTACGACACGCTGCCGTACAGCGAAAGCGAAATCCGCCGCATCGCCCGCGTCGGCTTCGACATGGCGCGCGTGCGCGGCAAGAAGCTGTGCTCGGTGGACAAGGCCAACGTGCTTGCCTCCAGCCAGCTGTGGCGCGAAGTGGTTGAACAGGTGGCCAAGGATTATCCTGACGTCGAGCTGAGCCACATGTACGTCGACAATGCCGCCATGCAGCTGGTGCGCGCGCCGAAGCAATTCGACGTGATCGTGACCGATAACCTGTTCGGTGACATTCTGTCCGACGAAGCCTCGATGCTCACCGGCTCCATCGGCATGCTGCCGTCCGCTTCGCTGGATGCCGACAACAAAGGCATGTACGAGCCGTGTCACGGTTCTGCGCCGGACATCGCCGGACAAGGCATTGCCAACCCGTTGGCGACTATCCTGTCGGTCTCGATGATGCTGCGTTACAGCTTCAACCAGACCGTTGCCGCCGATGCCATCGAGAAGGCCGTGAGCCTGGTGCTGGATCAAGGCCTGCGCACCGGTGACATCTGGTCGGCAGGCAATGCCAAAGTCGGTACGCAGGAAATGGGCGATGCGGTAGTCGCCGCGCTGCGCAATCTGTAATATCTCGGGCCCGCTGCGACGTTCGACATCGAACGCAGCGGCCCACTTTTTGTAAAGGTGTAGTTGCGATGAAACGTGTAGGTCTGATCGGTTGGCGTGGCATGGTCGGTTCCGTGCTCATGCAGCGGATGCTGGAAGAGCAGGATTTTGATCTGATCGAGCCGGTATTCTTCACCACCTCCAACGTCGGTGGCCAAGGCCCTGCCGTGGGCAAGGACGTTGCGCCGCTCAAGGATGCCTACAGCATCGATGAGCTGAAAACCCTTGACGTGATTCTGACCTGCCAGGGCGGCGACTACACCAATGAGGTGTTCCCGAAACTGCGCGAGGCCGGTTGGCAGGGTTACTGGATCGACGCCGCATCCAGCCTGCGCATGCAGGACGATGCCGTGATCGTGCTCGATCCAGTGAATCGCAAGGTCATTGATCAGCAGCTCGACGCGGGCACGAAGAATTACATCGGCGGCAACTGCACGGTCAGCCTGATGCTGATGGGCCTGGGCGGGCTGTTCGAAGCCGGTCTGGTGGAATGGATGAACGCCATGACGTATCAGGCGGCTTCCGGTGCCGGCGCGCAGAACATGCGTGAGCTGATCAAGCAGATGGGTGCCACCCACGCTGCAGTCGCTGACGAGTTGGCCAATCCGGCCAGCGCGATTCTGGATATTGACCGCAAGGTTGCTGCAGCCATGCGCAGCGATGCCTTCCCGACGGAAAATTTCGGCGTGCCATTGGCTGGCAGCCTGATCCCGTGGATCGACAAGGAATTGCCGAACGGCCAGAGTCGCGAAGAATGGAAAGGCCAGGCCGAGACCAACAAGATTCTGGGTCGCTTCAAGAGCCCGATTCCGGTCGATGGCATCTGCGTGCGGATCGGTTCCATGCGCTGCCACAGCCAGGCACTGACCATCAAGCTGAACAAAGACGTGCCAATCGCTGACATCGAAGGTCTGATCAGCCAGCACAACCCTTGGGTCAAGCTGGTGCCGAACCATCGTGAAGCCAGCATCCAGGAACTCAGCCCGACGGCCGTGACCGGCACCATGAGCATTCCGGTGGGTCGTCTGCGCAAGCTGAACATGGGTTCGCAATACCTCGGCGCATTCACCGTTGGCGACCAGCTGTTGTGGGGCGCTGCCGAGCCATTGCGTCGCATGCTGCGAATTCTGCTGGAGCGTTGATCCGCTGCTTGCAGTGTTGATGTGAAAAGCCGCCTTTCGAGGCGGTTTTTTTTTGCGTCACTGAGACAGCGGCACACCCCCCGAGGCTAGCCGCGAATCGACCGTAGGAGCGACTTTAGTCGCGAGAGAACGCCAATCGACCTCCCGGCTAAAGCCGGTTCTACAGCAAGCCTCGCTACTGCTTAGCAATCCCTAAATATGGGATGTTAAATTACATATTGAGATTTACCGCTCGATCAGCTTATAGTCGCTGCGCACTCACTGCTCAAAAAATAATAGGTGAAGCGATGCAGGCGCAATTGATCGCGCTCGATTGGGGGACAACCTCACTTCGTGCTTATCGACTCGGCGAACACGGCCGGGTTCTGGAACAGCGCTCACTGAGCGCGGGCATCATGCAACTGCCCGGCACACCGCGGCTGATTGCTGGCGTGATGTGCAGCGATGGTTTTGAACTGGCGCTGGATGAAGCCTGTGGTGACTGGCTTGACGCGCAGCCCGATCTACCGGTTATCGCCTGTGGCATGGTCGGCAGTGCGCAAGGTTGGCGCGAAGCGGCGTATCGCGAGACGCCCGCCAGCGTTGCCGGTCTCAGCTCGGCGCTGCAAAGCGTGCGCAGTCAGCGTGGCGTTACCCTCCACATTATCCCCGGTGTCTTGCAGCGCTCGACCTTGCCCAATGTCATGCGTGGCGAAGAAACCCAGGTCCTCGGCGTCCTCGCGGCGCTGCCCGAAGCGGAGACTTGCAAACCCTTGCTGATCGGCTTGCCCGGCAGCCATTCGAAATGGGTGCAGGCGGCTGACGGCTGCATTGTCCACTTCGACACCTTCATGACCGGCGAGGTCTTCGCCGCGCTGAGCGCTCACACCATTCTCGGCCGCACCATGCAGCGCAGCGATGCCTTTGACGAGGTCGCGTTCGATCGTGGGGTGTCCGTTGCGTTGTCCGCTGACGGCGCAGCAGGGCCGTTGTCGACCATCTTCAGCTGCCGCACGCTCGGCCTGACCGGCCAGCTGACCCCGGCGGCGCAGCCTGATTATCTGTCCGGCCTGCTGATCGGTCATGAGCTGGCGACCCTGGCCGGTTTGCAGCGCAACCTTCATGAGGTACTCCCCGCCGTGATCCTGATTGGCGGCGAGCAACTGTGCCTGCGTTATGGCCGCGCCCTGACGGCTTGCGGATTTCTTCACGTGACGGTGGCCGAACAAGCTACCGAGCGCGGTTTATGGCAAGTGGCGGTCAAGGCCGGCTTGCTCGCATCCACTCAAGCAGAGGTTTGAAATGCTCAAGCAAGCGCTGGTCCAGAACGGTTTGATCGCTATCCTTCGTGGTCTGCGTCCCGAAGAGGCGCCCGCCATTGGCGATGTGTTGTATCAGGCCGGTTTTCGCGTTATCGAAGTACCCCTCAATTCTCCGCAGCCCTACGACAGCATCCGCCTGTTGCGCCAAAGCCTGCCCGCCGATTGCCTGATTGGCGCGGGCACGGTGTTGACGCCTGAGCAAGTCGAGCTGGTGAAAGAGGCGGGCGGTCAGGTGATCGTCATGCCGCACAGCGATGCCAAGGTCCTGCGTGCCGCCAAGGCTGCCGGGCTGTTCCTGTCGCCGGGCGTGGCCACGCCGACCGAAGCGTTTGCCGCGCTGGCCGAAGGCGCTGACGTGCTCAAGCTGTTCCCGGCCGAGCAAATGAGCCCGGCGGTGGTCAAGGCCTGGCTCGCGGTTCTACCGGCTGGCACCGTGCTCCTCCCGGTCGGCGGCATCAGCCCTGACAACATGAAAGTCTTCCTTGATGCCGGCGTCAAAGGCTTCGGTCTGGGTTCGGGGCTGTTCAAACCCGGCATGAGCGCCGAAGACGTCGCCGAGCGGGCCAAGGCTTATGTCGCCGCCTGGACGCAATTGACTGCCACGGCTAATTGAACTGATCGACCGTTGAACTGATCGGCGCACTAGACGCCCACTTCAAACAAGAGAAATCGCACCCATGAAAATCACCAAACTCACGACTTTTATCGTTCCGCCACGCTGGTGTTTCCTGAAAATCGAAACCGACCAGGGCATTACCGGTTGGGGCGAGCCCGTGGTTGAAGGCCGCGCGCATACCGTAGCAGCGGCCGTCGAGGAGCTTTCCGATTATTTGATCGGCAAGGATCCGCGCAATATCGAAGACATCTGGACCGTGCTGTATCGCGGCGGCTTCTATCGAGGCGGCGCGGTACACATGAGCGCCCTGGCCGGCATCGATCAAGCGCTGTGGGACATCAAGGGCAAGCATCTGGGGGTGTCGGTCAGCGATCTGCTGGGCGGCCAGGTAAGAGACAAGATTCGTGTCTATTCGTGGATCGGTGGCGATCGTCCCGCCGATACCGCCCGTGCTGCGAAAGAAGCGGTGGAGCGCGGCTTCACGGCAGTGAAGATGAACGGCACCGAAGAGCTGCAATTCCTCGACACCTTCGACAAGGTTGACCTGGCCCTGGCCAACGTCGCTGCGGTGCGCGATGCCGTCGGGCCTAACGTCGGTATCGGTGTGGACTTCCATGGCCGGGTGCACAAGCCAATGGCCAAGGTGCTGATGAAAGAGCTGGACCCGTACAAGCTGATGTTCATCGAAGAGCCGGTGCTCAGCGAAAACTACGAGGCGCTCAAGGAGCTGGCACCGCTGACCAGCACGCCGATTGCCTTGGGCGAGCGACTGTTCTCGCGCTGGGACTTCAAGCGTGTGTTGAGCGAAGGCTACGTGGACATCATTCAGCCTGATGCATCCCATGCCGGCGGCATCACCGAAACCCGCAAGATCGCCAATATGGCCGAAGCCTACGACGTGGCGCTGGCGCTGCATTGCCCGCTGGGTCCGATTGCCCTGGCGGCGTGCCTGCAACTGGACGCGGTCTGCTACAACGCGTTCATTCAGGAACAAAGCCTGGGCATTCACTACAACGAGAGCAACGACCTGCTGGATTACATCAAGAATCCAGAGGTGTTCGACTACGACAAAGGCATGGTGAAGATCCCCAACGGTCCGGGCCTGGGCATCGAGATCAACGAGGAATACGTCAAGGAACGCGCCGCCATCGGCCACCGCTGGCGCAACCCGATCTGGCGCCATGCCGATGGCAGTTTTGCGGAGTGGTAATGGACATGCGTCCACCGGCAATCCCGTAGGACTGGCTTTAGCCGGGAGAGCGATATTTCTGACGTAGCAGATGCAGCGCATGTTGCGGCGTCCTCCCGGCTAAAGCCGGTCCTACGAGTACTCACGACCTCAATAAACATAAAAAGAGGCACTCGCATGCAAACCCGAATCCTTGAGGGCGCGGCGGCTTTAGTGACGCCAACCCGTAAACGCTACTTCATCATGGTGCTGCTGTTCATCACCGTGGTGATCAACTATCTGGACCGCAGCAACCTGTCGATTGCCGCGCCAGCACTGACCAGCGAGCTGGGCATCGATCCGATTCACGTCGGGCTGATCTTCTCGGCGTTCGGCTGGACCTACGCGGCCATGCAATTGCCCGGTGGCTGGCTGGTCGACCGGGTTCCGCCGCGCATCCTCTACACCGCTGCGCTGCTGCTCTGGTCCATTGCCACCATCATGCTGGGCTTCGCCGCCAGCTTCATCGCGCTGTTCGTGCTGCGCATGGCGGTCGGCGCGCTGGAAGCGCCGGCTTATCCAATCAACAGCCGCGTGGTCACCACCTGGTTCCCCGAGCGCGAGCGCGCCACAGCGATTGGCTTTTATACGTCCGGGCAGTTTGTCGGCCTGGCGTTCCTGACTCCGGTACTGGCCTGGTTGCAGGCAACTTACGGCTGGCACATGGTCTTTGTCAGCACCGGTGCCGTCGGCGTGATCTGGGCGGCGATCTGGTACATGGTCTATCGCGAGCCGCGCGACTTCAAAGGCGTTAACGAAGCGGAAATCCAGCTGATTCGCGAAGGTGGCGGGCTGGTGGATATTCAGGCCGATACCGAGAACAACAAGCGCGGCTTCAGCTGGCTGGACCTGGGCATCGTGCTCACCAAGCGTAAGTTGTGGGGTATTTATCTGGGGCAGTTCTGCCTGAACTCGACGCTGTGGTTCTTCCTCACCTGGTTCCCGACTTACCTGGTGAAATACCGTGGCATGGACTTCATCAAGTCCGGACTGCTGGCCTCGCTGCCGTTTCTCGCTGCGTTCGTCGGTGTGCTGTGTTCCGGCTTCTTCTCCGACTGGCTGATTCGCCGTGGTCACACCGTTGGCTTTGCGCGCAAGCTGCCAATCATTGCCGGGCTGCTGATTTCCACCTCGATCATCGGTGCCAACTTCGTTGACTCCACGCCGCTGGTGATTGCGTTCCTGGCATTGGCGTTCTTCGGCAACGGGCTGGCTTCGATCACCTGGTCGCTGGTGTCGACCCTGGCTCCAGCGCGGTTGTTGGGGTTGACTGGCGGCACCTTCAACTTCATCGGCAACCTGTCTGCCATCGCCACACCGATCGTGATCGGCTTCCTGGTTTCCGGGGATTCCTTCGCGCCGGCCATCACCTATATCTCTGTTTTGGCACTGATCGGGGCGTTGTCCTACATCCTGCTGGTCGGCAAGGTTGAGCGGATCGAAATTTGATCACTGGCATGCACAAGGGCTGGCGACGATAATGCCGCCAGCTTCCTGATCTTATAAGGCCTGATATGCAGCCAGTTTCCGATGACCCTGCAACCAGCATCGCCACCAAGGATTCGGCGCCCACCGGTACGCAAACCCTGCTGCGCGGCCTGGGCGTTATCCAGGCGGTGGCCGGCGGCGCACGTGATCTCAAAGAAATCGCCCGGCAGATCGGCACCACGCGCAGCACAACCCATCGCCTGGCGAGTTGCCTGGTGGAGGAACGTTATCTGCGGGTGCTGCCACAGGTTGGCTATCTGCTTGGCCCCAAGCTCATCGAACTGGGGTTTCAGGCGCGCGAAGAAGTGCCGCTGGCCATGCTGGCGCGACCGTATCTGGATGAGCTATCCGAGTTGACTGGCGACACCGTGCATCTGGCGGTTCGCGATGATGACGAGGTTTTGTACCTGCACAAGAATCCGGGGCGCAACGGTCCGGAAATGCGCTCGCGGGTCGGTCACCGCATGCCGTTGTTCCGCACCGGCATCGGCAAGGCTTTATTGCTCGACAGTGCCGAATCCGAATGGCAGCGCCTGTATGACGTCAGCCTGCCGGTGGGTGGCAAGAATCCACTCTGGCCGGCGCATCAGGAGCAGTCGTGGGAGGAGTTGCGTCAGCGCATGCGCGAGTACGTGCAAGGCGGTTATGCCTTCGACCTGGAAGACAACGAGCCGTCGATCCGCTGTGTGGCGGCGCCGATTCGCGACGCCAGCAAGCAGATCATTGCCGGCATCAGTATTGCGAGCACCGTGCCTTACATGCCGCTGGAAAAAATGGCCGAACTGGTTCCGCTGATCAAGCAGACTGCCGCGCGGCTGTCTGCCGAGCTTGGTGGGTAGCGTGTTCTACGGCTGAGGGGAACTGTAGGACCGAATTTATTCGGGAGGGCTCTGGTAGAGACAATGACGCTCTATCGGCTGAACAATCCACTCCCGAATGAATTCGGCCCTACAGAAGCGCTTTAGCCCTTCAACGTCGCCATATCAATCACGAAGCGATACTTCACGTCACCTTTGACAACCCGCTCGAACGCCTCGTTGATGTTCTGGATATCCAGCATTTCGATGTCGCAGGTAATGTCATGTTCGGCGCAGAAATCCAGTACTTCCTGGGTCTCCGCCATGCCGCCAATCATCGAACCTGCAAGCACCCGGCGGCTCATGACCAGATTAACTGCGTGCACTGGCGGATTGATCGGCTCGATCAGGCCGACCAGGATATGCACACCGTCAAAGCGCAGGGTTTCCAGGTACGGGTTCAGGTCGTGCTGCACCGGAATGGTGTCCAGCAGGAAGTCGAAGTGCCCGGCGGCTGCCTTCATCTGCTCATCGTCGGTGGAAATGATCACATGATCAGCGCCTTGACGACGACCTTCCTCAGCCTTGCTGGCCGAGCGCGTGAACAACGTCACTTCAGCGCCCATGGCCTTGGCGAACTTGATACCCATGTGACCGAGGCCGCCCATGCCAAGCACGCCCACCTTGTCACCGGCTTTGACGCCGTAGTGCTTGAGTGGCGAATAAGTAGTGATGCCCGCGCAGAGAATCGGCGCGGCCGCTGCCGGGTCGAGTTTTTCCGGGATGCTCACGACAAACCGGTCGCTGACCACGATGCTGTTGGAATAGCCGCCCATGGTCAGCGTGCCGTCGATGCGGTCGTAACCGGCATACGTCGGAGTCATGCCGTTCTGACAGTAGTTTTCAAGGTTGGCTTTGCAGGCATCGCAGCTGCGGCACGAATCCACCATACAGCCAACGCCGACCAGCTGGCCGACTTTGTATTTGCTGACATCAGCGCCGATGGCTGTGACTTTACCGACGATTTCATGGCCGGGCATCAACGGGTAGGCCGCAAAGCCCCATTCGTCGCGCGCCTGGTGAATATCGGAGTGGCAGACGCCGCAGAACAGAATTTCGATGGCCACGTCATCCGGCCGAGGACTGCGACGTTCGAAATTCATGGGGGCGAGCGGGGCGGTGGCCGATTGGGCGGCATAGCCGATGGCTTTGATCATGGTTGAACCTCACAAAAATGGTGACGGGTAAAGATGTCGAACATTGTCCGGGCGTACAGCCGTACCGGCCATGGTCATTCCTGCGCAATTCATGCCTAATCCTCCGGAACTCGTCTGCCTCCAACCTGCATGCAATAGAGATCTGCGATGATGCAGGTGTCTAATCCTCTGCCCGGTGTCTCATGTCGTTAGCCCATCATTCCGATGCCAATGCCGCCCTTGTCGCCCTGATCAAACCCTTGGCGACGCGCCCTGGTTTTGTGTCGACGCTGCTGCCGGAGGTGCACGTGGTGTCAATGCACAGCTATGTGGCCAGCAGCCCGCAAATCTACGAGCCGAGCCTGATGATCATCGCCCAGGGCGGCAAACTGGCCAGCCTGGGTTCACGCACGCTGGACTATGGCGCAGGTCATTATCTGGTGCAGGCCCTTTCCGTGCCCTTCATGTGCGAGACCTTCGCAACGCCGCAAGCGCCGTTGTTCGGCGTGTCGGTGGCGATTGATCGGGTGATGCTCGGTGAGCTGGTGCAGGCCATGGGCGTGACGCCGGATCTGATCGTCGAGGCCCAGACGCCGGAGTCCATGACTTCAGCCGTGCTGGATGCGCCGATGCGCGAGAGTGTGGAGCGCCTGCTGCGCTGCCTGCACGATCCCCTTGAGTGTCAGGTGATGGGCCAGTCGCGGCTGCGCGAGGTTCTGTATGCGGCGCTGCGTGGGCCGCAGGCCGGTGTGCTGCGGGCGCTGGTGGCCCAACAAAGTCATTTCGCCCGGGTCGCCGCTTCCCTGGCCTATCTGCACAGTCACTATGACCAGCCGCTGAATGTCGACATCCTCGCCCGCCAGGCGAACATGAGCGCCTCGACGTTTCATGAGTATTTCAAGCGCAGCACCTTGCTCTCGCCGGTGCAGTATCTGAAGCGCCTGCGTTTGCTCAAGGCGCAACAGATGCTGGTCGCCGAAGGCCTGGGTGTCGCGCAGGTTGCGCACCGCGTGGGCTATCAGAGCACCTCGCAGTTCAGTCGCGAATACAAACGGTATTTCAATCGCAGCCCAGGCGAAGAGGGCATCAGTCTGAGAATTCCTGCCTGAACAGCGCGCACAAAAAAAGCCCCCGAAGGGGCTTCTTCTTTTATCTGGAAGCTTTCAGCTTGCAGCTCGAAGCTGATTCACCCTACATATTCGGATAAGTCGGGCCGCCGCTGCCTTCAGGTGCTACCCAGGTGATGTTCTGGGAAGGATCCTTGATGTCGCAGGTCTTGCAGTGCACGCAGTTCTGGGCGTTGATCTGGAAACGCTTCTCGCCGTCTTCCTTGGTCACCACTTCATACACGCCAGCCGGGCAGTAACGCTGGGCCGGTTCGTCGTACAACGGCAGGTTGGTGCCGATGGGGATGCTCGGGTCGGTCAGTTTCAAGTGGCAAGGCTGTTCTTCTTCGTGGTTGGTGCCGGAGATGAACACCGAGCTGAGCTTGTCGAAACTGAGCTTGCCGTCGGGTTTCGGGTAGTCGATCTTCTTCGAATCGGCCGCGAGCTTCATGCAGGCGTAGTCCGGCTTGGTGTCGTGCAGGGTAAACGGCAGCTTGCCGCCGAAGAAGTTCTGATCGAGGAAGTTGAACGCACCGCCCATGATCGCGCCGTATTTATGCAGCGCCGGGCCGAAGTTGCGGCTGGCGAACAGCTCTTCGTAGAGCCAGCTGCTTTTGAACGATTCCACGTACGTGTGCAGCTCGTCGCCACCTTCCTTGCCAGCCAACAATGCCTCGGCCACCGAGTCAGCAGCGAGCATGCCGGACTTCATGGCGGTGTGGCTGCCTTTGATCTTGGCGAAGTTCAGGGTGCCCAGGTCGCAGCCAATCAGCGCACCGCCGGGGAAAACCATTTTCGGCAGGGAATTCAGGCCACCTTTGCAGATCGCACGTGCGCCGTAGCTGATGCGCTTGCCGCCTTCCAGATACTGCTTGATCACCGGGTGATGCTTGTAGCGCTGGAACTCGTCGAACGGCGACAGATACGGATTGCTGTAGGAAAGATCGATGATCAAGCCGACGACCACCTGATTGTTTTCCAGGTGATAAAGGAAGGAACCGCCCATGTTGTCGTCATCGAGCGGCCAGCCGGCGGTATGCACCACCAGGCCTGGCTCGTGTCTGGCCGGGTCGACTTCCCAGATCTCCTTCAGGCCGATGCCGTAATGCTGGGCATCAGCTTCGGTGTCGAGGTTGAAACGCTTGATCAGTTGCTTGCCGATATGGCCACGGCAACCTTCGGCGAACAGCGTGTACTTGCCGCGCAGTTCCATGCCGGGGGTAAAGACGCCTTCTTTCGGATGGCCTTCACGGTCCACGCCCAGATCACCGGTAATGATCCCGCGTACTACGCCGTTCTCGTCGAACAGTGCTTCCTGGGCCGCGAAGCCCGGATAGATTTCCACGCCGAGGTTTTCAGCCTGCTGGGCCAGCCAGCGGCACAGATTGCCCAGGGAGATGATGTAGTTGCCATCGTTGTGCATGGTCTTGGGCACGAAGAAGTCCGGGACTTTGACCGAATTCTCGGCGCTGCGCAGGACATAGATGTCATCGCGGCTGACCGGGGTATTGAGCGGCGCGCCGAGCTCTTTCCAGTCCGGGAACAGTTCGTTCAGGGCGCGGGGTTCGAACACCGCGCCAGACAAAATGTGTGCGCCCACTTCGGAGCCTTTCTCGACCACGCAGACGCTGATTTCCTGACCGGCTTCGGCGGCCTTCTGCTTCAGGCGGCATGCGGCAGAAAGCCCGGCCGGGCCGGCGCCGACGATGACTACGTCGAATTCCATAAATTCGCGTTCCACAGGCTATCTCCTACTCAGGGCATCAGTATTTTTTTATATGCAGCGTACAAACCGACGTGCGGGGGCATTCACTGCCTGCTCGCCTTCAAATGCGGCGCATTATATCTACACCACCCGACAGGTCCAATACAAACGTTTGTTTGAATTATCCACAGCCCAGATAAATCATGGTCGCGCGGCTCATCACTGGCAGTTTTGTCGTATTGACCAGAAATCACGTTGCGGTCAAGATACGGGCGGTTTGCACGTGCCGTGGACGAATCCTCGACTTGTTTCGCGCTTTAAAGCGCGACAAGCCCGAAACGTTCAGTCATTGCGCGGTGCGCAGTTTACACACCCGTCTGCGCCAGATGTACGGCCCGGGGCGTTTATCCCAGATTTTGGTGGTTTTGGTTTGTGAACCCACCCTTCGGTCTTTACGAATAGCGCTGGATTTCAGCGTATTCGACAATGCTTTTGCTGCCAGTCCCAGGTCTGCCCTGGCGACTTTCTTTTCACCGGAGAGAAACGAGGAATCCATGAAGGTTCTTGTAGCTGTCAAACGAGTGGTCGACTACAACGTCAAGGTTCGCGTCAAAGCGGACAACTCCGGCGTCGATCTCGCGAACGTCAAAATGTCGATGAACCCTTTCTGCGAAATCGCAGTGGAAGAAGCGGTACGCCTGAAAGAAAAAGGCGTCGCGACCGAGATCGTCGTCGTTTCCATCGGCCCGACCACTGCTCAGGAGCAACTGCGTACGGCATTGGCACTGGGTGCCGATCGCGCCATCCTCGTTGAGTGCGCTGACGAACTGAACTCCCTGGCCGTGGCCAAGCTGCTCAATGCCGTGGTTGCCAAGGAACAGCCGCAGTTGGTGATCCTCGGCAAGCAAGCCATCGACAGCGATAACAACCAGACCGGCCAGATGCTGGCGGCGTTGAGCGGTTATGGTCAGGGCACTTTCGCTTCGAAAGTCGAAGTGAGCGGCGACAAGGTTGCGGTGACCCGTGAAATCGACGGCGGCGCGCAGACTGTTTCCCTGAGCCTGCCAGCCATCGTGACCACCGACCTGCGTCTGAACGAGCCGCGTTACGCGTCGTTGCCGAACATCATGAAGGCCAAGAAAAAGCCGCTGGAAGTCCTGACTCCGGACGCCCTGGGTGTTTCCACTGCCTCCACGACCAAGACCATCAAGGTCGAAGCACCGGCTGCACGCAGCGCGGGCATCAAGGTCAAGTCGGTTGCTGAACTGGTCGAGAAACTGAAAAACGAAGCGAAGGTGATCTGATCATGACTATCCTCGTAATCGCCGAACACGACAACGCAACGCTGGCTCCGGCCACCCTGAACACCGTGGCTGCAGCCGTTAAAATCGGCGGCGACATTCACGTGCTGGTTGCCGGTCTTGGCGCAGGCGCTGTGGCTGAAGCCGCGGCAAAGATCGCAGGCGTGAGTAAAGTGCTGTCGGCCGACAACGCGGCCTACGCACACCAGTTGCCGGAAAACATCGCGCCGCTGGTTGTTGAGCTTGCCTCGGGTTACAGCCACATCCTGGCTGCGGCCACTTCCAACGGCAAAAACATCCTGCCCCGCGTTGCTGCGCAGCTGGATGTTGATCAGATCTCCGAAATCATCTCGGTGGAATCGCCGGACACTTTCAAGCGTCCGATCTATGCCGGTAACGCCATTGCGACTGTTCAGTCCTCCGCTGCGGTAAAAGTCATCACCGTGCGTTCCACCGGCTTTGATCCGGTTGCTGCTGAAGGTGGTTCGGCTACGGTTGAAGCGGTTTCCGCCGCTCACGATGCAGGCAAATCAAGCTTCGTCGGCGAAGAGCTGGCCAAGTCTGATCGTCCTGAATTGACCGCTGCCAAAATCGTCGTTTCCGGCGGTCGCGGCATGCAGAACGGTGACAACTTCAAACACCTGTACGCTCTGGCGGACAAACTCGGCGCAGCTGTCGGCGCTTCCCGCGCTGCGGTCGACGCAGGTTTCGTACCCAACGACATGCAGGTCGGTCAGACCGGCAAGATCGTTGCTCCACAGTTGTACATCGCAGTCGGTATTTCCGGCGCGATCCAGCATCTGGCCGGCATGAAAGACTCCAAAGTGATCGTTGCGATCAACAAGGACGAAGAAGCGCCGATTTTCCAGGTGGCCGATTACGGTCTGGTAGCTGATCTGTTCGAAGCAATACCTGAGTTGGAGAAGCTGGTTTAATCCAGACGCTTCACTTATAAAGAGACCCGTCTATTCGGGCTGGATGAGCATTGCAGCGAGTTGCTGCGGGCTTGTGCGGTTTGGACAGGCGGGTTTTTTATTGGATTTAAAAAAGGATGCTCTCATGGGTCAGCCCAAGCGGCTGCTGTCATCGCTTTTTCTGGGCCTGTTGCTTGGCCCGAGCCTGACGTTTGCCGCAGGAAAATGTGAGCGCATGATCGCCACCGGCAGTCCTGACGCTCCGCCATTCCTCTGGCGTGACCCTCAGGATCCGAAACATCTGATCGGGGCGAACGCGGATTTGCTCAAGCGGGCAGCGGCGGATATCGGCATCAAAGTCGAGCTGCTGTACGCCGGAAAACGCAGCCAGGCCGTGGACGAAGTGCGCAGCGGGCGCATGGATCTGCTGGTGGATGCGCCGCTGAACGTCGCCGAACTGGACTCGCTGGATTACGTGCATCCGCCGATCAGTCACAACGACATCATGCTCTGGAAGCGGCGCGATCAGGTGCAGCCTTTCAGCTCGCTGACTGATCTTGCCGGCTTTCAGGGCGCCGCTTCGGAAAGGATTCGTCTGACGTCGCCGTTTAGTGCAACGGTCAAAGAGCATCTTCGCGTCGAGCGACTGCCTGGCTTGACCGAGGTGTTTCAAAAGCTGATGTTGGGGCAGGTGGATTACGTGTTTGCGGGGCGCTATGCCGGCATGGCAATGGTCCAGACGCTGGGGCTTTCCCAGGACCTGATTGCGCAACCGACAGCCGTGGATAAGCCCGGTCTGTACCTCGCGCTTTCTTTCAATTCGGCCTGCAACGATTCATGGCTGCGCGGACAGCTGGCGAAAAAGATGACAGAATCGGCCGCCTCCGACCTGTCGGGCGAAGCGGTGACGCGCAATCTGGAACTCTGGAAAGCGCAGCTACTGCAACCGGCCAGCGTCAGCGCCCCAAACAAGTAGGAATGTTTTTGTGAGTATTCGCCCATTATTAGCCGCTCTGGCGATCGCCACGTTAGTGGGTTGCGCCAGCGATCCGGCGCCGATCGAACAACTGAAACTGACTGAAAAAGCCATCGAGCAAGCCAAGGCTGTTGGCGCCACCGACGAGCAGCCCGAGCTGCACACCGCTGAAGAAAAGCTCGCCGGGGTGCGTGCCGATATGGCCAGCAAATCCTACAAGCAGGCGCGCATGCAGGCTGAGCAGGCTGAGCTCGATGCGCGGCTCGCCGAGGCGCGAGTCCTGACGGGCAAAAGTCAGGAGCAGATCACTCAGCTCAACACCCGTCTCAACCGTTTACGCAAACAGTTGGGGGTGACGCAATGAATCGTCTGCCACGGATATTGAGTCTGGGTTTGCTATTGAGCTCGGCGGGGCTTTACGGTTGCGCCGCTCATCAGAACAGTGGGCAGGCACTCCAGCAGGCCGGTACTGATTTTCAGAAGGTCCGCGAAGACACCGACGTGTTGCGCAGTGCGCCCAGGGATGTGATTCGGGCCGGTGAACTGCTCGGTCGTGCCGAACGGCTTTCCAGCTATGTGGGCAGCGGCGATGACGTCGCGCATTACGCCTATCTCAGCAGCCGCTACAGCGAAATAGCCCGGGAAAACAGCAATCTGCTGCTCAATCAGGAGCGTCTGGCGAAGATGGAGATGGACCGCCAGCGTCTGCAACTGGCGTTGCGTGAATCCAAGCTGGCCAGCGCTCAACAACAGGGCAAGTGGCTGGAAGACCAGATCGTCAGCCTCGCCACGACCCAGACCGAACGCGGCCTGGTCATGACCTTGGGCGATGTTCTGTTCGATACGGGGCATGCAGAACTCAAGAATTCGGCGAATCGCACCGTGCTCAAGGTCGTGCAGTTTCTGCTGCTCAACCCGCAGCGTGTAGTCCGTATCGAGGGTTACGCGGATAACACCGGTGATGAACAAACCAACCTGCAACTGTCCAAAGACCGGGCGCAGTCGGTCGCCGACGTGCTGACTGACCTGGGAATCGATGACAAGCGCATCGAAGTCCAGGGTTACGGCGCGCAATATCCGGTTGAAGTGAACGCCTCCGAGCGGGGCAGGGCGCAGAATCGCCGTGTGGAAATCGTTTTCTCCGATGCCACCGGTCGTTTAGGCGCCGCTCGCTGAAATAAATCCACTGCCCGATAGTCGGGCAGCGGATGTCTGTCCGGTTCAGCGCTTAAATTGGCCGTTATGCCCGGTCATTATTTAATTCAATCGCTTCAGGACTGGCGGATAAGCAAACTGTCCCAGTACACTTCAGAACTGTTCTGGTGACTACTCGATTTATTTCCTCTATAAAAATAAGTCGCCGGCAGCATTGAGGCCGTTCGATGACCAATCTTCTGCTTTACCAAAGAATCGCTCAGCAATTGGCTGAAGACATTCGTCGCGGTGTTTATCAGCCCGGCGAGCGCGTTCCGTCGGTGCGCAAGATGAGTTCGCAGCTTAACGTCAGCCATGCGACCGTCCTGCAGGCCTATGCGAATCTGGAAGACCAAGGGTTGATTCGCGCGCGGCCCCAGTCAGGCTATTACGTTCACCAGACGCCCGCGCTCACCGCGCCGACGCCCGATATCGCTCGTGTCGAGCGGCCGGGCCTGGTCACGCGCAGCAGCATCATTCAACAGGTATTGGTGGAATCGCGGCGCGAAGGGGTGTTCCCTCTCGGCGCGGCGGTACCGCACGTCGATTATCTGCCGGTCCGCGCCTTGCATCAGCAGATCGCCAAGGTCACCCGCTTTCACAGCCCGCGTGCCTTCAGCTATATGTTCAGCCCCGGATTTGAACCATTGCGCCGTCAGGTTGCAATTCGAATGCGTGATGCTGGCGTGGTGGTAGATCCATCTGAAGTGGTTATTACTCATGGCTGCGTCGATGCCCTACAGATGTCGCTGCGGGTTCTGACTCGTCCTGGCGATCTGATCGCCGCAGAGTCGCCTACTTATTACGGCCTGTTGCAATTGGCTGACCTGCTGGGTCTGAAGGTCATTGAAATTCCCAGTGATCCCGCCACCGGGATCAGCCTGGAAGCTTTGCAGTTGGCCGCCAACCAATGGTCAATCAAGGCGTTGGTGCTGACATCCCGGCTGAGCAATCCCTTGGGCGGTACCATTCCGGAAGAGCGGCAAAAGCACCTGCTGCGTCTGGCCTCCGATTTCGATATTCAGATCGTTGAAGACGATATCTATGGCGAGTTGATGTTCGAGCTGGGCCGGACCAAGGCCTTGAAGGCATTTGATCGGCTGGGGCGGGTGATTTATTGCTCCAGCTTTTCCAAGACCTTGTCGCCGGGCGTGCGTATCGGCTGGATGATTGCCGGCAAATATCAACCAGAAATTCAGCGTCTGCAGACATTCAGTACTCATTCAGCCTGCAGTGTCACGCAGATGGGTGTAGCGGCGTACCTTGAAAACGGCGGTTACGACCGGCATTTGCGCTTCATTCGTCTTGAATACCGGAAAAACCTCAGCGCCTTTCAATTGGCGGTGCAGCAGTTTTTCCCCGAAGGCACGCAAATGAGTCGTCCAACCGGTGGATTTATCCTCTGGGTGAGTTTGCCGGGGAGGGTGAATACCCAAGAGCTGCATGTTCGGGCACTTGAACAGGGCATCAGCATCGCTCCGGGACTGATTTTCAGCAATACAGAACAATTCAATCACTGCATTCGCCTCAACTGTGGCGTCCCTTGGAATCGTGAGGCGGAACGCGCCTTGATGACCTTGGGAATGTTGGCGAAACAACTCTGTGAGGAAGCTGTCGAACCGTATTGATGGGGCACAAAGGGCTCTAGCCTGCGCAAACGTCGCTAATTGTGTCCATTTGAATCTCTTGGCTTGTCAGGGACAGGTCAAGAGGCCAGCATATGATTCTCAACCTTGACTGCCGTTGCCTATGACTGCCTTTCGCTGTGTCGGATTGTTGATGATTTTTCTGCTGAGCGCCTGCGATTCTCAGGACGCTGCCGTGCCCAAGCCGAAAGTTGCTGCTGAAAAGAAAGTCGAAATTCCCGTTGCCCCGGCGCCTGATCTGACCCCGGCTCTTGACGTTCCGGCAGCTATCGTCGAACCCGCATCCAAGGTTGTCGAAGCTACGGTGTCGCCAGCCGAGCCGTCGCGGCCGGCGGTGCATGAGTTGAAACCCAACGTTGGAGTGGTACCAGTAGTCGTCGCGAAAGGTGGTGTGTCCAGCGCTGCCAAGGCGCCCGTCGCGGCGGAAGCCGCTTTGCCTAAGGACGACAATGCCAAGGCGCCTGCGTCCGGCCTTCCTATCGCCAAGACCAAGGCCGAATCCACACTGACTATCAAGCGCGAGCAGGCGGGTAAGAAAACCGTCACGGCGAAAAAAGAAGTCACTAAAGATACGCGCCTGAACCCGCCCAAGCTGGATTTGAGCCTGCCCCCGGAGTTGGTCAAGCAGATGACGCCGCCTAAATCAGTGATCGCCGCGCCGCGCAAGCCAATCCTGCCGCAGATGTTTGGTGATGGCTCCTCGGGTGGTGGGCCGTTTCAGCTCAATGGCCGACTGTTGAGCAATGAAATGCAGTTGCAGATGCGCAATGACAATCGCCGCGATGTCGAGGGTGCGGCGTTGGACTTCAAGTTCAAGCAATAACCGGATTCCTCGCCGCTGCAGTGGACCGCTCGAAACCAAGGCATTTTCAAACAGTCGTTTCAGCGGTTACTATCGACTCGTCATTTTTTGCAAAGTGTATGAGTCATGGAATGCCGCTCCGGTTGTGGTGCCTGCTGTATCGCTCCTTCCATCAGTTCTCCCATTCCGGGCATGCCAGAGGGCAAGCCTGCTGGAGAACGTTGCCTGCATTTATCGGTCGAAGCCCTGTGTGGCTTGTTTGGCAAGCCCGAACGACCTGCGGTGTGCAGCGAGTTCAAGGCGGGCGCCGATGTCTGTGGGGTTGATCAGGCTGACGCCATTCGCATCATCAATTGGTGGGAGGCGGCGACAGCAGTTGCGTGAAACAAGCTGTTCGGCAGAAGTGATTTATCGAATTTCCAACAATAAGGAATACAACAATGGGTTCGCTGCATCGAATAGCGGTCGTCTGTGGGTTTACGGTGCTGATGGCAGCAACTGCCCAGGCTGAAGACTGGCAAGTCGCCAAGGACGAAGGAGGGATCAAGGTCTCCCTGAGTGAGGTGGCGGGTTCCAAATACAAGGCCTATCGCGGCGAGACCGTGATCAATGCCAGCATTGCCAAGCTGCGCGGGTTGCAGGAAGACGTGGCTGGCGCCTGTGCCTGGGTTCATGAATGCAAATCACAAAAGTTGCTCAAGCATGAGGGCAACAAGGCCTGGACCTACACCCAGTTCAATACGCCTTGGCCGGTGACGCCCCGCGACTCGGTGCTTGAAGTGACCTCCGAGCAGGGTGCGGATGGCAGTCTGATCCGCAAACTGGAAGGCCAGCCCAAGTACATCCCCGAGGAGCAGGGCTTTGTGCGTGTCGCCCAGGTCGAGGGTTTCTGGAAGTTTCTGCCACTGGGGGCTGACAGGACGCAAGTCACTTACCAGGTTCACACCGAGCCGGGTGGTAGCGTGCCTTCATGGTTGGCGAACAAGTTCGTGGTCGACGCGCCCTTCAATACCTTGAAGGCGCTGAAGGATCGCGCAGAGAAGAAATGATCTGAACTGATTTACGATAACGCACATGCAAAAAGGGCTGCCAATGGCAGCCCTTTTTCACGTTCGGCGTTGAGCTTACTTGCGTTCTTCCAGGGGCACGATATCGCGAGATACGTAGCCGGTGTACAGCTGGCGTGGACGGCCAATCTTGTACGGGCTGGAAAGCATTTCCTTCCAGTGGGAAATCCAGCCGACAGTCCGCGCCAAGGCGAAGATCACGGTGAACATGCTGGTCGGGATGCCGATAGCCTTGAGGATGATGCCCGAGTAGAAATCGACGTTCGGATACAGCGAGCGCTCGATGAAGTACGGGTCGGTCAGGGCAATTTCTTCCAGGCGCATGGCCAGTTCGAGTTGTGGGTCATTGGTAATGCCCAGTTCCTTGAGAACTTCGTCGCAGGTCTGCTTCATCACAGTGGCGCGAGGGTCGCGGTTTTTGTAAACCCGATGACCGAAGCCCATCAGTTTGAACGGATCGTTCTTGTCCTTCGCCTTGGCGATGAACTTGTCGATGTTCGAAACATCGCCGATCTCGTCAAGCATCGACAACACCGCTTCGTTGGCGCCGCCGTGTGCCGGACCCCAGAGTGCAGCGATACCGGCAGCGATACACGCGAACGGGTTGGCACCGGAGGAGCCTGCCATCCGTACGGTTGACGTCGAGGCATTCTGTTCATGATCGGCATGGAGAATGAAAATCTTGTCCATCGCCTTGGCCAGTACCGGGCTGATCGGTTTGATCTCGCACGGTGTGTTGAACATCATGTGCAGGAAGTTTTCCGCATAGCTCAGGTCATTACGCGGGTACATCATGGGTTGGCCCATGGAGTACTTGTAAACCATTGCTGCCAGGGTCGGCATTTTCGCGACCAGACGGATCGCCGAAATTTCACGGTGCTGTGGATTGTTGATGTCCAGAGAGTCGTGATAGAACGCCGACAGGGCGCCGACTACGCCGCACATGACGGCCATCGGGTGGGCGTCGCGACGGAAGCCGTTGAAAAAGGTCTTCAGCTGCTCGTGAACCATGGTGTGGTTCTTGACGATTACCACGAACTGGGCCTTCTGCTCGGCAGTTGGCAGTTCGCCATTGAGCAGCAGATAGCAGGTTTCCAGATAATCGGACTGGTCGGCGAGCTGCTCGATCGGATAGCCCCGATGCAGCAAGATGCCGTTGTCACCATCGATATAGGTGATTTTCGACTCGCAAGAGGCGGTCGACATGAATCCAGGGTCAAATGTGAAGCGGCCGGTGGCGGTAAGACCGCGTACGTCGATTACATCGGGACCTACGGTGCCGGTCAGAATGGGCAGCTCGACGGGGGCTGCGCCCTCGATGATCAACTGCGCTTTTTTGTCAGCCATGTGGCCTCCTATTTATGCTTCAAATCATCAGACAGACCCCCCACGCAGGGCCCGCACCACTATAGATAGATAATATCTAAAGTCAATTTGCCTAAGGTCGTGTTCCAGAAGGCTTTCATGCCGGTATTTCCCTGCGACATTCTGTCGCTTACCCTTTTTATCCTGCAAGCGCAATCAGCCATTTGGGAGGTGTCCCCGCGTTGTCATTAGCGACCTAACTGTCTATACTCGGCGTCCGACCGCCAGGGGGTTTTAGGGCCTGTTTGCTGGGGGTCGTCACTTCCTGGGTAGTGGGTACCTGACCAGTGCACTTCCCAACAACTTGCCCTGATTGTTAGGGGCTCTTCAGTGTGAAAAAAGCCGTGAATAGCCAACGACCTGTAAACCTAGATCTAAGGACCATCAAACTCCCCATCACCGGCGTTACATCATTTCTTCACCGTGTTTCCGGCATCATTCTCTTCCTCGGTCTTGCAATCATGCTTTGGGCATTGAGCAAATCGCTGGGTTCGCAAGAGGGTTTTGACGAGGTGAAGGCATGCATGACCAGTCCGCTGGCCAAGTTCGTCGCCTGGGGTCTGTTCTCCGCCTTGCTGTATCACCTCGTGGCCGGTATTCGCCACCTGGTTATGGACATGGGTGTCGGTGAAACGCTGGAAGGCGGCAAGCTGGGCTCGAAAATCGTTATCGCCGTGTCTGCGGTGCTGATCGTTCTGGCGGGAGTCTGGATATGGTAACCAACGTCACTAACCTCTCGCGTTCGGGTCTTTATGACTGGATGGCGCAGCGCGTATCTGCGGTCGTGCTCGCGGCTTATTTCATTTTCCTGATCGGATACATCATTGCGCACCCAGGTCTGGGTTATGCCCAATGGCATGGTCTGTTCGCGCATAACGGGATGCGTATCTTCAGTCTGCTGGCCCTCGTTGCCCTGGGCGCTCACGCCTGGGTCGGCATGTGGACCATTGCCACCGACTACCTGACGCCGATGGCGCTGGGCAAGCCGGCGACTGCGATCCGTTTCCTTTTCCAGGCAGTGTGCGGCGTTGCGATGTTCGCTTACTTCGTCTGGGGCGTGCAGATTCTTTGGGGTATCTGATTCATGGCTAACATTAATACGCTTTCGTTTGACGCCATCATTATCGGTGGCGGCGGTGCTGGCATGCGCGCGGCATTGCAGCTGGCACAAGGCGGTCACAAGACTGCCGTGGTCACCAAGGTGTTCCCGACTCGTTCCCACACCGTTTCCGCTCAAGGCGGCATCACCTGCGCCATCGCTTCGGCAGATCCGAACGATGACTGGCGCTGGCACATGTACGATACCGTCAAGGGTTCCGACTACATCGGTGACCAGGACGCTATCGAATACATGTGTTCCGTAGGTCCGGAAGCCGTGTTCGAACTCGAACACATGGGCCTGCCGTTCTCGCGTACCGAGCAGGGCCGTATCTATCAGCGTCCTTTCGGTGGTCAGTCCAAGGACTTCGGCAAGGGCGGTCAGGCCGCACGTACCTGCGCAGCTGCCGACCGTACCGGTCACGCGCTGTTGCACACCCTGTACCAGGCCAACCTGAAAGCCGGCACTGTATTCCTCAACGAATACTATGCAGTGGATCTGGTGAAGAACCAGGACGGCGTGTTCGTCGGCATCATTGCTATCTGCATTGAAACCGGTGAAACCTCCTACATTCGCGCGAATGCGACTGTACTGGCCACCGGCGGCGCCGGGCGCATCTATTCCTCCACCACCAACGCCCTGATCAATACCGGCGACGGCGTTGGCATGGCATTGCGTGCGGGTGTTCCGGTTCAGGACATCGAAATGTGGCAGTTCCACCCGACCGGCATTGCCGGTGCAGGTGTACTGGTCACGGAAGGTTGCCGTGGTGAAGGTGGATACCTGATCAACAAGCACGGCGAGCGTTTCATGGAGCGTTATGCTCCGAACGCCAAAGACCTTGCGGGTCGTGACGTTGTGGCACGTTCGATGGTCAAGGAAATCATTGCCGGTAACGGCTGTGGTCCCGATGGCGATCACGTGATGCTCAAGCTCGATCACCTGGGCGAAGAAGTGCTGCACAGTCGTCTGCCAGGCATCATGGAATTGTCCAAGACCTTCGCACACGTCGATCCGGCCGTTGCGCCGATCCCGGTTGTACCGACCTGCCACTACATGATGGGCGGCGTTGCCACCAACATTCATGGTCAGGCAATCACCCAGGACGCTGCCGGCGTCGACCAGATCATTCCAGGCCTGTTCGCTGTAGGCGAAGTGGCTTGCGTATCGGTTCACGGTGCCAACCGTCTGGGCGGCAACTCGCTTCTCGACCTGGTGGTGTTCGGTCGTGCTGCGGGCATCCACCTGGAACAAAGCCTGCGTGAAGGTGTCGACTACCGTCGGGCCACTGAAACCGACGTTGACTTCGCCCTTGAGCGTCTGGCGGGTCTTAACGCTCGTGAAACCGGCGAAGACGTCGCTTCCCTGCGCAAAGAGCTGCAAAGCTGCATGCAGAACTACTTCGGTGTATTCCGTACTGGCGAATACATGCAGAAGGGTATCGCCCAACTGGCGGACCTGCGTCAGCGCATTTCCAACGTCAAGATCAACGACAAGAGCCAGGCGTTCAACACGGCTCGAATCGAAGCGCTTGAGCTGCAGAACCTGCTTGAAGTGGCCGAAGCAACAGCGATCGCCGCCGAAGTTCGTAAAGAGTCCCGCGGTGCTCACGCCCGTGAAGACTACGAAGATCGCGACGACCAGAACTGGCTGTGCCACACCCTGTATTTCCCGGGTGAAAAACGTGTAGCCAAGCGTGCCGTGAACTTCTCGCCGAAGACTGTTCCGACTTTCGAACCCATGATTCGGACTTACTAAGGGTGGCCGATATGTTGCAAGTCAGTGTTTATCGCTACAACCCGGATCGGGACGCTGCGCCGTTCATGCAGGAATTCCAGGTCGATACCGGTGGTAAAGACATCATGGTCCTGGACGTGCTGGCCTTGATCAAAGAGCAGGACGAAGGCTTTTCCTATCGTCGCTCTTGCCGTGAAGGCGTTTGTGGTTCCGATGGCATGAACATCAACGGCAAGAACGGTCTGGCGTGTATCACGCCGCTGTCCGCCGTGGTCAAGAAAAACAAGCTGGTGGTTCGTCCATTGCCTGGTTTGCCGGTGATCCGTGACCTGGTCGTCGATATGAGCATCTTCTACAAGCAGTACGAGAAGGTTAAGCCATATCTGCTCAACGACACTCCGGCTCCGGCCATCGAGCGTCTGCAGACTCCAGAAGAACGTGAGAAGCTCGACGGCTTGTACGAGTGCATCCTGTGCGCCTGCTGTTCGACTTCGTGCCCGTCCTTCTGGTGGAATCCGGACAAGTTCCTCGGTCCGGCTGCGTTGCTGCAAGCCTATCGTTTCCTGGCTGACAGCCGCGACAACCAGACTGCCGAGCGACTGGCGGCACTGGACGATCCGTTCAGCGTATTCCGCTGCCGCGGGATCATGAACTGCGTCAACGTTTGCCCGAAAGGCCTTAACCCAACCAAGGCTATTGGTCACGTTCGTAACATGCTTCTGCAAAACGGCGTCTGATTCGACTGCTGTACCCGTTACACTGCTGTACCGAAATCGCTGCGGCGCAGGCTTCAACCGGCGCCGTAGTTTTAACCTGAGCAGCAGCTTTTAATGCTGCGGCTCTTATTTTGAAGAAATGAGACCAGCAGGGGCATCCGGGCTGGTACCCGGACTATCTGCGTGATCCTTAGTGACTTGATACAGTCGCTGCACATGACTATCTCAGGTTTGCTGTGGTGTCTTCGCCGGTGGTGTCCCCTTACCGAGGGTGACCAAGCATGCAAGAAAGCGTGATGCAGCGCATGTGGAACAGTGCCCACCTTTCCGGTGGTAACGCTGCCTATGTGGAAGAGCTCTATGAGCTTTACCTGCACGACCCTAACGCTGTGCCAGAAGAGTGGCGCACCTACTTTCAGAAGTTGCCCGCTGACGGCAGCACTGCCACCGATGTATCGCATTCGACGATTCGCGATCATTTCGTGTTGCTGGCTAAAAACCAGCGCCGCGCTCAGCCGGTATCCGCCGGGAGCGTGAGCAGCGAGCACGAGAAGAAACAGGTCGAAGTACTGCGACTTATCCAGGCTTACCGTATGCGTGGCCATCAGGCAGCCCAGCTCGATCCGCTGGGCCTGTGGCAACGTCCTGTGATTGCTGATCTGTCGATCAATCACTACGGTCTGACCAACGCTGACCTGGATACCACATTCCGTGCCGGTGACTTGTTCATTGGCAAAGAGGAAGCGAGCCTACGCGAAATTCACGAGACGTTGCAGCAGACATATTGCCGCACCATCGGTTCTGAATTTACGCACATCGTGGATTCCGAGCAGCGCAACTGGTTCATGCAGCGTCTTGAAAGTGTTCGTGGTCGTCCGGATTTTTCCGCCGACATCAAGAGCCACTTGCTTGAGCGCGTAACCGCCGCTGAAGGCCTTGAAAAATACCTGGGTACCAAATACCCGGGTACCAAGCGTTTCGGTCTGGAAGGTGGCGAAAGCCTGATCCCGATGCTGGATGAGTTGATCCAGCGTTCCGGTTCGTACGGCACCAAGGAAATCGTGATCGGCATGGCCCACCGTGGTCGCCTGAACGTCCTGGTCAACACCTTCGGCAAGAACCCGCGCGACCTGTTCGACGAGTTCGAAGGCAAGAAAAAAGTCGAGCTGGGCTCCGGTGACGTCAAGTATCACCAGGGTTTCTCCTCGAACGTGATGACCGCAGGCGGTGAAGTTCACCTGGCCATGGCGTTCAACCCGTCTCACCTGGAGATCGTTTCTCCGGTGGTCGAAGGGTCTGTGCGCGCGCGTCAGGATCGTCGTAACGATCCGAACGGTGACAAGGTTCTGCCCATTTCCCTCCACGGTGATGCTGCTTTTGCAGGGCAGGGCGTGGTCATGGAAACCTTCCAGATGTCGCAGACTCGCGGCTTCAAGACGGGCGGCACGATCCACATCGTCATCAACAACCAGGTGGGTTTCACCATCAGCAACCCGGAAGACTCGCGCTCCACCGAGTACGCGACCGACGTTGCCAAGATGATTCAGGCGCCGATTCTCCATGTAAATGGCGATGACCCTGAAGCCGTCGTATTCGTGACCCAGCTGGCGATCGATTACCGCATGCAGTTCAAGCGTGACGTGGTGATCGACCTGGTCTGCTACCGTCGTCGCGGTCACAACGAAGCGGACGAACCAAGCGGCACCCAGCCGTTGATGTACCAGCAGATCGCCAAGCAGCGCACCACCCGCGAGTTGTACGCCGAGAGCCTGATCAAGGCCGGTGTACTCGATGACGCCCGCGTGCAGGCGAAAATCGATGACTATCGCAACGCGCTGGACAACGGTCTGCATGTCGTCAAAAGCCTGGTCAAAGAGCCGAACAAGGAATTGTTCGTGGACTGGCGTCCATACCTGGGCCACGCCTGGACTGCGCGTCATGACACCCGCTTCGATCTGAAAACCCTGCAGGAACTGTCCGCCAAACTCATGGAGCTGCCAGAAGGCTTCGTGGTTCAGCGTCAGGTGCAGAAGATCTACGAAGACCGTCAGAAGATGCAAGCAGGCGGCCTGCCGATCAACTGGGGTTACGCCGAAACCATGGCGTACGCGACTCTGGCGTTCGAAGGTCACCCGATTCGCATGACCGGCCAGGACATCGGCCGCGGTACGTTCTCGCACCGTCATGCGGTGCTGCACAACCAGAAAGATTCCGGGACCTACATCCCGCTGCAGAATCTGTACGCCGGTCAGCCACGTTTCGACCTGTATGACTCCTTCCTGTCGGAAGAAGCCGTACTGGCCTTCGAATACGGCTACTCGACGACCCAGCCAGATGCACTGGTTATCTGGGAAGCCCAGTTCGGCGACTTCGCCAACGGTGCCCAAGTGGTCATCGACCAGTTCATCACCAGCGGCGAGCACAAGTGGGGCCGTCTGTGCGGTCTGACCATGTTGCTGCCCCACGGTTATGAAGGGCAGGGACCGGAGCACTCCTCTGCGCGTCTTGAGCGTTACCTGCAAGGGTGTGCCGAGCACAACATTCAGGTGTGCGTGCCGACTACCCCGGCGCAGATTTACCACTTGCTGCGTCGTCAGGTGATTCGTCCGCTGCGCAAGCCGTTGATCGTGCTGACTCCGAAGTCGTTGCTGCGTCACAAACTGGCCGTGTCGACCCTGGAAGATCTCGCCGAAGGTTCGTTCCAGACCGTTATCCCGGAAATCGATACCCTCGATGCCGCCAAGGTTACGCGTCTGGTGATGTGCAGCGGCAAGGTCTACTACGACCTGCTTGAAAAACGCCGTGCCGAAGGCCGTGAAGACACCATGATCGTGCGTCTGGAACAGCTGTATCCGTTCCCGGAAGACGACCTGATGGAAACGCTTGCTCCTTATACCAATCTGCAGCACGCAGTGTGGTGTCAGGAAGAGCCGATGAATCAGGGCGCCTGGTACAGCAGCCAGCATCATCTGCGTCGCAGCGTTGGTAATCACAACCGCAACCTCGTGCTCGAGTATGCCGGTCGTGACGCCTCTGCAGCACCGGCTTGTGGCTACGCTTCGATGCACGCTGAGCAGCAGGAAAAACTGCTCAAAGATGCCTTCACTGTTTAACGCCTTCGCGCATTAGAAACCGAATTAAGGAATTACAGATAATGGCTATCGAGATCAAAGCCCCCTCTTTCCCGGAATCAGTTGCCGATGGCACCATTTCCAAATGGCACAAGCAGCCGGGCGAAGCGGTAAAACGTGACGAGCTTCTGGTCGACATCGAGACCGACAAAGTCGTGCTCGAAGTGTTGGCAGAAGCTGACGGCGTGCTGGCATCGATCGTGAAAGGCGAGGGTGAAACTGTCCTGTCCAACGAACTGATCGCAACGCTGGATGCGGGTGCAACTGCTTCGGCAGCACCTGCAGCCGCCGCCGCTCCAGCGGCTGGCGCACCGGCCCAGGCGGCGGCTCCGGCCGCTGCTGCTGGCGACGAAGATTCCATCGCTGCACCGGCTGCGCGCAAACTGGCTGAAGAAAACGCCATCAACCTGGCCAGCGTCAAAGGCACCGGTAAAGACGGCCGTATCACCAAGGAAGACGTGGTTGCTGCAGTTGAAGCGAAGAAATCCGCGCCTGCTGCTGCACCGGCTGCCAAGCCTGCCGCCGCGCCTGCTGCTCCTGTGTTCGCTGCCGGCGATCGCGTCGAGAAGCGTGTGCCGATGACCCGCGTGCGTGCCACCGTGGCCAAGCGTCTGGTTGAAGCCCAGTCCAACATGGCGATGCTGACAACTTTCAACGAAGTCGACATGACTGAAGTCATGGCCCTGCGTTCGAAGTACAAGGATCTGTTCGAGAAGTCCCACAATGGCGTACGCCTGGGCTTCATGTCGTTCTTCGTCAAGGCTGCCACCGAAGCACTGAAACGCTACCCGGCTGTCAACGCCTCGATCGACGGCACCGACATCGTTTACCACGGCTATGCCGACGTAGGCGTTGCAGTGTCCAGCGACCGTGGTCTGGTGGTTCCTGTGCTGCGTAACGCAGAACACATGAGCCTGGCTGAAATCGAAGGCGGCATCGCTGCTTTCGGCAAGAAAGCCCGTGACGGCAAGCTGTCCATGGAAGAGATGATCGGTGGTACCTTCACCATCACCAACGGTGGTACTTTCGGCTCGATGATGTCGACCCCGATCGTCAACCCGCCGCAAGCGGCTATCCTGGGCATGCACAACATTCTGCAACGTCCGATGGCAATCAACGGTCAGGTAGTTATCCGTCCGATGATGTATCTGGCGCTGTCCTACGATCACCGTCTGATCGATGGTAAAGAAGCCGTGACGTTCCTGGTGACAATCAAGAACCTGCTGGAAGATCCAGCTCGTCTGCTGCTGGATATCTGATGAGGCAGCTTCAGGCTGCACGCCACAAGCTTCAGGATAGAAGCGGGGCGGTGCGCAGCTTGAGCTGTTAGTTTGCATCAAATCAATAGGTCGCGAGTCGGCTCTGCAATGCACCGCAGACCGGCTTGCAGCTCGCAGCTCAAAGCTCGCAGCTAAAGAGGAACTCTTTGTTATGTCCCAGAAATTCGACTTGGTAGTGATTGGCGCTGGCCCTGGCGGTTATGTAGCCGCCATCAAGGCCGCGCAACTTGGTCTCAAGACTGCCTGCATCGAGAAATATCAGGACAAGGAGGGCAAACTGGCCCTCGGCGGTACTTGCCTGAACGTGGGTTGCATTCCTTCCAAGGCGCTGCTCGACAGCTCCTGGAAATTCTACGAAGCCAAGAATGGCTTCGCGATCCACGGCATCTCGACTTCCGATGTGTCCATGGACGTCCCAGCCATGGTGGGTCGCAAGTCCACCATCGTCAAAGGCTTGACCGGCGGCGTTGCCAGCCTGTTCAAGGCCAACGGCGTGACCACCCTGCAAGGCCACGGCAAACTGCTGGCCGGCAAGAAAGTCGAACTGACCGCCGCTGATGGCACCGTTGAAATCATCGAAGCGGATCACGTGATCCTGGCTTCGGGTTCGCGTCCGATCGACATTCCGCCGGCTCCGGTCGATCAGAAAGTCATCGTCGACTCCACCGGTGCCCTGGAATTCCAACAGGTTCCACAACGTCTGGGCGTTATCGGCGCGGGCGTTATCGGTCTGGAACTGGGTTCTGTATGGGCCCGTCTGGGCGCTCAGGTCACTGTTCTGGAAGCGCTGGAAAAATTCATTCCGGCTGCCGACGAAGCTGTATCCAAAGAAGCCTTGAAGACCTTCACCAAGCAAGGCCTGGACATCAAGCTGGGCGCTCGCGTGACCGGTTCCAAGGTCAACGGTGAAGAAGTGGTTGTCAGCTACACCGACGCAGCGGGCGAGCAGTCGATCACTTTCGACCGCCTGATCGTGGCCGTTGGTCGTCGTCCTGTTACCACTGACCTGCTGGCTGCGGACAGCGGCGTGGACCTGGATGAGCGCGGTTTCATCTACGTCGACGACTTCTGCACCACCAGCGTGCCTGGTGTTTATGCAATCGGTGACGTGGTTCGTGGTCTGATGCTGGCCCACAAAGCTTCGGAAGAAGGCATCATGGTTGTCGAGCGCATCAAGGGCCACAAGGCCCAGATGAACTACAATCTGATTCCTTCGGTTATCTACACCCATCCGGAAATCGCCTGGGTTGGTAAAACCGAGCAGACCTTGAAGGCTGAAGGCGTTGAAGTTAACGTCGGCACCTTCCCATTCGCAGCCAGCGGCCGCGCAATGGCAGCAAACGATACTGGCGGTTTCGTCAAGATCATCGCTGACGCCAAGACTGATCGCGTATTGGGCGTTCACGTCATTGGTCCCAGCGCTGCGGAATTGGTACAGCAGGGCGCGATCGCGATGGAATTCGGCAGCAGTGCCGAAGACATCGGCATGATGGTCTTCTCCCATCCGACGTTGTCCGAAGCATTGCATGAAGCTGCTCTGGCTGTGAATGGCGGTGCCATCCACATCCAGAACCGCAAAAAACGCTAAGACAATAAGAGAAACCACGACGGACTGCCCGTCGTGAGCCTTGCGAGCAAGACTCACCGCGGAATGTCCGCCGGACTCGACCTCTGAGGTGTTCTCTGAAACCTGGCGGACCCACGCGGTATGACAGGTTTCGGGGCCGCCGGGAGTAGCGGTCACAGGTGGTGCGGCACGCCAGACGTGCAGCACCGAATGCGCAGTACCTAACGAAGACGGTAATAAGCATGAATCTTCACGAGTATCAGGGTAAACAGCTGTTCGCTGAATACGGCCTGCCAGTTTCCAAAGGCTACGCAGTAGACACCCCGGAAGCAGCAGCAGAAGCTTGCGACAAGATTGGCGGCACTGAATGGGTTGTCAAAGCCCAGGTTCACGCCGGTGGTCGCGGTAAAGCGGGCGGCGTCAAGCTGGTTCGCAGCAAAGAAGACGCGGCAGCCTTCGCACAGCAGTGGCTGGGCAAGCGTCTGGTGACTTACCAGACCGACGCCAACGGCCAGCCAGTGACCAAGATCCTGGTTGAGTCCTGCACCGACATCGCTAAAGAGCTGTATCTCGGCGCTGTAGTGGATCGTTCGAGCCGTCGTATCGTGTTCATGGCTTCCACCGAAGGTGGCGTGGACATCGAGAAAATCGCTCACGACACTCCTGAGAAGATTCTCAAAGCCACTATCGATCCACTGGTTGGCGCTCAGCCATTCCAGGGTCGCGATCTGGCTTTCCAGCTGGGTCTGGAAGGCAAGCAGGTCACCCAGTTCGCCAAGATCTTCACCGGTCTGGCCAAGCTGTTCCAGGACCACGACCTGGCTCTGCTGGAAGTGAACCCGCTGGTGATCAAGGCTGACGGCGATCTGCACTGCCTGGACGCCAAGATCAACATCGACGCCAACGCCATGTACCGTCAGCCAAAGCTGAAGGCTTTCCACGATCCATCGCAAGATGATCCACGTGAAGCCCATGCTGCCAAGTTCGAACTGAACTACGTGGCGCTGGAAGGTAACATCGGTTGCATGGTCAACGGTGCTGGCCTGGCCATGGGTACCATGGACATCGTCAACCTGCATGGCGGCAAACCTGCCAACTTCCTCGACGTTGGTGGCGGCGCAACCAAGGAACGCGTTACCGAAGCGTTCAAGATCATCCTGTCCGACAGCAATGTCGCAGCAGTATTGGTCAACATCTTCGGCGGCATCGTTCGTTGCGACATGATTGCCGAAGGCATCATCGGTGCAGTGAAAGAAGACG
>Ga0247730_1000377_pt1 | contig 35464 bp, 40 predicted proteins | sample UWRJL073202C2_FD_180959 | JGI IMG/M metagenome (GOLD analysis project Ga0247730, IMG submission 180959) | Plant litter microbial communities from Arlington Agricultural Research Station in Wisconsin, United States - UWRJ-L073-202C-2 | ecosystem: Environmental > Terrestrial > Plant litter >... | reverse complement strand
CTGCCTCCTGCCGCGCTCAATCCAAGCGCAACGCCCGTTCCGTCACCTCAACCGTGCCGCACACGCCCCTCCCGCGCAGCGGGTTCGTGCTTCCACCAATTTCTGACGTCCAGGACCGCCGGGGCCGGTGCCAAGAGCGGACGGGCGGCTTTAGCCCCAATTGCGGACGTTCACGCTGGCGGGAGCTCATTTCCTCCCGGGATGGTCGCCGCTCGTCTTCAGATCGATCCCACGTAGATAATAGTTTCCGGGCGGCAGCATGAGTGCGATATTTTCCCCTGGTCGGATTGCCACCCGGTCCATCGGGACCGAAGCCCGGGGCTCACCTAAAGGACGAGCCTCAATCACGCGCCATCCCCTAATGGGTCTGAGCGGCCGGGGAATGCCAACGATCCTGTCTCCGGCCTCTATCCGCCAGTTCGGCCGGCCACGTGTGAACTGCTCTGCTGGATGGTCAATAATCAGATCAAACGCCCCAGGCGGCTCAGATGGGGGAAGCATGGACAGCCGCAAAGAGGCGCTGCCACCACGGCAGGTCGTCTGGGAGATGGTGAGCGGATCGATGCCTGTCTTCTCTTTGAGCCGCACAGCCATCCACTTCTTGCCGTCTGCGCGTTCAACCTCTGATGCATGTGAGTAGCCGACGTGGATCAGCAGCTTCGCACGCGGATTGTTCTTGATGAACGACGCAAGGTTGCTCGCTTGGGCCTCTTCTCGAAGATCAATCTGTTGATCTCGGCTCACAGTCTTGGTTCGATCTTTACTGGTGTTGTCCTCATAGGGGAGGAACTGAAAGCCGAGAGCCTTAGCCTCCCTGCCCAGACGTCCGTAAGCAGCTTCCGATACGTATACGCCGTCACCATCCTCGAAATACGGACGTTCTGGGTGCTTAACTATCGGAGGGAGGTATTGTTCTGGCTCATCAGCGGGCGGGTGCGATAAGGCCTCCAATGCCAGAACATTGTAGCCCAAGGGGCGCAGCAGCCTGATCATTTCTGTCGTGAAGCCGCGATCGCGTGATCGCTCATGGCTTTCATTTATGATAACTATTGAAGTCTGCTGGGCTCTTCGTCCAATTTCATCGAGCGCAGACTGCGATGGTGAGAGAGGCGCGCAGCCGTTTGGCTGGTAGTCTTGGCTGAACCTGGCAATCATATCCTCTCGCCCAAAAAGGCTCAGCGTTTGGGTATCGACTTCTGAGGTAACAGGCTGGTTTGGATCAATCTTCGCAAGACCGTCCAGCTTATACGCAAGGTCTGGAGACACGTCTGCGGCGGAGATGAGCTCGAAAGATCGAGACAGAGTTACGCCTCGCCCTGGGCCACTCGGTAGCCCGGCCGCGCGCCCGCTAAGCGAAGCCAACAGGATCGCCGTTACGAACTTTCTCGCGCGGTCGTGCTCAGCGTAGAACGGCATAGGGCAAGCCTTTCGATCTCGTTTCTGAGACAAGAGCAGCCTGCCGGCAATCTACCATTGTCGGACGTCCGGTGCCGAACGCGGACATCAGAAGCGGACGGTCTGCTATCGCCCAAACATGGACGCGCAGGCGAGCAAATCGGGTAACCGAAAAAAACACATTTGTTCAGTGCAACCTACGAAATCCGAGGCCTTGAGTGATATCGCGGTAAGCCACCACTCTCTTGACCCATGAGCATATGGTCCATATACAGATCGTATATTCAGGCTTGGGGATGGAGCTATGGGTTTGGTGAAGATTGAAGATGGGCTGCACGAGGAAGCCCGCCGCGCAAGCGCCGTCATGTGCCGGTCGATCAACGCTCAGGCCGAGTTCTGGATGAAGATCGGGATGCTCGCTGAGGCCAATCCCACCATGGCGTTTAACGACATTGTGAAGGCGCAGCTCGCGGAGGCGAACGTCCGCCTGGTCCAGCCGCTCGCGGCTTGATCGAGCGCCGCCAACCGTCCCGACCACCTGCTTGACTGACATGCCATTTCACGATGAACTCACAGACTTCTTCTGCCGCTACGTCGATGCTTTCGCGCGCGAGGATGCCAACACGTTAAGCGAGCTATGGGACGAGGTTGGGCTGTTCCCCACCCCCACTGGCAACTTCGCCATGTCGCGAGCCGCGTTCCGCGATCATTGCGCTACGCTGTTCGGTTTCTATCGTGCCCACGGCGTCGTTCGGCCCGAAGGCGCCCTGCTGTCTGCCGACGAGCTGTTCCCGGGCGTTGCGCAGGCACGCATGGCCTACCGCATGATGGGAGCCGACGATGCTCCGGTGGCCGAGTGGGAGCATGTCTATGTCCTACGGCGGACCGACGTCTGGCGAGTATCGTTGACCATAGCCGATGGCGAGATGGCAGCTTGGACGGCCAAAGGCGTTCAGCTCTAACCGTATTTGCTGCCTTTCGACCATTCGAGTTGTTATTCTTTCGAGAAAACGCGGAAGTCCCACTCATCGTTGGCTATTGCCACCCGCCTTCCCGAAACCAGCCATTTCGCTTTCCACTGCTCCCGATCCATTCTTGATAATTGCGGCGCTGTTCCGTCAAAATTGTAAGTTGCAAATGCAAGTGCGCTAATCGCGATCTACTTTACGAAACGGGTTGTACGTCGAGCCTGACGACTCGGCCCAGCAGGTTCGCCGAAGGCGGCAGGTAACGTGCCATTACGAGCGGATCGTGACCGGGAATGATCGCATCCTCCGCATCGGCCAACTCTCGCAGTCGGCGAAATCCCTCTAGCATCTCTCCAACGTGATGAATGATCGGGAAGCATCTGCCCGTTTGCATGTTGGCATAGAAGTGGCTCGCGTCAGAGGCCAATACCAGCCAGCCACGCTCCGTCCAAACTCGCACGACCTGAAGACCGTCCGTATGGCCTCCTATGCGGTGACAGGAGATGCCCGGCGCAAGCTCCCAGTCGCCGTCATGAAAACACACCCGATCCGCGAAAATGCGATGGACCATCACTGCTACGTCGTCCGCTTCATAGGCCGTCCGTAGCATCTTGTGCGTCATTGCGCGGCCAGTTGCATAGGCCATCTCGCGGTCCTGAAGATGGAAGCGAGCACCCGGGAACAGCGAATGGTTGCCGGCGTGATCGTAATGTAGGTGGGTCAGGATCACGTCTTGGACGAGATCGGGATCCACCCCTAGTTCCCTCAGCGTATCCGCGGGACAGGCAAGATGCGTTCTACCCCGCTTATCTGCCATTTCGCAATCGAAGCCAGTATCGACTATGATAGCCTGATCACCGCCTCGGATTAGCCAGACGAAATAATCGAGCGGCATCGGCACGTCGTGTGAATCGCCGCCAACAAAGTTGTGCGGTGACCGCTGGCCGGGATTTACGGCATAGCGGATTGCATACACCTGCCAGCACTTACGATCAGGCATTAATACGAGCCCAGCAGAAAAAGACCGCGGACTTGCCTAAAAGCGATCTCCGAGTAATTCGGCCGCTGACAGATCCAAATGCTCTCACCATGCCTCGGCCTGCTCCTCGAGCCTGTGCAGTTGGCCGCATCGCTCCTCTTCAAACGTGACGCGCTGCGGATCAGCTGGAATGTCGTAGGAGATCGCCGCCATCATCCGTGCATGCTCTCGCTCGATCTCGTCGGCGAACTCATGGTGGGCAATTACGTAGGGATGGTTTGTCCGCACCGCCTCAACAGTTACGCGGGCCAGATCTAGTGGATCCATCGCGCTGTTCTGCGCGGCGATAAATCCAGCGGTGGCTGCATCAGTCGTGCCCTCTGCTGCCATTTTCGCCTTGCGCTCTTCCAAGATACGCGTGCGGGTAAGGCCAGGGAAGACGCAGGACACACCGATCCGATCGGGGATGAGAGCGAAGCGCAAGGAGTCGCTTAACCCGCGGACCGCGAACTTGCTAGCTGTGTAAATACCGCCGGATGCACCTAGCGGCAGGATAGCTGCCATTGATGCAATGTTGACGATATGGCCGCCTTCACCATGCTCGCGCAGACGAGGCAGCATGGTAACGATGCCGTTGATTACTCCGCCGAGATTAACCGCGAGCACGGCGTCCCAGGCATCGTAGCCGGCCCGGTCGATCGGTGTGGCGGTGCCTATCCCAGCATTGTTGCAGAGAAGATGGACGTGCCCGAAGTGCGACTGCACGGCGTCGGCGGCAGCACTCCATGCCTCGCGATCAGTCACATCCAGAGGAAGTGCTAGATGCTTCCCCCCATCCCGGGTGAGCAACAGGCTTGCTTCTTCAAGATGAGCCATGTTCCGATCGGCAATCACAACGTTCATGCCTTCCTCGATCAGAACCCTGGCGAGCGCCAACCCGATCCCGCTCGCGCCGCCTGTCACAAAGGCAGTCTTGCCCGCTAGATCCTTCATAACGTGCCCTCCATCACGCTCACGCCGGCAGGTCCCGGCGATTCGTCTCGATGCCTGCAATGCTATAGGTTAGCGCTCCCGCTAGGCAGCAAACTGCCAGCGCAAGGAATCCTGGAGTAATGGCCGAGCGCGTTGCAACCGCTGTTGCCGCTGTACCTGAGCCCGCGAGCAGACCCAGCAACAAAGGTCCCAACATCTTGCCGACACCTCCGGCGGCTTGGCCGAGCCCCATCGCCCGCGAGGCGAGCCGGGTTGGGTAGATCTCGGCGGCGTAAGTCAGCACGTTGGCAAAGCCGCCTTCGTAAAAGATCTGTCCGACAACGAGCGCAACGAGCAACACCGAAAAGGGCCCGATCGTCGCATCGTGAAGCAGCGACACCGCGAGCAAGGCCAGTGCTCCGCCGTAGCCGATGATTTGCCCTGCTGCCACGCGGCCGATCCGATGGGGCAAATAAGTGAAAAGGAGGCGCCCACAAAGACCCGCCAACGTTATCACGATCGTCTGCCGTGCCGCCTCAGCGGGCGGTACGCCGAGAGCCAACGACAGCAGCATCGGCGCCCACAGCAGAACGCCTGAAAGAGCAGTTGCGATACTGACGTTTGGCAGGACGACAAGCCAGAAGCGACGCTGATCCGCGAAGATCGCCCGGTATGATCCGGCCGGCTGAGCTGGCGGGGCATCGATCTCTTGCAGTGACGTTTCTTCTCTTCCGCCAAGCAGTGTTGAAAAGGCGACTTCCGCTTCGCGGCGACGCCCGCGTACCAACAGCCAGCGGGCGGACTCCGGAGTGGTAAGCCAGATCAGCATAGCCACTGCGAGCGGCAGATAGCCGAGCGCTGCTATGCCTCGCCAGCCGATCACCGGAAAAAAAGCGGCGAAGGTGCCTGCCGCGAGCATCACGCCCAGTGACGCGGGCATCGACAGGCTGCTGGTGAGCAGGATGCGGTAGCGGCTCGGTGTCCACTCTGTCACCAACGTGAATTGGGCGGTGACGCAACCCGCATAGCCGAAGCCTACGACCAGACGTAGCAGGGCAAAGCCGGCCCAGTCACCTGCTGAAAGAAGCGAGATTGAACCGGCGGCAATCGTGTAAATGGCAGCACTGATCAGGATAGTATGGCGGCGACCGATCCGGTCGGCCAAAGCACCGAAAACCAGTGATCCGAAGATGGCGCCAATGCCGGCAGCGGTGAGGATAGCGGTGATCTGGCCGAACGTCAGATGCCAATCTGGGGCTATCGCCGAGACAAGATAGCCAACAATGACGAAATCGAAGATCTCAAAAACGAGCTGGAGCATCACCAGCCCGAACAACAGCCAGTAACGAGGGGTGAGCCGCGCCGTGTCGATCGCGTGCATGGGAGCGCTCCTAAGCCTCGGAAGCCGACGATGCGGCATCGGTTGCGGCACCCTCGCCGACAATCGGCGGCACGATCCGCTGCAAATCGTAGATCGAGTTTTCGTTCAAGCGACGAGCCCGTTCGATCGTGCCGTCGGAAAGAGGAACCTTGGGAATAGCCCGCATCAGCGCCTCATGTCGACGCTCGATCGCCTCACGAAAGGCGCTGTGGCCGAAGATAAAGAGGTCGTCCGCTATGATGCCCTCCACCACACGCCTCCCCACTACGGCGGGGTCTTTAAGAAAATCGTCGGCCTCGTTCTCAGACCAAACTTCAGCACCCGTCTGTTCGCGTGCCGCATCGATCTCCGCATAGCCGGTCGCCATGCCCGGCGGGCGGAGCCGATGACTCCAGTAGATGTCGGTGCGGGTCGGGCCTGGCACGAACGCCGAAACGCCGATGCTCTCGTCAATCAATTCGGCGCGCAACGCCTCCGCCATGCCGACCACCGCATATTTGAGGGTGATGTAGATGCCAGCATCTCCAGCTCGGAAAAGCCCTGCCATTGAGGCGGTATTGACGATGTGACCACCGTTACCCCGCTCGCGCATGCGCGGGAGCACCGTCATCACCCCGTTGACTACGCCTCCGAGCAAAACTCTCTGCAACCAATCCCAGTCGTCAAATGTCGCGTTTTTGATCGGACCGGTCACACCGACACCGGCATTATTGCACAGGACTTCGACGGGACCGAGCGCGGCCTCGGCCGCATCGACTGCGGCCACGTAGCCCGCGCGGTCCGTTACATCCAATTGCACGGGGAGCAGACGACCGCCTGCGTCAAGCTCGCGAGTAGCGCGATCAAGAGCATCTTGCCGGATATCGGCAATGGCGACCCGCGCGCCGCCAGCGAGTAGCGCGCGGGCGATACCAAGACCGATACCCGCAGCGCCCCCGGTTACGAAGGCGACTCTCCCTGCGATTTGGGTCAAGCGCGGTGTCCGTGCAGAAGGTCCAGCATTACGGTCAGCGATGGATGGTGAATTGAACCGCGATTGTACGCGGCGGCTCTGGCAGAGCAAAGACGCTTCCCGTCGACGATGACACTGGCTGCCGATACCCCGCCGTGATCCGATCGGTCAGATTCTTACCGATCAAAGCAACCTCCCAACGCCCGCCAGATGGCGCGACTGCCAGTCTTAGATCGACTTTTGCGTAACCCGACTGCCGGAGCAATGGATCCGCCGTAGCCGACTGATAGTAGCCCGACGAGAAGTAGAGCGATGGATCGAGCGTAACACGATAGCCGCCCACCGGCATGGCAGCGCTGATGCCGACATTACCGCTAAATGCCGGTGCGAAGGCTCGACGCTTACCTGACATGGATTGGATGCAGCCCGGCACCAGCCCTTGTTGAATAGTGCACGCGCCGTTCGAATAATCGCGATAACGCGAGTCTAGATAAGAGATATCTGCATTGAGGCTGAGGCCTTCCATCAGCCTCAAAGAAGCGCTGCCTTCCACTCCTTTTGCTCGGGTTGCCGCGGCGTTCGCTACGATGGCGGCGACGGTGCCGGCGCCAAGTGGCTGAAGCACGGTTTCCTGCAGATTCTTGTAGTCGCTCTGGAATATAGCGAGGTTGAGCGTCAGACGTCTATCAAACAGCCGACTCTTTATGCCCGCCTCGTAGGAATCCACCGTCTCTGGATTGAAATCGAGGGCCCTAGCCGAGAAGCTATACCCACCAGCCTTGAAGCCGCGCGTATACGTAAAGTATGTCATCACCAACGGAGTCAGGTCATATTGCACGCCAGCCGACGGCATGAACTTGCTGTCTGTTCTGGTTGGACGCGCAAAAGGTGTAAGGTCCGTAGCAATTATTTGAGCGGCTGCGCGATTGGTGGCGTCAGAAAGCAGGACAAAAGTGTCGGGTTCCGCATTCACGCTTGTGCCAAACACGTTGCCGCGTCGCCGAGCAGACTTGTGCACGGATGTGTAGCGTCCTCCTGCATTCAGGCGCAGTCCTGCGACTGGCTTCCACGTCACGGAGCCAAACCCAGACAGCGTGCGCGTGCGCTGCACGAAGTCTTGCCCTGCGGTAAGAGGCGTGTCGGCGTTCGTACCGGTTGCAGCTATTGCAGGATTGGCGCCGAACGCATTGAAGAAAAAGCCGGAATATTGCTGGAAGTGATTGCGGTCTTTGGAGAAGTAACCTCCGATCATATATTCGATCGGCTTGCTCGTGTCGGATTGCAACCGCAGTTCCTGGCTGAAGCTGCGGTAACGCTCGTCCTGTGTGCCGGGATATGGATCGTAGCCGCGCACGGTCCCGGTGATCGGCATGACGATCTGATTGATCCGCTGTTGATAGCGGTGCTGGTAGTAACCGCTTGTAGCCGTCAATGTTGCAGAGCCAAGCTCGAGAGCGTTGGTCCAGGCCGTCTCCCCGAAGCGATACCGCGCGTAGCTGTACGGCGAATCGCTGCGTCGGTTCAGTTCGTCATCGACTGCGGTCGTCCCACGGAGCGCGATGAACCGGCTGCAGGCAGTACCAGCGAGCGCGAACGGGGCCGACGCGGGACAGTTCAGCAGTTCGAACGGGTAAGCATTGCGAATGTTGCTATGACCATAATCTACGCGCAGATCCGACCGGAAGTTGCTCGTTGGCTCAAAACGCAAGGAGACACGCCCGAGTTCGTCACGCTGGTGCGGCCCTCGCCCGTTTGGCGTCTTCACATAACCGTTTTGCCCGGCCAACCGACCGGCGGCCCGGATGCTCAAGCTCTCGGTAAGCGGCGCACTGACGCCGCCCTCGATGTTAAATTCGCCATAGCTGCCATAGGAAGCGAGCGCGTTATAGTCGAAGCTGCGCCCGGGCTTGCGCGTCGTAATGTTAAGCGCACCGGCGACAGCGTTGGCGCCGAAGAATGTTGTCTGCGGTCCTTTTAGGACTTCCACGCGCTCCACGTCGAACAGCGCAGCCCGCATTGAGCGTGCTCGGCTGCGGTAAATATCGTCGACGAAGGTCGCGACCGACTGCTCGAAGCCGGGGTTAGATCCTGAGCCGACGCCGCGGATGTTGATCTGCCCTGCCAACGCACCCGAGGTGATCTTCACCGCCGGCAGACGAGACGACAGGTCTTCGATTGTCGTGATGTTCGAGCGCTGCAATGCCGCCCCCGTGACTACCGAGACAGCCACAGGGACCGTCTGTAGAGACTGGGCTCGCCGTTCGGCCGTGACGATTATATCGCCTGGATCCAAACCGAGAGAGGAGGCCGCGGTCGGCTCCGATGTGCCGTTGGTCGCGGTGGCTGTCTGCGCGGAAGCTGCTGACGTAGCGATGATCGCAGTCAGCGCCGTTCCTGTCACAAGCGTTGCTAAAGCTTTCACAATCTTCTCCTCAACCTTTCGGACCAGTGCTTCGACGGCACGATCTCCGTTGCTAAACTCGTCATAAAACAGATCGGATCGTCATACAATAAGACGATCATCTTGCCTTCAGATTTTTCGGTGTTATGCCTCGATCAAAAGGAGTTGCTGTAATGACGGAGTTGGCACTTAGAGCGGTCGATGGGATTCCGCCGGTACAGGGGCGGTATGACCCACGATTTCGCCCCATTGTGGACGCCTTCCTCGGCAATTACGAAACGGGCGAAGAGGTCGGATCGGCTGTGTCGGTCATCGTTGATGGCCGAAAGGTCATCGACATTTGGGGCGGCTGGACCGATGCAAATCGGTCCATTGCTTGGTCAGAAGACACGCTCGTCTGCATGATGTCGGTCGCCAAGGGCATTACGGCGATAACCTTTGCTATGCTGATCGATCGCGGCCTGATCGATATCGACGCACCAGTTGCTAATTATTGGCCAGAATTCGCCGCAAACGGCAAAGAAGGCGTGCTCGTCCGCCATGTGCTTGATCATACAGCGGGTCTTCCGGTGCTCACCGATAAGCGCCTCTGGCCCGGAGCGCTGCTCGATCGCGAGGCGATGGTAAGCGCGCTCGAAATCCAGCATCCGCTGTGGGAGCCTGGGACCGTCGCCGCGTATCACGTCCACACGCAAGGATTTATACTGGGTGAGATAATGCGTCGTGTTGCCGGCAGCACGGTCGGACCGTTCCTGCGCGACAACATCAAGGGGCCACTTGGCGTCGATTATGCAATTGGCCTTCCCGACGTCGAGCATGGTCGGTGCGCGAGGCTCATGCCGCACCCCGGTCTAAAGCTGATGGCAGCCAAAACGGCTGAGCCTGAGACCAACCTGCGCCCTCTTGCCTTCTATCAGAACCCGCCGGGATCCTGGGAGGAGATGCTGAATTCGGCCGAGTGGCGCCGTTGCGAGATGGCCAGCGGGAACGGGCATGGCAATGCCCGAGCCGTTGCCCGCATTTACGGAACATTGGCCCGGGGGGGCACGATGGACGGTGTTACGCTTATGCGGCCCGAAACGATCCAGCTCATGGCAAGCCTGCAACACGATCAAATCGAACTCTTGCAGGAACGACACTACCGGCAGGGACTTGGGGTGCTCCTGAATTCGCCGGGAGCCGTCTACATGGGTCCGAACCCAGAAGCCTTTGGGCATCACGGCATCGGCGGATCGATTGGCTTTGCAGATCCGGTCGCAAAGATCGGTTTCTCCTACGCATGCAATCAGATGCATGCTGTTGGCGATAATGGGCCGCGCGCAAGAGCACTGATCGACGCTCTCTATGGAGCGCTCTTGTAAGCCGTTTCAGGCGGAAGTGCCGTCCTCGTTCAACACGGACAGCGCTGCCACGGCCGCATTTTGGACATGCTCGACGCAAATTGCTCGCGCCTTTTTCTTGTCGCGCGCGCGTAGGGCGGCAACGAGCGACCGTATCTCTTTGATCGAAGCCTGCGGTCGCTTCGGCTTGGCAAGTGACACAACCCGCAAGCGGGCGATCCGCGTCAGGATTGTCCGCAACAGCGCTGCGAGTGCATCGTTGTCCGCACCTTCCAGCAGGATATCGTAGAAGGCCTGCTTTTCACGTAGGAAAGCAGCCGGCTCGAACGCATCATAAACGCTCGCAAGGCGCTCGGTCGCCACCTCAAGCCGGGCGAGATGATCCTCGCTTGCATTCTCCGCAAATAGCGCGGCGGCCAGTCCCTCTAGCTCGGCCCGCACCTGAAAAATCGACCGCGCCTCCTTGGCCGTGAGGATCGAAACAATCGGCCCACGGTTGGAAATATGGACGGTCAGTCCCTCACTCTCCAACTCACGCAGCGCTTCACGCACTGATGTGCGCGATACGCCCATCAACTCGCATAGTTCACGCTCGATTAAGCGCGATCCAGGCGGGAAGCGGCCATCGATAATAGCCTCCCGCATTCGGGCAACGACCATCGATCGCAGCGTTGGGGGTGATTCAAGACGGAATTCCTCGGCAGTGAACCCGGCCACGCCGATCTCCTTCTGAATGGACGTCCCTTGTCTGACAGGAAGGCCAGGTCGGCGAAAGCCCTTTATGCCTCGGCGAGCATCAATCCCGCCAGTTGCTCAGAAATTCGGGCTATAGCGGTGTGATCGGCCCCAGGCTCCGCGGTGAGTGCATCCCGCCAAAGTTGTTCTGCTAGAGCGGACAAGGGGACCTTCCGCTGTCCTGCCCGGGCGATGTCCATCGCGATGCCAATGTCTTTCACCATCAACGCCATATCGAAACCCGAGTTGAATGCCCGGGAGATCATGAACTGCTTGAGCTTTTTTTGGCTGGTGTTCGACATTGCCGTGGACACATTAAAAATGTCCGTCATCAGGCTAGGATCAAGCCCGAACTCGCGTCCGATCAACAATCCCTCGACTGCAGCGATCATGCCTACCGCCGACACGAGGTTGTTGATCGCTTTCATGGCATGAGCCGAGCCGACAGGCCCGGTCGGCAGAATGGCACTACCCATACAATCTAATAACGGGCGAGCCCGGTCGATCACGTGCTCCGCACCTCCGACCATGATCGTGAGGTCCCCGGTCCTTGCGCGCGGCACGCCGCCGGAGACCGGAGCGTCAATAAGCAGCGCACCTTTGGCCGCAAACTTCGTGGCGAGGTCGCGCGTTCGCGCTGGCGCTGCCGACGTCATGTCGATGAGGAGCGTTTCGGCTCTTGAAGCCGCCAGTAGGCCCTCGTTTCCAAGTGCGACACGCTCGACAATGTCGCTGCTCGGCAACATCGTGATGATTGTAGGACAAAGCTCCGCAACCTCCTGAGGGTGCGTAGCCGCACGACCGCCTTGCTCCTCGACAAACGCGTCGATTACTGACCTGTCCGCATCAAGCACCACAAGCGAGTGACCGGAAGCCGTCAGCCGACGCGCCATCGGCAATCCCATCTTGCCGAGCCCGATGAAGCCGACCAGGGTCATACTGCGGGGCCACCTTCGGTAGCAAAAGCGCCCTGTTCTTCGAGTACGCTGTTGGCGACCTTGAACGCATCCAACCCGGCCGGAATGCCGCAGTAGATAGTTGCCTGCAGCAGCACTTCCTTAATCTCGTCAGGCTTCACGCCATTGTTGAGCGCGCCTAAGACATGAAGCTTGATCTCTGCCGGCCGATTAAGAGCTGTAAGCATGGCGAGGTTGATGAGACTACGCGTCCGTCGGTCGAGGCCCTCACGCGACCAGACGTAGCCCCAGCACCATTCAGTCGTGACGTTCTGGAAGGTCATCATGAAATCGTTCGCTTTCGCGAGCGATCCATCAACGTACTCGGGTCCGAGCACCTCACGGCGAATCTGAAGACCCTTGTCGAAAAGTTCCTGGTTCATCTCGATTGCGTCCCCGAAGATGATTGTATGACGGTGTGACGGTGTGACGTAAGTGATTTGGCTAGGGCTGTCTAGCCCAGCTTACGATGCAGTCGTCAGCTGAGAGGGAAAGGTCGGTAGAAACATTCACGAGCGTCGACCGGGAGCATCGCGCTCTCCATAATCTCATGCACCAGTTTCCAATTAGCTCACGGCGCTCCAAAGCGGACGAGCCGCTTGCTATCGAGATCGCCACGACAGCGGCCGCCGCGCCAGGGACCAGGGACATTGTCTGACGCCGAGCTCTCGATCATGTCGGCAACATCTGTTTGACCTGCGCTTGCCAGTCTGCCGGCCAGGGTGCTCCGAGCGTTAGCGTTTGGATGCTGACGCCAGAGCGCTGCCTGCCGGCAAGGATGGCCTGGGTGACCGCGGGTGCCAGGAACGCCAGCCGTACCACTCGGGTCACATAGGACGCCGTCTTTTGCTCGCGCGCTGCGAGTGCGGTGATGTCGATTTTGCCTTCGCGCAGCTCGGTCCACCAGCGACGCGCCTGCACGAGCAGACGGATCAACGCCTGATCAGGCGGAGCACCGGGTACGGCGCCGCTGTCGTGAACCAGCCGCATCGCGTTGCCGGAGCGGGTCAGCCTGACATCCGAGCTTAGCTCGATGCGCTCGGGAGCACCGGATTCGAGCTCGAGGCCCAGCATGCCAGCGATGGACGCGGGCGAACAGCGTATCACCACCCTGCCCTCACCAACCCTGACCTGTTCCACCAGGCCCGTGATTACAGTCCGATCGCGTTGACGCAGCTCGGCGGCGCGCTGCCGGCAGCGTTCGGTGAACAGGATATGCCGGTCGGGTGGAACGTGCAGCCAGGCGCTGGCAGCCAGATCGAGCGGATCGTCGAACATCATGGCAAGCCGCTCGGCCACCAGCCCCTCTATCTCTCGCGCCGGGATCCGCCAGCCCTGCTGCGCCTCGTGCTGTGCCGCCCGGCTGACATAGTAACGGTAGCGCACCTTGCCGCCCTGGGCACCCAACCGGCTGGTATGCGTCGCCACCAGCGGCTCGCCAGCCTCGTCGAAGAGCTTGCCGGCAAGCAGGCTCGCGCTGGCCTGCCGCTTCGTTCGCTGACCCTGGACATTGTCGGCGAGCTTCGCCTGTACCGCATCCCAGAGATCGCGATCGATGACGGCGGGATGCAGCCCCGGATAGATCCGCTCGCGATGCTGGACCTCACCGATATAGGTTCGGCACTTCAGCATCAGATAGAGCTGACCACGCGACAGCGGGCGTCCTCCGATCGACCTGCCGGTGCCGGTTGTGCGCGGTGGCGCGTAGCGACGCTCTCGTTCGAGTGCATCTGCCAGCATGCGTACGGTGCCGAGTTGGAGGTAACGCTCGAAGATGGTGCGAACGAAGACCGCATGCTCGTCGATGATGGCAAGGCTGCGTCCATCGGGGCGATAGCCGAGCGGCGGCGTACCACCCATCCACATGCCCTTGGCCTTGGAGGCAGCAATCTTGTCACGAATGCGCTCGGCGGTGACCTCACGCTCGAACTGGGCGAACGACAGCAGCATGTTGAGCGTCAGCCGGCCCATGCTGCTGGTGGTGTTGAACGACTGCGTGATCGAGACGAACGAGGTTCCTGCTTTCTCGAACGCCTCGACCAGCTTGGCAAAGTCGAACAGCGAGCGGCTTAGCCGATCCACCTTGTAGACGACGATTACGTCGACCTTACCCGCCGCCACGTCGGCGAGCAGGCGCTGCAGCGCGGGTCGCTCCAAGGTCCCACCGGATATGCCGCCGTCATCGTAGAGGTCCGGCAGCGCAGTCCAGCCCTCGCTCGCCTGGCTCAGGATGTAGGCGGCGCACGCCTCACGTTGCGCATCGAGGCTGTTGAACCCCTGCTCCAGGCCTTCGTCGGACGATTTGCGGGTATAGATCGCACAGCGGACTTGCTTCATGCGGCGATCCGCTTCTTGAGCCCGAAGAACGCCGGGCCCGACCAGCGGGTACCGGTGATGGCGCGTGCAACCTCGCTCAGCGAGCCCCACTCGCGTCCGTTCCAGCGGATCACCTGATCTTCACCGACAATGACGATGTGCGCCTTACCTCCCCACTCGCGTACCAGCCGCATGCCCGCTCGCGCGGGAGCGGTGCGGGTCTGGCCACGCGCCAGCTGGTCGAGCCTGCGGGTGGTGTCGCGCGACAGGCCGCCAAGCGCTCTTGCCTGGATCTCCCAAGCAAGAGCCAGCCGCAGCAGTTTCGGGCTGACCTTCGGCACCACCGTACCAGTCACTGCCGCCCAGCGATCCCGCAGAGCGGCTGGAGACAATGTCTCCAGCCGGGAAAGCGAAGACGTGAGATCGCTCACGCACCGGTTCCGATGCGGTAGCAGGTGACACCGTCGCGTGAGCTCTTGCCGATGGCGTGACCCTTCTTGCGCAAACCTGTCAGCGCCGCGCGCGTCGTGTGCGGCAACCAGCCGGTGGCCGCTATCAGCTCGGCGAGCGTTGCGCCTTGCTCCTGCTGAAGCAACGCAATCACCATAGCCGACTTGGTCGGCCGGGGCTGGTCGGACGGGGCTGTCGCCGCGACGAGCTGCTCCCCAGAGGGAGGTATTTCTAAGCCGCTGTCCGGCTCGATGCCGATCGCGGCCAACCCAGCCGCCGTGACAAACATCCCGAACCGTAGATCGCCGTCGGTGCGGCTGACCTGTTCGGCGGCACTGGTCTCGCGCTCTTCGATATAAGCAGCATTAAGCAGCTGGGCGATTGCCTTGGTGATGCGAGCACCGCTCCGCACATGGCTGTCCGGCAGCGGGTAGAGGCTCACATCGCGCCGCTGGGCGGCGTAGCTCAGAAGGATGCTCTGAGTGTCGGTAAGCTTGGGCATGGGTTGGTCTCCGGTCCGAGCGGCACCGTGCCGCCCCACCACCCACAGCCCCGGCGATCACGTTCGCTGGGGCTCAACCCGCCGGCTCGTTCGCCTGCGTCGACATGGCTGTTCGCTCTGCTGCGGAGACAAGTCCAGCGGTATGAACGGCACCGACCTCTGCCAGTGAGCCCGTGTCATAGAAGCCAGTTCGGCTCTCTCAGATCTGTCGGGTAGCTGGTAGCGGTTCCGGGCGCATCGTCGAGAGACGAGTTCCCTTAAATTGACAGCACCCTCATGAGATAGCGGACATCCTGTCGGGTAATGCACGTAATCTCTTGCCTGCTTTGGCTAGGCCGTAGTCGACAGATCAAGGGTACCGGGGGGCCTGTCAGAGCTGCGGGGCAGCTGCTAGCCCTCGGTAATAGGCCGCAAATCGAGAACCGAACCATACAGCCGGTTCCGGTGCGTCAACTCCTCGCCCGAAGTGATCCGGCTGGTGGTGATGAGGTACTTTCGCTTCCTGCTGTCACTGCGGAATGTCGAAGACCTGTCGTTCGAGCGCGGCATAGACATTTGTCACGAGACCGTGCTCCAATGGTGAAACAGGTTCGGATCGCTCTTTGCCGGCGATATCTGCCGGCAGCAGGTAAGCCGCATGCGAAGCTTCCGTCAGTGGCAATGGCACCTCGACGAGGTCTGTGTGAAGATCAACGGCGAGATGCACTATCTCTGGCAAGCGGTCGATCACGAGGACGAGGTGCTCGAAACCTATATCACCAAGAGCAGGGACAAGAAGCCGCGCTCGCCTTCGTAAAAAAACGCTCAAGCGTCGCGGCTCTTCTGAAGCGATCACCGCCGACGGCTGCGCTCCTACAAGGCCGAATTGACAGAGCTCGGCAATAAGGAGAAGCAGGAGGTCGTCCCGCATGCTAACAACCGATGCGAGAACAGCCACCTGCCCTGCCGACGAAGGGAACGACCGAGGCCCAGGTTCTGGCAGATGCTACCCTGCTGCGGGTTTGACAATGCTGACTATCCGCGTGCTTTGGGCCGCTGTGGCATCCACAGCAAATTCATATCTGATCTGGCGCAATGCTCCAGATAGGCAAGTTGGGCTACAAGCCATCGACCGATGCACCATATCGCTTGGAAAACTTCTATGCTCACTTCGCTTTTTGCAGGCGTGCTTGCCATGACTATCCAAGGTTCTGAACCCGCGTCACTTGCCGCCAAGCCAAGCGCAGTGACGGTAGGTTCGGGAACGGATGCCATATATGGAACGGCTTTAACACCAACCCATCCTCGAGCGGCGGCACTGATCATCGCCGGGTCTGGCCCAACTGATCGCAACGGCAACAACCCCCAAGGGGTGGGCGCCCGCCCATACGAGTTACTGTCCGAAGCGCTCGCGAAGTATGGGATTGCCACACTCCGTTACGACAAGCGTGGTATTGCGGAAAGCAGAGGTGCCGCGAAACGCGAAGAGGAGTTGCGTTTCGAAACAGGCGTTGAGGATGCCCGCACGTTCGCGGCACTCCTTAAAATCGAAACGAGGCTTCCGTGCGTCTGGTTGCTGGGACACAGCGAGGGCGCGCTGGTCGCGCAAGTCGCTGCGCGTGACAACAAGGATGTATGCGGCTTAGTTCTAATGTCCGGCACAGGTCGTCCTGCAGCCGAGATCCTACGCGAACAACTAACCGGGCCGACGGTGCCGGAAGCGCTACGTGGCCCAGCACTTGCCGCTGTGGCGGAACTGGAGGCTGGGCGCCCCGTGGCTGCTCCCCCACCGGAACTTGCGAACTTATTTCGCCCGAGTGTTCAACCATACCTTATGTCTTGGTTTCGCTACGACCCCGCTAAGCTCCTCATCGCCGAGCGCCGCCCCGTGCTGATCGTTCAAGGCACGACCGACCTTCAGACTACGCTCGCGGACAGCAAACGCCTCCACGATGCCAAGCCGAACGCGAAGCTGCTGCTCGTGCCGGGCATGAATCACGTGCTAAAGCAGGCTCCGGCAGACCGCGCAGCCAACTTCGCTACCTACGCAGAGCCGGAGCGGCCGCTTGCCCCTGGACTGGTGGAGAAAGTAGCTATCTTTCTGACAGGCGCCCGGCAGACGCGCTGAGCATTTGCAGCGCGGCAGTCAGGCTGGCCGCTTCGTCCACAAGCCGTTTTACCTTTAGTGGACTTCGGTGGTATGCGGGTTACTGACCTACAATCCAGGCTCCGATGTTATTCAGCAAGGCTTGTATAACGTCAGCAAACTCGACGTCCGCATTTGCGCGCTCCTCGCAAAGATCAGGTTGAAGCGTCCATCGTCCAGGATCAGCCCACAATGTCGGGGCCACGACGACAGCTCGGGACTGAAATGGGGATTTCTAGGATAGCACAGGCCTGTCGTCTGCGAACACTCGCTCGCTGGAGCGCCGGTCCAGATCGGCGATGTCGAACTTCGGATAGCCGACAACGGCATGCGCATCCGGGGTTGAGGACACCTTGATCCACAGCTCATGCAGCAGATTCTCTGCTGCCGGCGCCATAAGCCGTCAGGAAGCGCATCAATTTCTCGCGATTGCCAGAAATACCGCCTCTAAGCCGGCGCTGCTCATTACGATCCGACAAGCCTCCAAATTGGACTGACGCCGCTAGCCTCCTGCAATTGCATTTGCGAGGCTTCGATTACGAAGTGGCCTTCACGAATTAACCTAGAAAAGCGAGCCTGATTCTCCGCCCCATCGATAAACTTGCTGCTTCGTCGGATCAGACGCACTTCCGTCCGTTGCCCTGGCGATGGCGATGCTTCGTGTCGTCCGGCCGGCTGTCCGCCCATCGTGCTACAAGCGACGCATTTCGTTCGGCAGACGCTCGCGCTACCGCGTAGCTCCAGGAACGAGCCGCATCATCCAAGCGGGCGCCGGTCATCTTCCATCCGTCGCGCCATGTTCGCGCAATCTTCATCTGGTGTTGTGCGTGCAGCAATATCGCCAGGTCATGCGTGGGTCCCTCCTGATCGCTTCGGTTCGGGACGTCACTTCGGAACGAGTATAACCATGATGAAAAGCAAGTCCGCCAGTCAACGCGCAGCCCTTGTGGGTACGGGATTTTTCATATTGCTAGGCCTTACCTTTGGAGAGAGCGCAGCGACTGCTCAGGGACGAGACGGGAAGCATCGCAAGGACGCACGTACCTGTCAAAGCTTCGGCGCGTCATACGGTACGCCTGCCTATTCGGATTGCATGCTCGGTCAGCAGCGCCGCCGCGATACGAAGCAGCTCAGAAACATTGAGGTGACCCAAATGCTCTCCCAGATCGCCAAAGATGGTCAGATCATGTCCGACCGGGCCCGCAGACAGCGCTGCGATCGCAACCCCAACCGCCGTGAGTGCGGTCAGAGATAGTCTCCTAATTGCCGCTCCAAAGCCTAGCAGCATCACCGCTTTCTTCCCGAATGCGGGGGTGTTGCGCAAGTTCGGGCGGGACACACTTCCTGGCATCTTGCGAGATGCCTGGTTGGAGAGAGGATGGTGGCGTCGCAAAACCCAGCCTGAAATCGGAGTGGATGCGGTAGACATCCGGTCAGGAGCCGCATCCCCATATGAGCCGAGGTTCCGCAAGCGCGTATGAACAGGCAGGAACGCATATCACCGGCCTGTGTCTGCGCCGCACTCGAACGGCGCATACCGGCAGACCGTGGAACCCACATACTCGATATCGGTGCTGGCATTGGCGCGTTTAGCATACCCGCAGCTCATCACGGCGCTGCGGGCACGCCCCAATGCTGAGGTTCGCGATCCCCACAAAACAATGAGGTAGGCGTGGAATTGATTAAGCTGCTGGATCTCCAGCCACACCCCGAAGGGGGCCATTTCCGCGAGACAATACGAACGGCCGATGGGCCGGATGGACGCTCACGGTTGACCGCGATCCTGTTCCTGTTGGCGGCGGGAGAGCGTTCGCACTGGCATCGCGTGGACGCCGATGAGGTCTGGCTCTGGCACTCGGGAACGGCACTAACTCTCCGGATCGATCGGGAGGCTATCGTCACGCTAGGACCTGACGTCGACCGTGGGCATCAGGTTCAGGCGATCGTTCCCGCGGGCGCCTGGCAGTCGGCAGAAGTGTCGACTGGCTGGGCGCTGGTAAGCTGCGTCGTCGCGCCTGGGTTCCAGTTCAGCGGATTCGAGCTTGCGCCACAAGGCTGGAGCCCAAGCTGATCCGACGATCATGCTGGCAATCGAATACTCGCCTCAAAGCCTCTCGTCTCAATTACGGGGAAGGCGGTCGGTCGATCCAGTGAGGACGCAGAGGACAGACAGCGTAGAGCGCGATAGTCGCGTCGAAACGCGCCAACTTGGGCACCGGCCGCGACACGTCGGACTCCAACGTCGAGTGATCGTTGTGAAGACGTCTGCTCAGGCGCAGCATCTCCCGGAGAAGATGGCGCAGTGAACGAGATCGATACTGCTCGGGCGGGATAATGTTCGCGCAATGCTGACCTGCTCTTCGTTAGACAGCGCCATGCAATTGACGAGAAAACGATCGACGTCGTGTGCGCCTCGCGTGTGACGCTCAATCGGCTCTCCATGCCGGTCATGCGGAGGGTCGAGGTGCAGACGGATTTCGTCGCCCGGCGCTGCGCTGATCGAGGTTGTCGGACCCGATCACCTGATGATCGGCTACGGCCTACTTGAACGGTTCAGGACCTGTGGGACTATCGCCGAGATTTGATCTATCTTCTGGCACGTTGAGCCCACGGATCGAACGCGCCGCACCCGGCTTTCCCGAGTGCGTGGCGCGGTCCTCTCCCACCCACCCTGGAGTTCGCCGCGGCCGGCGATGTCGTTTGTCGCCGGTCCGAAGGCTGCCGTCAGATATCGATGCCGCGAAGCATCGCCTCCAGCCGCTTCTCGCCCTCCCGCGTCTGCGCCCCCGCGGCCAGCCCACCACGGATCCGCCGCTCTGCGGCAGGTTTGGCGAAGAGCTTGCCCCATTCCGCTTCCTCGCGGGCGAAGCCGGCCATCAGGTCGACAGGCGGCAAGACACGCTTGGCCGCCTGTACCACGCCGTCGGGCACCGCGGCGATGTTGCGTGCCAAGGTGTCCACAAAGCCATCGAGTTCATCGGCGGGCAGCGCCCGATTGATCCAGCCATAGGCCGCCGCCTCCTCTGCGCCGAACAAGTCCGCGCCCAGGATGATCTCGAGCACCCTGCCCCGGCTCATGCGGGTAGACAGATACTGAATGGCACCGCCGCTCGGCACGATGCCCATCAATGCCTCGATTTGTCCGATGCCGGCGCGGCCGATCGCACCGAACGCCACGTCGCACGCGGCGACGAACTCGGCGCCTCCGCCCCGCGCCAGGCCGGTCAGCTTGACGATGGTGACCTGCGGCAGAGCCCGCACCATCTCGCCGAGCGCCTGGAAGACGTTGAGCCCGGCGGGCACATCGCTTGCGATCTCGTCGAAGGCATGGTGGTCGTCGATCAGCGTCATGTCGACGTGCGCGATGAAGAAGTCCGGATCTCCGCTCTCGAACACGACTACCTTGATCGTATCGTCGTCGTGGACAGACAGCAGGAAACGACGAAGCTCAGTCATGAGGGGAGCGTCAAGGACATTCACGGGTGGATTAGCTATGGTGACGGTTGCGACGCCGTCCAGACGAGCGATGCGGAGCTTGGAATAATTGAGATCGGACACGGGTCACTCCTAAGAGGATCGGCTTCTCCGACCCTTGTCGCCGCCAGGTATTCTCTGCATACCTGGCGTCAATTACGCACCTTCAGCATCCTAGGGATGCGGCAGGATACTTGATGACCGACGACACCACCTTCGATCCCGTCTATCGCGCGGATTGTCCAAGCCGGACCATCCTCGACCAGATCGCTGACAAGTGGTCGATGCTGGTGCTGGCCGTGCTGCACGAGCCCCGACGCTTCAATGCGATCAAGCGCCGCCTCGACGGCATTACGCAGCGTGTGCTTACCCAGACGCTTCGCAAGCTGGAGCGCAACGGCATGGTGACGCGGCGAGTCATCGACGGCCGGTCGTTGGGGGTCGAGTACGCACTGACGCCATTGGGCCACTCGCTCTAACAGCCTTTCGCCCACCTATACGAGTGGACGGTCGACCACATGGACGAGATCGGCAGGTTTCAGCGAAGCTATGACGCGCGCCTGTCGCTGAGCGACTCGTTGTTCCCCGACAACGAGGGATCAACCGAAGCGGAAGCCTGATATTGCCTTGCCAAGTGCGTGACCATGGAAATCGACGATGCCCGGCTCCCCCGATGCGGCACCGGCGGCGACCATCAGCGGAAGCAGGTGATCCTCATGCGGCTGCGCGTCGCGCGCGTGGGGGGCACCACTCCAGCCGATCAGCGCCTCTTCCCGCGTGGCACCGTCGGTCATCGCGTCACGCAACCATGCGTCGAAGGCTTCGGACGCTGGGTCAACCGCGCGTCCGCTGAAGAAACCGCGAATGTTGTGGTAGCTCTGCCCGCTGCCGACGATCAGCACGCCCTCGTCCCGCAGCGGCTTGAGCGCGCGCCCCATCGCCAGGTGCGCAGCAGGGTCCAGCCCGTGCTGCATCGAAAGCTCCACCAGCGGGATGTCTGCCTCCGGCACCATCACCTTGAACGGTACGAACACGCCATGGTCCCAACCACGCGCCGCGTCGCTCCCGCTGCCGATGCCGGCTTCCCCCAACAAAGCGCGGACGCGCGCCGCCAGATGGGGGGATCCGGGTGCTGGCCACGTCAGTCGGTACGTGTAATCGGGGAAGCCCGCGTAATCGAACAGCAGCGGCGGGCGCGCGCCTGCAGTGACGGTGGGGACGGCTTCCTCCCAATGGCCGGACACGGTGAGGATACCGCGCGGCCGCTCCGCAAGCGTCCCGACAAGTCCGCGGAGATAGGCCTCCAGCCCGCCCCAGGCGGCCCGCATGGGTCCCGGTTCGAGAAAGAAGCACGGCCCGCCGCCGTGATTGATGAAGAAGGTTGGTTGCATGATAGGCTTCTGGCCGGTCCGAATGCCGTGCGGAAGGGACAAGGGTGTCGCGATATCCGACATTCACCGTCGCACCAGCGGCAACGACAGAGCCTCGACGGCTCGGGCGGTCAAAGCATAGTCGAACCGAGCGCTGGTTGATATTCCGGTCCAGATATTGGCTGGCAACATCAGGCAGGGCGGGAGGCTGCAACGTAAGCAATAGGTAATCGGCAAGGGCCGGATCGCAGCCTTCAGTGTTGGCGTAATCGCCATCATAACCACGATCATGGTTCTCGAACTCAAGGTGCCGCAGGGCACGACGTTCGCCGATCCGGTGCCCATCGTTCCGGTCCTGCTGAGCTACGTGTTCAGCTTCGCGTTATGTGGGCATCTACTGAAACAACCATCACCACCTCTTGCAGCTGGCGCAAGGTGTAACGGGGCCGTTCACGTCGGCCAATCTTCATCTGCTCTTCTGGATGTCGCTCATTCCCTTCGTGACGACCCGGATAGGCAAGCGAGGCGATGCGGTCGCTTCGGTCGCCGTCTACGGAGCTATTCTGTTTATGACAGCCGCCGTGTATCAACTCTTCGCCACCATGCTTGCCCGCTGCGGGCGACGCGAGTCAGAGCTCGCGCCGGCGATAGGGGAAGACCACAAGGGCAAGCTCTCCCTCCCTTTGTACGCCGCCGCGATCGTTATTCATCCATCTGGCCGGATGCGGGGCTCGCCGGCTTCGTCGCGGTCACCGTGCTCTGGTTCGTTCTGGACCGTTAGGTGGAGCACGTCGTCGATGAGCGGTCGTGCAACCCGGAACGGCTTCTCCCCGTCACGCGCCCGCCGGCTTGGCAGCGAACGGATGAAGTGCGCAGGCGATCGTGCCGACGAGGACGAGCGCGCCGGCCACGGTGAGTGAAAGCGGCAGGCCCCAGCGCGAGAGCATTAAAGCGCCGATCAGTGCGCCAACGAAGATCGCCACGACCGCCGAAATCCTCCGTCCCAGGTTCGGATTGGTGCCGTGCGCGAGGGTGGAGTCTGCGGCCAATCCGGTCAGCGTCAAGGTCAGCACGGTCGTCGTCAGGTCCGGAACCTTGAGCAACCGAACCGTGGCATTGCGGAAGCCCATGGCGACGGCGGTCAGGGCGATGATGGCGTAGAGCTGCACGTTTGACGTCTGGCTCGTCATGTCGAACCCGATCGCAACGGAGGCGGCAATCCACAGCAGTCCGGCTTCGACCATCGCGCCGATCATCAGCCAACGCCACAATGACGTGTTCGCAAGGGTTTTGCCGATGCGACCGGCGACGAGCGCGCCCAACAGGAAAGCGACGATCGCGACGAGATAGGACACGCCATGGAAGCCAGGTGTGCCCGCGGCGGCGAAACCGAGAAAGACGACGTTGCCGGTCATGTTGGCGGTGAACACCCGGCCCAGGCCCAGCACGCTGATCGCGTCGACGAGGCCCGTGGCGACCGAAAGGACCAGCATCAGCGGCACCCTCGGATCAAAGGCGTTCCGAGCGACGGTCATGACTGTGATTCCTCGTTCAAAAGCGGGAATTGCTCTCAAGGCCCAGCATGGTGATCGTGCGTGCCGATCCAGTCTGACGGATGAAGGAGCCGGGCGTAAAAGCGGAAAGTGAAGTAGAGAGTTCAAGTTCGGGTGTGGCCTGCCAAGCCAACGTCGCCTCGGCCTCCTTGCCGATGAAGCGAGCGGTAGCGGTACCGGGTGCGCGGAACAAATTGCCCGGCACGTCATACACGCCGTCCTGCACCGAGTAGCGCCAATAGGCACTGCCGCTCAAGCTGGCGGAGACGCCGGAACCAAGCGACGCGGCCACGCGGGGGTTCACGTTGACGATATTGGTCGGCCCGACCGGCGACAATTCACCGAAATACTTTCCCTTCGGGAAGAGCGCGTTGAATGTTCCGAGCCGATCGTCGTTACGCTTCCGGTCTCCGCTGATGATGTTCACTCTGATCATGGCGTCGGGCGTTAGGGGCACGCTGGGGAACGATCGGCCAAACTCGGTGCCCAGGGTCCAGGCGCCAATCCGCTGACGCTCGAAGCGGCCGATCTGCGCTACGCCTTCGACATTCCAATGCCAGTTGTCGATGTGGCCGAAGATGCGGGCGCCGAAGCTGTGACGTCGCTCCTTGCCACTTTCCGCACCGAAAGTGGCTACGGCGTTGCGGTAGCCCAGATAATAGACGTCGAGGTTCGACGCCAATCCGATGTCGGGAAACACCGCGTACACACCCCAGAGCGACTTGGTACGCGATCGCTTGTCATCAAGATCCTTCAGACCTGGCTGCACGGGCCGGACTGCGAGCAGGCTGATGACTGCACCGTCGAGTGAGATCAGCCCTCGAACGCCATCGAAGGCCAGCGGCACGTTTGGTCCGTAGCGCGTGCCGACGAGCCGTTCGGATCCGAGCGACAGCATTTGGCGGCCGATGCGCAAAGTAGCTCCCTGCCCTGCCGTGCTTCCCGTATCTACTGCGCCCAGACGGATGTCCGCGAAGCCCTGCAACAGATCGACGCCGGTCTGGTCGATCGGGCTCGCTGAGGGGACGACACCGATCGCATGAGCGACGATCGGCTGAAGGAAGCCGCGGACGCCGATGGCGCCGGCTCCGATATGGAGGTCGGCATAGGGCATTGCCCGAAGCCATAGATAGCCGGTGTCCGCGGACGGACCATCGTTCCAGAGATCATGCCGGTAGTTCTCGTTGCGAGCACGAAACTCGATGCCGCTGGTCAGATAAGATCCGGGCGCGATCGGGATATATTTAAACCTACCCGTCCAATGCTCGCCCCTTGCCGCCGGATCGGCCAGCCGCGTCCAGTGTTCGTCGTAGCGGGTGATGGTTAGGGTCGGCGCCTGCCACGCTTCAGTGGCAGTCACCGGAGCAGCGCCGGGATCGGTTTGGGCCGCTGCAGGTGCGGCGACGCACATCGCCACGATCCCGATGCTACGCACCTCCTCCAGCCTTACCGCGCTGCCCGTCGCGCGCCATGAGTGCCACGAGGACAAAGCCGCCGATAAGCCCGAGATGCTCGAAGAACGCGTTGGTCGCCATGAACCGTTCCTGCCCCGTCGGCATCGCCCAGAAGGCATTGGCGGTGACTGCCGCGAACAGCGTGAAAACGCCCAGCATTCCTGCGCCCAGCCACACCAATCGCCCGGACAGGATGAGGAGCGGCCCGATGATCTCGACTGCGATCGTCAGAGCCGCCCATAAAGCTGGCGGGTGCATGCCGAAATGGGCCTGCTCGGCGACGGCGGCAGGCCAGTCGGTTGCCTTGACGATCCCGCCGAGCAGGTAGGCGGCGACAAGTGCAAACCGAGCGAGAAAACCCGTCCATCGCCAGGCGAGGATCGCGTCGACCCAACGCGGTTGCTGAGCAGTGATCGTCCTCACTGCGTCGATGCCAAATGACGCGCGGCGACGTCGCCGCCAAAGGATCGGACCATCAAGGACAACCGATTAATGTACGCACCCCGAGCTGGGACGATCTCGTTGGCGACTGCGGCACGACGGTTCGCGATGGAGCCGTGACAGCTGTCGATCGTGTAGCCCGTCATGATGCGGCACGTGACGTAGGATCCTCGTCGACCATGACGAGGGCCGAAAGGATCGAGAAGCGTGTCCATTGAGGTTTTCCTTGCGAGATGATCAAACCGCCCAGCATCCGCAGCCGAAGGAGCCCCAAAAGCCCTGCACGTCCGCGACGGGCACCTCGCGCCCAAGCGCAGCGGCATGATCGTGCCCATGGACCGAACAGGCGCTGGCGCATCCGCAGGCACTCGCCAGCTTGGCCGAGGCCTCCGGCGTGCGGTGATAGCCGCCAAAGGTTGCGACCGGCGACCAGTCAGGCATCGGCCGCGGCAGTGATGGCGCTAGTGGGGCGTAGTCGCCTTCACCCGACACGACCTTGCCACCGAGTATTGTCAGCACGGAGCGCAGGTGCGGGATCTCACGTTCAGGCACGGTGAAATAGTCGCCTGACAACATCGCCAGATCGGCGAGCTGGCCTGCCTTTATCCGACCCTTCTTTCCCACCTCGCTCGAGAACCAGGTGTTCTCATGCGTCCACATGGCGAGCGCCTTCTCGCGGCTTACGCGGTTCGCACCGGGATAGAGGCCAAGGCCACCGACGGTCCTGCCGGTCACCAGCCAATTGAGTGACACCCAGGGATTGTAGCTGGCGACGCGCGTTGCGTCGGTGCCGGCGCCGACATGCAGGCCGGCCGCCAGCATCCTGGCGATCGGTGGTGTGCGTTCTGCAGCCTTGGCACCGTAGCGCTCGACGAAATACTCGCCCTGATATGCCATGCGGTGCTGCACGGCGATACCGCCGCCGAGTGCCGCAATGCGGTCGATGTTCCGGTCACTGATCGTCTCGGCATGGTCGAAGAACCAGTTAATCCCCTCGAACGGCACGTCCCTGGCGACCTTCTCGTACACGTCGAGTGCGCGCCCGATCGTCTGATCGTAGGTCGCGTGCAGCCGCCACGGCCATTTGTGCTCGGCGAGCAGTCGGATGACGGGCTCGAGATCGCCTTCCATGCTCAACGGCATGTCCGGCCTTTTAACCCGGAAGTCCTCGAAGTCGGCGGCCGAATAGACGAGCATCTCGCCCGCGCCATTGTGACGATAGGTATCGTCGCCTTGGCCCGGGGTCACCTGCTTCACCCATCCCTGGAAGTCGGCGAGCTCCTCCTTCGGCTTTTGCGTGAACAGGTTGTAGCTGATGCGCAGGGTCAGCTGGCCGTCGGCATGCAGCTTCTCGATGACGTCGTAATCGTCGGGGTAGTTCTGAAAACCGCCGCCGGCGTCGATCACGCCGGTCACGCCAAGCGAGTTCATGTCACGCATGAAGTGGCGGGTCGAGTTCAGCTGGTATTCGGGCGGTAGCTTCGGGCCCTTGGAGAGCGTCGAGTAGAGGATCGTCGCGCTGGGCTGCGCGAGCAATAGCCCGGTCGGGTTGCCGGCGGCATCGCGGACGATCTCGCCACCCGGAGGATTAGGTGTTTCCTTGGTGAAGCCGACTACGCGCAGCGCCGCTGCGTTGAGCAGCGCGCGGTCGTACAGGTGCATGATAAAAACCGGAGTGTCCGGCGCGACTGCGTTCAGTTCGGCGATCGTGGGAAGACGCTTCTCTGCAAACTGGTGCTCGGTGAAGCCACCTACGACGCGTACCCATTGGGGGGCGGGCGTGTTGTCCACCTGCCGCTTCAGCATCGCCATCGCATCGGCGAGGCTCGGAACGCCGTCCCAGCGCAGCTCCATGTTGTAGTTCAACCCGCCACGGATGATGTGCATGTGGCTGTCGATCAGGCCGGGGATGATCCTGCGGCCCTTGGCGTCAATGACGTCGGCCATCGGGGCCGCTGCACGAACGTCGTGCTCGCTGCCGACCGCGAGGAACTTGCCATCGCGGATGGCGATCGCCTGCGCCTGAGGGTTCTCGCGGTCGAGCGTCGTCACCTTGGCGTTCACGATAATCAGGTCAGTCACGCTGAGCTTCCTGGTGGCGGCCATCAACGGACCGGCGAACGCAGCCGAGGCTGCCATGCCGGCTAGGGTCTGCCTTCGGGTCGGGGTCATGACACGCGCTGGCGAGGTGCGGCGCCGGACGAAGGTGCCGCACTGCGTCCGCGCACCCGTGCATTACCGGTTTTTGGCGCAACCACATTGCCAGCCAGGGCGCGTCGGATGACGGGCACGGTCTGCTCGCCGAGCAATATGCCTAGCAAGCCGATCAGCGCGACGGCCGGTGGCGCGGGCGACCTGACGCCAAGGAGGCTGTAGATGCCGCCGATCAGCAGGCCGACGACAAGCGCGATCAGATAGGGTTTCATTGTCAGAACCTCCTCAGGCGCCGTGTTTGGCGGCCAACACGGAGACAAGCTCGAGTTGAGCGGCTACGTGCACGGCCGGGTTTCAGGACGCGGCGAGGGCGGCATGCCTGGCCGTGAGCCGGGCCGGCATTGGCGGCCACCGCCCTCCCGCATCCTACGCGATCAGCCGTGATCGCCCTCGGAGCCACCGAACATAGTCTTGGCGTAATGGACGCCGAGCCCATACGCGCCACCCCACTTCGCGGCGATGCCGGTGGTCGATCCGTAGGTCGCCGTGCGTGCCCAGTCGCGCTGAAGTTCGAGCAGATATTGAAGCGAAGTCATCGGCTTGGCGCCGAGCTGGATCATGCGTTGCACCGCGCGCTCGTGCGCCTCTGTGGAGATGTCGCCGCAGGCATCCGCGATGAAGTACACGTCGAAGCCCTGGTCGATCGACGAGGCGACCGGGCCGACGATGCAGACGCTGGTCCACAGACCGGCGAACACGATGCGCTCCTTGCCTATGCGGTTGACCTCGGCGATGACCGCCGCGTCCTCCCAGGTGTTCATCGAGGTGCGGTCGAGCATCGGTTGGTGGTCGAACGCCTCGACGATCTCCTCGAACATCGGACCGGAGAAGCTCTTCTCCGCAACGGTCGTCAGAATGGTTGGCACTTCGAACGACTTCGCCGCCCGGCTTACCAGTGCGGCATTGTTGCGCAGCAGTTCAGCCGAGATCGACTTGGTCGCAAATGCCATCTGCGACTGGAAGTCGATCAGAATGAGCGTGTGGTCCGTGGGCGAAATCAGCGAACGGCCGGGAGCGGGTATGGCTTGGGGCATTTAGACCTCGTGATGCGAGAGTGGGCCAGTCCGCGGGAAGCGAAACTTCGGTGTCCGCTCCGCTGATGTCTCCTTCGATGATGACCGGCTAGCCTCCGGGAGCGCACAACTGTGTCGCATGACCGGGAACGCCCAATGGTGCGGCAGACGGTTGCGACACCCTTCGCTAGAGGTCGCTTCCAAGATGGACCCCCAACTAAAGGCATGGCTTCGGACATGAGCGCCGGCTTACAGCTCAGCCTGCTGCAGAACTGTCCATCCGTGCGCGCCGCCAGCTGATGGACCCGCATCTGAGCGCGTTGTGCCGCCCCGCCTTTTTCCCGTCGGCTAAGCCGACGGCGGCAGGAGCCAGCAGCAGGCTGGGGCGTCAGCGCCTCAGACGGCAGGCGCTCCTGTGATTTCCTGGTGTTGCCCGAAGCACTCGATCAGCATCTCAGTCAGGACCCTGACCTTACGGGCAGGCTTGTGACCGGGTGGACGTACGACGAAGATCCCAGCCGGGCGGATCGGGTGGCTCGTCATCATCGGGACCAGCGCGCCAGAGGCGAGATGCTCCGCAACGAGCCCCTCGGGAAGATAGGCAATGCCGAGACCGGCCAGGACAGCGCTGACCAAGGCCGTGCCATTATCTGCCTTGAAACGGCCCTGCGGGCGGACCGTGAAGACCTTGTCGCCGTCCATGAACTGCCACGTCTCCGTGCCCTGCATAAGAGCCTCATGAGTAAGGAGTTCTTCCGGCGTCCGAGGCATGCCCTTGGCCTCGACATAGTCCGGAGTCGCCACCAACCTGCCGTAAATCGGGCCGACCCGCCGGGCGATGAGGTTGGAGTCCGGGAGGTGCCCGAGCCGTATCGCGCAGTCATAGCCCTCCGCGATGATGTCCACGAAGCGATCACTGTAGCAGGTGTGAATGTGCAAATTCGGATGACGTTTAGCCATGTCTGCGAACACGTTGGCAAAGTGGGTTGGCCCGAAGGAGAGCGGCGCGGCGACGCGCAGCCGACCGCGCAGCTCGCCCGCCGGCAGGATGGTTTCTCTGGCAACATCGATTTCGGCGACCACACGGGCAGCGTAGTCGCGGAAGGTCGCGCCCGCCTCCGTCAGCGCGGCACCGCGGGTCGTCCGTGCAAGCAGCTGGATGCCGAGGTCCTGCTCAAGGCGGGCAAGCCGCCTGCTCACGATGGATTTGGAGATGCCGAGCCGGCGAGCGGCAGGTGTCACCCCCCCCGCATCGGCGACCTCCACAAAGGTCTGCAGCTCCTCAATGTCCAATTGGTGTTCCCACTTCAGCGACACAACATGCCACCAAAGATGCTACATCATCGTGAACTGCAATGGCAACGGCACCTCGACGAGGCATCAGCATCAGGAATACTTCGCGCGGATCGCGCTACATAAGGCCGAAGCAAGCGCGACAAGAGGGACAATTCGATGATGTTTGATCCGGATCACCGCCGCTCCTCTGACGCCGTTCGGCTCGATGGCGATTGTTGCCCGTTTCGTCGCTGCAAACCCGGCGCGCTCTCCAGAGCAGCAGAGCGACGGGATGACGCGCGCACATGCGCCAGCTTTGGGGCAGAGCTCGGCACGACCGCGTATAGCAACTGCGTGCTGGAGCAGCGGAGGCGAGGCCATCTCGATCAACGTGACACGCTCACGGAGATGGCATTGACCTCGCGGATCGCCAACAATGGCCAGATCGTGGCCTAGCGAGCCCGCGCGCAACGCTGTGATAGGAAGTGGATCGGCGTGAATGCCGTCGTTAAGCCCGATCGCGCGGCGGGCGCCGTCTCCGGCTGGATCCTGTCATCGGCCGATCCACAGAGGCGCCGCTGCGTTCGACTGGCATCAATGCGCAATCTGGCGACGAACGACGGAAGCGCTGACCTCAGGGACTGCGCGGTACCCCGCAGAAGCCAAGGCTTGGCGCGTTCACAAATGGTCCTGCGACGGTCAAATGCAGGCAGATCAGGAGGCAACGCGACCACGCTCCGTGATCGCACCCCCCGCCAGTTCCCGGTCGACCAACGAAACGTTCCCCAGGCTGCGACACAGCTTCACACGACCCACAGCTACCGTGTTGTCCTACGGAACGGCAAACCGCGTTCAGGACATGGCCGCATGGTGTGTGTCTCCACGGCAAATCAGCCGACCAAGTTTAGCAAAGGACTGTCATGACCTTCCGCAACGGCCTCTCGTCGCTTCTCCGTCCCGAGGACTCCGTTCTCGTCCTGATCGACCACCAGCCATATCAGCTGGCGAACTTGAACAGCCACGAGCCACAGATGGTGGTCAACAACACCACCGGTCTGGCGAAGACGGCAAAGGCATTCGGCGTTCCTACGATCCTGACGAGCGTGGTGGAAGATCGCGGCGGCTTCATCTTCCCCCAGATCACCGACGTGTTCCCGGATCAGAAGGTCATCGACCGCACGTTCATTAACACCTGGGAGGATCCCAAGGTCGTCGACGTCGTCAAGGCGACTGGCCGTAAGCAGCTGATCATGGCCGGCCTTTGGACAGAGATCTGCGTTGCCATGCCGGCGATTCAGGCGCTCGGTGAGGGCTGGGACGTAACGGTCATCACCGATGCGTCAGGCGGCACCTCGGTGGAGGCGCATCAGGTCGCAGTTCAGCGCATGATCGCCGCAGGCGCGAACATGATGACGTGGCTGGCCCTTGCAGCGGAATGGCAGCGCGACTGGGCCCGGATGGAGACGGCAGGCGCGCTGACAGAGATCATGAAGCACCACGCGGCCGGCAGCGGCATTGCTTTCCTGTGGGAACAGCAGCTGCTCAACACACCGGTGACGGGCTCGCCAAGCGCCGGAGTCTAATCTCGACAGCGGTTGGCGCGATGGCCCAACCAACGCCGAGCCCCCAGTTCGGAAGGATTGCCAGCTGCGCCCGACCGAGGCCCGCTGGCGATCCTTTTCACAGCACCGGTATGCGGCGATTTGGGCTTCTGCCTGTCGCCTCAAGGAAGAACCAAGAGCATGTCGATCGATCGTTTCCCCGTCGGACAGCAGATGGACGTCACCTATCCGGCTTTCGCAGCGAGCCTGACGCTCCACTCGACCACCCAGCTCACGTTCCAGATCAAGGAAGGTCCCTTCGCCCGCACCGAAACCGTCGACATCCAGGTCGCGCCCCTCGGCAACGGCATCTTCGCAGTCAGCTGGCAGGAAAAGGAGGGTGCGACGGTCACGAACATCCAGGACTACGATCGCGGTGTAGTGCACTCGTTTGCCACTCTGCCTGGAGGGCAATTCATCCGGATGACCGGGCCGATCACGGTGACGAAGCCCGCGGATCGAGTCTTCGACGATCGACCGGAGCGCAACAGGACCCTAGTGATCGAGGCGATGACCGCGCTGTTCCAGCGTCATGACGCGTCGGCGGTCGAGCGGCTCTACGCACCCGACTACGTCCAGCACAATCCAAGCATTCCACAGGGTCGGGCCGCACTCTCGGCGCTCGTCGCCGGCTTGTCGCACGACGTGTACTATGAGCCTGGCCTGACCGTCGCAGAGGGTGACCTGGTGGCCATCCACGGGCGCATCCGGGGCTGGGCGCCGACGCCGCAAGTCGTGGTCGACCTCTTCCGCATTGAGGACGGCAGGCTCGCCGAGCATTGGGACGTGCTGCAGGACGACGTCCCGGCGTCGGCGGCGCTCGGTGGCGTCTCGATGTTCGATCCCGACGAGGGATCACGTCCCGTGCGGGGGGGGTAGCCGCCTAACCCTCGCGTAACCGCCACACGCCTCCGGAGAGCATCGCCTTGGAAATCGGCATCGACAGTTTCGCGGCGATCCTCCCGGATCCAGCGACGGGCAAGCTCCCTTCCGCAGCCGACCGCATGGCGGACCTCCTCGAGGAGGTCGAGACCGCCGAACGTGTCGGATTAGACGTTTTCGGCGTCGGCGAGCATCACCGCGCCGAGTTCTTGGACTCCGCTCCCGCCATCATCCTGGCTGCAGCGGCCGCCCGCACCTCCCGGATCAGATTGACCAGCGCGGTCACGGTGTTGAGCGCGGCGGACCCGGTGCGGGTCTTCCAGGAGTTTGCGACGCTCGACCTGATCGCCCGCGGGCGCGCCGAGATCGTTGTAGGGCGCGGGTCCTTCGGCGAGGCCTATCCGCTATTCGGCCTGGATACGCGTGCCTACGACGATCTCTTCGCCGAAAAGCTCGATCTGTTCCTCAAACTCGGCGAGTCGATCGACATCACCTGGCACGGCCGGTTCAGGCCGCCGCTATCCGGTCAGGGAGTATTCCCGCGACCGCATCAGTCTCGACTACCCGTATGGGTCGGCGTGGGCGGCACGCCGCAGTCGTTCGCCCGCGCCGGCGCCCTTGGCCTTCCCCTCATGGTCGCGATCATCGGCGGTACCTTCGAACGCTTCCGTCCGCTTGTCGATCTCTACCGCGACGCCGGCCGGCAGGCTGGGCACAGTCCGGAGAAGCTCGTTGTCGGCGTCCACGCGATGGGCTTCGTGGAGCAAACGGACCTGGCCGCCCGAGACGCCTTCTTCCCGGGCTGGGCGCATCTGGTGGGAACGGTTGGCCGCGAGCGCGGGTGGCCACCGCCGACGCGCCGGCAGTTCGACGAGTTGGCCGGTCCCGGAGGCGCGTTCCTCGTTGGCGATCCCGCCTCGGTCGCGGACAAGATGCTCCGGGCCAGCGAAGAGCTCGGTGGCGTCTCGCGCATCACCTTCCAGATGAGCACCGCCTCCCTGGACACATCCGCTATGAGGCGTGCGATCGAGCTGCTTGGCACCGAGGTCGCTCCGATCGTCCGGGCTAACAGAGCGGCTTCGTGAGAAGGACCCTTTCCCTGAGATGTGACGCTTGATGGTGTCGACTGCCCGTCGGATGGGCGGTTCCGCCGTGATAACCAACGCCGGGAGAGGTCTCGGCCGCGAGGTCGCGCTTTTGCTGGCGTCAAAGGGCTATATCATTTTCGGCACGGCCAGTTCTACCGACGAGGTTGGTGATCTGCGGGCAGCTTCCGGTGGGCGTGTCAGCCTGACCGTCTGCGACATGACCAAGGCCATGCTCGTGGAGGCATGGGCTGGCGGGGTGACGGAGGCGCTCGGCGCAGCCGGGCTCAACATCCTGGTCAACAATGCGCGGATCCTCACCCAAGGACCCATCGAGATCCTTCCGCTCGACGTCATCCGGCATGACATTGAATGCAACGTGATCGGCGCCATCGCGGCGACTAACGCCTTCCTGCCCGCATTGCGGACCGCGCACGGGCGGATCGTGCAGATAAGCTCCTGGACGGCGCATTTGCCGATACCATTCAGCGGGCTGTCGGCCGCCTCAAGCGCCGCGATGGAGGTGATCTCGGCGGTCTACCGCGCGGAACTGAAGACCTGCGGCGTCGAGGTTGTGGTGGCGTCTATCGACGACGTGACGACGGCTTCTCCCGAGCGGACGGCGGCGGCGGCGCGGATCGCGGCCGCGATGACGCCCGGACAACGCAGGCTCTACGGAAAGGCCTTCGTCACCGCGGAAGATGGGCTCGGCATGCTGGCAAGTGGCGATCTGGAACCCTCGGCGGCGGCCGCTCGAGTAGTCGAGATCGCTGTACAGCGCCCCTCAATTAGCCGAGCCTCTGTCGGCTCTACCGCCGAGCGGATGCTTCGCGCCGCACGCGAGAAGCCCGACGCCGAGCTTGATGCCCTCAGTCTAAGCCTCGTCGGACTCAGCTGAAGCAACGTCATGCGGACAACCGCGTGGAGAACAGCTACCTGCCCCTTCCACGAAGAGAGCAGGTAGTGCCGAGAGCCCGACGAATGAAGTTTCTTCATTGCTGCACGCTCTCAAGATCCGATTGATTATGCAGCTTTCGATGAATTAGGCGAAATCATGAAATCTAACTGGAGTGATTCCACCCGACATGTTTCCCAATATGAAGGCCTTCGAGGAAATCATATCGACGCTTAATGTCCTTCGCGGTCCTATCGCGCATTGTAAGGCCCTTGCCGAAGATGAGGTCCTTCGGCTCCATTTGTCCGTCCGAGATTGGTTCCGGACAATGGGCGGGTAAAGCATCCTCTGTCTCTACGGCTCGTCATCGATCGTCCTCGCAGACAGAGTTAACCAATGATCGAGTCCGACTTCAGCCTCGCGTGCCTCTAGCTGGCTCCTCCTCAATCGCGGGAGGACGATCCATGATCGACGATATCGCCCACTGTCTCGCTGATCTGGAAGGCATCGTGTCGGCAACCGTGCAAGAGATCATGACCGGGGATGGTCCGCAGCACGCCATAGTCATCGTTGCCGCCCAACCCGTCCCATTTGACGGCATCGCCCTCCTCACCCTTGATGTGAACTTGTAGAGTTGATCGTCGCCCGGCGCTTGAAGGACGATCCGGGACAGTTCCGGTCAGAGCCGGGCATGGCAGCATTTTAGGCGGATCGTTGGGGCAATCGCCGTAATCC
>Ga0247730_1000376_pt1 | contig 35539 bp, 44 predicted proteins | sample UWRJL073202C2_FD_180959 | JGI IMG/M metagenome (GOLD analysis project Ga0247730, IMG submission 180959) | Plant litter microbial communities from Arlington Agricultural Research Station in Wisconsin, United States - UWRJ-L073-202C-2 | ecosystem: Environmental > Terrestrial > Plant litter >... | reverse complement strand
TTCCTCCGTATATCTTTAGTCGACTCGGCAGTGGCATCCAGAGCTGCACGTTTCCGAGGAGGTGACTTAGGGCTGTGCGAGGAGAGGGCAACATCGACGGATGATTTTGCTGGATGTGGTATGCGAGGTAATGAGAGGGACTTCCTGTGCACGAGTCGACTGAGGGGATAGGAAGGGGCTATCTGCGGTTGAAGGTGATATGGAGGAGTGGCACACGGAAAGCATAAGCTTGATTTCCGGGGTGGATGTGAATGTTCCCTGGGATTGGAGCCTTTGATGGAGGCTAGGATTGAGGCACCTTCGATAACGTCGGTAGTCAGAAGGGCAGTGTTGGCAAGAAGATGCAGACAAGTTGCGCGACCAGAGGATGAGGCTCGAGGGTGGGGAACTGCGATAGATGATCTACGCCTGGAGAGTGCGTGTGATGAGTTGAGTGTCTTCGAGAGACGACGGGAAGTGCTAGCGTAGTTCACCATAGTAAAGAGACGTAGTCGGCGGGAAGGATGTAAGGAAAAGCAATCCGACAAGTTCAGTGTTATTTATACAAGTAGCCAGGACACAGTAAGGAATTTCCTCAATGGTCAGTGGCAACAGAGGGTCAAAGACAAGTGAAGTCGCAAAGGGGCCAGTAATCGGATCGAAACAAACGAATAAAGGCGCGAAGAGCGTGTAGATAATGGGCGCCACTTCATCAGAGGCCCTTGTACGGATGAGAGCTTTGTGTTAATACAAAGCAGTGCTTGCACGTCTTGCTTTGGTACTTAATGTTCGAAATCCATGACTGGAATTGTCGTTATTCCCCTTCTAAGAGACGGCGTATCGTTCTGGGTATCATTTGCAGAATTGCTGGTCGAAGGATGGAAGAAAGGATGGAATCGGCATGCAGGTGCCGTAACCATGCAATTGAAAGTCCGCAAATACTGGCCAATTTCAACTTTCAACCCTCTTTACCTCGTCAGCGTACTATCACCATTCAAAAATTTACGACCACTCGGCCTTATTGTCATACCTTACTTCTATGTAAAACTGAGTCTTCTCACCAATATTTCTCACTCGACAAATCTACACCATCGCCGCGATATATCTACGTCTTGCAATTGCTTTCCCCTACATGCTTGACGTTAAACTACACGGCCAAATTGAAGGGCTCTCGCAGTATTGTTTGGCCTTGATTTTTGAAGGGATTCAAAGCTCTACTAGAACCACACATTATCTATGTATTTCGACAACTCGTACATTGTGTAGTAGATTCTATAGTTATACAAAACTTGACGCGCTCTAATACAACCTTGCACGTATCGGCATTATAATGCCATTCGCGGGCGTCATGTTGGGGTTGCATATTCTCACATTGAAATGACCATAAGCGTTTCGACTGTTGTGATTCTTGACTTATTACCACCATCTGGATGGCGCCTCGACGCAGCATTGCTGCCGAGTTTCGCTTTCCCACAAACCCTATATACACAAACTTCCCTCGCACCGATGGACATGAAGGTCGATGGCCTAAGAATATGCGAGAAATTGTTGAGAACGGAGAAGTGAACTACCATAGGGCTTTAGATGCGAACGAGCCGGGACACCAGAGATGGAGAACCGTTATTGGCCAGGCATTGCAAAAGCACTTCGGATGGCCAGGTATGTCCCTGCATCTGTGTTCTGTACCAGGTTGCTAACAGGTCTCACGTAGAACAGAAGGACAGCGTACATGTTCTCACCGACTTTCCAGTGGGCTACTGCCTGTTTGTTCATCTCAAGGGTCCTGTCAACAGTCCTCGAAATGATCTATACCTCTGTGGTGTGTACAACACTATCTGTCTGGCATCTTTTGCTCAAGCAATGTCTGACATTCAGGTGGGCCATCGCGTTTTCGATCTGTCAACGAATTCATTCCCCATGCGATATCGCTCATGTCGCCCGTTGGCACGGCATGCGAATGCAAGCACTGCAGCAAACAGTCACAGCGTAATATAACAAGTCAGATTGCAAGCAGAGGGATCGTAGTGGCACCACCAGCGGTCAGAAAGAAATCTACTACCAGCCCATCACCGACACCCTCCTCTAGTCAACCACGACAAGCCTCTATCAGCGTGCCATCCACTAGCCGTCGACGTAGTCCAGAGCCTAAGAAACAAAAACGACGACGTCTCGCACCGCGCTCCCCATCCCCCGCACCAATTCCAACTCTAGATTTCTGCAATGTGCAGAAATGCATCCCCAATGCCTCTCGCATTATTCTAGAAAGTCGGCCACAAATTCCTGATCTCGAGAAAGACGTTCGAGCCGTCAACATCGATAGCACCCTCGATGAAATTTCCAAGCGACGGTTCCGACCAGGAGAGCTTGTTTGGTGTGATATAGAGAAACCCATACGGCCTAAACCCAAAGAGACCAACGTTGAAATCAGGTTTTGGCCTGGACTCGTCGAAGAATGCAACTTCAAGGCTGATGTTACTGCCAATACCAAAGGACAATATGTTTACTCTGTCAAATTCTTGGCCCTACCTCAACGAGTGCCCTTTCAGAGCGATCGGTTACTGCCTTATCAAGCTCACGCACCTCCGCAAGCTATCGTGGAACGGATGAGCAATCTGTCACCCGACGAGCTCTCCTACCAACGGGAAACACTTTATCATCTTGCAATCATCACCAACGTCGGACCAGGTCGCCCATCTTTCAACCAAACACTGCCTATCTTTGCTGTTGCGCTTGAGATTGCACGCGATGTACGAGAACTGTGGACTCTCACTGACGAGTTCAATCTGCAGTTCACCGTCCCGCGGCTGATCAAGAACGCCGATTCTATCTCTGCAGTTGCGTCTGAACAGCGGCAGACTATTAACCAACCCCATTTCTTAGGTCTCTGGTGGGGACCTGAACGGATATGGGTGGGTGACCTTGTTCGCCTGAAGCTTTCTCGTAGGTCTTTCGCGCCTGAAGGCATCCCTGGGGCTGTTCTACCGCCATCTGGTCCAGGGCCAGGGGCGCTGGAAGAGATCTCAGAGCACAGAGATGATGTGGACATGGGAGAGATGGGGGCGCAGACCAGAGGCTTGTTCATGCACATCAAGCGCTTGTTTGTAACAGAAAAAGTGTCGACAGATGGGACTTTGATGAGGGAATGCAGGGTAGCAGGGAAAATCTATGAGCTAGCAGACGCGGATTGGAAGGAGGAAGACGTAGCGATGGTGTCAAAGGATGACGAAGACGCTGCTGACTATGTCCCATTGCCACAAGCTCCAAAGGGCTACAACTTCCGCGGTATATTGGCATCCGACTACGAGTGCATCTGCGCTATATCTGTTCTTAGTGGACGATATTATCCCAGAATTCTCTTTCATCCTTTGCTCGCAGACAAAGTGCAGGAGATTGTTTCAGCAGCAGTGGACAGTCAGTCGTTGGTAGAGTTTGGCCATCTTGTGTGCTTAGAGGGATTGGAAGAAGGGATCAAGAATGCTGTTGAACCTACGCGTTATAAGCTCAGTAGGCCTGCCATTCTACAGGAAGCGGATCGAACTGCCGTGGCAAGGATGGAAAAGTTTGCAGATTCGTTGAGGCAAGCTCAAAAGGATGATGAATTTGAAGAGGAGGAGGAAGCTGAGTCGGCAGAACGAACAGCTGTCGACGTGGATGAGTTGTTTTCGGAGTGATACCTTGGTGTAAAAATTGTGCTTTTTCTTGCTTAGCTATTATAATTCTACTTGCTATGAATCCTTTGGATAGACTTGTTCTGAACATTGTCCCATGTGCGGATTTACCACTTTAAATCGTGCCGTTAACGGCGGTCAATAGTCAGTCACGTGCGGTAACTGCACCAGGTTTGGCGAGAGCTCGACGCGCTCTGGCTCTTCCCCACCAACTTACTGTATTACCCAGCTTTATTCCCCACGACGGCCTGAGCATCCGCCTGCTGTGCAAGGACCGCCGCTTTATACCCTCGCTTGACGACCTGTGGGCCAGCGACAGAATCAGCAGGCGGATCCTTGACCCATTGATAGTCGCTACTTTCTTACCCTTTCCCCCAAATCCACAGCTGTAGTTGAGGAATCATGCCATCTCTGACACTCGCCACTTCCCAGAGCTCACTGAATAGTACGCCTTTTGAGACAACGAGCTCGGGCGAAGAGTGTCTTGCATCCAGCCTCGATCAGCAGGATGAAGGTGTGTTGCTCTGTGTAATATACCTGGACGTGGCCACTCAATTGATACTCGACGTTTGCCTTTGTAACAGAGAATGCTACAGTCAAGGCGAAAAGGTCGCATTCGCATATGAACGGAGCACAGAAGAGCCAGGAGTACGGATAGTTTTGCTTCTCCGCATGCTCGCTAACTCCTGCTTTCCTCTTCTAGCGATTCGGAGCTTCGACTTTTGGCAATTTCGACACATATGACTGAACTTTCTTACGCGATCTCTGATATCCAGACGCGGCTGTTCGGTGCGTTTCCATCCCAGCTGGTGTGGACTTGATTCACCGCTGAATGTAATTTATGCAGAGATACAAGAACTCAGACACAAATCCCAGTCAACTTCAGAGGAATCTTCTGGAGATGTCGAAGGAGCTGCGGCAGCCATAGACCAGTCTTTGATGACTCTCGAGGAGAAACTGGAGGCTCTGTCGACAGGAATGAAATCAGTCGGAGAAGCAATGGATCCCCTTACCCGAGATGCCTCTACACCTACCACTGCTCGAAGTCAAAGTGAGAGTGCTGCATTGTTGCAGAAGCATACCGCTCTGGTACAGGAGTGGCAGGCCGTGCAAGAAGAGAGTGAAGTGCTTAAGGAGGAGCTTAAGGAGGATAAATGGCTAACAGTTTTTCGAACGGTCGCCACCCAAGCAGACGGAATGATGACGAGTCTGGAGAAGGGTGTAAGACGATGTCAAGTGCGTCAAGAAATGTACAGTGTGCTAACAGCCTTACTTATTCTCACAATGTCCAGGAATTCATTCTGCAGGTGCGCCGGGGACAAATCGGAGGATCCCTTGATACATACGGCTCCCAAGCTTCAATTTCATCGCCTCGCAACGACCGAGGGCCAATAAATATGGAGACTTTCGACTCCTTGCTTAGATCCTTTGAGGCAAAGAAGAAGTTGTTTGCTTTCCATCTCAACGTTGCTCATATACTAAACACTTGTTCTAGATACTACATGCCTGCCTGTTCCAAAGTTCTTGGGATAATTGATAAAGGGGTTCAGGACCGCGTAACGAAGAACGGGGAAACGCTCCGCGGACATGCAGAAGCCGCGCAGAGATGGAGAAATTTACGGGAACAGATTGGGAGGACAGACTCTGACATGGAGCGTATTCGAAAGATGCTCCTGAATATTGACTCGGCAAGCGACACGGGTTCAAGCCAGGATGGCACATTCTCTGCGCGAAATGACTATTTGGCTACGCCGCCAAATGATGCCATGTCCAGAACGAACAGTGCTGACAAGTCCATCTCCGGGTCGATCTCTCCCCTGCGCAAGTTTGCTCGCAAAATAACAGGATCAAGCAAGAATTCACAGAGCCCTCTTTCTCCGAACGACCGCGACCTATTGTCCCCCTCTTCTGGGAAGACCACAATACACCGTTCCAGAACGTCAATATTCTCGATACGGAGCAATCAACCAACGACGCCGGACAAAGAACGGCCAAGCCACAAGTATACCCAGAGCTTGACGCCGGAGTCGTCACCAGGTCGAAGCCCTCAAGCGGACTTGACGGTGAAGGCCAGAGGGTCACCTGCGTCTAATAAACAACGTTGGAATAGTTCCACGAAGGTGGAGATGGTGGACCGTTCTGGAACCATGAAGGGCATACCAACACGACCCCCTTCTTCTGCAGGGAATTATGATCCTTCGACAACTTCGGGACGACGCAGTGTCTCGCGGACATCTTCGCGGCCTTGGTCCCCTGTGACTTCTTCCCTTTCCACTGCCAACTCATCTACTTATCTCCCTATGCCTTCTTTCAACCCCCCCTCTCGATCTCAAACACCTGTGCGGCCTCCTTCACAGGCTCGAACATCGTCTCGCTCTGTTTCAAGATCATACACTCCTGCACCTCCTCCTACTCCTAGAGCACGGCCCAAGACACCGAGCCACATACCTATGCCTGCATTGAACTTTTCACCAACAAGGCTTGACAATGGCGATGGCCACGCAAGGCCGTTCTCGCCTGCTATGTCCACCTCATCGAGCGGCGGCGGTCTATTACATGGCATACCACCTAGGCCTCCCAGTCGATCCATGATTCCTGTCCCAAGTGTTCAGTTATCATCTCCGTCTCGGTCCTCTACATCAATGTCTTCTTACTCGAGACCTGATAGTGCTGCAGGCTTCCGTTCTTCTGCCATGCGCGCACAAACGCCTGAGTCGACATTACGTTCTAGGGCACAGCTAGTCCCTGCCTATCCTGGATCTGTTGGTCGCATGGGAAGCAGGACGGTTAGTGCCACCAGGCAGCCGCCTTCCAGCTTCCGTGATGGATCAGCGAGCAGACCGCCTTCGCGATCCACATCTCGTGCCGGCGCGGCAACTCCCAGTGTCGATGGCGGGCCTTTGCATGAGTACATTCCAGGGAATACTAAGGATCCTCTGGATACAGAGGTTGCTTCGATTGCGAATTTACTCCCTCATGGGTTGCTGGTAGAGAGGGTAGACCCTCCACTCAGGCTAGTGCCGAAGGAGGGAGAAGAGGTTAAAGCTCAGTATGCCTTCTCTACCGCGCTTGCGAGGAAGGTAGTAACTTGCCGGTTAACAACCATGGTGCGGGTAGGTAGAGCGGGCAGCGATACGACCAGGAAAGTGATGGTACGTGTTGGGGGAGGTAAGTTTTCGTATTGGAACTCTTTCTTTGTGGGCAGTGCTTCTGACTACTGTTATGCTTTAGGTTGGCAAGACCTTAGCCAGTATATTTTGAATCGTCAGGCAGGCTTGTAGACCTCTTGGTTCATGGATGGGTGGGCATATTGTCCCGTTCTCTTGACTGTTTCATTTCGTTAGAGCATTCTTTTTGTCCAAGTTGTCGAACCGCTTTCGTGTCCATTATGAACCCCTTATTAGCTATATATATGCTATTTCCACCCGTTTAGGTCCTCCCAATCCACCTATCAAGCATGCGTCCCTTGTATGGCACTACAGCAGTCAAGCAATAGCCCTCATGCTGCCAGTGTTGAACAGTTCTGACAATGAGAAACACGAACGGCACTCAAACCCTAGGGTTAGATCATTGCTTTCTCCTAACTACTACCATGTCTGGAATTACACTCGACCAACTAGTAGATGATGGAAACTACATGGGCTCTGAACGCGCTCGAGAGGAGAATCGCGTTATTCTGGAAGAACTAGAGCGGAAAAAGAAAGCACGAGCATTGGCGGTGCCAACAGACGATAACCGTGTGAAAGCCCGGTTGCGCGAGATTGGAGAACCTATTACACTTTTCGGTGAACGTGTGCGTGTTTCTTTCTGTCTTCCTTCAATTTTAATCATTGAACGCTTTTTTGACAGGCTGCAGATCGTCGAGACCGCCTCATCTACGTGCTCTCTCAAATCAACGCTGCCCGTGGTGGTGGTGGCGGCGGAGACGATGCCATGCATGTAGATGATGAAGACGACTCTTCCAGCGACAGTGAAGATGAGGTGCTTTTTACTCCCTACTCGTCCTGCTATCCCTCCAATCTCTAATATTATAAACGCGCAGGAAGAAGAATTCTACTCCCCCGGCTCACTGGAGCTACTGGAAGCACGAAGATATATCGCAGAATTTTCCCTTCCTAGGTGGTTCTTTCTCCTCCACAGGCGTCCAATGCGGCAGGCAAGGTGCTTACTTGAAATTCTCCCTTTTTTCTTCGACAGAGCTCAAAAGCGAATACTGCAACAGCGTAATGAAAGTAAACTGGATTTGAGGAGGATTGTAGATATCAGGAAGAAAGTGTTTCATCAAGTCAAAGTGCGTTTCTTCGCGTCCTTAACGCGTTCGTATCCTAAAGCGAGGATGTAGAAATACGCGAATTTGGGATCCCAGATTGGAGACGAACGACCGATATCACAAGTTCGTTTCGCACCCAACAATGAAGTCCTGGCTACAGCAAGCTGGTCAGGGACTGTCAAGCTCTGGAACGTTCCTGCGTGTACTCCTATCAAGTCTCTTCGAGGTTCGCCCCCTCTTCCTGTCTGTTATGCTTACGAGAAGACTGAAACTTGAATTATAAGGGCACACAGATCGTGTTGGAGGTGTAGCGTGGCATCCGCAGGCTACGCTCTCACAAGGTGCTGACCTGGTCAATCTGGTAAGCGGTGCTGGAGACTGTAATGTTCATCTCTGGTCGCTAAACAGGTTCGTTCACCCCCTCCTCCCTGCGATAAGCCGGTCTCTGATACATGTGCTGTGCAGGGAAACCCCGCTATCGGTGATGAAAGGACATCAAGGTCGCGTCTGCCGTGTCGCTTTCCACCCGTCCGGCAGATATGTTGGTAGTGCCAGTTTTGATACTACGTGGCGACTATGGGATGTGGAGACTTCCAAAGAACTATTATTACAGGAAGGACATTCCAAGGAAGTATATACGGTTGAATTTCAAAATGATGGCGCATTGGTTGCTTCTGGGTATGCCATCGTTCTGCGGGGATGTTCTAGTCACTTACAATGGCACTTTCCAGGGGGCTGGATGCTATCGGACGAGTCTGGGATCTACGTACAGGTCGGACAGCCATGGTACTCGATGGGCATGTCAAAGCGCTCTACGCCATCGGTTTCTCGCCCAATGGGTTCGGATGAATGAATTGCAATTTATAGCGTATTATCTCACTGACTGTTCTTCTAGATATCAGATAGCGACTGGAGCAGGTGACGATACGATTCGGATATGGGATATGCGGTCTTTGAGATCCTTGTATACGATTCCGGCGCATCTGTCCAATGTGTCTGATATTCGGTTCTTCCATGCCGATAAAATGTGTTTCAAGCCACCTCCTTCGTCTTCGCCTTCGCAGGATGTTCAGATGGACGCTGCTACTGCGACTAGTGCAGAAGGGGAGGGAGAGGCCTCCCCAGATAAGAGCCACGATCATAACGCGCCGTTGAGCGAAGAAGAATGGGACTACCGGTCTGGGTTGTTCTTCGCATCGTCTGGGTACGATGGGTTTGTGAAGTTATGGAGTGCGGATGACTGGCAGTTGTTGAAGACAATGTCAACGGATGCGGGGAAGGTGATGTCTGTGGATGTGACGAGTGACGGGAATATGATTTCGAGTGGAACGTACAATAGGAATTTTCAGTTGTTTGCGCCTGAAGATGTTGTTTAGGATCATAGTTGTCAACTGTTTTTTTTTTTTTCGAGATCTGCTATTGGGAGACTTTGGTGATTGGATTGTAAGTACTTTATTTTGAACTCTCATGCCGGCAGTGCTAACACTTATGAGCTCTCTGCCTTGATGGAAGGACAATAATGTTATATGCCTGTAGCGGCACCCGTCTGCCAGGCGTTGAGGCTTACGGACTTTATTTCGGACTCTCTTGCCCAGACCACACGGGCTCCCGGGAATTGCTGTTACCTACATACACCGGGAAATAATGGTACCGACGCGATTCAACGACTCAATTAACCGCAGGTACGATATTCAATTTGATTTAGCATCCTTCTTTCGGCTAGACTCGAATCGTAGTCTATCTCACTGTCGGATCATTGCCATCGTATGCTGGTGTCTGACAGCCTTCAGGGTCTCCTGCTTCATTAGCGCTCAGCAATGGTTTTAATAACAAGTGTCTTTCAGGTCGCCGCTGTCTCTTGAGCCCCATGTCTGTCCAGTCTACCTTCCAGAAGCCTACCCCAGATCTCGCTTTCACTCTCGCAGATGCATACGAGTATAACGGGGAGCACAACGCAAATCAGCCGATGCTGCGCTTCCACAGTGAGGAGCACGGCTTCGAGCAGAGAACGTGGGGAGAGGGCTGCCGAGCCTTCCGAAGTGTTGCGGTCAACGTCCTCGACGCTCTAGGTCCTGGAAAGGAGCAAGTGGTCGGTGTCCTCGCCACAACCAATAAGATCCTTCTTTGGGACTTGTTAGCTGGGGTCATCCTCTCAGGCTATGTCCCCTTTCTGATCTCTCCTCGCAATTCAGCTGAAGCAGTAGAATGGCTTTTGGATCTCGAGAAGGCCACGCATCTTGTCGTTAGCAGCGATAAGCTGGATTCCTCGCGTCCGATATGTGACAAGCTGTCTATTGGGCTTCATTGCGCTGAAGCCATGCTAGCGAAAACGGACGGACGGGTGCCAGTGCTACCCTCTCGAGAGCATGTCACTTACGATAGTCCCTCTGTGATCGTCCATTCCTCCGGATCCACAGCATTCCCCAAACCCGTCTGTTTTACGCACAGAGTCGTGCGCCAATGGGCCAATTTTCCGGAGCAGGGCGACTACGATGTGCATGGACGCGTTGTCGGCACTTCCCCGCTTCCAATATTCCACACAATGGGCTTGCTTATGACCTTTTTATCCGTGAGGGGAGCCCTCTTTTTTGTATGATCTGGCGGCTGACAAGAGCTCTCGCAGACATTCCTTGGCGCGATTCCCACATTCCCATCTCCTACCGAGCCGCCCACTATTCCCAGTCCTGACCGCGTGCTTCAGCAAGAGATAGCAATGAAGGCAGATTACATTTTCACAGTTCCATCGTTTTTAGAGGTGAGTGCCGGCACGCGGCCAGTCAAGCGTGGCTATTGAAAATGACTCCGTAGAAGTGGAGCGAATCTCCTGAGGAAATAAAGAGCCTTACGCAGTTCGAACTTGTGGTATGTGCGTTCTGTCATCCTTTATCAACAAATTTATAAATTTTCGCGAAGGCTTATGGAGGAGGAAATCTTGACATATCCGCCGGTAATATTTTGGTGAAAGCTGGCGTACCCCTCTCCAATAACTACGGCATGTGAGCGCAATGATGTTGCCATATACTTCAAACGTTCACCTATGCATTACTAGCTCTGAAGTTGGAAGTCCAACTAAGCTTTGGCCGAAGCCTAGAAAAGAAGACTGGGAGTTTTCGGAGGTTATTCTGAATCTGACCATTCCTATCCTGGCTATACCTGATAGTATGCCTTAGATGCTGCCCTCGTTCTCCCCAATTTTCCTTCCTTTAGAGGGTCTGGAGAATTGCTTCCGCCTAGTGGCAAAGGTACGTTTTCCTGCCCGGTCGAGTCAACGTGACCTCACGCGTTCAGCCTCGTTTAGCAAACTAAAGAGTACATTCTCTCTAAATCGAATATGACTCTCGAAGATGGTTCTCTTGCTTATGATACCAATGACATTGTACAAAGGCACCCAACAAATCCCATCTTATGGAAGATGATTGGGCGATATGGTGAGCAGATTATTACATGAAAGCAGCTATGGGGAACTAATTCGAGTCCTGTCAGATGATCAAATCATGCACTCAGTATGTTTTCCTAGTCTAATTTTCTCTTTATGTGGTCGTAGACTGACGAGACATAAAGACCGGAGAGAAAACCAACCCCGGACCATTAGGTGAGGCAACACTTCAATATGTTTAGTACTCCAAATGGGTTCCTAACAAGGACAATAGAGGCCATCCTACGCCGCAGCCCTTATGTTCATGAAGCTGTAATGTTTGGGCGTTCTCGATTCCATGCGGGTGTGATTATTTCCCCAACCGAGCTGGGTTGCGCCCTTCCTCGGCCAGATTTTCTGAGAGCTATCTGGCCTGAAGTGGAAGCTGCCAACAAGTTTGCTCCAACCCATTCTCGCTTACTCCCTGAAGTAAGAATCCTATACTACCCTCATTATATGTCCATTAATCTGTGTCTACGTTTTATTAGATGGTTTTGTTGGAGAAGGCTGAAAAGCCATTTGAATATACCGCAAAGAGGACACCACGCCGGTCTGCTATTGTGAACACATACGAAGAAGAAATTAACGCGGCCTACGATGCATTTGAAGGCACCAATGGACCCACTATCCTTGTGGATCAGGACTCAAAGACGGGATCTTACGTTGATATGCTGGATTTTGTTCGAGAGGTTGTCAATGCCAATACCCCGCACAAGCTTGGCGATGATGATGACATCTTCAGAGCAGGAGGAGGTGACAGGTATATCTATATCCGGATCCGCCTATCTATCCTAAGCTAACGAACGTCTTCTAGTCTTGGTGCCACACGTATTCGAAACAGTTTGCTCAAGGAACAAACGTACTCGGCCGCTATACCCTCTGAATTTGTGTACACTATGCCCACTATTGCTAAGATGGCTGCGTTTTTGTACGGCGTGACCCTCATCACGAATGTCATAGCTGGCCGCAAGAGCGAAACCGAGATTCCAGACGTCCCAGATGCGAATGCAACTGTGGTGCGGTTCCGTGAAGCTGCAGATGGCCAAGCGCCTTTGATCATGTTACACGGAGGAGGGGGCACCATTTATGACCTTTGGATCATGAAGGGCAAATTCGTGTCCGGATTTTGGGCAATTCAGATTACTCCCGATACTCCTCTTCATTCTCTCACAGCCCAATCGGACTTCTACTACAAGATGATTAGGGAACAGCAACCGCATGGCCCTTATCGTATTGGTGGATACTCTGGATCGACCATCCTCGCCATTCGCATTGCCATGCTAATGGAGGCTGCCGGGGAGACTGTCAGCCAACTGGCTCTTGTAGACCATGTCCCAACAGTATTCATTGAACCCAGCCTACCCATCCACGACCGTCAAGCATACACAGAGAAATCTATACACGGTCTTGCCGACATGTTTCGCCGAGACACACTGCCCAGACGAATAAAACTCGCCAAAGAGGTGGTGGATGCACTGTATGGTCGCCCGTCAACGGAACTAGGGAAGATGCTAGCAGATATGTTTACTGTCACCTCGGGCTTAATCCTCGACTTCATCGCGAGCTTGAAGGAGGGTACAGAAGATAGCATGATGGAAGCACTGGTACGCTGGATGAAGCAGGTCAATGCCCCCGTCACTCTGTATATGGCCCAAGATGGCGCAAGGGTATCGTTGCCCCAGACTGAGGAGTGGAAGGACATGGGTATCCATCAGGTGTACCCAGATGCTGAGGTTGTGACTGTGGAGGGAAATCACTTCAACATTGTCTCTAACGAGATTGTTTGTGAGCATTTACAGAAAGGATACTTGTAGGAGCTCCCTTCGATATTGCAATTGTTCTTCATAATCCAGTCAGTTTTCCTGTCCTTTCGTCTTGTTTGCAAGGGCCCTACGCCGACGAGATCGAGCAAACTGGGTCCACCGCCTTGAATGTTCGTTGCGTGACTCTTTCGCGTTTCGATTCATGCCCATAACTCCAGCATGCTGAAGGCAGAAGCTCTATAAGTGATAATCGCAGACTCAGCAGGTACTGCATTTGAGTATTCTGAATTTATATTATAGAACAGCTTGGAAGATAATATAATAATAATAATTCTCCTATTTCAACAAGTAGCTCTGCTGTAGGCCCGCAATGACAATCTCGTTGTTGACGATATCGAAATGATTGCCCGTAACATGAACGACCTTGGCATGAGGAAAGATCTGCCTAATACCAAGGTCTTTCCATTCCTCAGTCTCTGGTACTGTGGTGCAAACGCCCTCTTCTGCGATGTACAGCGTTATTGGAACGTCGACTGTGCTAAGCCAGCGCTGGAGCGCGGTATTCAGATCCTCTTCTGGACTTTCCTTCAAGCTTGAGATAAAGTCCAACGCAATGCGCGACGTGACAGGAAACATTTCTGCCAGCATCTTGCCTAGCTCGCTCAGATGACGGTTTCCCGTAGAAAGCGTCCTCCATCTCGCTAGCGAGTTTCAAGCGCCGAAGGATCGAGTCTCTGCGGAACATTCTCGCGAGAGTGTGGATTGATTGCTTTGCGTATGCCTCGATGTTGTCCAACGGTAGACCTGGCATGACAAACATATTAGGGCTGTGGTCGATAAAAGCAACTTGTATCACTTCGTCTCCATGGGCTTCAAATAGTTTCACGAGGCGACAGGTAAGGAGTGTAGATGCTGAATATCCGCCCAGGCGGTAAGGACCATGGGGCTGATTTTCCTTGATCTTTTTATAGTAGAAGTCGGTCTGAGCTTCGAGTGACGTGAGTGGGGTCTCGGGTGTAACTTGGATAGCCCAAAAACCGCTTTCGAAGGGCTGCTGCATAAGCCAGAGATCATATATCATGCCTGCACCGCCGTGAAGCACAATGAGAGGCACTTGGCCTGCAGGAGCCTCCCGAAAACGCACGACAGTCGCATTTGGGTCGTCAAGAGTGGGTGCAAAGGGGTCGGCGGCCACCTCATCCTTCGGGAGATTGACTGCCGTGAGATTCATGGTGTGCAAAACACAGGCTATCTTGTGAATAGTAGGGAAGTTGTATACAAGATCGGAGGGAACCCTGCAGAATCCTTGTTTCTTCATGATAAGATTCCTGACTCGCGTGGCGGAGAGACTAGAGTATTTTCAACTTTTAGATCATTTATGTTCCCATAGCAGCGCAGACCACATACCTGTCTCCACCTCCCACATGGAAAATATCGTCATTGTCTCTGAGCTGAGTTGATACGCTCGACTTTACAATTTCCCTCACAAAGCGCAGCGTCTGATCAAAGGATAATGTCTGCGCGTGCCGCTTGAACTCGGAGATCTGGGGCTGTCTTGCAGAGCCTTCAAACATCTCATAGACCGCATGGATCTCCGGCTCATACAAGTTGATCATGGCCCCCCGTCGAAGTGTTCTCTTTGCTGTGTACTCAAAAGGTTTAACATCACTTTCAACGATGATCATCTTCACAAGATATGTCAGGGCATTTTCATAAAGACTTTGCGAAGAGCAATTACCTCCGGAATTATACGCGAATGGCTTGGGGCGAATTCGTTGGCCTGCAGGAGCTGCGGCCATACCGCCTTGACGAGCTCCCCTGGAGCAAGTCCGCGGCCAAGGTCCGTTGGGGAAAGGATAACGCCACTGTAGGGCCGTGAGCGTCCAAATACCAGGGCATTCTGGATGTAAGGGCTGATGCGAAGTATTGCCTCTGGGTAAAGAGAATTGAGCCAATTATCGCGAAGAAATAAACGTGTCTTGAAACGCACCAATTGGGCCAGGGTTAGTCTTCTCTCCTGTCTAGACAATTATGCATTAGAATACGGCAGATCAACATACTACAGAGCATACTGAATGCATTATCTGGTCATCTGCACATAACCGATGAATCAGCGTCTCAAAATCAGTACAGGAGCTGAAGCGTTCCCACCAAATCGACCAATAACCTTCCACAAATGATGTTCCGTTGGGTGTCGAAGGATAATATCGTTCATGTCAAAAGCACGACGGCCGTCTTCAAGGACAACGTTCAAACTCGCAGGGATGTGCATCTGCGTTTCCTGTCATTCACCAAAGTAAGTCTATGCTTCTCGCGGAAGACATCTGTTTCACGTTACCTTTATCATGAGACGGAAGTAATTGTCCATGCCTTCGACTGGCAATAAATGTGGCGTAAGAGTTTCTTGGATCTAGCTTCTGGTTGGAATCTGGAAGCACAAATGGATAACAGGAAAGACCTACCGCCCAGTATGACCATCCTCCATCGAGAAGCATTCTAGGCTTCGCAAATAGCTTACTAACATTTCCCGTTTCTGTGCTAAATACTATATGAGGACAATGAGCTGATAGTGCGATTGAATCATCCTCACGATCCATACGCTATCGATATAGGGACACCATATTTGACCAGAGCGTCGCCAACGACATTGTCGATCGGGGCCCCACCAGAGATCTGTTGCGACGAAGTAAGCGTCCTCAATATCCTGTAAAGCAGCGTAGATATACATACCACGAGGTCGAACTGTCTGAGACTCTTCGTGGACTCTTCAGATTCGGCCCAAGCCTGGCAGCGACTCAATTTACGACAGACTTATTTAGCAGGATTGATAACCTACCTCTAGAAAAGCTGGTACAACAAAGAGAATTGAAGTCTTCACAGCAAGCTCTTGTGCGAGCACGCGCTCGGGTGTCGGTGGAGTCCAGGGCTCGTCCGGTGGCGCAAATGAAGCAATAGATCCAAGAAATGTCTAAGTAATTTAGTCAATGCTCAGAGGAGGCGGGTTCAAGAGCTGAGGAATATTACTGCGTAAAAGGAAACTTGAAAGCCCAGTCCATCTAGTAGTGATAAAGCTAACATTAGATACAAACAGTACAGAAAAAAATTCTCTCACGGAACATAGGAAGCGAGTATGCGCCGATAACACGACCGCGAACATCGTAATCGCCATAGCCTGATGAGCGAGTCGGTCAGCGCAGGAGATAACAGCCAATGAAGCTCGCTCACGAGGCATAACGCCTGCATGGCGCACGTTCCTATGAGTGAAGACGACGGGCTTTGGATAGGTAGTAGTACCTAAGTCAAAAAGAGTCAGGTCACTAAAAGCTCTGAGTTCACGAACTCGGTCTGACCGGAAGAGTGTACTATCATAGCAGGGCTGTCAAGGGTGAGGTGCTCATAGGAAGGCAGCTTCACGTCGACATTTCCGTTATCCGCGGGAAAGTCGCTCATAAGAGACAATCCCACGCAAAGTTTCTCGCAAACAATGCGCGAGGAATCTAGTTTGTCGTTGCTGACAAATAGATGCTTGGTCTGTGTCGCGCCCAACAAAAATTCAACCGCCTCTGCTGAGTTTCGTGACGAAATCATGAAGGGCACGTAGCCACATAGAACAAGGGCACCAAAAAGATCCCAGTACGGCATTTGTCCTGTACAGACGCTTGGAATGAAAATTGTCGATTTCCAGACGCGAATATAGAGCAATACCTGTTGTTGCTAGGATCCCTATAGTCTCGCCAGCCCCAGGGCCCAACTTGGCTAGGATCTGGCTCGCAAGACGGCGAAATATTTGGACGCCTTCTCCCCAAGTGCGCTCGTGGACGACATTCTCGTTGCTGTTGTGCCAGCGGGCCATAGGCTGATCAGCATTGTTTTCCGCATTCCAATCGTATACAGCAGGAAGTGTATGGCATTGATCAACCGGCGCAGGCTGGAAGTCGTTGTTTGCCTCAGGGTCTGTAGCCATGGGAGATTCAGAGAGTAAACGCGTTTGCTTCCAGCATTTGATCAATTGTTTTTGTTTTTATTTAGCCAGACATCTTGGAGATCCAACAGTCAAAACGGATCCAAGACGGCGGCTAGTGGATTGCGGTGACATACGGAGAGGAGGTGGCCAAGAGGAGACCCTAAATAGCCCTAGCGAGATGACAAGGATATTAATGAACTGTCAGCCTCAAAATACATCGATAATAGTTTCAATACACACTCAGGTCTGTTATCAGGGCCGCGCGCCGAGTTGTATTCAATCTCTAAGCCGCAGTTGGAAGAAGCAATCGGCCGCTCGCGCTCTAGCATTCAGGACCCGGTCGGTGGCAGGTCTTAACCGAGACTGAGATGATTTCGTAGCTTCTGGGCCTTCCGAACGACGGGTAGTTGGCAGATGTGTGAAGCGTTACTAATACTTTGTGACAGTCTATGTGTCACTTCCTATACATAATACACGATCGTAAAAGTCGCGGGAGCACCTCGATGGTCGCAGTACTAGTATCTTCATCCCGGGTAGCCTCAGTACGGCTACTGCGATTATGTACTACTTGACAATATATACTGATAACTAATAAACGTATCGAAGATGTCGTCAGGACTAATATGATTTGTGCTGCACCCCGAATGTAGTGACTTAATGCAAGGCGCGCTGCTCATATGTGTTTGCAGTGACCACCTCGCATTATATCCCTGTAGAACATTCCTTGCGCTCTACGTTGTTGAGAAAATCGAAGCAACGAGAAAATAGCCAGTGATCCTTCTTGCCAAATTTTAGTGGGAATATTGGGAAAGGCCCTCGAACACTAGACTAACAAACCTAAGTGACTCACTTCCAGGTAGGACATAGTAGGTGATACAAATCGAAGTTATCCATGTTTGCCAATAAATACAAATGCGGTCGCTACTTGATAGTAGCAATAAAATGACAGGGAGGGGTAGAAGGGAAAGGAAGACAGCACTTTACTGCTTCAGTTTTGCACCCAAAATGCTAAATATCCGATAAATAATGCCACATAAAGATAGTCGGTCGTTTAGACGGGGAAGGCACTTCCACGGACAGTGGAGATCAGGGCTGCGTCTGCGTTGGGGTACTGCCAGAACATAACACCACCGTCTGTAGAAAGATGGATCAGCGAACAATAAGGGATTCATATTACTGTACACTCACTCCAGGCTTTTCCCTTGGCCTGGGAAACACACTCAGCAAGGCCAGCACCATCGATGAAGCCATTGTTTGCGTCGGCAGTGGTAGCAGGCTTTCCGATGACAACCTTGTCAGCGGGGAGACCCCAGGCGATGAGTTCGAAGACGGCAGTCTCTGGGAATACGGAGGAGGAGGCATCCAAGAGACCGGCACAGTCGGTGTACTCGGCAGTGCCCTGGTTGTAGAACTGCAGATTGTACCAGTCGATCAAATCACCTGCACCTTCGTGGACTGCACGGTAAGCACCGGTGGGGTAGATAGCCTCAGTGGAGAACCAGGGGGTAACGCTAGGGCAGAGAGGTCAATATTCTGGGATAGTTTCCAGAGAGGAAAGAAGAGCTTACGGAGCATGGGTCAAGATGTATTCGCCAACAGGGAGCTTCTCACGGAGGGCCTTGGTGAAATCGATGAGCCACTGCTCGGCCTTTCCGTCTTGGGCGTTGATGGCGTTGAAATCTTCGTAGTCAACATCTGCAAGCCACTAATGTTAGACGTGGAACGCGCAAAACCAAATGAACACCCTCTTACCGATACCGTCGAGGTTATAATCGATGACCCACTGGGCCATGGTGTTGGCAAGTGCAACGGGGTCAGCTCCAGTGGAAGTGGGGGCATCACTAGAAAATCCATCAATGTCTTTTCGCAGGCGTTCTCAAAGGAAAAGTCACATACGTAGCACCAAAGACCGAGACACAGAGAGCGATGCCAGCATCGTTGTATGCGGTCTTGATAGATGCACGCTCTTCGGCAGTCATTGAAGCCCATTCTTGAGCCTTGTCATAAGGTCCTGCAGTCAACAGGAAGGCAAGGTTACTAATAAACAAAGGCTCGTTAGCCTGTAACGTAAGAGGTTGTCGAGGAACGACTTACAAGACATTGTAACCAGCAAGCTTCTCGACAGGTGGGGGGCCGGTTACACCAGGCTCGTACTTATCGGCGTAGACGACAAAGTGAGGCGCGTCGAAAGAGACAGCGCGCTTGGAGGAAACGTGCTTGGGAGTGCCGATTTCCTTGTCGAACATGCGGGCGTCGACCTTCTTAGGGGTGCCAATCTTCTTGTCGAACATGGGCACAGCAGAGACGCCGACCGCAGTCAAGGCAAGAAGGACGCATGAGGAAAGGCGCGAGAAGAACATGTCGTCGAGGAGTCTAACCGAAGTGAAAGGACCGAGTATGAGGAAGTGGCTGAAGAATTTCGCTACAAGAAGTGAACGACCTTTTATAGGGAGAGGAAATAGAGAGTGCATCATCGAGATAGAGCGTGAATAGTTGAACGCATGCGTTTCAAAACTGAGTATCGAACATCCGTGATACCAGTCGTCTTCAAAGTCCCAGGAACATCTCACACCCCTAGAATCAGCAGAGAAATACTGTTCGGTGCAATCTAAAGTCTTAATTTGAGATCGTACTGCCAGGATCGAGTAACGAATGTTACAGTCTTACCATGGACGACGGTAGCCTGTTACTTTCATGTAGAGTCCGGGTTCTTACTAAAATGAGTGCTCATCCCTTCATAAACCAGAGTAAGACGGTGCAAATTGGTGAGACCATTTCGTAGGCGAGTAGCAACAGACTGCGTGGCCAACAGTCAAAGCAGAGTATCCTTGCTCCATCTTCACGCGGATATGAGCATTATCCGAGCAATCCGTGATTACTGTTGCAAAGCCTAAAACAGTAGACGGGTGTCCCACTGTGCGCGCATGCAACAGTCTTGCCCTAAGTCCGTGATATCGTCCTGATAGTTATGTCACTGTGGCAGAGCCAATTTAGCACGAGCTTGTCATGGAAATGGGGTCAAGAGCGACGGTCCAAAGGGGTAAACAAAGAAGTAGGTCGGCGTATGCAGCCGATTCTGGCTCCCGGAGAACTTGAAGGAAAAGAAGAGAACGTCTAGGGCTCTGAGTGTGCGTGGTTGTAGTCTGGCAGATGGTTGTTACCACTGCCAGGTAATATTAGTCATTCGTGACAAGGGTGTCACAGTCTGGTTCTAATCGCGTGATGTTATTCGTTCGAAATCTCTCCTCCCCCCTCCAGCCTCCCAGAAATTTATGGATACTGTGTTGCATCAGTCTGCGTAGAGCCTTTCACCAATATAGCAGACATGTCTCGAATCTTCTACGAGTGTGCATCACGGTCACAATCACGTCTATGGTCCGGTCGCTAATTTCAATACAAATTCAAGTGTCGCGCGTGTATGGCGTTCAGCTTTGAATTCGTAATCTTTCACGAGGAGCCCTGTCATATCTTGCTTCTCGAGTGTTACAGGTATGATACGCACACGGATGAAAACTTGTGCCTTTGATTCGCCACCACTGAATCGCCAGTAGTGGAATCAAAATCTTTTGCTAGCCTTCCCGCTTCATTGTCTTCCAAATTCCGTCTTCGTGGGACAGAAAAGTAACAGCCAAATCTCATTCAGATGATGCAAAGCTGCAAAATGCGATATCATAGTTAGTAACGCCATTCGACCGCCCCTCATGATTCTGCTTCCGCTTTGCTGCCGCGGTGATAGATTAGATATTGATTGAAGTTGAGTCCTGTTGAGTCACGCACTAAGCCCAACTCTTCTTTGCGCCATCATCTGCTTAGCTGGGCCTCATGCCGCGTTCGACGACAGGTAAAGGAGACCCAGCCTCGGAAGAAATGCGGATTGAAATGGCGGACTTGCCATCGCATGATGCACAAACGGAAGAAAGCCCAGTACACAGTGAAGTATGTTATGTGCTGAGCCTCTTGGTGATTGCATTACCTTGTTGACGTCGTTCTTTGTGGGTAGATCGCTCATAAAGCTATAGAAGACACGAGTCAAGGACCTTTAAGAGTGGTAGAAACGAATAGTCGCCGAAGTGCTAGTACAGGAAACGTAACAGCTGAATGGTGTTAACTGGCAATAGTAGAAGTGTGCTGATACAGCATTAATCACTAGGCCGTATCAAGTGCATCGAAACACCCAGACGTACCGCCCTCGAAAGCCTCAACAGCAGAGGTGGTGGTTGACACCGACTCTCAAGCGTCGCTAGTAACTCCAATGTATGAGGTGAGAAGTTGACTTGTTCGCGCTCATATATACCTACTAAGATTCTTTGACATACAGGATATTAGGTTAGAAGCAAGAGCAAGAGCCGAAGAAGCATTCCAGGCTGCGTGTGAAGATGCAGCAAGCATTCCGAAGGTGCATCTAGATGATGTTGTGGTCAAATTGAACATGCTGAGCTCATAGAATCTAGCCAGCAATTTGGGACGAGGAGCATGAATACGTTTATCTTGAGAAACCTCAACTTGGGCCATGGGAGACGATACAGAAAGGTCTTCATAAGTACGACAAGGAAATGTGCGATGCTTGGAATGACGAACTGAATACTATTCTCACTTTCGTGCGTGGTCATATTCCTTTGACGGTCCATGATACTGAATAACGTCCTAGACTGGTCTATTCTCTGCTGCCGTAACGGCATTCTGCGTCGGATCCTTCCAAACCTTGTCGCAAAACCCGGCCGACACAACAAATATGTTTCTCATAGCTATCTCACAACAACTTGCCAACTCCTCTTCCCCAGTCGCGGATTTCTCGATGGTCAACAAGTTTACTCCGAATAACTATGATGTCCAGATCAATGTTCTCTACTTTGTCAGCTTGGCTTTTGCCCTCTCAGTCTCGTCTGCGTGCATTCTCGGGAAGCAATGGATACGTGAATACCAGAAGGATATAGCTGTTTCTCCGTGCGATTCCGCCCGAGTGCGTCAAATGCGCTACGACTCCTTTCAAGTATGGAAGGTGCCTCAAATCATGGCAGCATTGCCTGTCACCCTCCTAGTGGCTCTCATGCTTTTCTTCGCTGGCCTTCTCGTCCAACTATGGCACATAAACGATCACACTACAGCTGCTGCAGTGTCCGTTATTGTGGCTCTGACCGCTCTGTTGGTTATCATTACGACCGTTGTCCCTGCATGTGTCAGTACACAGCCTAGTCGGTCGGCATTTGCACCATTCCGCTCACCCCAAGCGTGGATCTTTTTCTATGTTTTTCGACGATTACAACACTGGTGTCGTCCACACCATGATCCGCCTTGGAGTGGGACAGATACCCGCAGAAACTGGAAAGACAAATATCCAATCCAGTCTAGTTGGGCCGAATTTGATCTACATTTCCTGCAAATCGAAAAGGGGGGTTGGTTCGAGCATAAAGTCTGCTCGGTCCATCGTGTGCTACGATGGGTGCGTGGAGTACTTCGAAACTCAAGCGAGATGGAGAAATCTCTTCTCTGGTGTTTGCAAGCAAAGTTTCATCCTGAGAATCTGATTCAGTCTAAGGATGATCTTACCCGCTATGTTATGATTATTTCCAATGGTGCAGGGGTATCTGACAGTCTGGATCGTGTGTATTACGATTATAGCCAACAGAATCAAGGAGGCACTGGAATAGACAGTCCTATTGGACGACATCAAGCCGAATCCCTCATACGGTCTGGTCATCGTGCAGCTGACGATGCATGGGGTGATCGTGAAAAGGCATGGGATATTATTAATCACTCTTGCGACAAACTGTGGTATTGTCGCATTTTCAATGAGTACTCTGACCAGGACATGGTGAAACGTATGTCTCCAGTATCTGACTTGCCCCATCCCTGCCCTAATCTCTTCCAGACCAGCACATCGTTCAAGACCAGGTTGCCCTCTTTTTGGAGAGGCTGTTTTCTATTCCTCCTCCATCGCACTCATTCAAGTGGAGCGACATCATTTGCCTGCTTCTGATCGCACGACACGAATCTTCTTCCCTTTGTTCTCGTCAAATCTTACACGATGTCCTCAGTCAAAGACTTCTTGCCTGGATCAAGAGCCACAAGTCTGCTTCTCTCCTTTATGGCATTGGATATGCTACATTCAACATGTCGCCTTTGTCTTGGGAGCATGCCATTGAATTATTCACTCGTCTCGACGAGGTAATGGTGGAGATGTGTTATGAGCCAGAAGGGATAGAGGGATTGGACGAGGGGAGCGTGGAAAGATGGAGAGAGCTGAGGACTGATTTCACTGCGAAAACCAGAGGATGGCCTGGAGTGCTAAGGGACAGTTTGTTCGAAAGGGCAGTAACAGCTTGAATTGCTGCAATCAGAGTGAAGGCGACCTACATTGTTCGTACACTGATTCAACATGCCCCATCATTCAAAACATGAAGGTCAGAACTGAGAGAGAAATGCATCTGACAATTCTGTGTAATCAGCGATTTCTGTACACTTCTGCGGACTGCGAGGTCACAGAGAAACAAATAGGTCATTATGAAGATGAGAAAGCAGAAGGGTAGTTAAAAGGGGGGAAATGCAATAACGAAACGAAACGAAACGACGACTGGGAAAGCGATGATATGTATGTTGGTTGTGTGATAACCTCGAAAGCGGGAATATATGCCAGTATATATACATAGTAGTACAGGGGTTATTACCGTTGCCTTGTAGGTTATGTGGATCGCGCAAGGAACACGAGACGGAGAAATTAAAATGAAAATATAATGTTCGCGAAGATCATCGTCCTCTTCCTAGAGATCTAAAGACATAGATGAGCAACGGATATCCAGGAAGACGGACAGACGGACACTTACTTCCGAGTTCTGATAGGACCAGTACTGGGAACACGGGATGGTTCAACAATGGTCGGAGGTACCCAGGCACTTGTATCCTTCCCCTCGCACTCGAGTTGCCTGAGCTCCGCAAGCTCTGTGCATCTATCTCTGTGTTTTTCCCACAGCGTCGAGTAGTACTTCTGCCGTTTGTCCAGTTTGATGATGTTGCGGCAACCCTCGCACTGCACCTGCGTAAATTCGACAGAGCCATTGACGATAGCTCTATCATCGGCAAGCTTCTCATAGCGCCGACGTTGAGCCTCTTCTGTACCACGAGGGGCTTTTCGCTTGCGCTTGTCGCCATCAGACATGACTGATGTTTGTCGACGAGGAGGTGTGCTAGAGGTATCGCGCGAAGAAGTGGATGCTCCGGCGGCGGATGAAGTAGATGGCCACGCGGAACGCCCATGGTCATCCATGTACTCGTCCGATGACGACTCGCCTGCATCTGACGAGCGATCTAGGACGTCCTCATAGACCTGCTTCGGTGAGGGAGGTTCAATATCGGTCTGCTCATCATCCGCTGCTGGCTTATCGGAAGTTGAAAGATGGGCAGGTTTCTTGGACTGAGAAGTGGCAGAGGAAGTGGGACCATGCAAGATCTCGTCGAGCATGTAGACATAGGTGTGATAGGAAGAGCTTTGACTTGTATGAGCGGGTGTCAAAGACCTTGAATTACGGTAGTATCGCCTAAAGACGCCAACGTCAGTAAGGAAGTATCAAAGGACGTAGTCACTAGATCGCGTACCTGTGCTCGCTAGGGAGTCCTTTGCACTCCAACATATGTTCGCGCATGTATGGCTCAGAGCTTTGGCCCTGTATGGAGTACAGGAAGAAGCTGCAGTGAGTGCAGGCGACTTGCTCGAGAGGATAGTCGAGAATGGAAAGGCGAGGACGCTCTTGCGCCATTGGATTCTTGAAGTGCTGGACGGCGTCGGTGGATGTAGAAAGGAAAGCGCCTGGCTGTTCGAGTGATGAATTTATAGTCCGTTCGTGAGAAGCAGACAATAAGAATGGTCTTGTCGTGGTGGATGTTGGCGAAAGTAAACAATGCTGGCCACGATTCGATGCAGCAGACATAATAACACTGCTTTCCCTTTCAAGTCGACGTAGTATCCTGCGTCTGCGTCAAGCCAAACAAGTCATTTGGTGGTTCAAAGAGAGGTTGAAAGGAGGAATTTGGTCCGTCTTGAACCTGGACTGAAACCAAACCTAATTGGCAGATCGACAAGAACAAGACAAAGAGGGCTTCGGAAAGCCGGACAAGATGCATGCTAAGCCACGTGGACTGTGACAGACGCGTCCGTCACACCGTCAAATTGGAATTTATACGCGACGCGACGCGCTTTTGGATTGCAAATAGGTTGCAATAGCCTGTTTGCTAGGTTCTGGGATTGAAAATCGGAACAGAACTCTAGAATAGATGTCGAATCTACCATAGTACTGCTGCTTCCGTCGGAACAGTGAAACAGCAATGGAAGGTGCAGATCTGCAACCTTGAAGCCCCCATGATTGTCCCACACATCCGGTCGCTAATGAGTACTAGAAGGTTGCACACTGTAGTGTATGCCTTCTCGAATTCCGTGGGGCTTGACGATATAACAGTGTCAATAGATCACTATCCATGCTGACTAACTACACAATACAACATACTAATCTGCTCTGTTGGACTAATACTTATTCCCAGTATCTGGCAACTTTGTTATCCGGCTCCCCACCTATTTCAAGGAAATCCGACGGTCTATCTCGCTTTACAACATTCCTTCTCCTATTGTTCACCGGCAATCGTTGATACGCAGAGTCTTGCCCTATCACCTGTGATGTGCCCCAACCTTGCTGTAAATTGAACATGCCTGCCGGAACTCCAGAAATCTGTTGCTGTTGAAATGTTGCAGCGACAGCGGCGAAGCTCTGCGCCTGCTGTAGCTCCATATGAAGCTGTTGGTATTGCATTTCCGTCGTCTGTCGTACTTGATTGGGAAGAGAAGGATTCTGGAGCATGACTGATATTTGATTAATCTGTGCTTGCAACTGAGGGATGTTGGCAATCATGGCTTGCATGTCTTCCAAGGCGCCCGGCTGTTGATCAAGCATTGTATCCTGTGGCTTCGACGCCTAGAACAGGCGTAAAGGTAAGTCAAGAAGTCATCCCGGTTAGTCAAGTTTTACTTACCTCTCCTTCTGCCGATGCATTTAAATCACCGGCGTCATCTTCTGCCTTTCGACTGTCCTCTACTACTTTCTCGATGTATTCTGCCACTTTGAGTCGAGTCGGCTTGTCCATTGCAAGATTCTCTAAGCTCTGTATCTTCTGGCTGCACTTAGGACATGTAAAGTCGCGTTCCATAAGATGCGTTTGTAAACACTCCTCGCAGTATGTTGTTCCACAACAGGGAGTCTTCACCGCATCACGGAATAGGCGGTTATCAATGGGACAAGCAAGTGAAGTGTCCGATGGCGTCCGTTCAAGTACTTCAGCGGCAGTCAAGCCCTTTGGCCGTGATGCTTGTTTCTGCCAGGCCGCTCTGAATTGTGCGTCAGAGACGCAGTAGTTCACAGTTAGAGAAATTGCACTCACGAATCAGGTTGAGCAACGACATATCCTCCTTCAGGCGTCACCATGACACCTTGTCCAAATTGCTCGGTTGTGGGATTGTCGACAGCTTTCAGCATACTTCTAGGAATACCGGTTGTTCGCTTAATTCTGGGTCTGTTGTCGAATTCCCTATCGTTGTTCGTAGGACAATCTTTGATCCAATGTCCTGAGAGAAGCAAGACAATCTGAGTTCCTGGGTAACAAGAATCAAGTGGCAAATAACGCACCTTTTTGGCCGCAACGATAACAGACATAACTGGGTGGTAAAGGCCTGTTTTCTTGAGGGGACTGGAAGGATGCGTGGGTTTTTCCTCCTCTTCCTCCTCCGCTGCCTCCGCCCCTCTGATATCCAATACGCTGTTGGCTGTTGAATAAGTAAGCAACTACAATACTCAGGAGTGATAGATGATATTCACTGTGACATCTTTTCCTGAGTCTCTTCCCAGTTCGCAGATTGAGCTTTGAACATGGCTTCCATAGCAGCGGCTTCATCATCTTGAGTTATTGCAGATTGCAAAGCAGGTGTCAACTGGAATGCACATAAGTCACTGCTGAAACGAAGCAGGCTCGAAGTATACCGTTGACGCTGGGCCTGGAGCATCCTTGCCATCGAACCGTTTGGACATTGCACCTTTGTGCCACATCGCATTCCCTCCAGCTCTGTCTGAGGTTGGTAATGCGCCGGCTGCTCCAGCAATGTACATCTGAGCTTTGCCTCTCCCGCCTCGAGCTAGTGCTGGAACTCGCTTCACAATCACAGAGGATGAACGCGGAATAATTTCAGAATCATCATTTAATTCTGTATAGCTTCAGGTTTGTAACTATCAGGAAGTATTCGCACTACTGTGTGACACACCTTGCTTGCTTGTGTTGTCGAGCACAATGAGGTCGAAGTCGTTTGCTTTCGTCATGTTATTCGAGATAATTATGTCTCGCTTGAGATCAAAGACTGATATCCCAGTCCCGTCAAAAGTCACTCGAGACTCGTCCTTGCGAGAATTCCATCTGTAGAAAACTGAAGACGCCATGGTAGTAGTCAAGAAGCAAGTCGCACCCAAGTCGCGGGCCGGACGGTAGCATTGAACCCTAACCTAAGTAGGCACTAGGTACTTTCTCCTCATTCCATGGACTCCTTCGACGACTTGCTAACTTCTTCGCGAAACGCGTTGGAAGACAACCCATTCTCAGATCCATTTGCGAAAAGACCAGACTCTCCAGACCCATGGGCTTCTCCATTTGCTCAGCCAGATGTATATGGCAGCTCCTCTGTACAATCAGAAGCGGATGACCGGTCAGAGCCAGACACAGACGTGAGGACAGAAGCAGAATCTACTCACTCAGAGCCACCACCAGACTCGGAATCCAAGGAGCCCACAGCTCCAGAAACAGACAAGCCTGATCCTCTAGACGCTGCCATTGTCAACGCCGATGATGAGGACGACAGTGAGGATAATGAGCCTCTGGGACGGCGTCTGCCTATTTCCTCGCCTGACACACAGACTCCAACAACTCCTGGATTTCGTGACATGTCAGCCACTACCTCCTCTCCTTCCGAGCCACCATTCTCCGAAATTGCTACTATAAGGCCTACAGAGCCTGAAGAAACAATTCCAGAAACCGAGCCGATACCTCGCTCGCTCGCGGACCGATTTGATTCTGGACCTTTCGGTCATCCAGATCCATTCTCTAATGCAGCTTCAAGTGGATGGAATTCAGAGCCTTACGAATCGCAGCAACCCACTAGCAGCAGCAGCAGCATGCCTGTATTTGGGGGTCAGCAACGCGCTGTGGACGATGACAGTGACGATGACAAGCCAATTAGCCAAATAGCAGGAAGTAGACGTGCATCAATGTCTCCTGTAAGTGCCTGAACTTACAGTCCTAAACTTTTCTAACGGCTTCATATTCAGAAACAGACCACTCCTCGACGGCCTGAAGAACAAGCCGTATTCCAGATTACTGTGGACGACCCTCAGAAAGTTGGCAACCCCATAGGCTCCTATATCATGTATACGGTTCACACTCGCACCACCTCCACTGCATTCCAGAAATCTGCTTTCTCTGTTTTACGTCGATACTCAGACTTCCTCTGGCTGTACGAGACTTTATCGAACAACAATCCAGGCGTCGTCGTTCCTCCAGTTCCAGATAAGAATGCCATCGGTAGATTCGATGACACCTTCGTAAAGCAGCGGCGATTTGCTTTAGAAAAGTGTATCACGAAAATGGCCAACCATCCTGTCTTGGGTAAAGACGATGATTTGAGGCTCTTCCTGGAGAGTGATACTTTCTCACTAGACGTTTGTTGACTCATTCAAGCTCATATGTTTACATACTGAACCCCTAGATAGATCAAGCATAGAAAAGCAGAGATAGCACACGAACGAGGCGGTTTGATGGCCTCGCTGGGGCAGACGCTCGCAGGACCCAAATTCTATGAAAACGACGAAGTACATATACTTACTCAGTAAAAAGAATGTGCTCACGTCTTCATTATAGTGGTTTGATAAACAAAAGGGGTATCTGGACAGTTTAGAAACCCAGCTGAAAGGGTTGGTTAAGGCCATTGAACTCGTATCAAGGCAGCGTTCCGGTGAGTTTCTTAACAATGCAACAATATAATTTGCCAATCGAATAACCTAGACTTGTCGGCTGCCACTGGTGAACTGGTAAACACTGTCACAGAACTTGCTTCTTCTGACATTGGGAAGCCGTTGGCCCAATCTCTTGCTGGCCTCGCCGACGTTGAAAAGAAAGCCCAAGACCTTCAAGTTATTCAAAGCGAACAGGACATGGTGACTCTTTTGGGAACAGGTGCTATCATTTGGCATGTTCATCACAATGATTGACTAATCATGCCTACAGTTGACGAATATGCCAGGAAGATTAACAGTGTTCGAGTACGTGACATATAGTGTCTGCCTTCACTTTCGCTTATTACAAGCTAGCTGGCCTTTAATTCCCGAATACGCACATATTACGCGTGGAAAATATCTGAGAGCGATTGCGCAAAGACAAAACAAGCTCATGAAAAGAACAAAGCCCAAGGACGGATCGTATCTGACAGGATGGGATATTCGCTGGCCCAAATTGCTGAGGTTTGTTATTTTCTCATGCGACCCAGTGCTATGCTGACATGTTTATGAAGGCAGAGAGGAGAGCATTAGACGCACGACACGAATTTGAACACGTTTCCAAGCTGATTAAGGCTGAAATGGGCCGGTTTGAGAAAGAGCGTGTTGAAGACTTGAAGAATTCACTGCATGCTTTCTTGGAAGGGATGATTGAGAGACAGAAAGAGGCAAGTAGCTTTTTTCATTTGGTATCTTAATGCTAATGTCTGAGGACGATTCTACAGTTGATAGCGACGTGGCAGGTTTACCAGCAGATGCTCCTGAAGCGTTCGGGTCAAACAGGTCAAACACCAATCACTACGTAGTCACAGTCTGCATTTCAATGTGAGACCCGCTTGTCCATCCCCCCCTCCTTGTTGCCTTTGTCAACATATGTCAATATTGACGATTCAGGTCTTTGAAGTGTTGGGACCTTTCTTCAAACTATGAAGTTCCTCCTCCGCTGTAGTCAGCTATTGCAGTGGCGACTTCGGTGGCTGCCTTAACTTTCTCCGCGTCTTTTTCATCTTGTGAATTCTTCCGCCGCCGCTGTTCAAGATACAGACCTGTGACCAAGATTTCGTCTTGAACTTGATATCCTCTGGACATTACCGAGATAAACGGGGTGTGATTGAGTTCAAACTTGGCAATATCTCGGCTCTTCTCGTCTTTCAACTATGCCATGGATCAGCATGCCGTTAGTCTCAGCAATGTTTGCTTACGGTCCACGCCTTGGTTTTCTCCCGCCTCTTCCAACTGTATTGATGGCCGTCTTGAACTCGAAACTTATACGCCCTACGATTTCCCCTCATTTTAGTCCTTGACTTCAGGTCTATTCCAAGCCAACGTACTTTGAAAATACAGACGTGTGTGGCCTGATGTCCCTCCTACTTCCGTCCGCCTTGAAAACCAGAACAGTATCCGACGTTACTGAATGCAGCTCGATGGCTCCGATCAGCAAACTATCTTGGTGGCGATAGATTCTCGTTGTGAGATGTCTGAACCCAAATATGCCTCGCTTCGATGTCTCTAGGCGATAGACTGTATGACGGTGGCTTGTAAGTGAGGTGTCAGTCAAAGAATTAGATGCGAATATAAAGGTTTGGGAATCAGAGAGCATTGTGATGGGATAATGCGTATTGTCGCCAGCCTTGCTATATAGATTCCCGGGTTTCGGGAAGAGCTTGAATCTGTTGGCCCACAATGGACCGCAGTGATGCGCAGCTAGTGGCACAACTTTTCATTGAACCGAATGCGATGTGTTTGAAGGCATGCACATTGTGAAGGCTGTACACGTCAGCTACGGATGGTGAAGTTTCAGATAGGATGCGAGTAGAGCACGAAGTAGTCTCTGATAACCAATGAAGGTCATGTTTAATTAGAAGGCATCTTCAGACATGTAGTTCTAAGACCATCTCCACTCCATTTGGCCACCTCGACCAAAAGCGCGCGCTTCTTGTCAATGGCTGCTGCGAACCTAAGCTCGTACAATGTTGCTGAAGAATCCATAATTAGTGGGAACGGGCGAATCTAGGCAAATTGCACCGACCGAGGTTGAATAAAACTGGCTCAGCGACTACGACACTCGACGGGGACGTCAAAAGTGCTTTTTCTAACACTTCAATCGCTGCCTTCAGGTTTCCTTGATTCAGAAGTGTCACGGAGAGATTGTTCACTGCCTGTAGAGGATAAGATGTGAGAAAATAGTACAGTTCCTGAAACGTACTGCGTAATTTTCCGCGTCCTCCTCTAGGGCCTTCCCCAGCAACGTCGTTGCAAGGTCCCAGTCTCCTTGTGCAGAGGCTAACAGCGCAGCATCCATATGCTTCGCTGATTCGTCCAATTCATTACTAGCTGCGGCCAAATCAAAATACTTGGTCGCCTTCTCCAAGTACCCTGCCTGAAGGTATATCCTCGCTACCGCTGATTGCAGCCCCGGATTACCGTTTGCACACAAGGGTTCCAACATCTTGGTAGCTGCTGAAAAGTCCTGCATGGCTCGCAATGTGAGTAGAGAAAATTAGTCACATTTTTGTGTTACCTTCATATCAACGAGTTGTGAGGCTATGATCAAGCAGATTCTTGTTCCTCTTTCTCTCCACATCTCTACAGTAGTATCGTCTCGGGCTTTGGCTGCTAAACGTGCCTTCATTTTGCATTTCCGAAGCAGGACGCTCAAGGAATCTAGGTATCCCATGTGATCACCATACCAGTACCTCAATCTCGTCTGCATAACCTCAAGCTCAAATGGAAGAACGTTATCGAAGAGCCAAACACGCGAACTTTCTGGCGAGATTGAGTTCAGAATGGTAAAAAGGTTGGAGCATTCGGCAGCTGCCTGATTGAATAGGCGAAGGCGCGCCAAGCAGGCTATGCGCAAATACCAGAGCTAAGCAACGTGTCAGTATATACTCACACGCTAGTGTGAGGACGAGCGAACTGACACCGAGAACCAAAGCGAGATCTGCAGGATTGGAATTGACGAGACGATCTCGAGCCATTCGTGCTAGCGCTCTCCAACTGTTAGTCATCTACCTGGATGTTAAGGTGAAGGGGCACTGCTTTCCTCGACTATGCGACTTACTACCAGAGCATGGAAGTTGTTCTGTTGCCATTCTCCGCTGACATCTCTGACTGGCCGTGCTTCCGGAGGATAGATATATTTGCTCAAGAGCGTATTCAAGGGGTCCGTCTATACTTTGCATGAGATATGAGGGACATCAGCCGACCAGGTTGCTTACATTGGGTATAGGAAGAAACATAGAGGAAGAGACTAGGTCAGCGAGCTCGATATCCGGCTTATCATCTTCTTGGGTCTCCTCGTCAGACGTTTCCTGAGGCGTCAGTGGTACATCTTTATTGATATTTAGAGGCTCTTCGGGAAGAGAGGCGATTGATTTGGCAGATACTGGAACGACAGGTTGGGGTGCAACGAGAGGCACATTGTTCTGTTCGCTGTCAATGGCATCATCGTCTGCAAGAAAGGGGTCTGGTATGGAGGAGGCTGGAGTCTGAGGTATCGAACGCTGCTCTGAGCGCAATTCAGGCGAAGCAGAGTCAGTCGATCCCATTGCGTGTAGGTGAGCGTTCGGAATAGGCTTAGGTTGCCAATATCAACATCAAACCGCCCCTCAACAACGGGCCGGAAGAAGTGCCTAGAAGGTGCATAAAATCGGTCTATATATATATGATTTTTGGAATCTTCAGGCCTACAGTTGTGGGTAGAGGTCCTCCATTCAAGTTTGGGTGCGCCAAAAGAACCATTGAAAAGTGGGATGGCGGGCGATAACAGTGCTTCACAAACAAGTTAATAAATTAATTAGCAACGCGTTGTTGTGGGTTGTGTACGCGTTCATTAGCTAATTTTGCAGTCGTCCCACCTGAATTTTGGAAGTCAAGAAGATTGTTGCGCTGTCCTCTCTCTCTTCTCACTACTACCAACATGGTGGCCAACTCTACTGGTAACGAGCTGCGCCAGCGAAATGGCTCAGCAAAGTCAGAAAAGATCAAAGCCATTGTTATCTCTGACGAGGGCAAGAAGCTTGATGAGCGTCTCGACAAGCACGAGAGGTACACTATCATTCTGCCCCTATGCCAGGCTCTGATACTGACTGGTCGTGATGTTTTAGCTTTGAGTTCGGTGGTCCCTGGGGTGTCTTTTCAATCATGACAGGTTTCCCACTGTTGATGTACTACCTCTGGATTTGCTTGTGGTTCTATGACGGAAAGCTCGTCTATCCCGACTCCGTCGACGACATTAAGCCCTTCTTGTTCAGGATGTGGGAACACGTTCGCCAGGTGTGTTTCTTACTTTTCTGTGTCCAAGAAAATAACTTAAACGCATGGATAGGACGCAAGCCCAAATGCCTACGCATGGAAAGTGTACAGCGGAAACTTTTTCTTCCAGCTCTTCATTGCTTTAATCATTCCTGGTTACCAGCAAGAAGGTCTCCCCGTCCCCTCTCTTGGATATAAGACCCTCATGTACAACTGCAATGCCTTGCTGTGCCTATGGACAACCATCTTCACCGCTGCAGGTCTTCACCTTTCCGGCATTTTCCGCCTCACGGAAATCATTGATAACTTCGGTCACATAATGTCGGTTGCCATGATCTATGGGTTCGCTGTGTCTTTTGGAATGTACTTCTACGCAGTAGCAACTGGCACCCAGATGAGAATGTCCGGAAGTTTCATCTACGACGTCTTCATGGGTGCTTCGCTCAACCCCCGCATTGGTTCTGTGGACCTCAAGATGTGGGCTGAAGTCCGTATTCCTTGGGTCATTGTATTCTTCTTGGCTGTTTCCGGCGCGTGCAAACAGTACGATACCCTTGGCTATGTGACACCCGTATGTATTTGATTGCTGTATCTTATACTACTTGCTCATATTCCATCCAGAACATGGCATTCATGGTTCTGGCGACATGGCTTTACGTTCAAGCATGGTAGGCTACACAAAGCATCGTGTGTTCTATCCTTATCTGACCTTTCTTTCAGTGGAAAGGGCGAAGAATGTATTCCCCAGACTTGGGATATGTATCACGAAAAGTGGGGTTTTATGGTGATCTTCTGGAATTTTGCCGGTGTACCCTTCGTGAGTGTCATTTCTAATTTTCCCTCCCTTATTACGCTGATCACTTTTTGTGTGTAGTCATACGTCTACTCTGTCGTTTACATGGCCTCTCACGATCCCGAGAACTACCGTTTCTCCACCCCGACCTATGTGCTGCTCTATGGTACTCTGTTAACTTCGTACTATATGTAAGTCACATTCGACGCACAAAGAAGGTCAGAGACTTATTCTATAATAGCTGGGACTGTGCTATGTCACAAAAGAGTCGTTTCAAAATGCAGACTATGGGCATTACAAAGTTCCGCAAGACGTTCCCCCAACTGCCTGGTTGCATTGTCCAGAACCCGACTTACATTCAGACCGCTCATGGGTGCGTTGCGATACTCTCTTCTGTATTGAAGAGTGAAAGCTGACAAAACACCTCCTAGTAATCGTCTCTTGACCAGCGGATGGTGGGCATGGTCGCGCAAGCCCGTGAGTAATAGATCGTACAATCGCCTATGTTTCCTGACACGCTTTTGTTCAGAACTATGTTGCCGATTGGGTTATGAGTCTGATGTGGGGAGCCATCATTGGTGGTGCTACACCCATTCCCTACTTCTACTCAGTGTTCTTCATCACTGTCCTTGTTCATAGAGTTGGACGTGACTTTGAGAGGTAAGCCAACTCCTTTAAGGCTCGTCCGATACGGTGCTAATAATCAATAGATGCTCGGTCAAATACGGCAAGGACTGGGAAAAGTATTGTGAAGTTGTCCCATACAAGTTCATTTACGGAGTGTATTAGAGGTCTCGTTTTATACCCATACTTTTCTGCACTTTATCGACTATACGAATAGCCGTAAAAGTATATAATCACAGTCTTGGAACATCTTGCTCCCTTCTGAGTCAAACTTCACGATATACGTTCTTGTACTTAGTGTGAGCCGTGTCGCAGGTTGGCCTACTTGCCACTGGTGACCGCAAATCAATGCGACATGAAGCTTGCAGCTTTGACAAGTGTTTTAACCCTAGGGTTTCCATCCTACCCTCTTTATCACTGTCATGGCAGACATTGGGAGTGTATTTCTGGGAGACTCCAAACGCCATCGCGCTCTATGGGGAACCACACCACCTTCCTCTCCGCCGCCTACGGTAGCAATCAACCAAACCAGCATGTTCTCTGCATTACCTTCTCCTGTACTCTCCACCACCACCAGGCATCATACCCATAACTCTACATCCACGACAGCCACAAGGCCCATTGATTCTGCGATGTCATTGGAACTGCGTGTTAGATGGCTGGAAGCTCTCTTGTACGGTGTTAGTAGTAGTGGTAGTAAAAAAGGAAAGGAAAGAGAGAGAGAAGAGCCTTTGA
>Ga0247730_1000375_pt1 | contig 35612 bp, 37 predicted proteins | sample UWRJL073202C2_FD_180959 | JGI IMG/M metagenome (GOLD analysis project Ga0247730, IMG submission 180959) | Plant litter microbial communities from Arlington Agricultural Research Station in Wisconsin, United States - UWRJ-L073-202C-2 | ecosystem: Environmental > Terrestrial > Plant litter >... | reverse complement strand
CGTTGGCCATGGCCGAGGGCAGACCCTCGACGCGGGCGATGCCGTCACCGGCGGTCGCGACGATGCCGACCTCTTCGGTGGCCGCAGCGCTCGGCTTGTAGTCGGCCACGAACTTCTGCAACGCGTCACGGATCTCGTCCGGACGGATGGTGAGTTCCGCCATGTGTGTGCCTGCCTTCTTCTTCGGTGAAAGTGTTGTCTCGAGTGCGGGTGGAATCGAGTGGGGGATGTCAGCCTGCGAGGCGCCGACGGGCGACTTCGAGGCGGGTCGACATGGAGCCGTCGACGACCTCGTCACCGACGGAGACGGAGATGCCTCCGACGATCGAGGGATCGACGACGATGTTCAGGTGGACGTCGCGTCCGTACTTCTTGGCCAGTGCAGCGGCCAGTCGCGTCTTCTCCGCCTCACCCAGCTCCGCGGCGACCCGGACCTCGGCGAGCAGGCGGCTGCGGCGCGCCGCGGCAGTGACGCCGAAGGCAGCCAGCACCCGCTCGAAGGATCCGGTGCGTGCGGCGGCGGCCTGGGAGGCCAGCGCCAGCGTCGTCGCGGAGACCTTGCCGCTGAGCAGCGTGGTCAGCAGCTCGCCCTTGGCCGCCGGCGCGATGCCCCGGTCGGAGACGATCTGGCGCAGCTCGACGTCGGACCGCACGAAGCGGCCGACCTCGAACAGCTCGGTCTCGACGGCGTCGAGGTCACCGGCACCGTCGGCGCCGGCGACCAGCGCGGTCACGCCGGCTGTCTCGAGGCCATCGGTCAGGTCGCGCCCCGATGCCCACCGGCCGCTGACGGCCGTCTCGAGGACCGTCAGCGCGTCCTTGCTGATCTGCTGGCCGAAGACCTGCTTCGCGAGGCCGGCCTTGGCCGACGCCTCGGTCGACGGATCGGTCAGCACCCGGCGCAGTGCGGGCTCGCGATCCAGTGTCGAGACGATCGTGAAGAGCTCGGCTCCGAGGTCGCCCGATCCGGTCGTGACCGCCGCGACGGCGCCCAGGACCTCGTCGAGAGACTTCGCTGAAATGCCTCGCATCAGTTCGCCGACTCCTCGAGCTCGGCGATGAAGCGCTCGACCGTCCGCTGCTGGGCAGCGTTGTCGTCGAGGACCTCGCCCACGATGCGTCCTGCGAGCGCGGTCGCCATGGAGCCGACCTCGCCCTTGATCTGAGCCAGGACCTGGGCACGCTCGGCCTCGACCTGCGCGTGCGCGGTCGTGGTGATGCGCTCGGCCTCGGCCTGGGCCTGGGCCCGCAGCTCGGCGATGATCTGGGCGCCCTGCTCCTTGGCCTCCTCGCGGATGGCAGACGCTTCCTGCCGTGCTCCCGCGAGCTGCTCGGTGTACTTGTCGAGGGCGGCCTTGGCTTCCTTCTGGGCTGCCTGGGCCTCCTCGATGCCACCTTCGATCGCGGCGGTGCGGTCGGCGTACGCCTTCTCGAACAGCGGGACGACGACCTTCCAGATCAGCGCAAGCAGGATCAGGAAGAAGACCAGGCCGATGATGATCTCCGCGGTGTGCGGGATCAGCGGGTTCAGCTCTTCCTCCTCCGCGTTCTCCGCGGCGGCGAACACGAGTGTCGTGAACATGTGGGTGCCTTACGTCAGATGAGCAGGATCAGGTGTTGCTGGACTTGAGGACGAACGCCAGGGCAAGACCGATGATGAAGAACTGCTCGGCGAGGACGAAGCCCAGGATCGCGATCTGGCGCAGCTTGCCCTCAGCCTCGGGCTGACGAGCGACACCGGTGACGAACGCAGCGAAGATCAGACCGACGCCGATACCGGGGCCGATCGCGGCGAGGCCGAGACCGACCATGTTCAGTGTGCCGATGGATTCCACGGCATTTCCTTTCGTTGTGACGCTCGAGCGAGCATCCAGCAGGTGAGGTTATGAAGTTGTGGGTTCGGGATCTGTCTCAGTGCTCGTCAGCGATGGCTTCGCTGATGTACATCGAGGTCAGAAGGGTGAACACGTAGGCCTGGAGGAACATGATGAGGATCTCCAGGAAGCTGATGCCGATGGCCAGGACCACCGAGAAGACGCCGGCGACCTTGTTGAGGACCGGGTCGGAGTGGAGCAGCAGGTACTCGCCGCCCAGTGCGAACAAGATGACGAGCAGGTGCCCGGCGAACATCGTCGCGAACAGACGCAGCGTCAGCGTGACGGGCCGCAGCAGGATGTTGGACAAGAACTCGAGCGGCACCAGCAGCAGGAGGATCGGGCCCTTCATGCCGGCCGGAACTGTCTCGTGCTTGAGGTAGCCGAGGAAGCCCTTCTTCGCGATGCCCGCACCGTTGTAGACCAACCAGGCGAGGACCGCGATGGCCAGCGGGTAGCCGATGTGGGACATCGACGGGAACTGGACCACGGGGATCAGGCCGTAGAAGTTGTTGACCAGGACGAACAGGAACAGCGAGAACAGGAACGGCACGAACTTCTTGAAGTCGTGCGAGCCGATGTTCTCGCGCGCGATGCCGTTGCGGACGAAGCCGTAGACGAGCTCGCCGGCGAACTGCAGGCGACCCGGCACGACGGCGGCCGGACGTGCCATCGAGTAGAACAGCGCAACGATGATCACGACGGACAGGGCGACCAGGATCATCGGCTTCGTGACGCCGAAGTCGGCGACGTTGAAGATGTCGGGAAGATCGAAGTCCGCCGGTCCGGGCTCGGGGGGACCCGAAACCGCGGGAAGCGTGATCGAGGCGAGCGTCACTCATTCACCTTTGTCTCATGGCGCGGTCGCCCCCGACTCGCGTCGGTGAGGCATACGGCCAGCGTCATTGTCGTGCGAACGAGTCGTGCACGGGGCACGGACCCTCTTCGCACTGCCGAGGCTATCAGGGTGACCTCAGTCTTTGTTACTCAGGTCATAGGTGGGCACACGCTCATTGCGGTACGCAACCACTTGCAGGATGGTCCACACGAGCGACGCTGCAATGGCAGCGATCCCGAAGGCCCGGGAGTCCACGTTCTCGGCCACTCCCCCGACGTCGAACAGCAGCGCGAGCACGATCAGCACCGCGATCGACTTGGTCGCGAGGAAGCCGAGGGCGACCGGCAGCGACAGTGCCACGCTCCTCCTGACGAGCGGCGTGAGGATGACCGGCGTCGAGCCCAGGAAGAGGATCACGATGCCGCCGCCGAGGGCCGCACCCGCGACCCCGTCCACCCCTTCGAGCACCCCGAGGACGATCGCCACGACGGCCGTCACGGCCACCACGGGCAGCAGGATGCGGGTCGCAGTCCTCATGACCACACCTTCTTCTCGAGCCGCGGCAGCAGGAAGACCGCCGCGATCGTGATGACGGCGAGGGCGCCGAACCCGGCGATCGACTGCCATCCGCTGAAGAGGCTGATGACGACGCTGCCGAAGGCGACCAGGCCCGCGCACGCGTACATCAGCAGGACCGCGCGACGGTGCGAGTGGCCGATCTCCAGCAGGCGGTGATGGATGTGCATCTTGTCGGGGCTGAACGGCGAGCGTCCGGCACGGGTGCGCCGCACGACGGCCAGGGCGAGGTCGACGAACGGCACGAGCAGGATCGTGAACGGCAGGATCAGCGGGAGAAGAGTCGGCAGGAAGCTGCGCTCGGCCCCACCGATGCCCTCGGAGATCGCCGTCGCCGGGAACTGCCCCGTGAGGCTGATCGACGAGCAGGCCAGGACGAACCCGATGAGCATCGAGCCGGAGTCGCCGATGAACATCCGCGCCGGGAAGAAGTTGTGCGGCAGGATGCCGACGCACGCCCCCGCCAGCGACGCGGTGAGCAGCGCCGCCGCGATGGCGCGGGTCTCGCCGTTCTCGACCGCGAGGACGAATGCGTAGGCGAAGAACGCCACCGCGCCGATCGCGACCATGCCGGCCGCGAGACCGTCGAGGCCGTCGACGAAGTTGACCGCATTGGCGGTGCCGACGATCAGGAGCACCGTGAAGATCATGGCCTGCGCCTGGTCGAGGCCGATGTAGTTGCCGTAAAGCGGCAGGTAGTAGAACTGCACCCCCTGCGCCACGACGATGATGCCGGCGAGCACCTGCCCGGCGAACTTGCTGAGCGCGTCGAGCTCGTACAGGTCGTCGATGATGCCGACGACGCAGATCACCGCGCCACCCAGCAGGACCGCGCGGAAGTCCTTGAACACCCCGTCGTCGGCGAGCGACAGGAACGGCAGGTTCGTCGCCACCACGTAGGCCGCCAGGATGCCGCCGAGCATCGCCGGGCCGCCGAAGTAGGGCGTCGGGATCGCGTGCACGTCGCGGTCGCGCACCTGCGCCACGGCACCGAAGTGGTGGGCGGCCTGTCGGGCGATCGACGCGAGCAGGTAGGTGACGCCGAGGGCGACGCCGAAGACGACGAGGTACTCCCTCATGCCGTGTCGTCCTGCTCCGCGGGCTCGATGGTGTTGTTGAAGCGGTGCAGGACCTCGAGCGGCACACCGCCCTGACGCAGCACCCGCGGCGTCGTGCCGGTGGCGTCGAGGATCGTCGACGGCGTGCCCGACGACGTGGGACCGCCGTCGAGGTACACCGCGACCCGGGGGCCGAGCATCTCCTCGGCCTCCTCGACCGTCTGCGCCGCGGGTTGGCCGGTCGAGTTCGCGCTGCTGACCGCCAGCGGACCGGTCTGCTTCAGCAGCGCCAGGGCCCGCTGGTCGTCGGGCATGCGGACGGCCACGGTGTTGTGGGTCTCGCCGAGGTCCCAGGTGAGGGACGGCTGCTGGTGGCAGATCACGGTGAGCGGACCCGGCCAGAGCTCCGCGACCATCGACCGCAGCCACGACGGGATGTCGACGGCGAGCGCGTCGAGCGTCGTCGGGGCGCCCACGAGCACGGGCGGCGGCATGTCGCGTCCGCGCCCCTTGGCGTCGAGCAGGTTCTGCACCGCGCGCGGCGAGAAGGCGTCGGCCGCGACGCCGTAGACCGTGTCGGTCGGCAGCACGACGAGCTTGCCCTCCTCGAGAGCGGCCTGCGCCGCCAGCAGCCCGCGGTCGTACTCCTCGTCCACACTGGTGTCGAACTTCACCCGGTCATCTTAGGGGTCACGTCAGAACCAGCTCACCTGGTGCAGCAAGAAGGCGATCGCCAGGAACTGGATCAACCGGCCGGTGAACACGCACGTCAGGAACAGCCACTGCGGTTGCTTGGAGGCTCCGGCCAGGATCGTCACGATCGCCAGCGGCGGGATGCCCACCAGCGAGGACATGAACGCCGTCAGGCCACCCGAGTACGGACGGTCGAGCAGCGTCAGCAGCCAGTCGTTGACCTTCTTGATCCATTGGAAGAAGCGCGTCTGCGCCACCCGGCGGCCGGTGCGCCGCATCGCCGCCGAGAAGGCGTTGCGTGGCGGCCGGGGGTCGACCATGCGGATCTTGTTGGTGCCGCGGCGGGCGAGCTGGAAGACGAACGCCTTGCCGATCGTCGTCGCGATGACGTGCACCAGGATGAGGAACGCCAGGAACGGGCGGCTGTTGACCGTGGCACCGATCGCCACGACGTAGACCTCGGCGTTGACGAACACGGGGAGCACAGCCGCCCCGAGACCCACGGCAATGGCAGCGCCGATCAGCGCCAGCTCGTCACCGCCCATGATGTGAGAGCCTATCGCCGGGGCTTGGTGGCAGTGGTGAAGCGGGGCCGGTTGGCGAGGTCGCGGTGGTCGCGGACGTCGGTCCAGCGGTCGGCGAACACGGCCGGCGCGGACTCGCCCTGGGCGTCGGCGTGCTCCGCGCCGACGACTCCGCCGGGCTTGAGCAGGCGCCACGCGACCCTGTCGATGACCCGCATCGCATCGAGCCCGTCGTCACCCGACCACAGCGCGAGGGCCGGATCGTGATCGCGCGCCTCGGGGGCCACGCTCTCCCACGCGTCGAGCGGGATGTACGGCGGATTGGCCACGATGACGTCGACCAGGCCGTCGAGATCGGGGAAGGCGTCGGCCATGTCGCCGAGACGCAGGTCGACGCCCGTGCCCGCCAGGTTGCGTTGCGCCCACTCGTACGCCGGCTCGTCGATCTCGACGGCGTGCACGTGCGCGCCGGGCACCTCGTGCACGACCGACAGCGAGATCGCACCGGCGCCGGCGCACAGCTCGACGACCACCGGTGACTCGAGCGTCTTCGCGTGGTCGATCGCCCAGCCGGCGAGCAGCTCGGTCTCGGGCCGCGGGACGAAGACGCCGGGGCCGACCTCGACGTCGACGTACCGGAACCCCGTCGAACCGGTGAGGTGCTGCAGCGGGACGCGGGACGCCCGCGCCCTCACGAGCTCGAGGAACTGCTGCACCTGCAGGCCGTTGGGCCGCGCGCTGCTCATCAGCATCATCCGTGGGACGCCCGTGACGTGGCTCATCAGCACCTCGGCGTCGTGCCGCGGGGACGACACTCCCCCGTCGTCGAGGTCCGCCGTCGCCTGCTCGAGCAGGCGCTCGGCCTGGGACCGCACTGCCATGCGTCAGGAACCGGACTCGACCGAGGCGAGCCGCTCGGCCAGCTCGGCGTCGACCAGGGACTTGATGACGTCGTCGAGCGCTCCGTCCATGACCTGGTCGAGGTTGTAGGCCTTGAACCCGGTGCGGTGGTCGGAGAGCCGGTTCTCCGGGAAGTTGTAGGTGCGGATGCGCTCGGAGCGGTCGACCGTGCGGATCTGCGACTTGCGGACGTCGGAGGCCTCGGCGTCCGCCGCTGCCTGTGCCGCCTCGAGCAGCCGGGCGCGCAGGATGCGCATCGCCTGCTCCTTGTTCTGCAGCTGGCTCTTCTCGTTCTGGCAGCTCGCGACGATGCCGGTCGGCACGTGCGTGATGCGCACCGCCGAGTCGGTCGTGTTGACGCTCTGGCCGCCGGGACCGGAGGAGCGGTAGACGTCGATGCGCAGGTCGCTGTCGTGGATCTCGACCTCGACGTCCTCGGCCTCCGCCAGGATCAGCACACCGGCGGCGGACGTGTGGATGCGTCCCTGCGACTCGGTGACGGGGACGCGCTGCACGCGGTGGACCCCACCCTCGAACTTCAGGAGAGCGTGCGGAGCCTCGCCGGGCTCCGGGGTGCCCTTGGACTTGACGGCCATCGTGACGGACTTGTAGCCGCCCAGTGCCGACTCGGTCGCGTCGAGGATCTCGGTCTTCCAGCCCCGCTGCTCGGCGTAGCGCGAGTACATGCGCTGCAGGTCACCGGCGAACAGGGCCGACTCCTCGCCGCCCTCCCCGCCCTTGATCTCCATCAGGATGTCCTTGGAGTCCTGCGGGTCACGCGGCACGAGCAGCCGCTGCAGCCGCTCGGACAGGTCGTGCAGGCGCGGCTCGAGGGCATCGATCTCGGCGGCGAAGGAGTCGTCCTCGGCGGCGAGCTCGCGCGCGGCCTCGAGGTCGTCCGTCGCCTGCTGGAAGTCGCGGTACGTCTTCACGATGGCGCTGAGCTCGGCATAGCGCTGCCCGAGCTTCTTCGCGAGCCCCTGGTCGGAGTGCACTGCAGGATCGGCCATGCGCTCCTCGAGCTCGGCGTGCTCGGCGACGAGCGACTCGACGGCCTCGAACATGGGTGACTCCTGATGACGGGCGGGGTGGGCCAAAAGGCCCTGCGGACAAGACAACGGCACCGACCCGTACGTGAGTACGGGTCGGTGCCGGAGTGGAGCTAGTTGCTCTCGGTCTTCTTCGCGTAGCGCTTCTCGAAGCGGGCGACGCGTCCGCCGGTGTCGAGGATCTTCTGCTTGCCCGTGTAGAACGGGTGGCAGGCGGAGCACACATCGGCGCGGAGGACGCCCTCGGGCGCCGTGCTCTTGGTGGTGAACGTGTTGCCGCAGGTACAGGTGACCGCGGTGTCGACGTAGTCGGGGTGGATGCCGTTCTTCATGATGTCCTCTCGGCGGTCGCTGGGTCGTCTCGCGGGTTGCGCTACGTGAACCAGAACCAAGGATTGATTGTGCCAGTTGGCAGTACGTATAAGGAAATCGGGTGGCCGATTATTCCTGCCCAACCCCATCCCCCCATACGCCGACGCGTGGGTTGACGACCCCGACGCGCGGGTTGACGACCCCGACGCGCGGGTTGACGACACCGACGCGCGGGTTGACGACACCGACGCGCGGGTTGACGACACCGACGCGCGGGTTGACGACGCCGGGGTCGTTCGGACGCTCGTCAGCGTTGCCACGCATCAGCGTTGCTAACCCGCGCGTCAGCGTTGCTGACCCACGCATCAGCGTCGGTAACCCACGCATCAGCGTCGGTAACCCACGCGTCAGCGTTGGTAACCCACGCGTCAGCGTTGGGTTGGCTGCGGTGGCGCTCAGGCGGGGAGGAGCTTCTCGATGTCGCCCTTGATCTTCTCGGGCTTGGTGGCCGAGCCGTAGCGCTTGACGACGTTGCCCTCGGTGTCGATCAGGAACTTGGTGAAGTTCCACTTGATCTTGGACGGGCCCACGCCGCCCTTCTCCTGCTTGAGCCACTTGTACAGCGGGTGCGCGCCGTCGCCGTTGACCTCGATCTCGGAGAACAGCGGGAACGTGACGCCGAAGTTCTTCTCGCAGAACGACGCGGTCTCCTCGTCGCCGTCCGGGTTCTGGTGGCCGAACTGGTCGCACGGGAAGCCGAGCACGAGCAGACCACGGTCGACGTACTCCTGGTAGACCTCCTCGAGCCCCTTGAACTGCGGGGTGAACCCGCACTGGGTCGCGGTGTTGACGACGAGCAGGACCTTGCCCTTGTAGTCGGCGAGAAGTCGCTCGGTGCCGTCGATCGCGGTGGCGGAGAAGTCGTATGCGGTGGTCATGTAATCAATCGTAGGGGGGTGCCGAGGGGCCGCCATCCGAATTGTCGCGTTATCGGGGCCGGCGGGACCAACGTCCCTTACTCTGAATGGGAATCGGGCCCGCGGCTGTCACAGCCGGCGACGAGGGAGCGCGGCCCGTCGGATTGGGAGGTCCGGTCGTGAAGACTTTTGCCTGCGGAGACGTGGTGCCCGGTTGCGAGGCCAGCTGGGTGTGTGACACGGAGGACGACATCCTGGCCAACGTGGCCGCGCACGCGGCGGCCGACCATGGGCTCGTCGCGGTCTCGGACGAGCTGGTCGCAGCCGTCCGCGCCCACATCGTCGCCGTCGCCTGAGCTCGGCACCGCATGACGACACTCCGCGAGCCGTCCGACCTCGTCCCGCTCAGCTCATCGCCCGTCGACGCCGACGACCACGTCGCGATCTCCTACCAGCCGATCCTCGACGTGGCTCGCGGCGTGGCGGCCGGCTACCAGGCAGTCGCCCGGACGGCACCCGACCGGCCGGTCGTGCCGGACCTGCTCCCCGTGGTCGCCGTGACGCGCGCCGGGCTGGCCGCCCGGGCGAGCCTCCCGCCCAACACGTTCATCTCGATCCCTGTGCCTCTGGCCCGGGTGGACGACGTCGCCGTGCGTGAGCAGCTCGCCGCCGCCGGCGACCTCTCCGGAGTGGTCCTCGACATCACCCGGTTCGACAGCTCCGTCGCCGCCCGGACCGAGGCCGCGCTGGACGACTACCGTCGTGCGGGCGCGCGGATCGCGGTCGGCGGCGGGGACGACGGCCAGCCGGAGCTCGGCAGCATCGTGCGGCTGCGCCCCGCGATCATCCGCCTCGGCGCCGCCTGGACCCGCGATCTCGACCAGCATCCCAGCCGCCGATCGGCCATCGAGGTCACCGGCAGGCTGGCCGGACAGCTCGACGCGTGGATCCTGGCCGACGAGGTCGAGACGGCGGGCGAGCTGCGTGTGCTGGCCCAGCTCGGCGTCCCGCTCGCGCGCGGCCCGTTCGTCGGAGCCGCCCAGCCCGTGTGGCCGACGATCGACGCTGGTGCCCGGTCCGCGCTGCCGCGAACGGCCCAGACGCCGGACGGCGAGCTCCGCCGCCTGCTGCAGCAGGCGTACACGACGAGCGATCCGGACGCGGCGAGATCCGTCCTCCCCGAGGCGTCCGGGTTCGAGTGCGTCGTGGTGATCGACGACTCCGCGCACCCCGTGTCGATCCTCCAGCCGGGACCGGCCGGCACGTGGGAGCCGATCGACGTCCTGACCGTCCACGTCGACACATCGGTGACCGACGCCGTGGCCCGGGCGATGGCACGTCCGCCGGCCACCCGGTTCTCCCCCATCACGTGCACCGACGCGGCGGGGCGGTTCGTCGGGATCCTGCGCATCGAACGGCTCGTGGAGCACCTGGTCGGCGAGACCGGATGAACCACGAATGGCGCACCCGGTCGACCGGGTGCGCCATGCGAGTGGATCGGGTCAGCTGCTGTGCGCAGCGCCGTCCTGCGGCAGTGTCGTGTTGATCTGCATCAGGAACTCGGCGTTCGTCGGCGACTTCTTGAGCTTGTCGAGGACGAGCTCGAGGCCCTGCTGTCCCTCGAGGTTCGACAGGACCCGGCGCAGCTTCCAGACGACCGCGAGCTCGTCCTTGCCCATGAGCAGCTCCTCGCGGCGGGTGCTCGAGGCGTTGACGTCGACGGCCGGGAAGATGCGCTTGTCGGCGAGGTCGCGGCGCAGGCGCAGCTCCCAGTTGCCGGTGCCCTTGAACTCCTCGAAGATGACTTCGTCCATGCGCGAGCCGGTCTCGACCAGCGCGGTCGCGAGGATCGTCAGCGAGCCGCCGTCCTCGATGTTGCGCGCGGCGCCGAAGAACTTCTTGGGCGGGTACAGGGCGGACGAGTCGACGCCGCCGGACATGATGCGTCCGGACGTCGGCGCGGCCAGGTTGTAGGCGCGGCCGAGACGGGTGATGCCGTCGAGCAGGAGCACGACGTCGTGACCCAGCTCGACGAGACGCTTGGCACGCTCGATCGCGAGCTCGGCGACCATCGTGTGGTCGGTGGCCGGACGGTCGAAGGTCGAGGCGATGACCTCTCCCTTGACGGTGCGCTGGAAGTCGGTGACCTCCTCGGGACGCTCGTCGACCAGGACGATCATGAGGTGGCACTCGGGGTTGTTGGCCGTGATCGCGTTGGCGACCTGCTGCATGATCATGGTCTTGCCGGCCTTCGGCGGCGAGACGATGAGGCCGCGCTGGCCCTTGCCGATCGGCGACACGAGGTCGATGACACGCCCGGTCACACCGCCCGCGTCGCCCTCCAGCCGCAGTCGCTCCGTCGGGTAGAGCGGCGTCAGCTTCGAGAACTCGACGCGCTTGTTGGCCTCGTCGAGCGTCATCCCGTTGACCGAGTCGATCTTGACCATCGGGTTGAACTTCTCCTTGCGCTCGCCCTCACGGGGCTGGCGCACCTGGCCCACGACGGCGTCGCCGCGACGCAGGCCCCACTTGCGGACCATCGACAGCGACACGTAGACGTCGTTGTCGCTCGGCAGGTAGCCGGTCGTGCGCACGAACGCGTAGTTGTCGAGGATGTCGAGGATGCCCGCGGCGGGCACCAGGACGTCGTCCTCGGTGTACGACGTGTCGACGTCGACCGAGCCGCGACCGGCGGCACCGTTGCGGTTGCGGCCGCGACGGTTGCGCCGGCGTCCGCCGGTCTCGTCGTCCTCGTCGACGGCGGGGCCGCCCTGGGCGTTGCCCTGGTTGCGGTCCTGGTTGCGGCTCTGGTTGCCGCCGCCCTGGTTGCCGTCCTGCTTGTTCTGGTTGTTCTGGTTGTTCCGGCCGCCCTGGTTGTTGCCGCCGCCGGCGTTCTGGCCGCCGTCCTGCTTGTTCTGGCCGGCGTTCTGGTTGCCGCCGTTCTGGTTGCCGTCCTGCTTGTTCTGGTTGCGGTTGTTGCGGTTGCGACCCCGGTTGCTGCCGCCCTCGGTGCCGGCGGTGTCGGTCTCGTCGTCCTTGGCGGGCTCGACGGCCTTGGTCTCGTCGACCTTGGCGTCGTCGGACGCGACCTCGGCGGGTGCATCGACCTTCTCGGCCTTGGGCCTGGCCTTGCGGGTGCGCGCAGGCTTCTCGGCCTTCGCCGGCGTCTCCTCGGCCGCGGGCTCGGCCGCGACGTCGGGGAGGGTCAGGGCGGCGGGCGGCGTCGTGTCGACGGCCGGGCCGGAGGCTGCCTTCACGGCGGCCTTGGTGGAGGTGCCCGCGTCACCGCGGGCGATCTTGATGGCGTCGATCAGTGCGCCCTTGCGCATCTTCTCCGCGCCGGTGATGCCCAGCTCGGAGGCGATCTCCTGGAGCTCGGCGAGCACCTTGCCACCGAGGCTTCCTCCCGTTCGCTTGGGGGCGTCGGTCGCCGTTGCCGGCGTCGAGGCATCAGGTGTCGTGGTGGTGTCGGTCACGTAGGTTCCTTTGGATGAGGCCACACGGCCAGTGGTCCGGAAACGGATCGCATCGAGGCTGGGCCCGTATCTGACGGGCGACTCGGGTGGCACTGCTCACTTGCGTTGTCACTGTCGGGGAGATGAACTCGACTCCGACTCGACCACCATAACATCACGCGGTCCCGCCGTGTTCCGGTCGGGCTCGTGTCGGGGGCGACGTCAGCGCTGGGTCGAGACGACCGTCGCGCCGGCCGCGTCGACGTCCAGCTCGTGCACGGTCCACCCCTCGGGAGCAGCGTCGGCGACGCCTCTCGCGAACGACAGGACGGTAGGTCCGGCACCGGAGATGATGGTCGGCACGCCGTCGACGCGGAGCTGGCGGAGCAGCTTGTACGACTCCGGCATGGCCTCGGCGCGGTACGACTGGTGGAGACGGTCCTCGGTGGCCGAGATCAGGCGGCGCGGAGCACCCGTGAGGGCCGCGACCAGCAGCGCCGCACGTCCGGCGTTGAGCGACGCGTCCCGGTGCGGCACCGTCTCCGGCAGCAGCCCGCGCGCCTTCTCGGTGGACACCGCGGTCGGGGGCACGAAGACCGTGACCTGCACGTCGGTGTCGAGACGCTCGACCTCCGCCGCCGCTCCGTCGATCCACGCGATCGTGAGCCCGCCGAAGAATGCGGCGGCGACGTTGTCGGGATGACCTTCGAGGTCGACCGCGAGCTGGTAGGCCGCGGCGTCGTCCAGCAGGGTCTCCCCGCCGTCGACCAGCGCGCGGGCGAGGACGATGCCGCCCACGATCGCCGCCGCCGACGAGCCGAGACCCCGGCCGTGCGGGATGACGTTGAGGCAGGTCAGCCGCAGACCGGACGGACGTCCGCCCAGCAGGTCGAACGCCGCGTGCATCGCCTCGACGACGAGGTGCGTCTCGTCGAGCGGGACGCCGTCCTGGCCCTCGCCGTCGACGCGGATCTCCAGACCGCTGTCGATGACCTCGGCCGTGACCTGGTCGTGCAGGGCGAGCGCCAGGCCCAGCGCGTCGAAGCCCGGGCCCAGGTTGGCGCTCGAGGCCGGCACCCGGACGGTGACCGGCCCGTCGACGAACGTCACGCGAGACCCGCGGCCGCCGCGGCGGCGTCGACGTCCGCCTCGATGATCGCGTCGACCAGCGCACCGGCGCCGGAGAGCGCCGTGTCGATGTCCTTGAGCCCGTGGCCCGTGACGGTGACGGCGATCACCTGGCCGGGATCGACCTCACCGGCAGCGGCGGCGGCGAGGAGGCCGGCGACGCCCGCGGCCGAGGCCGGCTCGACGAACACGCCGTCGTGGGACGCGAGATCACGCTGCGCCTGCAGGATCTGCTCGTCGCTGACCGACGCGATGCGTCCGCCCGACTCGTCGCGCGCCGCCGTGGCGAGGTGCCACGAGGCGGGGTTGCCGATGCGGATGGCCGTCGCGACGGTCTCGGGCAGCGCGATGGGCGCGCCCTGGACGATGGGATCGGCACCCTGGGCCTGGAAGCCCCACATCGCGGGGGTCCTCGTGGCGATGCCGGCGTCGGCGTACTCGCGGTAGCCCAGCCAGTAGGCCGAGATGTTGCCCGCGTTGCCGACGGGCAGCACGTGCAGGTCGGGGGTCGCGTCGAGGGCGTCGACGATCTCGAACGCAGCCGTCTTCTGTCCCTGCAGGCGCACGGGGTTGACCGAGTTGACCAGAGCGACCGGGTAGTGGTCGGCGAGGGCGCGCGACAGCTGCAGGCACTCGTCGAAGCCGCCCTTGACCTGGATGACCTCGGCGCCGTGCATGACGGCCTGGGCCATCTTGCCCGCGGCGATCTTGCCGTGCGGCACCAGGACGATCGGGGTGAGCCCGGCCTTGGCGGCGTAGGCCGTCATCGAGGCGGACGTGTTGCCGGTCGAGGCACACACGACGGCCTTCGCGCCCTCGCCCACCGCGACCGACACGGCGGTCGTCATGCCGCGGTCCTTGAAGGAGCCGGTCGGGTTGCCGCCCTCGACCTTGAGCCACACGTCGCCGCGCACGATGCCCGACAGCCACGCGGAGTGGACGAGCGGCGTGCCGCCCTCGCCCAGCGAGATGACAGGTGTCTCGGGGGTCACCGGGAGCCACTCGCGGTACTCCTCGATGACTCCTCTCCAGAGGTGGGCCATCAGAATCCTCCCTCGACGCGCATCACCGATGTCACGTCACGCACCATGTCGAGCTGTCTGAGCGAGGCGACGGTCGCCGACAGCGCAGCGTCCTCGGCCTCGTGGGTCACGATGACCAGCTGGGCGTCCGAGCCGCTGCCCTCCTGCCGCACCGTCTTGATCGAGACGTCGTACTCCGCGAAGGCGTTGGCGACGGACGCCAGCACACCCGCGCGGTCGTCGACGTCGATCGACACGTGGTAGCGGGTGCGGGCCCGTCCCATGTCGAGCACCTCGAGGTCGGCGTGGGCGGACTCCCCCGGGCCGAACACGTCGCTGCGTCGGTTGCGGGCGACCGAGACGACGTCGCCGAGGACGGCGCTCGCCGTCGGGGCGCCACCGGCACCGGGGCCGTAGAACATCAGCTCGCCGGCCGACTCGCTCTCGACGAAGACCGCGTTGTACGCACCGCGGACGCTCGCCAGCGGGTGCGACAGCGGGATCATCGCGGGGTGGACGCGGGCGGACACCGCTGGACCCTCGGGGGTGTCATGGCGTTCGCAGATCGCGAGCAGCTTGACGACGCAGCCCATCTCGGCGGCGGACCGGATGTCGGCCGCCGTGACGTCGGTGATGCCCTCGCGGTGCACGTCGCCGATCGTCACGCGCGTGTGGAACGCGAGGCCGGAGAGGATCGCGGCCTTCGACGCCGCGTCGAAGCCCTCGATGTCGGCGGTCGGGTCGGCCTCGGCGTAGCCCAGTCGCTGGGCCTCGTCGAGCGCCTCGGAGAAGCCCTGGCCGGTCGTGGTCATGGCGTCGAGGATGAAGTTGGTGGTGCCGTTGACGATGCCCAGCACCCGCTGGACCCGGTCGCCCGCGAGCGACTCGCGCAGCGGACGGACGATGGGGATCGCGCCGGCGACGGCCGCCTCGAAGTAGAGGTCGCGCTCGGCCTTGTGGGCGGCCTCGAACAGCGTCGCGCCGTCCTCGGCGAGCAGGGCCTTGTTGGCCGTGACGACCGATGCACCGTGCTCGAGCGCCGACAGGATCAGCTCGCGGGCGAGGTCGATGCCACCGATGACCTCGATGACGACGTCGATGTCGCCGCGGGAGACCAGGCCGGCGGCGTCGGTCGTGAACAGCTCGTCGGGGACGTCGAGGTCACGGTCGCGCCCCAGCCGGCGCACGGCGATGCCCACGAGCTCGAGGGGCGCACCGACCCGCTGCGCCAGCTCGTCGGCGTCACGCGTGAGCAGGCGTGCGACCTCCGTGCCCACGACTCCGCAGCCCAGCAGGGCAACGCGGAGCGGACGTCCGGGGGTCCACGTAGATGCGCTCACCGGTCAAGGGTATCGGCGGCCGGGCGCCGACGGTTCACCCGGCCGACCAGCGGTCAGGCGGGCTGCTCGACCCGGCTCGACATCAGGACCGCGAGCAGCCCGACGACCGCGGCGAGGCCGAACACCAGGACGTACGCGACCATCTCGTCGACCGACAGCATCACGGCGAACACGACGCTGCCGATCGCGAGGACCAACGACTCCGAGACGGAGTCGCTCGTCTGCATCCCCGCACTGTTCGCGCCCTGCTCCTGGGGTGCCGAGTGGTCGAGCATCAGGACACCGAGGGTCGACACGGCCATGCCCATCCCGAACCCCCCGACGGCCCACGCGGCCGCGATGACGACGACCGGCACCGCGTCGACGAGCGTCAGGAACCCCGCTCCGACGCCGACCAGGACGCACACCGATCCGAGCCGCACGCGCAGGGGCTTGGACGACAGCGCGTCGACGTTCGCGGCGAGCCACGATCCGCCGAACCACAGGACTGCCGCCCCGGTGAGGAGAAGTCCTGCCCGGGTGACGCCGAGCCCGCGGTGCTCGACGAGCGACAGCGGCACGTACGTCTCGGCGCCGACGAAGCCCGCGCTCAGCAGGCTGCGGGTCGCCACGACGCTCGGCAGTCCACGGCGTCCCCGCCAGGTGCCGGGCGGGAGCAGACGTGGCGCACACGTCGTCGTCACCACGAGGGCCGCGGCGAGGAGCGCCGGCCACCACGCCACGGCACGCTGACCGGCGGCGCTGACGGCGAGCACGCCCGTGGCGACGAGGGCGGCCCAGACGATCCGGCGACGGTCCATCGTCACCGACGGGTCGCCGTGGATCGCGCCGAGCGCCTCCCGGACGAGGCCGAGCGAGGCCACCGCGACGGCCGGCACCCCCAGGAAGACCCAGCGCCACCCCACGGCGTCCGCGATCGAACCGGCCACGAGCGGCCCGACGAGCGCCGGCAGCACCCAGGCGCTGGTCATCACGGTGAAGACCCGGGCGCGCATCTCCTGCTGGAACGTCTGGCCGATCACGACGTAGAGACCGACGCCGACGAACCCCATGCCGAGGCCCTGCACGGCCCGTCCGGCGAGGAAGACCGGCATGCTCGGCGCGAGACCGGCCACGAACAGGCCGGCCACGAACACCGCCACCCCGATGCGCAGGCCGACACCGGGCCCACGGCGGTCGGTCAGCGGACCGGCGACGGTCATCGAGACGACACCGACGGCGATCGGCGCCGCGAACGACAGCGCGTACAGGCTCAGCCCGTCGAGCTCGTCGGCCACCAGCGGCATCACGGTCGCCACCGCCAGCGACTCGAACGCGACCAGGAAGGCCAGGGAGAAGATGCCTGCGACGACGCGGCCGTGCGGCCCGGTCCAGAGTCGCTCGGACGTCGCGACGCTCACAGGAGCGCGTCCGGGACGACCTGCTCGTGCTGTCCGATCGTGTGCATGCTGCTCCTTCGTCCGACGTCTTCCCCTACCCGACAACCTCAACAGCGGTTGAGGTCAAGTCCCGCCGCCATCGTCAACCTCACGTACCGTTGAGGTCATGACCGGCACGCACGTGGAGCTGACGCCGGGGCAGGTCGCGGACCGCGCCGGCGTGGCCGTCTCGGCGCTGCACTTCTACGAGCGCGAGGGACTCATCGAGAGCCGGCGGACGTCCGGCAACCAGCGGCGGTACCACCGCGAGGTGCTGCGCCGGGTCGCGTTCATCCGCGTCTCCCAGGGCCTCGGCATCTCGCTGGCGCGGATCCGCGAGGCCCTGGCGACGCTGCCCGACGACCGCGTGCCGACCAAGGCCGACTGGGCGCGGCTCTCCCGCGGCTGGCGCGCCGACCTCGACGAACGCATCGACCACCTGCAACGCCTCCGCGACGACCTCGACGGCTGCATAGGCTGCGGCTGCCTGTCGCTGAAGAGCTGCGCCCTCTACAACGCCGACGACTCCCTGGCCGCCCAGGGCCCGGGGCCCCAGCGCCTGCTGCGGAGCTGAAGCGGGTCAGCCGACGTCGAGGGTGAAGAGGTCGTCCTCGGTCTCGCGACGCAGGATGACGCGGGCCTCGCCGTCGCGGACGGCGACGACCGCCGCGCGAGGCACGTGGTTGTAGTTGCTCGCGAGCGAGCGGCAGTAGGCGCCCGTGCCGGGGACGGCCAGCAGGTCGCCCGCCACGACGTCGCCGGGCAGGAACTCGTCCTTGACGACGATGTCGCCGGACTCGCAGTGCTTGCCGACGACGCGGCTGAGGACGGCCGGGGCCTCCGACGTCCGCGAGGCGAGCGTGCACGAGTAGTCGGCGCCGTAGAGCGCGGGTCGGATGTTGTCGCTCATGCCACCGTCGACCGAGACGTAGCGGCGGGACGCCCCACCGTCGAGCGAGACCGACTTGGTGGTGCCGACCTCGTAGAGCGTGAACGTCGACGGTCCGGCGATCGCACGCCCCGGCTCGATCGACAGGTGGGGCACCGCGATGCCCATCGCCGCGCACTCGTCGTCGACGATCTTGAGCATCCCCGTCGCCAGTTCGTGCGCAGAAGCGGGATCGTCCTGGGTCGTGTACGCGATGCCGAAGCCGCCGCCGAGGTCGAACTCCGGCAGTGCCACGCCGAGCTCCTTCTCGACCTCGGCGTGCAGGCGCAGGACGCGGCGGGCCGCGACCTCGAAGCCGTCGGTGACGAAGATCTGCGAGCCGATGTGCGAGTGCAGGCCGCGCAGCTCCAGGCCAGGGGCCGCCAGGACGCGGCGGACGGCGTCGAGCGCGTCGCCGCCGGAGATCGAGAAGCCGAACTTCTGGTCCTCGTGCGAGGTCGAGATGTACTCGTGGGTGTGCGCCTCGACGCCGGCCGTCACGCGGATCATGACGGGTGCGGTGACGCCCAGCTCGGCGGTCAGCGCCGTGAGGCGGTCGATCTCCTCGACCGAGTCGATGATGATGCGGCCCACGCCGACCTCGAGGGCGCGACGCAGCTCGGCGACGGACTTGTTGTTGCCGTGCAGCCCGATGCGGGCGGGCGGGAAGTCGGCCCTGAGCGCCACGGCCAGCTCGCCACCGCTGCAGACGTCGAGGTTGAGGCCCTCGTCGTTGATCCAGCGGGCCGCCGCGACGCACAGGAACGCCTTGCCGGCGTAGTAGACGTCGGCGCCGGGGAACGCGTCACGGAACCCACGGGCGCGGCGGCGGAAGTCGTCCTCGTCGACGACGTACGTCGGGGTGCCGAACTCGGTGGCCAGGTCGAGGACGGACTCCCCCGCGACGGTCAGGACGCCGTCGACCTTGGCGACGCCGTCGGACCAGAGGTGCTGGACGAGCTGGTTGGGGTCCTCGGGGTTCTTGAGCCACGCCGGCCCGCGGTCGCCGGCCTGCCCGTGGAGGGCGCCGGCCTCGTGGCTCCTCACATCCGCTCCGGTGCCGCGACGCCGAGCAGACCGAGGCCGTTGGCGATGACCTGGCGGGTCGCGGCGACGAGCATCAGCCGTGCGCGGTGCAGGTCGGTCGGTTCCTCGTCGCCCTTGGGCAGCACGTGGGCGACGTCGTAGAACTTGTGGAACGCCGAGGCGGTGTCCTCGAGGTAGCGGGCGATGCGGTGCGGCTCGCGCAGCTCGGCGGCGCGGGCGACGACCTTCGGGTAGTCGGCGAGCGAGCGCAGCAGGGCGCCCTCCTGCTCGACGGCCAGCAGGGACGGGTCGAACGTCGCCTCGTCGATCGTCACGCCGAGGTCGACGGCGTTGCGGATGATGGACGACAGCCGCGCGTGGGCGTACTGCACGTAGTAGACGGGGTTGTCGCTCGTCTGGCTGGCCCACAGGTCGAGATCGAGGTCGATCGTCGAGTCCATCGAGTACCGCGCCAGCGCGTACCGGGAGGCGTCGACGCCGATGGCCTCCACGAGGTCCTCGAGCGTCAGCACGGTGCCGGCCCGCTTGCTCATGCGCAGGGGCTGGCCGTCGCGCACCAGGTTGACCAGCTGCCCGATGAGCAGCTCGAGGTTGACGTTCGGGGTGTCGCCGAACGCCGCGCACATCGCGAGCATCCGCGACACGTAGCCGTGGTGGTCGGCCCCGAGCATGATGAGGCAGCGGTCGAAGCCGCGCTCGCGCTTGTCGAGGTAGTAGGCGAGGTCGCCGGAGATGTAGGCCGGTTCGCCGTCGGACTTGATGACGACGCGGTCCTTGTCGTCGCCGAAGCTCGACGTGCGCAGCCAGGTCGCATCGTCCTGCTCGTACATCATCCCGAGCTCGCGGAGACGGGCGATGGCCCGGTCGACCGCGCCGGACTCGTGCAGGTCGTTCTCGTGGAAGTAGACGTCGAAGTCGACGCCGAAGTCGTGCAGGCTCTGCTTGATCTCGGTGAACATCAGGTCGACGCCCTCGGCGCGGAACGTCTCGAGCGCCTCGGCGTCCGGCAGCCCGGCTGCGCCCGGCACCTTGGCGACGACGGTCGCCGCGATGTCGGTGATGTACTGGCCGCCGTACCCGTCCTCGGGGGCCTCCTCGCCGCGGGCATCGGCCAGCAGCGAGCGGGCGAAACGATCGATCTGCACGCCGTGGTCGTTGAAGTAGTACTCGCGGGTGACGTCGGCGCCGATCGCCGTCAGGATGCGGCCCAGCGAGTCGCCGACCGCGGCCCAGCGGACTCCGCCGATGTGGATCGGCCCCGTCGGGTTGGCGCTGACGAACTCGAGGTTGACCCGCTGTCCGGCGTACAGGTCGCTCGTGCCGTAGGCCGTGCCCGCCGCGACGATCTGGGGTGCCAGCGCGCCCTGCGCGCCGGCGTCGACCCGGATGTTGAGGAAGCCGGGGCCCGCGATCTCGGCACTCGCGACACCGTCGGCGCCGGCCAGCTGATCGGCCAGCAGCTGCGCGAACTCACGCGGGTTCCTGCCGGCCTTCTTGCCCAGCTGCAACGCGATGTTGGTGGCGTAGTCGCCGTGCGACTGGACCTTCGGTCGCTCGACGACGACCTGGCTCGGCACGCCGTCCGGCAGCGAGATGGTGCCGGCCTCGACGAGGGAGGTGAGGGCGTCGACGATCGTGGCGGAGAGCTGCTCGGGGGTCACCGTCGAAGCCTATCGTCCGGCCCACCCGCTCCTCGAGCCCGTCGAGCGGCCCCGAACGCGGACGACCCGCAGGGCTGCGCTTGTTCCGGAAGGAGAAGCGCGGGTCGAGTGGACAACTCGACGCCCTGCGGGTCGGGTGACTGCGGGAAATTTCGCCGCCACCGTCCAGTTCACGAGACATGAACCTCGTGGCTAACGGACAGCCACCTCACAAGTCCAAGACGAATACATTCTCGGGACCACCTCCTCTCCGTGTACGAAAACGGTACGTCCGGCGGCGGCTCGATTCAAGGACCTTCACGACGGTTTCTCGTCTCCTCCAGGACCTCGTTGATCGTCTGCACCAGGAAGTCGGGGTCGAAGGGCTTCGTGACGTAGGCGTCGACGCCTGCCTGGGTCGCGCGCTGGATGTCGGCGGGGTGGCCCTGGGTCGTCACCATCACGACCGCGATGTCACGTGTCCGCTCATCGGCCCGGATCGCCGCGACCGTCGCCACGCCGTCGAGCCGGGGCATCATGACGTCGACCGTGATGACGTCCGGCAGGACGTCCAGACGTCCCAGGATGTCGAGGCAGTCGACACCGTCCACCGCCTCGGCGACCTCGAATCCGGCGAGCTCCAGGTTGGTCCGGATGAGGAAGCGAATCGAGGCGGTGTCGTCGACGACGAGGACACTGGGCATGGACATCACCGTAGTCGGCGTGGGGTAGGCTCACACCGCAGTTGGCCGTAGTGGCCCCCGTAGCTCAGGGGATAGAGCGCCGCCCTCCGGAGGCGGAAGCGGAGGTTCGAATCCTCCCGGGGGCACCTCATTCTCGGGCGCCGGGCCTCAGCCCGCGAGCCCCGTCAGCTGCTTGAGCGCACGGAGGCCGTCGTCGGTGCCGGGCCAGTGCCGCTCGATCGCTCCTTCCCCGGCGCGTCGGACGACGGAGCGCAGCACCCACGCGATCAGGACCACGTCGTCCGCGAACCCGACCACCGGCACGACGTCAGGGACGAGGTCGACGGGCGACACGAGGTACAGGCAGAGCAGCCCGACGCGGATCCGCACACCGCGCGGCAGCGTCGTGTCGGCCAGCAGACGGCGCAGGAGGCGGATGACGTCGGGGACGAGTCGGAGGGCGTCACGCAGGCGCACGGGGTCGCCGTGCGCACGTCCCAGCCGGTGAAGCACCACGAGCAGGACGACCCAGAGGACGACGAGCGCCAGCACCACTCCGCCGAGGACCTGCCACCAGCTCGCCACTGCCCGAGTCTGTCATCGGAGACCGAGTAACCTCGGGTCAGTCCTCCGGACCGGCACGACCGAGCAGCGGATCCCTGCGGAAACACCCATTCCGACGGAGTCCTGATGGACCTGCTCGACCTCGGCGTCATCGCCCGCACCGCCAAAGAGAACGAGCGACGGCTGCCCATCCATCCGCGCCACCTCGAGCGCCTGACCGACGAGATCAGGCCACACGTGTTCCTCGAGGAGGGGTACGGCGAGGGCTTCGGCTGGAGCGACGACGAGCTGCGTCCGCTCGTCGGCGGGCTGCTGACCCGCGCCGAGCTGATCGCTCGCTGCGACGTCATCCTGCTGACGAAGCCCAGCGCCGACGACCTGCTCGAGCTGCGTGAGGGGCAGACGCTCTGGGGCTGGCCGCACTGTGTCCAGGACGCCGCGCTGACGCAGGCCGCGATCGATCGCAGGCTGACGCTGATCGCGTGGGAGGTCATGAACCACTGGAGCGGCGACGGCAACTTCCTGCTGCACGTCTTCCACAAGAACAACGAGCTCGCGGGCTACTCCTCGGTCCTGCACGCGATGTCCCTCGGCGGGCTGACCGGCAACTACGGTCGCCGGCTGACGGCCGCGGTCATCGGCTTCGGCGCGACCGCCCGCGGTGCCGTGACCGCGCTGAGCGCCCACGGCATCCACGACGTCGACATCTTCACGCAGCGCGGGGTGGCCGCCGTGAGCGCGCCGATCCACTCGGCCCGCATCGTGCACTTCGACCCCGCCGCGTCCCCCGCGGAGAGCCGCGCCTTCGTCGACCAGTCGTGGGTGCCGATGCCGGCGCTGCTCGCCGAGCACGACGTCATCGTCAACTGCGTGCTGCAGGACCCCAACTCCCCCATGTCGTTCCTGATGGACGTCGACCTGCCGACGCTGGCCTCCGGCACCCTGGTCGTCGACGTGTCGTGCGACGAGGGCATGGGCTTCGAGTGGGCCCGCCCCACGACGTTCGACGAGCCGACGTTCACGGTCGGCAACGGCGTGACGTACTACGCGGTCGACCACAGCCCGTCGTACCTCTGGAACTCCGCCACCTGGGAGATCAGCCAGGCGCTGCTCCCCTACCTGCCGAAGGTGCTCGCGGGATCGGCGTCGTGGGACGCCGACGAGACCGTCCGGCGCGCGATCGAGATCCGCGAGGGCGTCATCCAGAACCCCGACATCCTCGCGTTCCAGAAGCGGTCGGCGGAGCACCCGCACCTGGCCCTGCCCGCCTCCTCGTAGATTCCTGGTTGCGGATCGGACCGTCCGCAGTAGCGTCGACAACACACATCGACGAGAGGTTTTGAGCATGCCCACACGCACTGCACGCACCGCCTGGGACGGCGGGTTCGAGGACGGCTCCGGACAGGTCGAGCTCACCGACTCGGGCCTCGGCACGTTCGAGATGTCCTTCAAGAAGCGCTCGTCGGAGGACGGCGGCGGCGCGACCAACCCCGAGGAGCTCCTCGGTGCCGCGCACTCGTCGTGCTACACGATGCAGCTCACCGCGATCCTCGGCCAGAAGGGCGCGACGCCCATCTCGATCGAGACCGTCGCCAAGGTGACGCTCGGCGAGGACCCCGACGACCAGGGCTTCAAGATCCACAAGATCGCCCTGACGGTGCGCGGCGAGGTCGAGGGCATCGACGAGGCCGGGTTCCAGGAGGCCGCCGAGGCCGCCAAGGTCAGCTGCCCGCTGAGCAAGGCGCTGGCGTCCGTCCCGGAGATCACGCTCGACGCGACGCTCGAGACCGCCTGACCGAGCACCACCGCTCAACCTGCCGCAGCCCACCGATCCGTCGGTGGGCTGCGGCATGCTGGGACCGTGAAGCCGACGGTTCCGGGACGCGTGCACGCGCAGGGCCTCGACGATCCCCGGTTCGGCTCCGCGCTCGAGGTCGTCCGCCACCTCGGCTGCGTCCAGTCCCAGCTGCACGACATGGCGCTGTGGGCCGTCGCCCGGCGCATGACCGGTGACGTCACGCTCGCCGACCTGCAGTCGTCGTTCGACGACGGCGAGTTCGTCCGGACGCACGTCCTGCGGCCCACGTGGCACTTCGTCGATCCGGCGGACGTCCACTGGCTGCAGGCCCTCACCGGCCCACGGGTCGAGCGCCTCGTGAGCACGACCAACCGCACGATCGACCTGACCGTCGACACCGTGCGACGCGGCGTCGGCGTCGTCGCGGAGGCGCTGGCGGACGGGCAGGTGCTCACCCGGGCCGAGCTCGGTTCCCGCCTCGCCGATGCCGGCGTCCCGACGACGGGGCAGGCGCTGGCCCACGTCGTGATGCAGGCCGAGATCGAGTCGCTCGTCGTCAACGGGCCGATGCGGGGCAGGCAGCACACCTATCGGCTGCTCCCCGCCGGCGACGACATCCCGCCGCGCGACACGATGCTGTCCGAGGTCGCTCGTCGGTACGCCCGCGGCCACGGCCCGTTCCGCGACAAGGACCTCGCGTGGTGGACGAGCCTCACCCTGACCGACAGCCGGCGTGCGATCGACCTGGCCGGGCTACGGCCGCTCGACGTCGGCGGCGAGTCCTACTGGACGCTCGACGAGCCGGTCGAGTCCGACGTCCCGCCCGTCATGCTCCTGTCCAACTTCGACGAGCTCATCTCGTACGCCCGAGACCCCGAGGACTTCACCGACCTCCGTGGCTCCGCGGCCGACGTCATGCGGGGCGCCGGCCTGCTGATGGTGCGCGGGCGGTTGGCGGGCACCTGGAGCCGCACCTCGTCGGCGCGGCGCGTCGACATCGTGATCGACGCGACACCCACACTCACCGGCTCGCTCCATCGCGCCATCGACCTCGAGGCAGCGGCATTCGGACGCTTCCTGTCGCGTGAGGCGGTCGTCACGTTCACTGCCTGAGGCCCGTGGTGATGCGATAAAAGGGACCCGTGTCATGCCAGGTCGTGGCACGGTGGGAGGGACGCGGTTCCCGGCCGAGCCTGCCTGCGGTCGGCTGGAGCGTCGCGTTACTCTGGACAAGAAGTTTTCGCATGCGCGCCAGCACACAATCGGAAGAGGCGATCGAGGCTGTGGCCGAGTCCTCACAAGACCATTCAACCCCTGATTTCGGCACCAACCAGTGGCTCGTCGAAGAGATGTACGACCGCTTCCAGGCGGACCCGTCGTCCGTCGACGAGACGTGGGTCGCCTTCTTCAAGACCGGCGACGGAGCCTCGCTGAACGGCTCGTCCGCCAACGGTTCGACCCCCGCCCCGGCCGCCGAGAAGGCCAAGGCTCCGGTCGTCGAGAAGACGGCTGCGCCCGCGGCCGCCCCTGCGCCGGCCGCCGCCACACCGGCCGCAGCCCCCAAGGCCCCGTTGACGTCCCCGGAGTCCGACCAGAAGCCCGCGCCCAAGACCCAGCCCGCGACCGCGAAGGCTCCCGAGGAGAAGCAGGCCGACGCCCCGTCGCCGGTCAAGCCCGTCCCCGCAGAGGCCCCCGCGGCGTCCGCCAAGCCGACCGCCAAGGCAGCCGACGCCAAGAACGACAAGGAGCCCGCCACGGGCCCCGGTGAGGTCGAGCGGATCATCCTGCGCGGTGCCGCCTCGCGCACCGTCGCGAACATGGACGCGAGCCTCACGGTCCCGACCGCCACGAGCGTCCGGTCCGTCCCGGTCAAGCTGCTGTTCGACAACCGCACCGTCATCAACAACCACCTCGCGCGTGCACGCGGTGGCAAGGTCTCGTTCACGCACCTCATCGGCTGGGCGATCGTCAAGGCCATCAAGGCGATGCCCGAGATGAACACCGGCTTCGAGGTCGACGAGAAGGGCAAGCCCAACCAGCTCAAGCCCGAGCACATCAACTTCGGTCTCGCGATCGACCTCAAGAAGCCCGACGGCTCGCGCACCCTCCTGGTGCCGTCCATCAAGGCGTCAGAGACCCTCACGTTCGCCGAGTTCTGGTCCGCCTACGAGACCATGGTGGGCAAGGCCCGCAACAACAAGCTCGCGGTCACCGACTTCCAGGGCACCACGGTCAGCCTGACCAACCCCGGTGGCATCGGCACCAACCACTCCATCCCCCGCCTCATGCGCGGGCAGGGCCTCATCGTCGGCGTCGGCTCGATGGAGTACCCGCCGGAGTTCCAGGGCGCGTCCGACCACACGCTCGCCCAGATGGCCATCTCCAAGATGATGACCCTGACGTCGACGTACGACCACCGCGTCATCCAGGGCGCCCAGTCCGGCGAGTTCCTCAAGCGTGTCCACGCGCTCCTGCTCGGCGAGGACGGCTTCTACGACGAGATCTTCAGCGCGCTGAAGATCCCCTACGAGCCCATCCGCTGGGCGCAGGACATCGCCGTCAGCCACGACGACGAGGTCCACAAGCAGTCGCGCGTGCTCGAGCTGATCCACGCCTTCCGCGTGCGCGGCCACCTGATGGCCGACACCAACCCGCTCGACAACTCGCCGCGCAGCCACCCCGACCTCGACACCGCGTCGCACGGCCTCACGCTGTGGGACCTCGACCGCGAGTTCGCGACCGGCTCGTTCAAGAGCGACAAGCGCTTCATGAAGCTGCGCGAGATCCTCGGCATCCTGCGCGACTCCTACGCCCGCACGATCGGCCTGGAGTACATGCACATCCAGGAGCCCGACGAGCGTGCGTGGTTCCAGGAGCGGATCGAGCGTCCCCACACCAAGCCCCCGCGTGAGGAGCAGCTGCGGATCCTGCAGAAGCTCAACCAGGCCGAGGCGTTCGAGACGTTCCTGCAGACCAAGTTCGTCGGCCAGAAGCGCTTCAGCCTCGAGGGCGGCGAGACCACGATCCCGTTCCTCGACGAGATCTGCGAGGCCGCCGCGGCCGACAAGCTCGAAGAGGTCACGATCGGCATGGCCCACCGCGGCCGGCTCAACGCGCTGGTCAACATCGCCGGCAAGCGTCCCAGCCAGGTGTTCCGCGAGTTCGAGGGCAACATCGACCCCCGCACCGTGCAGGGCTCCGGCGACGTCAAGTACCACCTCGGCGTCGAGGGTGAGTTCACCTCCGGCAACGGCGACAAGGTCAAGGTCTCGATCGCGGCCAACCCGTCGCACCTCGAGGTCGTCGACCCCGTGCTGGAGGGCATCGCCCGCGCCAAGCAGGACCGCCTCAACCAGGGCCAGGCCTACCCGGTGCTGCCCGTCCTCGTCCACGGCGACGCCGCGTTCGCCGGCCAGGGAGTCGTCGCCGAGACGCTCAACCTGTCGCAGCTGCGCGGCTACCGCACCGGCGGCACGATCCACCTGATCGTCAACAACCAGGTCGGCTTCACGACCTCGCCGTCGTCGTCGCGCTCGTCGACGTACTGCACCGACGTCGCCCGGATGATCCAGGCGCCGGTGTTCCACGTCAACGGCGACGACCCGGAGGCGTGCATCCGCGTCGCGCAGCTCGCCTACGAGTACCGCCGCACCTTCCACAAGGACGTCGTCATCGACCTCGTCTGCTACCGCCGTCGCGGCCACAACGAGGGCGACGACCCCAGCTTCACGCAGCCCCTGATGTACGACACGATCAACGCCAAGAAGTCGGTGCGCAAGCTCTACACCGAGGCCCTGGTCGGCCGTGGCGACATCACGCTGGAGGAGGCCGAGGCCGCCCTCAGCGACTACCAGGCCCAGCTCGAGCGCAACTTCGCGGAGGTCAAGGAGGCTGCGGCCGACCCGGACTACATGCGGACGCCCGACTACCCCGACAAGCCCGAGCACGCCGGCGAGCTGATCACGGCCATCACGCCCGAGACCATGAAGGCCATCGCCGACTCGTACACCAACGTGCCCGAGGGCTTCACGGTCCACCCCAAGGTCCTGCCGCAGCTGCAGCGCCGTGCCCAGTCCATCTCGGCCGGCCCCATCGACTGGGGCACCGGCGAGATCCTGGCCATGGGATCGCTGCTGCTCGACGGGCGTCCGGTCCGCATCTCCGGCCAGGACACCCGCCGTGGCACGTTCTCCTCGCGCTTCGCGACGATCATCGACCGCACCAACGCCGACGAGTGGACCCCGCTGTCGCACGTCGGCGACGAGCAGGCGACGTTCTACGTCTACGACTCGCTGCTGAGCGAGTACGCCGCGCTCGGCTTCGAGTACGGCTACTCCGTGGCCCGGCCCGAGGCGCTCACGATGTGGGAGGCCCAGTTCGGCGACTTCGTCAACGGCGCCCAGTCCGTCATCGACGAGTACATCTCGGCCGGAGAGACCAAGTGGGGCCAGAAGTCGGGCGTCGTCCTGCTCCTGCCGCACGGCTACGAGGGCCAGGGTCCCGACCACTCGTCGGCCCGCATCGAGCGCTTCCTGCTGCTGTGCGCCGACAACGCCATGACCGTCGCCCAGCCGTCCAGCCCGGCGTCGTACTTCCACCTCCTGCGTCGCCAGGCGCTGGAGAGCGAGCACCGTCCGCTGATCGTCTTCACCCCGAAGTCGATGCTGCGCAGCAAGGCCGCCGCGTCCCAGCCCGACGACTTCACGACCGGCTCGTTCCGGCCCGTCATCGGCGACGAGGTCTCCGACCCGTCGGCGGTCGAGCGTGTGCTCGTCTGCTCCGGCAAGATCACGTGGGACCTGATGGCCGAGCGCGAGAAGCGGGAGTCGGGCCAGTCCCGCACCGCGATCGTCCGTCTCGAGCAGATCTACCCGCGGCCGCTGGACGAGCTCAAGGCCGAGATCGCCAAGTACCCCAACGCCCGCGAGGTGCGCTGGGTGCAGGACGAGCCCGCCAACCAGGGCCCGTGGCCGCACGTCGCGCTGCACTTCAGCGGCGAGCTCGACGGACTGCCGTTCGAGCGGGTCTCGCGCCCTGAGTCGTCGGCCCCGTCGGTCGGCTCGCACAACCGGCACGTCGAGGAGCAGGCCGCCCTCATGCAGCAGGCCTTCGCCTGATCCGCTGAGGACTGGTCATGTACTTCACGGATCGTGGCATCGAGGAGCTCCAGAGCCGGCGAGGTGACGAGGAGGTCACCTTCGCCTGGCTCGCGGAGCAGCTCAGTGCGTTCGTGGACCTGAACCCCGACTTCGAGGTTCCTGTGGAGCGCCTGGCCACCTGGCTGGCCAGGCTCGACGACGAGGACGAGTAGGCTCTGATCATGGCGAAGATGCTGAGATGTCCGTGCGGCCAGCAGCTGGTGGGCCGCACCGACGACGAGTTCGTGAGCACGGTCGACGAGCACCTGAGGACGATGCACGACGGTCGTTCCTACCCGGGCTCGATGATCCTGTCGATGGCCACCGAGATCCCCGACGACCAGATCCCGGTCTGAGCTGAGCTTCGACCAGCCGCCCGTGGTCCGGATCAGCCGCGACCCCGAGGGCGGACACGACCCGAACGCCTGGCCGTACACGATCCCCGCGGTCGCGCAGCTGCTCGACGAGGGACTCGACCTGCCGGCCGGAGTGACCTTCCTCGTCGGTGAGAACGGGTCCGGCAAGTCGACGCTGGTCGAGGCGGTCGCCGTCGCGTACGGGCTCTCCCCCGAGGGTGGGAGCGCGCACGGGCAGCACTCGACGCGCTCGACCGAGTCGCCCCTGCACCGCAGGCTGCTGCTCCAGCGCGGCATCGGCTCGGGACGGTGGGGATTCTTCCTCCGGGCCGAGACGATGCACGGCTGGTACACGAACATGGACGAGCACCGTGGGCCCCACGACGTGGACTATCACGCCATGAGCCACGGCGAGTCCTTCCTCGAGGTGCTCACCCGCACGTTCGACACCCCGAGCTTCTACTGCCTCGACGAGCCCGAGGCGGCCCTCTCGTTCCGCTCGACCCTGACGCTCGTCCGCGTCCTGCACGACATCGCCGCCGCCGGTGGACAGGTGCTGTGCGCGACCCACTCCCCCGTGCTGGCGTCGCTGCCCGGCGCCCACGTCGTCGAGGTCGGCGACTGGGGCCTGCGCGACACGACGTGGGACGAGCTGGAGCTCGTGCGCCACTGGAAGGCCTACCTCGACGCACCCCAGCGATACTTGCGCCACACGCTGGCCGACGACTGAGCGTCGCGCGCTACAGCGTCAGGACGATCTTGCCGAACACCGATCCGTCGATGACGCTCTGCAGGCCCGCCGCGGCCTGGTCCATCGGGATCTCGCGGTCGATCAGCGGGCGCGTGCCCGTGACGTCCATGAACTGTGCCAGCGCGTGCAGCTCGTCGCGCGTGCCCATCGTCGAGCCGTGGACACGCATCTGCTGGAAGAAGATCCGGGTCAGCTCGGCGTGCGACGGCGCGTCACCCGACGTCGCACCGGCGATCACGATCGTGCCGCCGGGGCGCATCGACTTGACCGAGTGCGACCACGTCGCCGCTCCGACGGTCTCGATGACCGCGTCGACCTTGCTCGGCAGCCGCGCGCCCGACTCGAACGCCTCGTGCGCACCGATCTCGACGGCCTTCGCCCGCTTGTCCTCGTCGCGACTCGTCGCATAGACGCGGAACCCCGCCGCGCGCGCCAACGTGATCGCGGCCGTCGCGACCCCGCCACCGGCGCCCTGCACGAGCACCGTGTCGCCCTGCTTGAGACCCGACTGCGTGAACAGCATCCGGTAGGCCGTGAGCCATGCGGTGGGCAGGCACGCGGCCTCGGCGAACGACAGACCGGCGGGCTTGGCCACGACGTTGCGCGCCGGCACCGTGACCCGCTCGGCGAACGTCCCCTGGTGCCGCTCCGACAGCAGCGAGCGACGCGGGTCGAGGGTCTCGTCGCCCTTCCACGACGGATCGCTGATGACGGCGTGCACCAGCACCTCGTTGCCGTCCTCGTCGTAGCCGGCCGCGTCGCAGCCCAGGATCATCGGCAGCGACGCCTCGCCGAGACCGACGCCGCGCAGGCTCCACACGTCGTGGTGGTTGATCGAGGCCGCCTTGACCGTCACGGTCGTCCAGCCGTCTGGGACCTCGGGCTCGGGACGCTCCCCCACCACGAGCGCGTCCAGGGGGCTGTCGGGCAGGGTCTGGCCGGCGTAGACCGCGAACATGAGGGCTCCTCGGGATGTCAGTACGGGCGGCGGGCGAGTCCCTCGCGGCGTGCCGTGTCGGTCACGGCGCGTGCCACGACGGTGGCGACGCGGGGGTCGAACGGTGAGGGGATGACGTACGTCTCGCTGAGCTCGTCGCCGACCAGGTCGGCGATCGCGGTCGCCGCGGCCAGCTTCATCCCCTCCGAGATGCGGGTCGCACGGACGTCGAGCGCGCCGCGGAAGATGCCGGGGAAGACCAGCACGTTGTTGATCTGGTTGGGGAAGTCCGACCGGCCGGTGGCGACCACACGGGCGTACCGGTGGGCGACGTCGGGGTGGATCTCGGGGTGCGGGTTGGCCATCGCGAAGATGATCGCGTCGGGAGCCATGCGTGCCACGGCCTCCTCCGGCACGGTGCCGCCGGAGACGCCGATGAACACGTCTGCCTCGTCGAGCGCGTCGGCGATCGAGCCGGGACGGGCCCAGTCGGCGGTCTGCTCGGCGAGCCACTGCTTGACGTCGTTGAGGTCGTCGCGGCCCGGGTGGATGACGCCGCCGCGGTCGACCACGGCGATCTTGTGGACCCCGGCGGACTGCAGGATCTTGGTGATCGCGACGCCCGCGGCGCCCGCACCCGAGATGACGACCTTGAGGTCCTCGAGGAAGCGGTCGGTCAGGCGCGCCGCGTTGATCAGCGCCGCGAGCGTCACGACCGCCGTGCCGTGCTGGTCGTCGTGGAACACCGGGATGTCGAGACGCTCGATGAGCTTGCGCTCGATCTCGAAGCACCGGGGGCTCGAGATGTCCTCGAGGTTGATGCCGCCGAACGACGGCGCCAGGCGCACGACGGTCTCGACGATCTCGTCGACGTCGGTCGTGTCGAGGGCGATCGGGATCGCGTCGACCCCACCGAACTGCTTGAACAGGATCGCCTTGCCCTCCATGACGGGCATCGACGCGGACGGGCCGATGTCGCCGAGGCCCAGGACCGCGGTGCCGTCGGTGACGACCGCGACGGTGTTGGAGACCCACGTGTAGTCGTGGGCGACCTCGGGGTCGGCGGCGATGGCCTCGCACACCTGGGCGACGCCCGGCGTGTAGGCGAGGGAGAGGTCGTCCGCGTCGCGGATCGGGACCGTCGCGGTGATGCTCATCTTGCCGCCGCGGTGGAGGGCGAAGATGGGATCTTCGGCGTCGAAGGTGTTCGCGTGCACGTCGATGTCTGTGGCAACCATGATGGGGAGAAATCCTCGGGAACGTTCCGTACTGGTCTATTCGGGACCGATCAGGTCGCCGGCGCGGGCTCAGGCCGCAGGTCTTTCGTCCCGCTGTGGCGGGGTGTCACACGGGTTGTGCCCGGCCGTCAGTCTCTCACACGGGCTGGTCGTCCCTGAGCGCGCGGGTCGTGGGCGGCGCCAGCAGGCAGGCCAGCACGATGATCGCCGGCAGGGCGATGAGCGGTGTCAGCCAGACCGGGTCGCCGCGGAAGTTCCACGCCAGTCCGAGCACGATCAGCTGGGCGAAGACGAGCGGGCTGCGCGCCCAGGCGTCGCCCTCGGCCACCCGCCAGGCCGCCCCCAGCAGCCCCGCCGCGACGAGGAGCAGGAACAGCGTCGCGCCGACGCCGAGGCCCACGCGATCCCCCGAGACGCTGGTCAGCTCGAGGACGCCGAGGACCGCGAAGGCCAGTCCCTCGATCGTCACGATGGCGGCGGCCGCGAGCAGCAAGGTTCTGGCCGTCCCTGACGGCCGTCCGGGAGACGTCACGGCGCCAGCGTAGGCACCATGTGACTCATCCGACAATTCACCGCGTGGCGTTGCCCTTGTAAACCACCTGAAATGTTGAAACCATGGGACCCAATGCCCGCTGAACAGGCCAAACAGGCCTGCCGGCGGGCGCAACACCGAACGGGAAGGAGTGTCCCCATGGACTGGCGCCACAAGTCGGCATGCCTCGATGAGGATCCTGAGCTCTTCTTCCCCATCGGCAACACGGGTCCCGCCATCTTGCAGATCGAAGAGGCCAAGGTCGTATGCCGCCGCTGTGATGTTCGCGAACAGTGCCTCCAGTGGGCACTCGAGTCCGGACAGGACCACGGTGTGTGGGGAGGCTTGAGCGAAGACGAACGTCGTACGCTGAAGCGTCGCAATGCTCGGGCACGTATTCGTACGGCCTGATCACACGCACGTATCGGTGAACCCCGTGGCCTCTCGGCCGCGGGGTTCTTTGTTTGTATCGATCCAATCATCGATCAGACGGTGAGCGAGATGGCCACGGTCGTGCCGCCACCGACACGTTCCTCGAACGCCAGCGTGCCGCCGAGCTCGCCCTCGACGAGGGTCGTGACGATCGACAGGCCGAGGCTGCCGGCCGCGTCGAAGTCCGACGGCAGGCCGACGCCGTCGTCGCTGACCCGCAGGCGGATCTTGTCGCGGATCCGGTTGACCGCCAGGGTCAGCGTCCCGCCCGACTCGTCGTAGGCGTGGGCGGACGCGTTCTGGATCAGCTCGGTGAGCACCATCGACAACGGTGTCGCGATCTCTCCGGGGAGCAGCCCGAACGTGCCGAATCGCTCGGGCTTGACCAGGTTGGCCCCTGCCGGGCCGTTCGAGACGTCGAGGACCGTGTGCAGGAGCCGGTCGGCGATCTCGTCGAACTCGACGAAGTCGGTGAACGACTGGCTCAGCGTCTCGTGCACCAGCGCGATCGACCCGACCCGCCGGACGGCCTCCTCGAGCGCGGCCCGGGCCTCGGGGTTCTCCATCCGCCGTCCCTGCAGGCGGAGCAACGCCGCGACGGTCTGCAGGTTGTTCTTGACCCGGTGGTGGATCTCGCGGATCGTCGCCTCCTTCGAGACCAGCTCGCGCTCGCGCAGACGCAGCTCCGTGACGTCGCGCAGCAGGATCAGCGCGCCGCTGCGCTGGCCCGCCGAGCGCAACGGGATCACACGGAGCAGGAGCGACGCCGCGGGGTTCTCGATCTCCGCCTCGGAGCTCTCGCGGCTGCTGAGGAGCCCCCGGGCTCCTCGGTCGGTCGGGCGCCGGTCGACCAGTCGGGTGGTGACGTCGCCGAGGTGGGTGCCCACGAGGTCGCCGACCATGCCCAGCCGGCGGTACGCCGACATCGCGTTGGGGCTGGCGTAGCGGACGTTGCCACGGGCGTCGGTGCGGATGAAGCCGTCACCGACCCGCAACGAGTCGGCGAGGTCGGTGCGCGTGCCGGGCACCGGGAACTCGCCGCGACGGATCATCTCGCCGAGCTCTCCGGCCGCCTCCTGGTAGGAGTTCTCGAGCGTGCTCCCCGTCCGCACACCGGTCTCGCTGCTCCGCCGGACGACGACCGCGATGGTCGTGCCGGCGCGACGGACCGGGATCACCTCGATCAGGACGCGGCTGCCGTCGTGCTGCTCCTCCACGTGCTCGGCAACGAGCCGGCCGGTCGTCAGCGCCACCTCGAGCAGGTGGTCGCGGCCGGTGGGGACGAAGCTCCCCGCGGCGTCCTCGAACAGCGTCGTCGGGCCCGTCGTCGGGCGGATCTGGGCGCCGGCCCACATGCCCTTGGCCTCCCCGTCGGGCACCCAGAGGACGAGGTCGGAGAACGACAGGTCGGCGATGATCTGCCAGTCGGCGACGAGGGCGTGCAGCCACGCGACGTCGTCGGCGGTCAGCGACGTCTGGAACTTCGCGATGTCGTCCAGCGTGGGCACGGACTCAGGGTAGTCGTGGGGCCGTGGCACGATGGCACGGTGCTGGAGGAGGAACGTGTCTGAGGCGTACTGGCAGGCGGTCATGCAGAACGGGATGGACGTGCCCGCCGACCGTGGCCTCGACGAGTGCACCGTCGAGCTCGTCGAGATGCTCGGCCACCCGAACCCCCGCACGCGCGAGGACCTCGCCTATCCCCTGCTGACGACCTGGATCACCCGCGGCGTCTACGACCAGCTGCTCTCCGGGCTCGGCGACGGCATCGCGCCCGGCCTGCGCTACGGCCTCGGGCACGACGGCGACGTGTCGGTCATGCGGCGGTCGTACAGCGCGCTGATGCTGGCCGAGATCATCGGGCGCGACAACAACGAGCACCTCATGTCGTCCGCCTCGGTGCTCGACTGGGGCGACCGGGCGACGGCCTGGTACGTCCGCGAGCAGGACCACCGCGGATGGATCCCCGAGCAGGGCTGGGCCAACTCGATCGCGCACGGCGCCGATCTGCTGGCCGCACTCGCCCGGTCGCGCCACTTCGGCCGGCTCGAGCTGACGGTGCTGCTCGACGTCATGGCCGACCGGGTGCTCACGCCGACCGCGTACATCTGGAGGCACGGCGAGGACGACCGCCTGGCGTACGCCGTCATGACGCTGCTGCACCGCAACGAGCTCGACCCCAGCATCGTCGAGCCGTGGCTGGCCCGTCTGGGCGAGGGCATCAAGCCACCGCGCACCCGCGGGCACCTGGAGGCGGAGTGGCCGTCGCCCGGCGTGCGCAACACCTCGTCGTTCCTGCGGGCGCTGCACCTCCAGCTCGCGCTGGGCGTCCAGGGGCGGGACGACCTGCGGGCCGACGCCGCGCTGTTCGCCGAGCAGCCGGCCCACCGTGCCGACCTGCTGCTGGCGGTGCTCGACCAGATCCGCGCCGAGCAGCCGTGGTTGTACCGGCCGACGACGCGGG
>Ga0247730_1000374_pt1 | contig 35634 bp, 24 predicted proteins | sample UWRJL073202C2_FD_180959 | JGI IMG/M metagenome (GOLD analysis project Ga0247730, IMG submission 180959) | Plant litter microbial communities from Arlington Agricultural Research Station in Wisconsin, United States - UWRJ-L073-202C-2 | ecosystem: Environmental > Terrestrial > Plant litter >... | reverse complement strand
CGACGACGCTGAACCCTGCCCGGTGGTGGTTCTCGGCGTGCTGGGTCAGCAGCCGGTCGATCTCGGCGGCGTCGCCCTCGGCCTCGCTGTCGGTGATGACGACCGGCACGCTGTCGCGTCCGGCCTCAATGGCAGCGGCAGTGCGCCGGTGACCCATCCGCACGCGCAGTCCGTCGGGGGTCTTGACGGCGACGATCGGGACGAGCACGCCGTGCTCTTTGATCGAGCCGACGAACTCGGGGTTGAGCCGCAGATCGGTTCGCACGTTGACGTCGACCAGCAGGGTCGACGGGTCAACGGTCTGGATTTCGAAGGTGGTTCCCATGGTGTGTCTCAACTTTCTGCGCGGGAGGTGCCCGTTGAACTCCGCCGTCCAACCGTTTTTGGCCCTCCCGGGCAAGGAAGATGAACTGCCCCTGTGGAGGGGGGGAGCGTCAACCCGTAGGGGCGAGCTGCACGCCAGGGTCGTGAGGAGATAAGCGCAGCGCCGATCGTCCTGGTGGGCGGTGAACTCCCGCGTAGCGGGATTGCGTGGACCCGCGAGGGGCAGATCATGGACGCCCCGGGAGAGACAAAATCAGCTCTTAGCAGGGCCGCCGAAGGCGGCTCCGTCAGTTCTGCCGGCCGTGAGGCCAGGACGGGGGTGCGTCCGTCAGGACGCTCCGTGGGCCGACGCGACAGCGATGCCGAGACGGGCCGCGACACGGGCTACGTCCACCCACGGACCGCAGATTTCTGCGCATCTGGTGGTGTGAGCCGACGTCATGCAGCTGAGCGCCCGCCGCGGTGGTGGACACTGTGGCGTCGGCCGGCATGCGGTGATCCGGTGTCAGCTGGTGATCGCCGCATGTGTCCTCGTATGACTGGTTCCGGATCTGACGACCTGCTGCTTGCGCACCGAGTGACCCGATGGGCTGTGAGATGGACGGTCGCGTTTTCATCGGTCACGGCACTCGTGTTCGCCGCTAGTGGTTTAGTGAGCGCGGTGAGTGCCGGCGGAAACCTGGCTGGCTTACCCGGCCATCTGGTCGCCTTGATGCCGGGTTAGGTGCCGTAGTGATGGACCTCGTCGATGAGGTGGGCCCCGAGAAGGTCCTCGAGCATGTCCATGAGCGTCACGGCGCCGTCCTGTGGAGGCTCTGGGGGTGGGTCGTGGTCGTAAGTGCCGATAGTGGCACCTGTGTCGTCGACGAGGCGGATGATGCCGAGCATGGCCCAGTAGGCGCGGCGTTCTTCGCGGTACCGCTCGACCTGGGCCGTGATGAGCTCGGTAATGCCGAAGGCTTCTGCGAGGCGGTCGAGACTGGCGGGGCCAGCGGTCCAGCCGGTGGGGGAGCGGACCGCCAGGTTGAACGCCTGCAGGGTGGCCAGGGCGTCGTAGGTGGTCTGTACGCCGAGACGGGCGTCGAGGGCGAGTTCTCTGCCGGATGCGGGGCCGTTGCGGTGCTCGAGGGCGGCGTAGACGAACGCGGCCGCCAGGCCGAGCTCGCGAAACGCTGCTCGCACGCCGGTGATCTTGCCCTTCTTCCACGTGCGCCGTGGCGCCGTGGTGCTGAGCCGATCGGGGATCACCAGGGAGTAGACGTTGGCCTTAACGCCGATCGCCGGCCGGACGAGGTCGATGAGAGGTTCGTCCTCGTCGACGAGACGATTGAGGATCTTGCCGACGGTCGCTTGGTCGAGTCCGGTGGCGATGGCTAGGGACCTGTTGCCGAACTCGAGCACAGTCGAACCGGTCTTCTGGCCAGCCTCAGCCAGGGCGTAAAGGACAGCTCGAGCAGCCAGGTCATCGCGACGGTTCTGGTCGAAGATCAGGTCGACCGCGTTGACCCACGACCGGATCTCTTGGTGGGTGGTGCCCGCGTGTGTCTTTGGCTCACTTGTGGTGCCTACGCGGACAGATCCTCCGCCTGTAGTTTCGCGTCGGTGTTTTTCGAAGCGGACGGCGCTGTTCCAGTCGCGCACGAGCGCCTGGTGGCGGTTGTGAGGCCGGTAGCGGGCGTAGAGGGCCGCCAGGCCGGGCCAGGTGCCGTCGACGAGCCGTGAGGCGACGTCGCGTAGCTCGAGGCCGGTTGCGACGGCCGACCAGATGACGCCCTGACGGGCTTCTGAGTCTGAGGCGTAGCGGGCGGTGTCGTAGTCACCCGTGCGGGCGATCGCCTGGTAGCCGCCGTCAGGGGCCGTGTGACGGCCCCTGGGGCGCAGCTGGGTGACATTGTCGAGGATCTCGCCGGTGCCGTCGGCCGAGACCGGCAGATCAGCGGTGAATCGTGCCCACGCGGCCGCCGTGGTGCGGACCTGCGTGGCGACGTACGCCGCAGTGAGCGACCCGATGAGCTCTTGGTGGCCACCGGACTTGTGGCGGGCTCCTGGTGGACGGATGCAGCCGGACTGGATGCCGAGCATGGGCATCGGGTCCATCGTGGGCGTTCGAGCTGCCAGGGCGAGAGCAGTTGCCCGAGCCTCGTGGAACGGCAGGGGCTCGTCCAGCGGCACGTAGACGTGGATGCCGCCGGTGGGGGAGCGGTCGGCGAAGAACGCCGTGCCGGCGCGCGTCAGCGCGGCGCTGAGCATCCTGTAGTCGCGGTCGACGGCTGCCTGGCCTCCGCGAGAGATGTCGAGGTCGACGCAGAACGTCCTCGCGGCGCCGGAGCGGTCGTAGATCAGCACTGCGGCGGGCTGGTTCGGCAGCGTGTCGGTGATGGTGCGTTCGCGCTTGACCGGGTAGGTGCGGCCTCGATCATTGGAGACACGCATTCTCGATATGCCAGCGATTTCCTGAGCCAGCGCGCGCCAAACGTTCTCCGACACGCTGAGAACATCATTGCCGTCATCTGCTGGGCGTGAGGGGTCGACGGACTGTATAGTCGACGTCAAGCGACAGACCTCCCTTCGGGAAGGTTGATCAGAACCACTGACGGTGGCCGGCAAGCTCTTAGTCAGTAGTTTTGGTGGGTAGCCCGCACCGTCAGGTGCGGGCTTTCGCTATTTCTAGGCCGTCTTGGACAGCGGCAGCTCTCCTTGACGCTTGTTGTCAGTAGGGTCCTCGGGAGCGAGCTCAGGCCGTTCCAAAGCTCTTGCCATGGCAGCGGCAACATAGTCGCTGATCGACATGCCTTCCGCCTCTGCCTGGGCCCTGATCAGTTCCCCGAGTTCCTGACGGGGCCGGATCATCAGTGCGTCGCGCGGTCCCTTGCTGGGCCGCCCAATCGATGAATGCCAGTTGGTCGTCATGTTCATATCCAACCCCCGACGTGATACAGAAACAACGTCATCGTCTGCGTGTCGCGCTGTTTCTGTAACCGATCTACGGCAAGGCGCCCCTAAGACAGGTGAAGTCAGGCCAAGCGCTTGAGAGGCGCTGACTGCTGCGCTAGTCGTCACAAAATTCGGGCTTGGATAGAACTCGTGACATGAGAGCCCATCGCGCGAGGACATTCGCGCAACTACTACTTGTCTCTAAACCGTTGACACCCTGTCACTCCTAAGCGCAAAGTTGACGGCAACGAGGGGGTACTCGATGCATCGATTCTCGGCAAGCGACGCAATTGACTCTCGTACGGCCTCTCTTCTAAGAGACGCTCGTACTAGTACGTGGGAGCCCGCCGGATATGTGCGGGACATGTACCAGCGACGCCGCAGTCAGCAGGTGACCGAGTTGGCGTGGTCGATCGCTAGCGGCTCGGTTTACGCGGAGCAGACCGGCCTTGAGGTGGCCTCGCGGCTTCTTGAAGAAACAGACGATTACGCAACGAAGCTGATTTTGGCAACGGCCGTCAACGACGAGGCCAAGCATTCGTACGCGTTTCAGGAATTTGCGCTACTTGCGGGAGGGTCAGTCAAACCGCCGTCTGAGCGAACGCAAGAGCTTTTCGACACGCTATTCGGGTACGAGAACTCGACTGAACGGTTCTTGGCGCACACGCTGATGGAAGGCTACGCCGCGGACGAGTTCATCTTCTTCACTGCGGCGTTCGGCGCAGAATCGCTCGGCGACCTTTACGGGCTGATCAGGCGCGACGAATCGCGGCACGTCGCGATGGGCATGCACCGATTGTGTGCAAGAGACACACAAGGCACGACGCAAATCTCGCTCTTACCGCCGGAACGCATCGATGCGGTTGAGAAATCGTGCCGGGAACTGGCCGCTCCGACCGTGATCGGTGACTTGGTCGCGCGTCTGCTGCCAAGTAAAAACGCCGACGAGGTAAGCGCGTGGATCAGCCGGCGACACGCCACACGGGTGACTGCCCTGAAGGCTTCTGCTTTCACGGCAGCGTGACCGACTCACACGGTAAAGGGGGTGAATCATGGCAATCACAAAACGAGAAATCCGTACGCGTCCTCTTCTCACGAGTACGTACACGAACGCGTCTGGACACACGACTCTCATCGAGGACGAGACTCCCGATGTGCAGCCCATCGAGAAGGAGAACGTTGAACTGGCAAACACCGGCAGGTAGATGCCCAAGCGGCTCGGCGCTTGCTTTCAGCGCCGAGCCGCGATCTACAGAAGAGGACCCCGATGAAGATCTGCTTGATATCAATGCCGTGGCAGTCACTGGAATCACCGTCGCTGCCCATCGGTCTGCTTGGCTCTAAAGTCAGATCCAATCGGGCTGGCGACACGGTTGATGAAGTGCACGCGAGTCTTCGCTGGGCAGACCATCTCCTAGCTGCCACCCACGGTGCTCTGAACCCGCGAAACTATACGAACGTGGCTGACAACGGCTTATTCGACGGCCTCGGCGATTGGGTGTTTTCTGCCGACCTGTATGACCGTGAGGGCTTTGCTGAGCAAGAGTTGGCCGCCTACGTGGCCCGATGGAACCTCGAATCGCAGATCGTCGACGAGGTCCATCAGATGCGGCCCCACGTCGAAAGCTTCCTTGACGCACTGACGCAGGAAATCGTTGCGGAGCGATACGACCTCGTGGGTTTCACCTCAACGTTCATGCAAAACGTGCCCAGCCTGGCATTGGCTAAGCGACTCAAGCTGGCCGATCCCCGTATAAGGATCGTCATGGGAGGTGGGAACTGCGACGGCCCGATGGGCGCCGCCCTTCACCGTAATCATCCCTTCTTGGACTTCGTAGTCAGAGGTGAAGGAGAGGTCGTCTTTCTTCAGCTGTTAAGCGCTATAGACGGCGACGCCGAACTCTCGACGGTGCCTGGTTTGTGCTGGTGGGAAGCTCCGCACGTGCCGAGGGCCAACGACGAGAATCGATCTCCATTGCCCCCAGCGGCGATCCCAGCTCCTGACTTCGACCGCTGGTTCGAAGCTTTCGACACGAGCGACACACGGGGGTACATGGATCCGAAGCTCATCTACGAGGGAGCGCGCGGATGCTGGTGGGGCGAGAAGCATCAATGCACCTTCTGCGGTCTGAACGGCTCTCTGATCGAGTTCCGAGTCAAGTCAGCCAGTGTGATCTGGGACGAGCTATCAGCCCTGATCAAGCGGCACAAGGTGCTTGACGTCATCATGGTCGACAACATCCTGGACATGTCCTTCTTGAAATCGCTGCTCCCACGGATGGCCGAGACGGGCTGGGATCTCCGAGTCCACTATGAGGTCAAATCCAACCTCAAACGTGAACACATGGAAATCCTCGCGGCCGCCCGTGTCGCCCACATTCAGCCCGGCATCGAGAGCCTGAACAACGACGTGCTCCGGCTCATGGATAAAGGCACCACTGGGGGCCAAAACATCAGGACCATCCGCAACGGCGAGAGCCACAGCCTCACCGTTTCCTGGAATTACTTGTACGGCTTCCCCGGGGAGTCGGCCGAGCACTACAACACTGTCATCAGTCAGTTTCCTCGGCTCGTTCACCTACGTGCGCCGATCGGCATTTCCCGCATCGCTTTGGAACGGTTCAGTCCGCATTTCGAGCAGCCCGAGCTGGGCTTCCCGAAGCGTTCTCCGGCGTCGATGTACCAACACGTCTACGCGTTGCCCCAGAACGAACTGGCGGACATGGTCTACCTGTTCGACACACCCGCCCAAGGCATCACAGGGAACGTCGAACAGCGCCTCTCGGCGGCGGCCGAGAGATGGAAGACCGACTACGAGAACTCCTCACTGGTCATGCACGACCTGGAGGGCGACCGGCTTGAGATTCGGGATCGGCGCATGGGCTGGATCCCCGCCGATCACGAACTCGATGCTTGGAGAGCGCACGCCTACAGGCTGCTCGAGAAACCGCATGGGCCGAACGCTGTGTATGAGCACCTCCAAGTCAGCTACCCGTCGCTGCATCGTAAAGAGTTTGACGAATACGTGCAGTGGCTCGACGAGACTGGCCTGGTCTTCGACGACGGTGACAGCATCGTGGCCCTCGCCACCACCGCGGTACCCACACGCGTTCCGGATCTGAACGTGATGGCATGACTCTTCTACCGTCGACGGCGCCGATGAACGATGCTCTTGTCCAGACGTCGGAGGAGCTCCAGAACTTCGAACCGAGTCAGGCCATGAAGGATCGGACCCGCGTGTGCCTCAGCTGGCAAGAATCCGAGTCTCATCTTGACTGCGCACACGCAGTCCGGGTGGCGCGGGAGTGCGCGCGTTTTGGCATTGAGATTCAATGGACGCTTCCGGAGTGTGTGACCGATCTTCGACTACTCGCGCATATGCCCCGCCCGTTGAGTGCGCATCCCGATCTAATGAAGTACTGGCCCGAACCGGTCCCGCGTTACGGAGACCTTTACTACCGGGTGGGACCAGGGTTCGTTCTCATTCGAGACGTGCGAGCTGGCATCGCACCCGCGCGATTCACTCTCGATGACGCCATATCTGTGGACACATTCCTTGAACTCCAACGCCCACTGGCGACGTCAACTCTCAGCGCCGCTCAGCAGGGTGTGGTGGACGAGCTCGCGAGAGAACGGATCGTCTATCAGCTTGGAGACTTTGCGATCGCTCTACCAATCCAAATGACGCGGTGGCCTGTCCCCTTCAACGGTGTGTGACTGATGGGCACCCCATATGAACAGTGGTTTCGGGAGCCGGTCCTGCGGCAGATCGCGGCAACACAGCTGTTCGTGTCGTTCGCGGCACAGATCTGCGCTGTGGCACTGCCGACGATCGCGATCAGGTCATTGGGAGTGGGACCCATCGCCGCCGCTGCACTCATCGCCGTCGAGTTTTTACCGGCCGCGCTTCTGTCACCGTGGATCGGAGGCAGAGCGGATGTCGTCAGCGCGCGAGTCATGATCGTCTCCTGCGGCATTGGAACGGCGGTCGCTGTAGGTGCTGTTCCGCTGACAGCCGCAAGCACCACCGTGCCGATCGCCTTGCTGTACGTGGTCGCATCAATTGTCGGCGTGAGCTTGGCGTTGAACGATGTCGTCGTGCAGCGTTACCTCCCCACTGTCACCACGACTAAGCGCCTCGACAATGCAAATGGTGCGATCAGCGCGGTCCGATCGATCGCGCAGCTGGGCGGGCCTGCTATTGGCGGGATGGTGGTGGGCTTCGTAGGTGGGTCCTACGCACTGTGCGCTGCCGCTGCAGCCACAGTCTGCGTCATCCTGCTGGCGGTCAGATTGCCGCTGGTAGGTCTTGACAGCGAGAATTCTCATGGACGAGTCGATGCACCGTTGTCGACAGTCAAGGACCTGGTTCGGATTCTTAAGGCCGATCGGTTCTTGACTAGGATGCTGGTCACAGGAGCAGGTCTGAACCTGTTCGGATCTGCTCTGGGCGGGTTGTACGCCTTCTACGCTTATCGATCTTTGGGCTTATCGTCGATTGCTTTTGGGGTGACGCTCGCGGCCTTCAGCGCCGCGGCGCTGGTAGCTGCTTCCGTAGCTGGACGGATCATCGGCGTGGTTGGTCCCGAGCGCGTTGTTGTGTTGGCATCGGTCACCGCCGGGACGTCTCTGCTGTTGATTCCTGCCGCGAGCATCGGATGGCCGGTGGCGGTTCTTGTGCTCTATCAGTGCCTCTTCGGTTTCGCCGCGACGTTGTGGACCATCAGCTCTGTTGGTTACCGCCAGAGACGGTATGCACCATCGATCCTCGGCCGGATAGCTGCGGTGAATCGGAGCCTCATCTGCATAGCTGTGCCGGTGGGAGCAATCGGCGGGGGAGCGCTGGCCTCCTACGCAGGCGTGGTGAATGCGTGCTTGCTTGCGGCTTCGCTAGGCGCCGCCTTTGTGACGATTGCAGCGATCGGCTGGGGTAGATCTTTTCGAGGTTTGATGACGTGGAACGGGCAACCCGCATGAGCACCTTGAGCCCACCTGTCGCGCTAATAACTGGTGCCACGAGTGGTATCGGCGCTGCCACCGCTGAGGTGCTAGCCAGCGCCGGCTGGGCTCTAGTGCTGCTGGGCCGGCGCCGTGATCGCCTCGAGGATGTTAGCCAGTCTCTAGTGGCCTCCCACAATGCGGTTATAGAGACCTGCATGGTCGAACAGTCTGATCAAGTCGCGTTCAGCGCATCCCTTGAGCGCGCCGCCAAACTCGGCACGTTTCGCCTGGTCGTTCTTGCTGCAGGACACGGCAGGGCATACGGCGATCTTCTCAATTCTGACCCCACTCTGTGGCCGGCAGTCATCAACGACAACCTTCTCGCGACGGTGCAGCAGGTGCGGTCGTCCGTCGAGGCGCTGATCGCGAAGGAGAAAGCGCGAATTGTCGTTGTCGGATCCGTCCACTCAACCGCACCCGCTCCTTCTCAGGCGATATATGCCGCAGCCAAGCACGGCCTTCGGGGGTTTCTCGATTCCGTCCGCGCAGAGAGTTCACCGGCGGGCTTCCCAGGGATTACTCTGCTGGACCCAGGTGCCACAAACACAGAGTTTGCCGACGTCGCGAACGGAATTTCTCCTCCGCGAGTTCACAGCCTCGATGAGTGGACAAACCGCCCGTTAACGCCCGATCAGGTTGCTGCTGCCGTGGCTTGGATCACTACCGTGCCGGATGGTGTTGACGTTCCGAGTCTCACTATTATCGCGCAGAACGGAAGATGACGAGCGACCCTGTGGAAATGCTAGTTGCTGGGGTCACAGCCCTTTAGCGACGGCGGCGGTGGCGCGCAGCCACGCGCGCTTGGTGTCGCTGTTGAGGGCGTCGAAGTGGATCACGCCAGAGACCAGAGCCTTGTCGTAGGGGATGGTGACGACCTCGCGCACGAGAGGACGGAAGCCCTCGACGATGCGGTCCATGTTCGGGTCCTTGCCGGGGGTGCGCTTGCTGATGATGGCGACGGCTCCCTGCGCGAGTTTGCGGGAGTGCTCGTCACGGTTCGACAGGGCCTCGAGCATGCGCGCCCCGGCTTCGGCGGTGTCCTCGACGTTGGTGCAGGGCACGACGAGCTGTTGGGACCGCTCGATCATGGCGCGCCAGTTGACGGCGCGCTCGTTGTTGCCTGAGTCCATGACGATGAGGCGGTAGTACTTGGCGGCCACGCGGTGGATCGCGTTGACCTCTTCGCCGGAGACCTCGTGGGAGCCGTCGACCGACTGGTCGGAATGCAGCACGTCGAACTTGTCTTCGGGCTGATGGTGGGCGAAGTAGCTCATCTCGGCCGACTGGGCGCCGGTGCCGAGCAGCTTCTCGGCTTCGGGCAGCAGCTCAAGCACGGTATTGGAGTGGCCGGACTGTTGAGTTCGCCAGGCGAGGGAACCGCGGGTCTCATTGTTGTCCCATGCCAGGACGCCGGCGCCGCCGTAACGTGCAAATACGGCTGCAAGCATGACGGTGGTTGGGGTCTTGTTCGCTGAGCCTTTGCCATTGGCGATCGCGATGGTGCGAGGTCCGGGCCAGTGCTTGGAGACCTGCTTGACGTCATCTCGCCACAGCAGCTCGGACGGCCCGGGATCGAGGCGCGTGCCCATCCGGTTGAGAGTGCCGCGCCAGCCCTGCTTGGCAGGCTCGAGCACGGGGCCTTCGGCGATGAACGACTTGCGCTCATGGTGCCGCGGAACGGACGGCCCAGCAAGCAGCTGCGACCCTGCGCGCGTAAGTGCGGTGGGGGCGGCAGTCAGTGCTGAGCCGGCGACAGGTGCGCGGTTTGGCATGTCCGCTGGGGTCGGGTTCTCCTGACGGACGGGCGCCGTGGCGGGAGCGTCGTCGATCGGGGATGCCTCCGTTGCGGAGGCAGCGGCACGGTGATCGATGGGGAACTGGCGGTCGGGAGAGTCGAGGTCGTAGTAGGTGCCGTCCGGGGTGACGATGAGCACGACGACGTCGCTCAAGAGCCCGGTGCGCGTGTTGACTCTGATGGGCCGGTTGAGGTCCGGCCCCTTCGCGACGCTCCACAGGTAGTCGAGTGCTTTGCTGCGGGCGTCGCCGTACTCGTCGGTGTAGAACATCTGGCTGACTCCGAGTAGCTGCACCTCGACGGTGTCGTCCTGGTGGAACGTGGCCACGATGTTGGGAAAGTTCGGGATGGTGTCGACGGTCATGACGGAACCTTTCGTGTGGGGTTAGAGCGGTGCGCCGAGCGGAAAGACAGGTGGGGACCAGCCGAGGAATCGGCCTCCGGCGCTCAGACTGGACATGGGAGTGAGGTCGATGCAGCCGGGCCGGACGTAGTCGTTGGAGAAGGCCTTGCCGTTGCCGGCGTAGATTGCGACGTGGTCGGCGGGGTCGGAGGAGTCGAAGTAGACCAGCGCTCCAGCGGGGATCTGCTTGCTGGTGTTGACCAGACCCCTGGACTGCATGAGCTCGTATTGGGCTCGTGCTGTCGGCGTCCCGGAGCTGGCGTAGCCGTAGGCTCGGGCGACGAACTCCAGGCAGCGGCGCCGCCAGGTGCCACCGCGTACTTCGTTGGTGCAGGCCGCGTCGCGCCCGATTCTCGCTGCCTCGTTGAGAGCCTGCGAGCATGTGAGCGGGGTGTTGGTGTTGCCGAAGTCGCAGTCGACCCCTGAGGCCCAGACGATGTCGCTGGTCTCGCCTCCTGTGCAGCCGGGAGCCGTGCCGAACCCGACCTGTTCAACGGTCTGGCCGGTGACGGACGCGACGACTTGAACGGCGTCGTCCCAGAACTGCTCGTAGTGGTTCGGGTCGGCGTTGCGCTGAACGCGGTGTGCCGCTTCGGTGGGCTGCAGCTCGGCCCATCCTTCGACCTTGAGCAGCGCCCGGTAGAACAGGGTGGCGCTCTGGGTGGGGTCCATCCGCTCGGCGCGCGGGCCCCAGCTGTCGCGCTGCTGGAAGAGCCCGCGGCTGTCGGGGCCTGCGGCGTCGCCACGATCCAGGACCTGCAGGCTGGATTCGCCCATGGCGGTCATGACGGCCAAGGTCTGCCCGCGGGTGTTGATCCCCATCGCTTTTCCGGCCGACACGATGGCGGCGGCGTTCTGCAGCTGGACTCCCTTCCATCGGCCGACGTCCGCGGGGGGTGTGCCGTTGGGGGCCGGCGCCGCTGGTGCCGGGGAGGTGACCGGGTCGGGGACGGCGTCGTCGAGATTTGTGATGGGCTTGACGGGGTTGGCCGGCTTGGTGCCAGGGATGCCGACGGTGGCCATGATGGGGTTGTGGTCGCTGATGAACGGTGCGGCGTACTTGCCTTCGTTGGCGTTGACGACTTGCTGCCATGACGAGACGGACGATCCGGCTGGCACATAGATGTGGTCGGTTTGGTTGCTGTCACGCACCACGGGTGCGTTGACGTCGCGCGCTCGAGCAGAGTTGACGTCGTCGTTGATCTTGTTGGCGGCGATCGTGACGGCGTCGGCCAGGCCGGCGTCCTTCATGACCTTGGCCGGGGCGTCGTAGGAGCGTGACTTGTTGGAGTTGAAGTCTCCGACGTAAAGCACCGGTCCGGTGTCCTGGGCCGCTATGCGCGCCATGCCGTCGCGCATCTGCTGCTCGCGGGCGGCGTTGGCGTCCTTCTCGAAGGTGAGGTGGACGTCAACGACAGTGAACGTGACGCCGTCCGCCTTGGTCCGCAGCGTCGCCCACGACATGCCATGGTTGCCGCCGAGGCCGAAGGATCCGGACGCGACCAGATCGAACTTGCCGGGCTTATAGAAGATGTAGCGACCAATGAACGGCGCGGTGTTGTTGGCGTTGGTGTAGCCGAGCGACCCGAACCCCTTGAAGGTGGGCGCTCGCTTGCTCTCGCCCCAGCCACCTTCCTGGACGGCGAGGATGTCGGGGGAGACCCGGCCGACCTGCTCGATGGCCGGCTCGATGCGCTGATCCCATTTGCCGCACGAGCTCGCACACACGTTGTGGCTCATGATGCTGACGGCGTCGCTCGTCGGACCGGTGGTCGAAGCCTGTGCGGGGTCGCACTCCGCGCCACCGAAGAGCAGGGGAATCGCGATTACTAGCGACAGAATGAGCGCGACCGGTGCCGTCAAGGCGACCCAGCCTTTGGAAGTGTTCATCCCTGCAACCGGGACGAGTCGCCAGGAAAGATGATGTTTTCGGCGATCCACTGTCCCGGAATTTCCGTCCTGGCCATGTCTACGCCGAAGTCGCCTTCGGTGGTGGGAAACGTGACCGTCACCAGGTACGGGCTGAGGCTTTCGGCGACCGCGCCGGGACCGGTGATCTTCAGCGGCGGCACGTTGGCTGGATCGGTGTAGGCGTAGGACTCTTGCGCGCTCGAGCTGAACAACGGTTTCAGGGCTGCCCACCACAGCTCGTAGGCCATCGTGGGCCGTGCCCACGTGGTCAGGAGCTTCTTGGCCGCCGCCAACGCGCTGGCGCGGCTGGCCTCGTCCCAGCTGGGCGCGGGGGACGCGGGCAAGGACGTGGCGACGCTCGGTGCGGGCTTTGGCTCGTCCGACCGATCGTTGCCGGAGCAACCGGCCAGGACCGCGAGAGCCAGAACGGCGGCCGCGGCGCCTACAACCCGGCGAGTGCTATCCGGCGGGCTCGGCGCTGTCTGTAGTCGAATGCCAGCCGGCGTCGACCCAATCCTGCAGCTGACCACGATCGAAGCGGATCGTCCCAGCCAACCTGCCGTGCGGGATTCGTCCTTCGGCACACCATTTGCGGATGGTCTTGTCGCTGACACTCATGAACTTCGCGACCTCAATGACCGTCAGCATGTCGCCTTCGGTCGGTTCAGGAACTCGCGGACTCACGGAATGGAGTGTTTCACGCATGGCCTCCGCACACCCCCTTTAAACGTCGGTAGCAGTCAAACCGACCGAGTGAATAACGCGGTTAGTATGAATCTAGCCTATCGTGTCAATTGGGGGTAAGGTCTAGTGCGGGTGAACTAGTTCGATAGAACTAGGTGACACACGTTCACGAAGTAAACCAGATCACGCTGTCACAAAGGAAGACTTGATGAGCAACCCGTGGCTTCCCGCACCGTCAAGACCCCCCGATGAATCGGCAGCACCGGTACGCGTGATCCAGCCGACGGGGGCGAATGCACCTCAACCGTCCGTGACGCCCCCTGAGGCGTCCGAGCAACTGCCAACTTGGTCCCCGTCGACTCCGTCGCGCGTGTGGGTCATTGGCACCCACGGCGGGGCAGGGGAGTCCACACTGGCGCATCTGTTGGGCGGCACCGCGACTGGCCATCGCTGGCCGTCTGGTCCCGACCAGCCCGTTGTCGTCCTGACGGCGCGCACGCACGCGACGGGGCTGCGGGCCGCTCAGCTCGCGATGCGTGCCTGGGCGGCAACGGAGACGCCTCACGTTCGGCTCCTCGGCCTCGTGCTGATCGCTGACGCGCCAGGCCGTCTTCCCAAACCGCTGGCCGAACTCGCAGAGATTCTGCGCGGGGGAGTCCCGCACACCTGGCAACTCCCGTGGGTCGACGCATACCGGCTCAAGGTCGATGTCGACGACGTCCCCCGACCTGTTCGCAAGATCCTCGCCGAGATCAATTCCCTCATCGACACCACGAACTAAGGAGCCACCATGCAGCTGCTCGCCGCTCTCCCTGACCTCATCACCGCACTTCCTGTCGCCGTGCCCGACCCTGGATCAGGCGAAGCCCCTCCAGGGTCGGACGGCCTGGTCACGATCCTCAGATGGGTCTTCTACATCGCCTCGGCCATGTGCGTCCTGGGCGTCCTCATCGCCGGCGGCATGATGGCCGTTTCCGTGCAGCGCGGCTCCGGAGGCGAGCACGTGGCCCGTCTCGGATGGGCGCTCGGTGGATGCATCGTCATCGGATCCGCGTCGGCACTCGTCGGCGCGCTTCTCTAGGACTCGCTGTGAGCGATTCTCGCGACCCCCGCGACCGCCGATTCATTGCTGCCGCCGCGCTCATCGGCTTGATCGTGGTGGCCGGCATCCTTGTCGTGGCTATCCGCCTGCTTGGTGGTGGTGACCAGAGCGGCGACGGCGCAGCTCCCCGGCCGGGCGTGACGGGGTCAGCATCGACCAGCGCAGGCTCACCTTCAGCATGTGGAGTGCTCGATGGCAGCCAGGACGTCCCGACGGTGGCGCCAGCCACGGAGTGGTCGTTCTTCGGGAAGGTTGCCGTTCCACACAACCCCGAAATCGGACCGGTCCAAGAGGGGACAGCCGCGTCGCCGGCTCGTTGCTTCGCGCACAGCCCTGCAGGCGCGCTATTCGCGGCAGCAACCCTCGCGGGCGACATCTTCCCACGCAACGACCGCACGAAGGCAGCGCTGAGAGCGCGAGCGGTGCCGGGACCTGCCCTGGACGAAACTCTCCAAGAGGATCTCGGACCCCCCGGTCCCGTCTCTCAGCTCGTGGGTTTCCGTTTCGAGGACTACACCAACGACCGAGCGACGGTCACCCTGGCAGCGCAGGTAACTGAAGGGCCCAATGCGGGGGCGATTGGTGCCACCCCCATGACGCTGGTTTGGCGTGAAGGCGATTGGTACCTACAGCTGCAGGCAAGTAGTGAGCCAATCGTGCTCACCTCGCTCGAAGGCTTCGTGAAGTGGAGCGGGGTGGCCTGATGCCTTCTCTTCCTGACCCAGTTGGCTGGGCGAAGGACAAAGTTGGCGACGTCGTGGGTGGTGCCGCGTCGTCGGTGGCGGGTAGCGCCATCGACAAGTTCGCTGAGGCGGTGTCGAAGGCGGTGGGCGAGGCAGTCAAGTCTGTGGCGACGATATGGACGAAGGTTCCGACGGTCGGGCTCGGTGAGGGGCAGACGGCCGCCAAGCTGCAGGACAACCTGCTGTGGTTCGTCGGCTTCGCCGCGGTGCTGAGCGTCATCATCGCTGGCGCACGAATGGCGTGGGAAGCCCGCGCGCAACCACTACGCGAGCTGCTGCAATCGCTGTTCACCCTCATCTTGGTCACGGGCGGTGGCCTGGCGTTGGTGAACCTTCTGGTCACGGCCGGAGACGAGTTTTCGGCGTGGCTGATCGGTGGGTCTGGCGGCGCTGATTTCAACGAGAAGATGACTGGGATGCTTGCGGTCATCCTTACGACCGGCGGCCCGGTTGGGGCCATGCTGATCATTTTGGTGGGGCTGATCTTGATTCTGGCGTCCCTTGCGCAGATCGTCCTCATGATTGCCCGGTCCGGGATGCTCGTGCTGCTCGCCGGCGTCCTGCCGCTGGCCGGCGCGGCGACGAACACAGAGTGGGGCAAGCAGTGGTTTCAGAAGACCACCGGTTGGATGATCGCGTTCATCCTCTACAAGCCCGCCGCGGCGCTGGTGTATGCCGCGGCGTTTGAGTTGTTCGGTGACTCCAAAGACCTGATGGGTGCTTTGACGGGCGCAACCATGATGATTCTCGCGGTCGCCGCGCTCCCCGCTCTGATGAAGCTCTGCGTTCCCCTGGTCGGCAGTCTCTCCGGCGGCGGGGGTGCCGGGGGTGGTGGCGCCATGGCGGCCGGCTCAATGGCGGCCAGCGCAATGGGCGGCGGGCCTACCGGTGCGGTCTCGCAACCGACGCAGTCGCCTGTGTCCATGGGCACCCCGGGCAGCCGCGGATCGGTCGGCCCCTCTGGTGCTTCCGTCACCGGAGGCACCCGGACAGTTACCGCCGGCTCAGCAGGCGGTGCCACGTCAGGCGGTAGCGGTGGGGCGGTTACGGCCGGTGGCGGCGCAGCAACAGCTGGTGGAGCCGGTGCCGCTGCCAGCGGCGCGTCCGTGGCCGCAGGTCCGATCGGTGCCGGCGTCGCGGTCGCCGGTCAGGCATTGAGCAAGGGCAAGCAGGCGGCGAACGACGCCGTTGAAGGAGGGGGACCTGATGGAAGCAAGTAACGACACGAAGGTCAGGACCTACGGCAACTTCCGCAGGCCCGAGTCACCCGGTATCGGCTCACTCGGAACGATCGGCACGGCCGTACTGTTCGCCGGCATCATGGGTCTGATTCTGCTGATGACACTGCGTCAGCTCGTCGCTGCGGGCGTTTGGACGCTGGTCGTCCTCGTTCTGCTCGGGCTGATGATGGTCAAGGATGTGCACGGCCGATCTGGGTTGCAGCGCGCCGCGAACCGTCTCGGCTGGCGACGCACGAAGAGCCGTCGCCAGCACATCTACCGGTCTGGTGTCCTGGGCCGTACCGGCTGGGGCACATTTCAGCTGCCGGGACTGCTCGCGCAGACCCGCCTCACAGAGCATGAGGACTCCTACAATCGGCCGTTCGCGATACTCGAGACGCCGTCGGTGGGTCACTACTCCATCGTGATCAGTGTCGAACCGGACGGCGCATCTCTGGTCGACCAGCACCAGATCGATTCGTGGGTGGCCGCGTGGGGCGATTGGCTCGCCTCCCTCGGGCACGAGATGGGTGTGGTCGCCGCGGCGGTGACCGTCGAGACAGCCCCGGACACCGGCGCGCGGCTGCGTCGCGAGGTGACCGGCCGGATCGATCCGGACGCACCCGAGATGGCCAAGGTGATGCTCAATCAGGTCATGGACACCTACCCGGTCGGGTCGGCGCAGGTTCGCGCCTGGGTGTCGTTGACGTTCAACGGCCGCACCTACGCGGGTCGCAAGCGCAACGCTGACGACGTTGCCCGCGATCTCGCGGCCCGGTTGCCTGGTCTGACGCAGACCCTCGCCGCTACCGGCGCCGGCCCGGCCCGGCCAGTTGACGCACAGACGCTGTGCGAGATCGTGCGGGTCGCCTACGACCCGGCGGCCGCTTCGCTGATCGACGACGTGCACTCAGCCGGTCACAGCCCGGACCTGTCGTGGTCCGACGTCGGACCTACCGCTGCCGAAGCCGGCTGGGACTACTACCGGCACGACGGTGCCTTTTCCCGCACCTGGGAGATGACGTCGGCACCTCGAGGAGAGGTCTTCTCCTCGGTGCTGACCCGCCTGTTGTCGCCGCACGGCGACATCGACCGCAAGCGGGTCACGATCATCTATCGTCCGCTGGACTCGGCCAAGGCCGCCCAGACCGTCGAGAAGGACAGGCGCAACGCCGAGTTCCGCATTGGATCGTCCAACCGGCCGTCTGCGCGAGCGGTTACGTCGGCCCGCTCAGCAGCCTCCACGGCAGCCGAGGAAGCCAAGGGGGCGGGGCTGGTCGACTTCGGGATCCTCATCACTGCCACGGTGACCGAGTCCGATCGGATGCCTGACGCTCGCGCTGCGATCGACATCCTTGCGGCCACCGCACGGTTGGTGATCCGCCCCGTGTACGGGTCGCAAGACACCGCATTCGCCGCCTGTTTGCCGCTCGGCTTGGTGCTGCAATCGCACCTGCGCATTCCTGTCGAGATCCGGGACTCAATGTGAGCGCCCGCAAGCGCCGGCGCGACCGACTCGACTCCACACCCGGCGAGGCTCTTGCCCGAGCGCAGCTGGAAGCAAAGGCGAAGGCGGACAAGGAGCTCACCAAGAATGCGACCGGCCCCGGCTCGCGGGGTTGGGGCGGCAGAGGGGCCGGGGGAGTGTCGTACTTGCAGGCCCCGACCGAGTGGCGCGGGACCACCGTGCAGGTGTGCGGCCTGTGGCCGTACGCGGCCGGGTCGGGCTCACCGATGGTCGGCGTCCCGCTGGGCCGCAACATGCTCACCGGAGGCACCTTGTGCTGCGACCCGATCAGCTGGTTCCAGCGCGCCAACCTGATCTCCAATCCGTCAGCGTTCGTCCTCGGCCTGCCCGGTCTGGGCAAGTCCAGCCTGGTGCGCAGGATGGCGCTGGGCCTGTCGGGGTTCGGGGTCAACCCAATGGTCTTCGGCGATCTCAAGCCCGACTACGTCGACCTCATCCGCGAGATGGGCGGTCAGGTGATCGAGCTGGGCCGGGGCCGCGGTGCCATCAACGTGCTTGACCCAGGCGAGGCGTACGCGGCCGCCGAGAGGCTCACCGGTCCGGCCAGGCAGCAAGTTCTGGCCGACGCTCACGGCCGCCGCGTGACCATGGTCGGCGCGCTGATCACGATCCTGCGTGCTGAGCCGCCCACCGATCGCGAAGACACGATCATCGACCGCGCGCTGAAGATCCTTGACGAGCGTCACGACGGCATCCCCGTGCTCGGCGATCTCCTCAAGGTCATCCAGGACGCCCCGGACGATCTGCGACACGTCGCCTTGGACCGCGGCGATATCAATCGGTACCGCGACATCACTGAAGGCCTGGAGGCCACCCTCATGGGCCTGTCAGGCGGCGGCCGCCTGGGCGACATCTTCTCCCAGCAGACCACCGTCCCGATGAAGCGTGACCGTCCCGTCGTCTTCGACATCTCCTCGATCGACGACTCCGAGTCGGACCTGCAAGCGGCCGTGATGCTCGCGTGCTGGTCGTACGGGTTCGGAGCCATCAACGTGGCGCATGCGCTGGCTGACGCCGGCCTTGAGCCGCAGCGAAATTACTTCGTTGTCCTGGACGAGCTGTGGCGCGCGATCCGCGCGGGCCGGGGGATGGTCGACCGGGTAGATGCGCTGACCCGTCTGAACCGTCAGCGTGGAGTCGGCATGGCGATGATTTCCCATACGATGGCAGACCTGATGTCGCTGCCGGACGAGCACGACCGCATGAAGGCTCGCGGCTTCGTCGAGCGTGCCGGCATGGTTGTGTGCGGTGGGCTTCCCCAGTCCGAGATGCCTCGCCTGAATGAGGCCGTCATGATGTCTCGCGCCGAGGAACAGATGCTGGTCGGCTGGTCGGCTCCTCCTTCCTGGGACCCTCAGTCCGGCCGGGAGGCCGAACCTCCCGGCAGGGGCAAGTTCCTCGTGAAAGTCGGTGGACGGCCCGGCATCCCGTTCCAGGTGACGCTGACTGACATTGAGCGCGCCGTCAATGACACCAATAAGCGTTGGCACGACGTCGTCGAGCCGACCGACGGCACGAGCCTTTTGGGAAGCCAGGCGATCTGACATGTCCTCCACCGCACGCCGTACGAGCACGTCGGGAGTAGACCTGGGCCCAGCGCTGGGCCTCGGCGCTGCACTCTTCGTTCTTGCCCTGGCCGCAGCCTTGTGGGGTGTGCTGCATGGCGCGGCGGCCATCGACCATGCTCCCGCGCCCGCGAACAACCCAGCAGTCCTAGTCCTCGGCCTCATCGACGGCTCCGTGGCCTGGACGCCGACGGCGACCAAACTCGCTGCCGCCACCGGTGCTGCGGTCCTCGGCCTGCTCGCCGTAGTGCTGTGGCTCGTGCTGCGAGGCAGCAGCGGCAGGATGCCGATCGACAAGTCCGATCAACACCTGGCCCGCGGCAGCCGGCTGGGACCGCTACGCGCGTCCGAAGCCGCCAAGATCGCCAAGCACCTCGGCGTCGACGCCGGTCCGGGGATCCCGGTCGGCACGACCGTCAAGGGCAAGCGGACGCTCTACCGGTCGTGGGAGGACGTCATGTTGGTGATCGCCGGCGCACGCATCGGAAAGACCACCAGCTTCGTCATCCCCGAGATTCTGGAGGCACCAGGCGCGGTGCTTACAACGTCGAACAAGGATGACGTCGTGCGCACCACCCGCGCCTACCGCGACACGATCGGCACGACGTGGGTCTTCGACCCACAGGGGCTCGTCAACGAGCGCGTCGGCTGGTGGTGGAACCCATTGTCGTACGTCACCGACGAGGTCAAAGCCCGTTCGCTGGCTGACATGTTCGAGGCTGCCTCCCACGAGCCGGATGCCAAGGTTGATGGCTACTTCGGCCCCAAGGGTCGTGACCTGTTGGCCAATCTGCTGCTGGCGGCCGCGGTCGCCGGGAAGGACCTCACGCAGGTCTACCGCTGGTTGACCAAACCGAACGACGACACCGCGGCAACCCTGCTTGAAGAGCACGGCTATGACCTCATCGCCGCGGCCGTCCAGGGCGCAATGTCTGCCGCGCCTGAGGAGCGCAGCGGCATCTACGGTAGCGCCGAGCAGATGGCCGCATTCATGCTCAACCGGCAAGCGATGGGCTGGGTCACTCCACCAGGCCGAGGGCCGCGCGTCGAGTTCGACCCGCATGCCTTCGTTCGCTCCAGCGACACTCTTTACTCACTGTCCAAAGAAGGTCAGGGCTCAGCTGGGGGACTGGTCGCCGCGCTCGCGGCCGCCGTGTGTGAGGCAGCTGAGGAACTGGCCAAGACTCAGGGCAACGGCCGTATGCCGGTGCCGCTGCTCGTGGTCTTGGACGAGGCCGCGAACGTGTGCCGGTGGAAGGAGCTGCCGAACCTGTACTCCCACTACGGGTCGCGCGGCATCCTCATCTCGACCTACCTGCAGTCACCAGCTCAGGCCAGGGCTGTGTGGGGTGTCGACGGCTTCGAGAAGCTGAAGTCCACAGCCAACGTCAACGTCTACGCCGGCGGCGTCGACGACGTGAAGTATCTCGGCGAACTCGTGCAATCGATCGGCAAGTACACGCACAACCGCCCCTCGGTCAGCCACGGCAAGAACGGCAGGACCGTCAGCCGCCAGGAGCAGGCCGACGACATCTTGGACGTCGCGGACCTCCGCGCGATGCCGCGTGGCCGCGCGATCGTATTGGCTTCCGGCACCCGCGCGGCGCTAGTCCGCACCACACCCTGGATGGCGGGACCGCACGCCGCCGCCGTCAAAGCGGCGCAGCCGTGACTGCCGGCACCGGGTGGGACGAGCCCACGCCTGCACTCGACGAGCCGGACGACGTCGCCGATCAGACGCCCCAGTTGTACTACCGGAGCCTGCCGGAGTTCGTGCGCGAGTTCTTCGTCCCGATGTTCCCCCGCGACGTCAAGCACAGCCCAGGCCAGACCTGGTGCCCCAAGTGGTGGGAGCACCCCGAGGCGATCTACCGCCTCGAGAGCCTGTGGCGCTCATGGGAGCACCTTCGGCTCGACCCCGCACTCGGCTCGTCAACGTGGCTACGAGACCACCTCGATCACCACCTGCCGCGTCTGCTGGACGCCTCCGGACCGTTCAAGGGCTGCTCGTTCGATGGCCACACCGTGCGGGACTACACACTCCCGATTGAAGAACCAGACGAAGGCCTCTACGCCGACGAGAACGCTTAACCCCGACCCGATAGGAGCACGCCGTGAGCGAACAGGCCGATGAGACCAGTGAGATCGTCCGCGCCGGTATGAGGACTGCTCTGATGGTTGCCGCGCAGCTCGCCCAGCGCACTATCCGTGCCCACGAGCAGCAGTTGCGAGACCGGGAGGCCGCATCGCTGCAACGCGCGGCCGAACTGCAAGCACGCTTCGACGCCGAGCGGGCGGCTGCAGTCGCAGCGCTGACTCCGGTCGGCCGAGACGACTGGTGGCAGACCGCGAGTCAGCAGAACATCGCTGACATGTACCAGACTGCCCGCACGTGGGAGGACTTTGATCTGACAGCGCGCCAGGCGGCAGACCGGATCAGACGTGAGGTCGACGGCCGGTACGGGATCGACGCTGCGTCGCTCGAGCGCGAAGCCGACCTTGTCCGTGAGGCGTCCGCCGAGCGGGATCGAGCGCAGGTCGAGCAGGCAGCTGCCGTCGTCATCGCGACCGATGCTGAGGCGGACCGTGCTGAACGCGACGGCGCCGAGACCGCCTATCAGGTCGCGTCGGAAGTTCGTGCCGACGAGTTGTGGGACTCCGCCGATCGACGAACCGACAGGGCAGCCTCGCTGCAGGGCGGTGCGTCGGCCGAAGCGGTCAGGGCTCGCATGCTGGCCGACACCGGCCAGGGGGCGCGGGCTCGCGGTGCCATCGAGCATCGCGCAGTGGAAAGCGCTCTTCCCGGCGCCAGGCCCGGACCTGGACCTGCGCCGCATCCGAAGCGTGCGCGCGTCCGCTGAGCCCGCAGCACGGCGGTGCTATAGCCACCGGCGATCGGGCTTTCCCAGAGCTAGGGGAGGAAGCTGGTGTGATGATCGAAAGCGCTTCGCACCTTTGCACGAGGGAGAACTCCGGCCTCGGTGTCCGGGGCGCGGCGTGGGCTCATGCGCGACAGACCGGAACTCCCAGCGCCAATTGGAAAAGTAGAATTGTCGTGGAATAATGGTTGCATGTCTGTAGATACTGGGGTGCAAGCACACCATGAGACTGCGCGACTCGGCATTCATGAGGTTGCGCGTCAGCTCAATACCCATCTTGGGGCAACGCTGGTTGCAGCTGCTGCTGGAAGCGATCGTGCACTGCCAGCGAAGTGGGCCCAGGCTACCGGCCCGGAGCCACGCGACGACAAGCGTCAGCGCCTGGTGTTTTTGCACCGCATTTGGACTCAACTGGCAGGTAGCGAATCCGATCACATCGCGCGCGCCTGGCTGACATCTGGCAATCCGCTCCTGGATGAAGACACTCCACTGACCGCCATCCGCGAGGATCGGTTCAAGGAGACCGCGACAGCCACCGCGGCGTTCTTGAGCGACCTCCCCAGTACGTGAGCCAACTCGAGACTCGCCGGTGCGAACTCACGGGCCTACAACTGGTTGCTGCGCAATCGAGCCCGCGCTACGGGTATCGGATCGCCAAGAAGGACTACGGGCCGCTCAACCCGCGACGGCAGCCAGCGGCGCTGAGCGAGGTCGATCGTGGTTGGGGCAGATTCGACACTCTCGGCGGCAGCACGGTCTACCTCGGTGGGACGCTCGAGGTCGCTTTTACCGAGGTTCTTTCCTACTTCAGACGCGAGCTCGGCGACGCGACCAATCCCGCGGACAGCCTCGCGAAGGATGCCGCCGCCGTCGGCATGAGCTTGGAGGCGTTTGTTGCTGAGGTCGACCGCGAATGGCGGGAACGCCAGCACATGCCCCTGAAACAGCTAGCGGCCATCTGGCGGCACGAACGTCGCTCGTACCGCCTCACCATGCCAACTACTGGGTGGTGGATCGACCTGCACCACCCACACTCCCTCCAGGCCCTCGAGGAGTCCATCCCCGACACGCTACGGGCGCACGGGTTCAACGGCGCGACGCTCGGCACGCTGCACAGCGACATCCGCGCGCTGACCGTCAGCATCGCCACATGGGCAAGGATCCAAACCCTCGACGACGGGTCCCGTGCGCATGGCATCCGCTATCCGTCTAATCACGGAGCAGGGACCTCATACGCCTACTGGCTTCGTCGCGTCGACGATGGGGGAGACACCCAAGACGAGGCCGTCCGCAGCGACAATGGCACGCTGATCGAACCGACCACAGTAGCGTTCAAGAACGCTTGCGAACGATTCGGCCGCAGTCCTCACTGAGCCAGTGGCTGCGCTAACGGCTACCAGTCGTCGGGTTCACACGCACTGAGCCGAAAGTTTGCCCGCCAACTCCTGCAGCGCTTTCCGATCTTCCTGAGTCGTGGCGATTGGAGATCTCCCCTCCTTAACCGCGTCGAGAGCGTCGTCCGATAGTCCGGACTCAAGATAAAGTTGTGCCACACATTTCGCCTGCGCCTTGGTTAACGGGATGCCGAACGGGCTGTCGCCAGTCTTGAGGTTCGCCGAAAGCGCTTCGACTTCATGAGGCGACGCCGTGTTGGCGGTGCAGCCGGCTAGGGCGGTCAACGTGATCCCAGCGATGGCTAATGCGCGGCGCATAAGAAGAACCGTAACTCCTGGTGGACTATCCGGGACTGGCTTTCGCATTCGATGAGACATTGCGTCACAGACTTTCACCGTTTTGCTGCGCCGACGATATTCCTGCTGCTTGAATCTGCCCACGGGCTGAGGACGCAGGGGTGAGCGCAGTGAACGGTAAGGGTTTTCTTTCAGGATCGGGTGCCTGACAGATGTCGGTCCATCGACGCGGCCGTCGTTCCACACGAGTTGTCCTGCTCATCGCAGGAGTGTGTGTCGCAGTCATTGCGTCCGTGCTGACGGTGACGGCCCAGCCGGGTCCGCTCGATGTGGCGGGCGATGCGGTGTCGATGACTTTGGACGAACTTGACCCGATGGACCGCCCGGGCGCTGCGAAGGGCGTCAAGCTCGCGGATCCTGACAGTGATGCCGAAGAACCGAACGCTCGTCGGGAACTACCCCCTGCGAAGTCAAAGCAGAAGTGTGAGGAGGCGTCGGATTCAGATGTCAATGACTTGCTCGGCGTCGAATCTGGCACGAACGTTTGTCAGTCATCTGAGACACGGCAAACGGCGGACGCACTAAAAGCGCCACCGTTCGCTGTTGCTGACGGGATGGACGAGGCACCGGTGCCAGCGCCGCAAGCTCCTACGCCCGAACCTACGGAGCAGCCGGCACCCGATCCGACTCCTTCGGCGACGGCGCCTACAAGCTCGCCCGAGGACCCCACTCCTCTGCCGTCTGACACACCGGATCCGATCGCGCCGTCTCCTTCGACACCGGCACCTAGCCAAACCGATCCGGCGGATTCGACGAATTCTGTGAGCCCGGCTGCATTGGTGCGACCCGCTGTCGTGCCTAGTGCGAGCGACGCCTACCTGTCTCCGAACTGGGTGGAGGCGACAACGCCTACCAAGCCCACAGCGTCGATCTATCCGAGCATGGCCCACGATCCGGTGCGCAACCAGACCGTGCTGTTTGGCGGGTTCGACGGCTCGTCGGCCAAGAACGAAACTTGGTCGTGGTCGGGCAGCAGCTGGACGAAACTCACGCCAGCGGCCAGCCCGCCAGCACGGTACCTGGCTTCGATGGCGTGGGATCCGGTTCAGCAGGCCGTGGTCCTTTTCGGGGGCCAAAACTACGCCGGCACTCAGTACAACGACGTATGGAAATGGGACGGTAGTGCCTGGACGCAGTTGACGCCGACCGGAACCGCACCATCGGCGCGGGCCTCCGCTCAGATGGCATTTGATCCCGTTCGCGGCGGGTTGATCGTGTTTGGTGGGACCTCCTCAGCGGGACCACGTAATGACACGTGGCAACTCAAGGCCAATGCGTGGACTCAGATTCAGGCGAATGGTGCTTCAGGTGCTCCGGCGGCCCGTGTCTACGCATCTATGGCCTACTCGCAGTCGACAAGCCAGATGCTGCTTTACGGCGGAGTGACCAACGCGGTGGGATGCCCGGCCTGCACGCCTCTCAACGACACCTGGACTCTGGGCGCGACGGGCACTGCGTGGGGTCAGCAGTCGCCCACGCATTCTCCCGGTGCGAGGTACCAGGCGGTCGCAACATACGACCCAGGGATCGGCGGCGTCGTGCTGTTCGGTGGGGCGACCACGAACGGCACGAGTGTCACGTCGATGAACGACACGTGGGCCTGGACCGGCACAGACTGGCTCCACGCAACCGGGATCGCTTCGCCCGGCAGCTTCGTCGGAGGTGGGATGGTCGCTGATAGCCGAGGACAAGTCGTACTTTTCGGCGCAGGTGGCGCAGGGTCTGCTCCGCAAACTTGGACGTACGACACGGCACTGCCCCTGTTGCAGATCGAGGTCGAAGGCGCCTCAGGAGGCACCGAGGAAGACCCCATCTTTTACGTCGGCGACTCGGCACGCGTGAAGATCTCCGCGACCAATGCCGGCATTAACCCGATCGAGACGTCGTACGGGGTGTCGCTCACTGCCGCGCTACAGGACACGCTGCTCGCTGCCGGCACTCAGTTCCAGTTCAACGGTGCCGATATCAGCCAATGCACGGGCATCGTCGCGGCACTGTGTGGTGGTGTCGAATCGTTGGTCGCAACGATCGCCAATATCGGCATACCCGGCGCAACTACTCGAGTTGGTGACTTCGTCGCGACTGTTGCCGGTACGCAACGAGGATGCGAGCTGATCGACATCCCAGCGCTCGCGGCGTCGATCTTTGGCAGCTCGGCGCAGGTCACGACACAGATCACCGTCTGTGGCGGCGGGCTCGGTCTTGAGGACTGGTGGACCTATGACACAACTGATCTGGGCGGAGGAGCGACCGCCAGTGTGAACGTGGCCAACGGCAACCTCGTGGTCACGCAGGACGACTCGACGCCGGTGCAGACCCCTGGCCGACTGGCCTTGTCCTTGGGACGGACCTACAACTCGCAGGACCTCATGTCGGCAGGCGGCCCGCTGGGAGCGGGCTGGCAGTTCGACATTGGCGACACCGGTGAGACAGCCGCCGGATTTGGGATCGCTGGACTGAGCCTGCCCAATTTGCAGACGGTCACGCAGCCCCTGTCAATTCCCTACGTCGATCGCGACGGCACCCGGCACATATTCAAGCTGCGCTCGACAGCTGCGGCGGTAGGAGACGTGAGCCTGCCGATCGACCTGACCGGGGGTGATGAGCAAGCCGATTCGATCCTCGACCTGCTGAACTTGGAGACACTCCCGTTCACGCTGACCTCGTTGCTGACGGGGCTGGTGTACACCAATCTCTGCATTGACCAGGCGTACACCGGGCCGCCGGGATCGAACATGTTCATGTTCCGGTACATCGGTGTCGGGGCGTCCAATGCCTGTTCTAACCCCGCGGCCGCGCAGGGCCTGACGGTTGGCTGGTCTCTTGTGACGCCGGACCGCCTCAGGTACGACTTCAACGAGTTGGGCAATCTCATCCGGGTGACGGACCCGGCTGGTCAGTCGCTGACCTACACGCCAGGTGTTGCATACGGTCCTACGGAGATCAGCACCGGAGCCTGCGGGAACACCGGCACGTGCCCGAAGATCACGATCGACTACGACGCCGGCGGAGCCGGAGCGAACCGTCACGTCAAGGTCACCGATTCGGCAGGCCGAGTGACCTCCTACGTCGTCACACGCGACCTTCTCGTCCCGCAGCTGATCCAGGTGTGGGAGCCAGGCAACCCCCTGTCCAGCGCCGAAGGCACCGAGCCTTCGGAGGCCTACACATACTCAACTGCGTCCACTCCGTGTGCGGGATCGGCGACCGGTGCCTCAACGGTCGGACAGATTTGCTCAGTCACTGATGCCGCCGGGTCTACGACCAAAGTCGCGTACACACCAGCAGTTCGCGGCGCGGATCGAGTGCTGAAGGTGACGGACCGGCGCGGCACGACGGGCCCCGCCGCCACCACAACTGGCCTCGCGACCAAGTACACCTACCACGACGACGCGGACTACGTCACCGCCGACATGACCGCGCCTTCGGGCGTTGACGCATGCAACGGAAACTCCGCATGTCAGCGCATCAGGTACTCAGACATCGACACAGCTGGGCGAGTTGGCCAGGTCGCCGAAGGAAGCGCGAACGACGTCTTCATCCGACAGACCGGCAACTTCTGGGACGGTGGCGCGATCGCATCCTGCAGCCAGCCGACTCCTGAGATCAACAACAATCTCTGCCAGACCATCCAGCGGGCCGTTCCGTCGAACGCCCCCTTCGTCCCAAACCAGGCCGGAACCGCAACCCTGAACGGAGTGACCGTCTCAGACCAGGCTGTGGACTACCAGTACGGCAATCTCGGACAGATGCTGCGCCGCAAGGTTCTGCTCGACGCATCTGCCCCGTGGAACGATGACAACTCCTCGATCACAACGTGGGGCACGCACGACCAGTATTTCGATGCGAACGGCGACCAGCGTGCGTACAACGCACACGTACGCGGAGACGGCGAAGTGGCGTCGTCGCCGGGCGCCACGAACTACCCGAGCGTCGTCAACGCCGACAACCCGCTCGCGTACTGGCGCATGGACGAAGTCAGCGGGCCCTCCATGGCCGATCAGAAGAACACGAACAACGGAAACTTCACGTCGGGCGCCACGCTCGGTCACCAAGGCGCAGTGCCTGGCAAGGCGCTAGGCACATCGGCCACCGACTACGCGGCCGTCGTCGACCCTCTGACGGGATTCGCGCAGGGCACTGGTGTGACCGATTCGGACTTCACTTTCGAATCGTGGATCAAGACGTCCGGCACCAGCCAGGACATCAACTACACCTGGGGCTCCGGAAGCAATCAGCTCGGCCAGATCGGCAACTTCGCAGGCGGACTGCCCTACGTCTATCTGACGTCCAACATGGCGAACAACGACACGGCGTACGTCTACTCCACAACATCAGTCGCCGACAACCAGTGGCATCACATCGCCTACACCTATGACGGTTCCGGCAGTGCCAACGGGCTTTCGATCTGGGTGGACGGCATCAAGGCCCCCACCGTCATCCTGCAGGACACCCTGAGCGGCGCCTTCTCCACCGCGACTGCCTTGGGCGGGCTGGGATTCAGCGGAAACCCTGGTTCCCTGCTTGACGAGGTCGCCATCTACAACAAGGTGCTCTCGCCCAGCCGAATCCGGGCGCACCAGCGCTCTGGAACCGGCAACGATCGGATCCAGGCCGACACCCTCTACGGCGTAACCGATCAGGTTCAGGAGCTCAGTCCTCGCGGCAACGGGGCTTCCAACTGGGGCGACTACCTCACCACCACCAGGCGTGACCTGCCTCCTGACGGCCAGATAGCGCCCACCAACATGCCCGCCGGCAACACGATCTGTGGAGACGCCGAGCGTGGAAACACTGGGCTGGCGTGCGCTGTCGAAACCCCTGCATCGGCTGGGGTCTCTGCTGGCGATTGCACCTCACCCGTGAGTGACTTGCCCCCCGGCAGTCCTTCAGCTCCCACGTCCGCCGGTTACACCCATACGTGCACGACGTACGAGTACAACGCGGCGGGACAGCGCACCAAGATGCGAACACCCAAGGCGCACTCTTCCGGCAGCCCGGACGCGTTCTCCTACCGGTACTACGACGACGTCGACACATGCTCAGGCGCGGACGCCGCCAACTGCGACCTGTCCAAGACCGTTTCGGGCGGTGGGTGGCTCAAGGCTGTGGTGGACCCTGCCGGCGAGAAGGTCATCTACGCCTACGACGCCGCAGGCAACATCGCCCGCACCTGGGACCGAAACGCTTCCACCGGTAAAAGCATCGACGCCGGTTGGTCGGACGCCAACGCACCTCCTTCGCAGGAGTTCAGCGAGCAGGTCAACGCCACCCCAGTGACGTCGGACTCCCTGAGCGTATCCAACACCGCCCTGATCGCCGTCAACCCAGACGGAACTGTGTCGGGTGCCGGAGCCAACGGTTCGGGCGAACTGGGCGACGGCAGCACGACGGCCCGTTCCACTCCTGTCGCAGCGGACGGTCCGACCAACGTTGTCCAAGTGGTCCAGTCCTCCACAGGCACCATCTCAAGCTGCGCCATCACCACCTACCTGACCGCGAGCGGCACCGTCTGGCAGTCCAGCGGTTCCTCTAGGCCGCAGATCGTGGGCGGCTTGACTGACATCATCTCGATCGCTGCAGGTGGCTGCCACACTCTTGCTCTCGACGCCAAGGGCGGCGTCTGGGCTTGGGGCACCGGCATCGCCGGCCAGATCGGCAACGGAAACACCGCAAACACGGCTACCCCCGTCAAGGTCCTTGACGGTGCTGCATCAATCGGCGCTGGCTACGCACATTCGTTCGCGGCCAAGACGGATGGCTCTTTGTGGGCGTGGGGCGCCAACGGCAGCGGGCAGCTCGGAATCGGAAACACCAGTGATCGGTCAAGTCCGACAGAAGTCCCTACTGTCTCCGGCATCCGCGCAGTTTCGGGCGGGTTCGCGTCGTCTTACGCGCTCGACCGCAAGGGACGGGCATGGTCATGGGGCAACAACGAGTACGGCGAGCTCGGCCTCGGCGACACCACAGCTCGCACCTCACCACAACAGATCACGACGCTGGGACAAGGCACCACTGCCGGACTGGTCCGCAATGTCATTGGAGCCGGACTCGGCGCAGCGGCGCTGATGGCCGACGGCACCGTTCGGGCGTGGGGAGTCAACAACCTCGGTCAGCTGGGCAACGCCACGGCGGCAGGGCAGTCGTCGACGCCCATCCAGATTCCGAACCTGCAGCAGCAGACTGCGCTCGCCGGCGGGTGGGCCACCTGGGCCTCGGCCGACGCTGCCGGGAAGGTCACCGTCTGGGGCAGCACCGCCAGCAACCAGCGCGCTGATGGAACCAACCCCGCCACGTCGACCCCAGCCACAGCCGGGATCAACATCTCGCCCTATCGTCTGCCGTGGAAGTACACGCTCGGAACCAGGGACGCCACTGGTCGACAGACCACGACAACCGTGGATCGGCTGGGGAACCCCCACCGCACCCGCCCCGGACGCGGCCACGCCGTGGTCACCGCAGCGTTCGACACGGTCGCCGGCTACGACGCAGCAGACAGGCAGACGTGGTCAATCACGCCGTCCAACCGTGATGGCGCCAAGGTCAGCACGACCGAATACGACAACTTCGGTAACCCGACGCGGGCGATTGACGCTCGAGGCAACGCCACCCGCACCACCTTCGATGCAGTCAACCGGCAGCTGACAACGCAGACCACACGTCCCTCCGCCGAAGCCCCTTCCACCTGCACTGCAAGCGCAACATCCGCAGCGTTCACCACCGGCCAGAACGGTCAGAAGATCTGTGTCACCTCGTCAACCTACGACGGACTCGATCACGAGATCACCACCACCGACGCCAACTCGCAGGTCAGCCAGACAACGTATGACGCCACGGGCCGAACGATCCGCCAAACAACCCCGCGCAACGACGGCACCTATACCTCCCTTGATGCTCGATGGCGGTATGACGCCGACGGCAACATGGTCGACGCTTGCTCACCTCGCCAGTTCGCGGCGGGTGAGTCAAACACGACCACCTCGTGCACGAGCACCGGCGTCCACTCCACGCACATGACACTCGATCGCGCTGGCAGGGTGGTCAACGAGACCAAGTACCGTGCGGGCTCGCCCACGACGACATTGACGACCGGGTACGGGTATGACGCGGACGGCAACCCGACAAGTGTCACCGACCCCAACAGTCACACCACGACAGCAACGTTTGACCTGCAGGGCCGAAAGCTCACCGAGACCAAGCCGCGATCCACCGGCAAATCCAACACGACCCGCTGGAACTACGACAAGTCCGGCAACGTGACCGCTGTCCGTGCCCCCGGATCGCTCAACACCGGGTCGGGCGTTGACGGTTCAATAGTGATCGACGGTACGTCCGCGAGCGGCTCGACTGACGGCATCGTCCACGGGGCTGCCAACCCGTTCAAGATCCCGGACGGCGCCCAGTATCGCAACGTCACGCTGCAGAACGGTGCGCGAGTCACTAGCAACAACGCCAATGGGCTCATGTTCCACGTCGCCGACACGCTAACGGTCTGCGCGACGTGCGTCATCGACATGTCCGGCAAGGGATACAAGGGCGGCGTCGCCGGGACGAACGCCGAGAACCCCAACACCGGCACAGCACCTGGAAACGGTGGAATCGCAGGTGCCAGTGGTCTCAACGGGGCCGGAGGCGGCGGCGGCGGTCACAAGAGCGCCGGCGGAGCTGGAAACGGTGCACCAGGTGGCCTCGCCAGCGGGGACGAAGACTTCGCCACAGTAGGGACGAACTACATCAGCGGTTCCGGCGGCGGCGGAGGAGGTGGCGGGTCAGGTCTGCTCGCCGCGGCGACCAACGGCGGCGACGGCGGGGGATACGTTCGCATCACCGCCGACAAGATCGTCGTCGCAGGCAAGATCGACGCCACCGGGAGGTCGGCAATCGTCAGCACCGGCAACGCCGGCGGCGGAGGCGGTGGTGCCGGCGGCGGCATTTGGCTCGCCGCATCGACGATCGATCTAGCTGAGCCCTCATCTGTAGACGTCTCCGGTGGCACCGGGGGAGGGCCGCCGGATCGAAAGGGCGGCAACGGGTCCGACGGGCGGATCCGTCTGGACGCTGACACAGTCACCAACACACCAACCGGTGTCGACGGCACACGCGCCGCGATGATCACCGCATACTCCTACGACGCAGCGAACCGCGTCGTCGACACCGTCGAGGGCGCCCAGACCGGGCAAGCGGACCCAGCCGACGAGAGCGGCCCGGTCGCTCTGCCCGATGCCAACGGTTTCGCGAACACGCGAAGCCGCACGGTCTACGACGCCGATGGGCAGCCAGCAGCGATTTTCCCACCCCAGGCGTTCAGCGATGCTGCGTCCCTCACCGACCCGAAGGCCAACACGGCCCGCCGAGTCGACTACGACCTTGACGGGCGACAGACCGCTGTCTACAGCCCCCGTTATGACTCCGGCACCACGTCCGTCGGAGACGGCAACGACGGCGACATCGCCAACAACGATCAGCAGGTGACCCAGTGCGCACCGGACCGACGTCCCGACGCGGTCGAAGGCGCTAAGTCCTACTCCAGCACGGCGGGCGTTTGCGTCGCACGGACCGTCTACGACGCCAACGACAACATCGCTCGACAGTGGCTCCCAACGAGCTCCGGCAACGACAACCGTTACGTCGACTACACGTACACGCCGGACAACCTGGCCAGCAAAGTCACGGCGCCGGATCCGAATAGCAGTGGTCGAGTAGATGCGGCGCAGACCCGCTACGACGGGGTTGGCCGGCCGGTCCGGGTGCAAGATGCCATGGGCAACGTCAACCAGACCAGCTACACCGGCGACGGCCTGACGAAGCAAACAACCTCGCAGTCCTACACCGTTGCATCGACCACCGTCACGCAGAGCATGTCGTACAGCTACGACGCCAACGGCAACACCAAGACGACGACGAATGGTGCCGGTGCCGTGACCACGGACACGTGGACCACCGACAACCTCCTCGCATCACTCCAGGCGCCAGGTGCCAGCGGCACAGTCTTCAACACGACCCGTTACGGCTACGACAATGTCGGCAACCCGACCTCGGTACTGATGCCGCAGCAAGAGGCCACAAGCGGTCCGGCAGTCATCAACCGCTTCACCGACGACAACCTCTTGGCCGCAACTGACACCCCCATCACTGCGAACTCCTACAGGTCGGTCCGCTACTCCTACTCGCCGGCCGGCTGGAAGGTGTCGACAGAGAGCGCCCGCTGCAACAGCGGCTCGCTCACTAACTGCACGCCCGGCAACTCGGCGTGGGACTCAGCCGGATCCATGAGACTGACCTACGGAGCCAACGGCAGGGTGGCTGACCAGATCGGTCGCGACAAGACGTCGATCTCTACTAGCTACGATCCGACTGGATCGCCCAAGACGGTGACCGACCCGATCAGCGGATTCGTGATCAACGCGAGCTACTACTTGGACGGCGCTTTGCGTGTCGCCGATGACGGGCGCAACGAGAACACCTACGCCTACGACGCCAGTGGCAAGACCACAGTTCGTACCGACAAAACGGGCGCGACGGGCGTCACCGGCGGCAGCAAGACCACTACCACCTATGCGTACAACGACGCGGGCCTGGTCGCCAAGTCGAACTCAGGCGTTCTTGCCGACAGCACGACGTACAACTGGGACGACGCCGGGAGGCTGGTCAAGGAACAGACCGACGATCACTACAACGAGCTGTCGTGGAACCCTGACGACACCCTCGCCGGATTCAAGACCACCGCCGGCGGGTCCGCGAAGGCCGAGTTCGGCTACCGGTACAACAACAACGGCGACATCATCAAGCAGACCGCCACAGGTGCCGAGACATACACCAATGACTACACCTACACGCCCGGGCGCAACCTCGCGTCGTGGACCCGCGGGACCACAACGAAGAACTACAGCTGGGACCGAAACAACAACCGCACCTCCGACGGCACCACTACCACGACATACCGCCTCGACAACTCGATCAATGCTGTCGGCAGCAAGGCGCACACCTACGACCGCGTGGGCCTACTGACGAACGACGGTTGCCAGGCGTACATCTACGACGACTTCGACCGGGTCCGGAAAGTCACCTCATCAGGCGCCGCGGGTTGTGCCCCGGCCAGGGTGACCGAGTACACCTATGACGGCCTGGATCGTCAGCGCACCATGTCGGTGAGCGATGCGAAGGATGCCAGCGGGGCAGCTCTCGCGGGCGCCAACGGCGCTACCAGCAGCGTTTTCGACGGGATGACGACGTCGCTGGTTGGGCAGGTCAATGCCATCAACGGCAGTAACAGCAAGCCGAAGACGCTTTACCAGCTCCGCGCGTCCGGCGATGCCATGGCTCTGAAGCAGGATGGCGCCGCTCCCTCAAAGTCCTACTTGGACAGCGACGGGCACGGCAACATCACCACGCAGGTCAACACGGGTGACGCCGTCTCCTGCGCGGTCGCGTACGACCCGTACGGCATTCCAGTCTCGCCCGCATCGTCCGTGACCATGTGCAAGTCCGGGACCGACTCAGGAACCACCGCCAATACACATTGGTATAGAGGTCAGGCACGTGACGGCTCCACCGGTGACTATCAGCTCGGCGCGCGGACGTACGACCCAGACACCGGCACCTTTACAGCACCGGACTCCTATCGCGTCGCGGACTCCCAGACAGACCTGTCCGTCGGTACGGACCCGCTCACGGCGAACACCTATGCGTACGTCAACGGCAACCCGATCAACTTGTCGGACCCTGACGGGCACTTTCAGCGATGCAGCGAAGAGGGCAATCTGCGGTGCGATAAACCTCCCGCCTCGGAGGACGCATGGCAGGCTCACGACGAATATCTGAAGGAGCAACTCTCCGAGAACAAGGTGCAGCGCGCAAAGACCAAGAAGAAGGCCGACGAGTCATTCGACTGGGTGGGAGTCGGCGGGCAAGTGCTTGGCGACGTTACCGGCATCACCGACATCAAGAACTGCGTTATGGAGGGCGATGTTCAAGCGTGCCTGTGGTCGGTTAGTGGTGTGGGTCTCGCAGCACTAACCAAGGCAGGCAAAACCGTCAAGGGGATCAAGGCGCTCGACAAGTCCTACAAGACATTCAAACGCGGGAAAGCCTCATTGCGAGGCGTGCTCCGCAACCTCGACGCTGCTGACGACGATCTGCGGGCAGCTCTCAAGATCAGCCGCGGCAGTAAGGCCGCCTCACCTGTCGCCCGGTCCTCCAAGGCTGTCGTGGCGAAGAGAACTGGTGCTGACGCCACTGCAACTGCCCGTAAACTCGGACGAGAAGGCGAGTCATCGGCGAAGATCGTCAAAAATAAGAGGCGCATCCCGTCCAGCAGCGGCACAGCCGCGTACAGGATCCCTGACGAGCTCAACGCGTCGGTTCTAGGCGAGGTTAAAAACGTCAAGTCGCTAGGTTGGTCCAGTCAGTTGAGAGATTTTTACGATTACGCACTCGACCAAAGCTTGGAGTTCAAGTTGTACGTACGTCCGTCGACGGTGTTCCGCGGTCAGCTAGATCAACTTCATCAGGCCGGTCGGGTAACCCGTGTGGACGTGCCGGGGATGGGCCCTAGGTGACCGGAATCTTGGAGGACCTCTCTGCAGCGGGTTACCCGGTGGAATCCATTTCGGACCTGCGAGAATCCCGAACACGCTACAGAGCCGCTGTGCCCATCCTTGTGCGATGGCTCAACCGTGCGAACAGCACATTCGAAGAAGAGCAGATCGTGCGTGCCCTCTCAGTACCGTGGGCGAAAGACGAAGCACTTGGTCCATTGATAGACCGATTCCGGGCGTTGAGCGGCGACGACCCA
>Ga0247730_1000372_pt1 | contig 35967 bp, 27 predicted proteins | sample UWRJL073202C2_FD_180959 | JGI IMG/M metagenome (GOLD analysis project Ga0247730, IMG submission 180959) | Plant litter microbial communities from Arlington Agricultural Research Station in Wisconsin, United States - UWRJ-L073-202C-2 | ecosystem: Environmental > Terrestrial > Plant litter >... | reverse complement strand
GTTGCACGGACCTTCCGCAAGGAGCGCTTCCCCCTCGATTACATCGTGCAGGACTGGCAATATTGGGGATCCGACAAGGACGGCAGCTGGAGCGGGATGACCTGGGATCCCATGCGGTATCCGGATCCGGACGGCATGGCGCGCGACATCCACGCGCTGAACATGAAGCTGATGGTGTCGATCTGGCCTTCCATCGGCAACGATACCGCACTCGCGCATGAACTGGACGCACACAATCTCCGCTTTGCGCCGCTGCACTGGATTTCGAAACATGCACGCGTCTACGATGCCTATAGCCCGCTCGGCCGCCAGATATACTTCAAGCACATCAAATCCGGCCTGCTCGATAAGGGTGTGGACGCACTGTGGATGGACGGCACCGAAATCGAAGTCAGCAGCGCGATGTGGAACGCGCAGGATAATATCCATGACACAAAGGCGCTAGGATCGAACGCACTTGGCGATTTCACGCGCTACCTGAACCCCTATTCGTTGGTGACGACGAAGGGCACGTATGACGGGCAGCGCGCGACATCCGACAAACGTATCTTCACGCTCACGCGATCGGCATGGGCGGGCGCGCAGCGGACCGCGGCGGCCTCATGGAGCGGCGACATCTATTCGAACTGGAAGACCCTGAAGCAGCAGGTGGCCGGCGGCGTCGACGTGACGGTGACGGGCAATCCCTATTGGACGCAGGATACCGGCGGCTTTTTCGTCGCGGACTTTCCGGGCGGAGAGAAGAACCCCGCTTGGAGGGAGCTTTATGCGCGCTGGCTGCAATTTTCGACGTTCAACCCGATCATGCGCATTCACGGCACCAACGTCGAGCGCGAGCCCTATCTGTTCAAGACGCTCGACCCCGCCGTCTATGCTTCGCTGCTTGCCAGCACGGAGCTCCGCTACAAGCTGCTTCCCTATATTTATGGGCTGAGTTGGCAGGTCACGTCAGCGAGCTATACGTTGATGCGGCCGCTGATGATGGATTTCCCGGATGATCGTAAAACCGATACGATCGACGACAGCTTCATGTTCGGGCCGGCATTCCTGGTCCATCCTGTGACGCGGGCAATGTACAACGTGCTGCCGCCGCCCGCGACGACGATCCCGACCGAGTTCTTGCGAACGCCGGACGACAAGCCTGGCCTCGCGCTGCAATATTTCGAAGGCGAGAAGTTCGATACGCCAAAAGGCAAGATGATCGACGAGAAGATCGATCATACCTGGCCCGATCCGCCTTTGGCCGAAATACCCGGCGGCCTCTCCTCACTTCGCCATTTCTCCGCGCGCTGGGACGGCGCGATCGTCGCGCCCGAAGACGGCGAATATGAAATCGGCGTGGCGGGCAATGACGGCTTCCGCCTGTATCTGGGTGGCGAGCAAGCGATCGAGGATTGGGCCCCCGGTTCCGAACGCTATCGCAGCTTGAAGCGCGTCCTGAAGAAGGGCCAGCGCCTGCCGGTGCGGATCGATTATTATCAGGTCGATGGAAATCGCGTGCTGCGGCTCGCCTGGCGGCGCCCGGCCGACCTACTTCAGTCGGCGGCGCTGACCCAGGCGCCGCGCGATCTGACGATGCGAACCTATCTGCCTGAGGGCGCGGACTGGTATGATTTCTGGACGAACGAGCGCCATCATGGCGGCGAGACGGTTGCCCGGGAAACGCCGCTGGATACGATGCCGCTCTACGTTCGTGCCGGATCGATCGTGCCGATGGGGCCGGTACAGCAATATGCGACCGAGCAGCCCAATGCACCTTACGAGGTTCGCATCTATCCCGGTGCCGACGCGCGCTTCACGATCTACGAGGACGATAACGAGACATACGCCTACGAAAAGGGCCAGCGCAGCACCTACGATCTGGTCTGGAATGACAAGGCCGGCACGCTGACGATCGGCGCGCGGCAGGGGACTTTCCCGAACATGGTTCGTCAGCGAGAACTCAACGTATCGCTGATGGGGAGCCCGTCTGCGACCTTGAAGCGCGTCGTTTATGCGGGCAAGCGCGCCACCCTTCGTGTCTTCTGATATCCACAATCGCAAAAGGCATCGTCATGATCCGGGCATCTCTTACGGTGGCGCTGCTCGCCACCACGCTCCCACTCGGTGCCGCGCAGGCCGACAATCCCATCGTCCAGACGCGCTTCACGGCCGATCCGGCGCCGATGGTGCATGATGGCGTCGTCTACCTCTACACCAGCCACGACGAGGATGACGCCGATGGCTTCAAGATGCTCGATTGGCGGCTCTACAGCTCGACCGACATGGTCAACTGGACAGACCGTGGCGTGGCGGCCTCGCTCAAGACTTTCCCGTGGGCGGTGCAGGCCAATGATGCATGGGCACCGCAAGCCATCGCCCGCAACGGCAAATTCTATCTCTACGTGCCGATCAGCGTCGCCGGCAAACCCAAGAACGTGATCGCGGTCGCCGTTGCCGATCGCCCCGAAGGCCCGTTCCGGGATGCGCTCGGCAAGCCTTTGATCGCGCCGGCAAGCGACAATATCGATCCCACCGTCTGGATCGACGACGATGGCCAAGCCTATCTATACTGGGGCAACCCCGATCTCTGGTACGTGAAGCTGAACAAGGACATGGTCTCCTATGCCGGCCCGATCACCAAGGTCGAACCCCGCATCACCGATTATCAGGAAGGGCCGTGGTTCTATAAGCGCAAGGGCCATTATTACATGGCGTTCGCCTCCACCTGCTGCTCCGAAGGCATCGGCTATGCCATGAGCGAAAAGCCGACCGGGCCGTGGACCTACAAAGGCCCGATCATGGATCATGATACGCGCGCCACCGGCAACCATCCGGGCATCATCGATTTCAAGGGCAGCTCGTACGTCTTTGGCTTCAGCTACGAGCACAATTTCGCGCTGACGCCGATCCACCACGAAAGGCGGTCCGTGTCCGTCGCCAAGTTCGATTACAATCCAGACGGCACGATCCCGAACCTTGGATGGTGGGACAAGACCAGCGCACCGCAGGTTGGCACGCTGAATCCCTATCGTCAGGTCGAGGCGGAAACCATCGCGTGGACATCCCGGATCAAGCGCGATCGCGATCGGCCTTACGCCTGGGCGCCCGGCGTCACGACCGCGCAGGATGATCGCACGGGCGTGTACGTCACCCGCACCACCGATCGCAGCTACATCAAGGTTGCAGGTGTCGATTTCGGCAAGGCCGGGGCCAAGACCTTCATCGCGACGATCGCCAACAGCACGCCGGATGCAACGATCGAGTTGCACGCCGACAGCGTCAACGGCCGTCTGCTTGGCACAGTGTCCACCGGCCCCTCGGCTGCCGGTGGGACGTGGGAGGACAAGACCGCTCAGATCTCCAACGCGACGGGCGTAAGGGATCTTTATCTGGTCTTCAGAGGCAAGGGCGATCGATCTCTGATGGACTTCGATCACTGGCGCTTCGCGCGGTAGCCCGGCGGCGCGCAGCGCCTTTCACAAGAAAAATCGCAGTTGCATAAATGAAAATGAACGGTCACGTTGCGGCGGCGCTGTTCAGGGACGCGGCGGTCGGGAGGTTGCGTGAACGATAAGAAAGCACCGCATAGCTGGGCGATGACCCGTCGGGCTCTGCTCGGAAGCGGTGCAGGCGCGGCGATCGTGTCGAGCGGTTTGGTGCAGGCCGCGACCAGGATCGCCTCGCTGGATTTCGTAATCCGCACCAGCGACCTATCGATCGCGGTGACGGCGTTGAGCGATCGTGCGTTCCGCGTCCGCGTCGCGCCCTTGGGAGCGCCCCCTGCCACGCCGGGCGAGATGCTGGCGCCTGTCGCAAAGCCCCCAATCCCGAAGCGCACGCGGGAAACTGGTCGAACGCGCCTGACGCTACCGCAGGCGCAATGCGTGTGGGATGAAGCGACAGGATGCCTGTCGTTCCACGACGGCGCCGGCACCCTGCTTCTCAGCGAAGCCCCCGGATCGCGCCACGTTGCGCAATCGACGATCGGAAACGAGCCGACGCTGGCCGTGACGCAGGGCTTCGCCAGCCCGACCGACGAACGGCTCTATGGCACCGGCTGCTTCCAGGACGGCCATCTCGATATCCGGGGTCTGCCACGCCGCCTCACGCAGGTGAATACGCAGATCAGCCAGCCATTCGTGCTGTCGAGCAAGGGCTATGGTCTGCTGTGGCATAATCCCGGCATGGCGGAGCTGAACCGGCCGGATCGGCCGATCGCGCTGACCCGGCAAGCGGCGACAGGCGCGGCGCGAACGGCGGATGTGACCACATCCACCGGCAATGCCCGCATCCAGCGCCGCGACGCGGTGTTCACCGGCACGTTCATCGTGCCGCAGGGTGGGCGCCACGCATTCCTGCTCGATCTCGGCCGCAAAATGTCTTCGCGCCATTACGTGGAGATCGACGGCAAACCGCTGACGGATCACGCAAATGTATGGCTGCCGCCGACCGCGAGCTTCATCAGCGATCTTTCCGCCGGAGAGCACAGCGTGCTGGTGCGGGCAAGCGACGAGGATATGCCGGTGCTCACCTTCGCGCCGGTCGAGGATCGCACGACCTGGTGGTCGCCCGTATCCGACGGGATCGATTATGTCGTGATCGCCGGACCGACGGCGGCAGAGGTCATGACGGGCTATCACGCCTTGCTGGGCCCGCAGCCGATGATGCCGGTCTGGGCGCTCGGCTACATACATTGCCGCGAGCGGTTCCACTCGTCCGACGAGATCATGGCGACGGCGCGTGAATTCCGCGCGCGCAAGCTCCCCTGCGACATGATGGTGCAGGATTGGCAATATTGGGGCAAGTATGGCTGGAACGCCATGCGCTTCGACGAGGACCATTACCCTGACCCCGCAGGCCTCGTTCGCGATCTGCACGCGACGGACATGCGCTTCATGCTGTCGGTATGGTCAAAGGTCGGCAAGGAAACCGAACTGGGCAAGGACGTCGCGGCCAAAGGCTTCTACATTCCGGGCACCGAATGGATCGATTTCTTCAACCCCGTCGCCGCGCGCTACTATGCCCGTCAGCAGAGCCAGAAGCTCGCCTCACTGGGCATCGATGCATGGTGGCAGGACGCGACCGAACCCGAAAACGACGATCTGGTCGGGCGACCCATCTATGCGGGACCGGGCCGGACCCAGCCGGGCGAGAAACGCCGCAACCTCTATCCGCTGCAGGTCAGCCGGACGGTGTATGAGGAACAGCGGCGCGCTTTTCCGGACAAACGGGTGATGATCCTCACCCGATCGGCCGCACCGGGCCAGCAGCGCTATGGCGCAGCGACATGGTCGGGCGACATCGGCCACGACTGGGAGACGCTGAAACGGCAGATCCCGGCCGGGCTCAATATGGCTGTGGCTGGCCAGCCTTGGTGGACGGTGGATGCGGGCGGCTTCTTTCGTCCGGGCAAGGGGCAATATACGGACCCGGCCTATCAGGAGCGGTTCCTGCGCTGGTTCCAGTTCGCGACATTCCTGCCGATGACGCGCGTCCACGGCTATATGACCGATACCGAATTCTGGCGATATGGTGAGACGGTGGAGCGGGTTGCGCGCTTCTACCTCGAACTCCGTTATCGCCTGCTGCCCTACACCTATGCTCTGGCAGCCGAGGCTTCGGCGGCCGGAATGCCACTGATCCGGCCGCTGGTGTTCGACTTCCCGAACGATCCGAAGGCGCTCGATCAGGTTCATGCATACATGTTCGGCAGCGCCTTCCATGTCGCGCCGGTGCTGGCCGAAGGCGTGAAGAATTGGGACGTATATTTGCCGGTGTCCCAGGGCGGCTGGTACGATTTCTGGACGGGCGAGCATCGTGAGGGCGGGCAGACGCACGCCGTTCCGGTCGCACTGGACCGCATTCCGCTTCACGTGCGGGCGGGCAGTATCCTGCCGCTGGGGCCGGTCGGCCAATCGACGGCAGGGCTGCTTGGCGGGGCGCTCGATCTTCTGGTCTATCCAGGGCGCGACGGTGCTACCTCGCTGTACGAGGATGACGGCCTCTCCTATCGCTGCGAGCAAGGCGCGGCATCGCGCACGACGCTGGAGTGGGATCAGGCGACAGGCGTGCTCACGCTAGGCGTGCGGCGGGGCACCTATCCCGGCATGACGAAGAACCGGAAGATTCGCGCCCACTTGGTGCGTCCCGGGAGTGCCGCGCTATCGGTAAGCTCAGGTACGGCGGTGGATTATGCCGGGCGCTCCAAGAAACTGGATCTAGGCACTTAGCGCTCCCAGCCCCCTGGGCAGGCGATTATACGCCGCGACGTATGCGATAGGGGCCGGCCCGTTTCGGAAGGTCCGTTCCCTTCCAGCTCAGCCGCACCTGTCCCTCAGCCAGGAGCGTATCTACGGCCGCATGGACGGCGGGCATCAGATCGCGCCACGCGTCCTGCGTGTATCCGGCCTCCGCTGCGGTCGCTAAGGTTCTCGCAACTTCGCTCGGGCAGACTGTGGCGTCGGAGGATCGGCCGGCGAGTAGTGCCAGCGCGGCGGCCCGCGCGCTTCCTACTCCAGGCTGTCGCTCGTTCATCGATCACGGCGGCGGCGAGACGATGTCAGGAAATTCGGCTTTGGAGGCGGCGTCCATCCGGGCGGCGGCTCGACGCGCTGCTGGCTCGTACCCAGGCCCATTGCGCCAGGTTGCTGCCGGTGCACCCCGGAAAGATCCGCGCTCGCCGCATCTTCCGCCGTCGCCCCGCCGCGCATCAGGCTGATCTGGTCTCGCAACCGCTTGGCTTCCTCGAAATCGAGGGCGCTCGCCGCAGCCTCCATTTTCCTGCGCAGGGTATCGATCGTGTCGGCCATGCGCCGTCAACGTTCCGCGCGCGATTTGGATCGCAGGCGGCTTGACGCCGTTGGGTTGGCGTCCGGGGCGCTGGTCGTTCATGGGATCGAGAGGCCAAGAGTGGCAGCCATTCTACCGAGGATGCTTGATGTCGGACGAATATGATCAGGGTCGCCGCGACGGACTGCGTCTCGCGCTGGCGATCCTGGGAACGGAGGAAGCGAAGTGGGAAGCGCTGCTCGGCCAGAGCGCGTCCTGGCGGACCAATGCGATCCGCGATGTGCGCTACAAGACTCTACAGGTGGCCCAGAAGCGGGTTCAGACCGCCCTGAACAGGCTCACTCCCAAGGGGGATCCCGCCATGAGCGCGGAACTCGCCTCGGCGCTCAAGAAGATGGGGCTTTAGTACGCCCCAGCTTTCACCCCGTAGCGAACGTCTTGGAAAGGCCGTGGTATAGCTTTTCGCGGGAAACGAGCTGGCTTGCGCCATCGGCGATGAAGGCGGTTGCGAACATCGGCAGCATCAGGCCGCGGCTAGCGGTCGTTTCGGACAGGATGATCACCGCCGTCAGCGGCGCGCGTACGACGCCCGCGAAATAGCCGACCATCCCCAGGATCACGATCGCCGGGGCTGGCGTGTCCGGGAAGAACGGCCGCAGCAAATTGCCAAGGCCCGCTCCGACGGAGAGCGAAGGCGCGAAGATACCGCCCGGCAGCCCGGCGACCGCCGTCGCGAGCGTCGTGACGAACTTTGCAGGCCCATACCAGAAGGGCGCATCTATGCCGGCGATCATCGCATGGGCGGCGCTGTAGCCGGTGCCCCACGTAAGCCCGGTCGCAACACCCAGGACGCCCACCACCATGCCGCACAGGGCCGCGAAGATCACCGGGCGCGCTTTCGACCACCGTGTGATCCTGTAAGACCCCGTCGCGAGGCCAAGCATCAACCGTGAGAAAAATCCGCCAGAGACGCCGCCGACAATCCCCGCCACCGGTGCCACGACCAGAGCCGATCCAACCGACATGTGCGCGCCGATCAGGCCAAAATAAACGTAATCGCCCTGCACGGACTGCGCGACCATACCGGCTACGACGATCGCGGCGATCACCAGCAGGGTGACACGCTGTTCATAGACGGACGCCAGTTCTTCGATCGCGAACAGCACGCCGGCAAGCGGGGTGTTGAACGCCGCCGCGACGCCCGCCGCGCCGCCGGCGATCAGAACCGCGCCACGAAGCGGCACCCGCAACAGACGATGGCTGAGGCCCATGATCGCCGCAGCGATCTGAACCGTTGGCCCTTCCCGCCCGACCGAGGCGCCGCCCAGCACGGCAACGAGCGTCATCAGCGCCTTGCCCGTGACCGTGCGCACCGAAACCAGCGATGTCGTCGCGCTTTCGGGGTCCTGCTGGGCGGCGATGACCTGCGGAATGCCCGAGCCCCGCGCAAGAGGCACGAAACGGCGCGTCAGCCACACCAGACCGGCGAAGATCAACGGGGTCGTCACGAGCGGCGCCCAGGGATATCGCGCGACGTACCGCCCGAACTGCGCGCCTGCGGCATCGGCTGCGATCGCGAAGATCGTCGCGACAAGGCCGATCGCGACCGCCCCCATCAGGATGGCAAGGCGCGTCCGGAATTGCACCGATCTTGGGCCCTTGGTGCGCAACAGAGCCCGATAGCGGCCCGGGGTCCACTTGCGCGGACCAGCCAGGGAGCGTCGTGGTTCGTCCATGACGGCCGCTTACAGCGCTGCGATGAAAAGGCCAGCGCAAGCAAACCCCGGCTAAATGGGTCGCCCCGCAGGCCGTCCCGGCCTAAAAGAGCCCGCCTGATTATGCGGAGAATGACAGAGATGGCGGCATCGGCATTATCGGATCGCAGCAAATTGCGCCGCTGGTGGACCTTGTGGGCCGTGGGCGGCGTGGATCACGATGCGGTACTGCGGCAGATCGCCGACGATGCCGGCTGGTCCGGTCGCTATGCCTTCCTGATCGTCATTTCGGCGGCCATATCCCTGCTCGGCCTGCTGATGCCCTCGGTCGCGGTCCTGATCGGGGCGATGCTGCTGTCGCCGCTGATGATGCCGATCATCGGCCTTGGCTTCAGTATTGCCACTGTCGATACCGGCGAGATGCGCCGTGCGGCCATCGCCCTCTTGGCCGGTTCGGTGCTCGCGGTGGGGCTCTCCGTCCTGTTCGTGACGCTGTCCCCTATCCAGACCATCACGAGCGAAATTGCCGGCCGAACCCGGCCGACCTTGTTCGATCTGCTGGTCGCGTTGCTGTCCGCCGTCGCCGGGGCCTATGCGCTGATCCGGGGTCGTGGCGGCACGGTCGTGGGCGTCGCGATCGCGATCGCGCTGATGCCGCCGCTCGTCGTCGTCGGCTTCGGCATCGCCACGCTGAACTGGACGGTCTTTGCCGGATCGCTGCTGCTGTTCCTGACGAACGCGATCACCATCGCGCTCACGGCCGCTTTGGTCGCGCGCGTCTATGGCTTTGGCAGCCACCTCTCGCCGCAGCATACCGGATGGCAGCTCGTTCTGTTCATCGTGGCGCTGGGTCTTCTCTCCCTTCCGCTCGGAGCAGCGCTGCGACAGATTGCGTTCGAGACCGTCGCGCAACGCCAGGTGCGTGAGACGATCGGCGAGCATTTTCCCGACGCGTCACGGCTCGGCCAGATGGACATCGATTACGGTGCCGACCCGATCCGCATCCGCGCCGTAGTGCTGACCCCGCGCCTCGATCCGAAAGCGGATCAAATTCTGGCCGCGGATTTGCGCCAACGGATCGGCCGGCCGATCGATCTGCACGTCGATCAGCTTCGCGTCGCACCGGAAGGCGGCAGCATGGAGGCCGCCCAGATTGCGCGGGCCAGCAATACGAACGGCCCGACCGAAGCCGACCGGCAGCAACGCGCCGTTGCCGATCTCGCGCTGATCGTGGGGGCTGACGCGTCCGCCATCAAGGTAGACGCCCCGGAGCGAACGCTGAGCGCCATCGCAGCTCCGTTGCCGGGGCTTCCGCTCGCCGGCTATCGCGCCCTGGAAGCACGAGCCTCGACCGCGCTGCCGCAATGGACCGTATTGCTGGCCCCACCCGCCGACACGGAACTGCCGACGATCAAGATCGTGGAAGGCGTTATCGATGGGCCGGTGCTGAATGTATCTGCATGGGCGTCTGCGCGCCTGCGCCAGTCGCTATCGGTCGAGGGCGGCACCGAGGCGCAGCGGCGCGCAATCGCTGACGGCATCGAGAGCCGTGGCGGAAGAGCGCTTTCAGGAAAAGCGGGCGGGACGCTGCGGCTGCGGTGGGTTTCGCCCGAACCCGCGAATCCTGAACCAGAGACCGCTCGCTGATCCATCTAAGTTCGCTTCACCCCTCCGCGCTCTGCAACGTGAAGGCTAGCGCCAGTTGCCTGTTGCGCTTGCCCGATCGCTGCCGATACTGCGCCGACAAAGGTGCCTGACGAGAGCATCTGACAGCCGGACGAGAGAGACTGCAATGGCGATATTGGGTTTGGTCACGCTCCTCCCGGCCTTGTTCGGAGCGGCTGCGGCATCACCGGCGCAGGCCGCGTCCACTCCGCTTCAGGGGCCATGCGATCTCTACAATGCGGCCGGCACGCCCTGCGTGACCGCCCACAGCACCACCAGGCGTTTGCTCTCGAGCTATGATGGCCCGCTCTATCGCGTCGAACGGCAATCGGACGGCCACGCATTGGATATCGGCATCGTCGCGGTCGATAGCAGTTCGTCTCCATCGGCTCACGGCTATGCGGATTCGGCTGCGCAGGACCGCTTCTGCAAGGATACGATCTGCCTGATTACGATCATCTACGATCAATCGGGCAAGAAGAACGATCTGTATCAGGCGCCGCCGGGGCCGCTCTACCCCGGCCCTGCGAAAGGCGCGTTCGATGCGTCCCCAATCGCAGACATGGCCCCGATCACGATCGCCGACGGCCATAAGGTCTATGGCGTCTACATCATGCCGGGCATGGGGTTCCGCAACAACAATGCCCGCGATCTACCGATCGATGACGAACCGGCCGGCATCAGCGTGGTCGTCGATGGCAAGCATTTCAGCAACGGCTGCTGCTTCAATTACGGCAATGCGTCCACGAATGGCCTGGCGGTGGGAACCGGGACGATGGAGAGCGTCTACTTCGGCAGTTCCAGCGGCTGGGGCAGCGGATCCGGGACTGGCCCGTGGATCATGTCCGATATGGAGGCGGGGCTGTTCTCGGGCTACAAAGCCGGGATCAACGAAGCCGATCCGACCATCGATTGGCGGTTCGTCACGGGCGTGTTCGGCGGGGGCGGTCGCAACTTCTGGAACCTGCGCGGCGGCAACGCCCAAAGCGGAGCGCTCACCACCTTCTACGAAGGCGCGCGCCCTGGATCGAAGGAGAATGCCGCTTATTTCCCAATGCATAAAAAGGGCGCCATTCAGATGGGGAATGGCGGCGACAATGGAAACGGCTCGGCCGGCACCTTCTACGAAGGCATCATGACCGCCGGGCATCCGGCCACTGCCGTCATCGATGCCGTGCAGGCGAACATCGTTGCGGCCCATTACGATCTGCCGCTGCTCACGCAATCGCGCCTGACCAGCTTCCGCCCGGATGGGGACTCTGAACTGACGGCCACATTTCACAACAGCACCTCCGCCACCGCGTTGAACGTCACCCTGTCAGTCATGGCCCCAGCCGGATGGTCGTCGCAGCCGGTGACGCCCAACAACTTCGCGAAGGTTGCACCCGGCGCCAGCGTCCAGGCCAAGTTCCGCATCCGCGCACCTCAGGCGGATGCGAGCGCAGGATTTCTGACGGGCAGGGCTGCCTGGAACACATCGGGCGGGTCGCGCACCGACACCAGCCTGCAACGCGTCCGCAGTGCCCAGCCTGTCAAGATCAACGAAGTGCGCTTCGCCACCGGCGGCAATGCGACCGACCAGTTCGTCGAGCTGTACAATGCCGGGTCCGCGCCGGTGGACCTGTCTGGCTGGAAGCTGATCAATACCAAGACCTTCTTCGCTCCGGCGCCTTTGGCGACGGTGCCGCAAGGCACACGCCTCGCCCCGAAAGCCTATTATCTGCTCGGCCTGGCGACGTCCGGGCTGGTGGCACCTGCGAAAACCGGTGACCTGTCCATCAACGTGCGCGACATAACAGGCCTGTCACCCGGCCGCTCGATCAATATCGAGGGCGAAGCGCGATTGATCAAGCGGGTCGGATCGGCCGCCACGGCGCCAACGACGGTCTTCATTCCGGTATCGACGGGCCCGAGACTGACGGTTCCGGGGGGATCGAACAACGTGCCGGTGGCGAACGCGTCGGGCTTTCAGGTCGGGCACAAAGTCGGCATCGATGCCGGGGGACATTATGAGATCGCGACCGTAACCGCCGTCGGCACCGGAGCCACCCAGACCGTGCTTGCCGGCGCCACGACCGCCGGATCGCGGACCATCAAACTGGCGGCGACGTCGGACATCTCAGTGGGTGATGTGATGACCGTCGGCACAGGGCAGCGCATGGAGAAGGTCAAGGTTGCCGCCGTGGGCACAGCCGGCGCTGCAGGAACTGGCGTTACACTCACCGCACCGCTGCGGTTCGATCACATGGATGGCGTGGATGTTGCAGGGCCCGGCACCGGGATCAGCTTCACGCCTGCCACGCGCTTCGTTCATACGAGCGGAGACGCGGTACAAGCGCTCGGAAGCGGGATCACTCTCGATCGCCCGCTCGGTCTTGCCCACCCCTATGGCGCGCCGGTCATCGATCCGCAGGTCAAGGCGAGCGGATACCAAGGTCCGGCGCCACAACAATGGTTCGGAGGCGAACTGTCGATCCGGGGTGGTGCGATCAGCCTGACGGACCCGAGCGGCAGGGTGATCGTTGATGCCATCGTCTACGGTTCCCAGCAGAGCAACTCCAGCGCGAGCGGAGCCGTGACCGCGCCCGAAATCGCCGTGCTGGAAGGCGTCCAGCATCAGGGCGGCTGCATCGCCGTGATACCGGGAGCGGGCTCTGGCCCCAGCGCTCCGGCGACCGCCTTGGCCGCATCTGCGCCGGGCGCTCCCAATCGCAGCATCGGCCGCTTTCCCGACGGCGCCGACACGGACAGCCTGTGCGACGATTTCTTCGTACAACCCGCAACCAACGCCCCTCAAGGTGCAGCGGCCGGCGCGACCGTCATCAAGGTGGTGAGCGTCGCCAATTTCGTGCCGGGCCAGGGCATCACTATTGGTGCAGCTGGTGAACAGGAACGCGCCGTGGTGGCCAATGTCGGCGCGGCTGGCGTAACGGTCGTCCGCACCGGAAACGAACAGGGCGGCACCACTCTGGAGGTCGCCAGCGCAGCAGGGTTCAAGGCCGGCCAGGCCATCACGATCGGCGCAGGCGCGGGCGCCGAAGACGCAACCGTCGCCGCCATACAGGGTGGCCGGGCCGGCGCGCGGATCATCGTCGCATCGCCATTGGGCCGGGCACATGCCGCCGGTACGCAGATTGCAGGCAGCGGCATCACCCTCACCGCCCCATTGAAGCGTGCGTATGGGGATGGCGCTCCCGTCGCGGCGGAACTGCCCACGCCGGGTGCCGCCAACATCTATGCGATCAAAAAATAGGCCGGGGGCGCTCCAACCGCATTCCGACCGCTGACGGCTTTAATGCGCCGGATCGTCCCCTATCTACGCGCGATAGGGGAACTTCATGCCAGAACCGATCCTCGCCGTCAGCGGCGTGTTTAAGACCTACAAAAGCGGACTTACAGCACTCCACAGCATCGATCTGACGATCAACAAGGGAGAGATTTTCGCTCTCCTCGGCCCTAACGGCGCCGGTAAGACGACGTTGATCAGCATCATCTGCGGCATCGTCACGCCCTCCACCGGGACGATCCAGGTTGCCGGCCACGATGCGCTCACCGATTACAAGGCGGCCCGCCGCCTCATCGGCCTCGTCCCCCAGGAACTGTCGGTCGACATGTTCGAAACCGTGCTGGCGACTGTCACCTTTTCGCGGCGGCTGTTCGGGCGATCGGGGCACAGCGCCTATATCGAGCAGATCCTGCGCGACCTTTCCCTGTGGGACAAGCGCAACGCCAAGATCATGGAGCTTTCCGGCGGCATGAAGCGCCGGGTGCTGATCGCAAAGGCGCTAGCTCACGAGCCGGAGATCCTGTTCCTCGACGAGCCTACGGCCGGGGTGGACGTGGCCCTGCGCCGTGACATGTGGAAGCTGGTCCATCGCCTGCGCGAGCGCGGCACGACCATCATCCTGACGACCCATTATATCGAGGAAGCCGAGGAGATGGCCGATCGCGTCGGCGTTATCAACAAGGGCAAGCTGCTCCTTGTCGAGGGCAAATCCACGCTGATGCAGAAACTCGGCAAGCGGGAACTGGATCTGACGCTCGTCGATCCGCTTGCCGCCGTGCCGGACGGCCTCGACCGGTGGAAGCTCAGCCTCGTCAACGAGGGCCGGACGCTGCGTTATGTGTTCGATTCGACCGAAGAGCATACCGGCATCCCATCGCTCCTGCGCGAACTGTCCGATCGGCATATCGGCTTCAAAGACCTGGAAACCTCCAAGTCGAGCCTTGAAGACATCTTCGTCGATCTGGTGGGGGAGCGGGCATGAACCTGCACGGCATATGGGCGATTTATCGCTTCGAGATGGCCCGCTCGCTGCGGACCCTGTGGCAAAGCCTCGTCGGCCCAGTGTTGACGACGAGCCTGTACTTCATCGTCTTCGGCGGCGCGATCGGCAGTCGTATGCAGAGCGTGGACGGCATCGGTTATGGCAGTTTCATCGTGCCCGGCCTCATCATGCTGTCACTGCTCACCCAGAGCGTCGGCAATGCATCGATCGGGATCTATTTTCCGAAGTTCACCGGCACGATGTTCGAACTGCTGTCGGCGCCGATATCGGCAATGGAGATGGTGCTAGGCTATGTCGGCGCGGCAGCCACCAAATCGGTGGTGATCGGCACGATCATTCTTGCGACGTCCGCATTCTTCGTTCCCATCACGGTGATGCATCCCGGCGCGATGATCGCCTTCCTGCTGCTCACATCCATCACCTTCAGCCTGTTCGGTTTCATTCTGGGCATTTGGGCGAAGAGCTTCGAACAGCTGAATTTCGTGCCCTTGCTGTTGATCACGCCGCTGACGTTCCTGGGTGGCAGCTTCTATTCCATCGACATGCTGCCGCAGCCGTGGCGGACGATCAGCCTGTTCAATCCGGTGGTCTATCTGGTCAGCGGCTTTCGCTGGAGCTTCTTCGGCAAGGGCGATGTCGATTCCGCGGTCAGCCTGGCCGTGACGGTGGGCGTCCTGATGCTGTGCCTCGCGGTGGTCACGTGGATCTTCAAGAGTGGCTGGCGGCTGAAGAACTGAGCAGTCTCAGAGAGGCGGGGTAGCGGCAGGAAGGACAAGGACCGCGCGAAGGCCTCCACCCGAGCGCGATGTTCCCAGCACAAGGCTGCCGCCATTCAGTTCGGCCAGCTCCTGCGCGATCGGCAGGCCGAAGCCGTGACCGTCGCCCCGCTCGTCCAGCCTGCGCCCCGGCACTAAAGCCTCCAGGATCGCCTGCTCGGACAAGCCGGGTCCGTCGTCCTCGATCACCAGTTCGACGGTCGATCCGGACGGGGCTGCCGCGATGGTCACGCTCGAACATGTGTGTCGCCATGCATTGTCGAGCAGATTGCCCAGCATCTCGTCGATGTCCTGCGGGTCCGCCGCGACGGCAAGGTGGGGGGTAATTTCGATAGCGACGTGAATCGCACGATCGGCATGGATGCCCTTCATGACTGCGGTGAGATCGCTGACGGCTCGTGCAAGCTCGGTACGGGTTTGATGCCGGCTGCCGGGCGCCGAGGCCCGTGCCCGGCCGAGGTGATGCCGAACGCGGCCATCGATGTCGGCCACCATCGCGCGCAACCCACCTTCCGGATCGCGGCCACTTTCCTCGAGCTTCAGGCTCAGCGCGGCCAGCGGAGTCTTCAGGCCATGCGCGAGATTGGCGACATGCCGGCGCGCATGCTCCAGTTGCGCCGCATTCTGATCGACCAGCGCGTTCAGCTCGGCAGCCAGAGGGGCAAGCTCGTCGGGCTGGTCCCCGGGGACATGCCGCGTACGCCCCGCGCGAATGTCAGCGAGGGCTGCCTGCAAGGTGCGCAGCGGGCGCAATCCGAAGCGAAGCTGCACGACCGTCGCAAGCGCCAGCCCAAGGCCCAATATGCCGAGCGAAGCAAGCAACGGCAGCATTGCCTCCCGCAACGGAGCGGTTGCCAATCGGCGGGGACCACCAGCCACGACGATCGCATCGCCGGCGCTAGTTGGAACGACCAGCTCGCGCGTATGGACGGGCTCACCCGTATCGCTGACGCCCTCACCCGGCAGAGCGCCCGCGGGGTCGGGGTCGTGATGGTCCAATGGACCCGGGCCACGGCGGAGCGGATGCTCGCTCGTGACAGCGTTGCCGTTCGTCCAGCGTCCACGCGGGCTCTCGACCGACCAGCTCCATCCCTCCCCGGTCTGCTCGAACACCGGCAGATTAACGATACGTCCCCGGTCGAGCGTGCCATCGCCACGCACGGCCCGGCTCAGCATCGCAACTTGCGCGTCGAGTTGCTGATCCATCCCGCGGATCACGAAACGCTCCAGCACATGGCCGATACTGAAGGCCGCGAACGCCAAGGCTGCGATGGTCGTCAGCATCGAGATGGCAAGGAGGCGACCGGTGAGCGAGCGTGGAAGCAACCTCATGCCGGGCCTGCGGTCACTCGATAGCCCCGCCCGCGCACGGTCTCGATCATCTCCGCGCCGATCTTCTTGCGCAATCGCCCGATGATGACCTCGATCGAGTTGGAGTCGACGTCCGCATCGCGCTCGTAGACGCGCTCGATCAACTCGCCCCGATCCACCACCACCTCCTTCCGGAGCATCAGCGCGGACAGCACGCGCCATTCGAACGCAGTCAGCTTCAAGGGGAGGCCGTCCATTTCGAACGTTCCCAATTGCGCGTCGAAGGCCAGCCTGCCGCAGGTGATGAGAGCGCCGGCGTGCCCGGCCGCCCGCCGCACCAGCGCACGCAGGCGCATGATGACCTCTTCCACGCGAAAGGGCTTGGTCAGGTAGTCGTCAGCGCCCGCCTTGAAGCCGGCGACCTTCTCCGACCAGCCGTCCCGCGCGGTCAGGATCAATACGGGCAGGTCACGTCCCTCTGCCCGCCATTCGCGCAGGACCGTGACGCCGTCCTTCCTGGGCAAGCCGAGATCGAGCACGGCCGCATCATAGAGTTCGGTAGAGCCGAGATGTCCGCCATCCTCCCCGTTCGCTGCGACATCGACGACGAAGCTCTCCGCCCGCAGCGCGCGCGCAATCCCTTCGGCCAACATCGCGTCATCCTCGACGAGCAATATACGCAAGACTTCATCCTTCGCTGGCCGGCCTATGCCAACAAACCAAACCCAATCTGAACGGCCCTGTTCAGCGGGGCGGGCGCGGGCATCGCTAAAAGGGCTCCATCAACACCAAGGAGCAACCAATGCCCGAACATATCGAACCCAGCCCCAAAATCCGGTTTGGCCGCCCTGCCCGCCTGGCAGCGCTCGGCGCCGGCCTGCTTGCGCTCGGCGGCGCCACTGGCGCGGTCGTCATGTCCCAGACCCGCCCGTCCGTGTCGATGGCACCCGCCACGCCCGTCGCGATCCGCTCGCTTTCGTCCACCGGCATCGTCACGGTCCGAGGCCGGGTCGCGGAGATGTATGGCAACAAGTTTGTGATGGAAGACAGCACCGGCCGCGCCCTGATCGACACAGGGCGGGAAGGCGACGACCGCCAGCTTGTCACCACGGGTGAGCCGATCACCGTCCAGGGGCGTTTTGAGCGCGGCTTCATCCACGCTTCCTTCCTGGTCGGGCCGGACAATAAGGTGACGGCGCTGGGACCACTCGCCGGGCCGCCGCACGGCCCGCCTGATGGACCAGATCGCGGCCCCGGTGCTCCTCCGCCGCCACCGCCCCCGCCGCCTGCGGACGGCAAGGCACCGCCGCCGCCCCCTCCGCGGCCGATGCTGCAACGGCAGTCCCTTCCGTCGCTGGCCAGGTACGCTAATGGAAACCGGGGCGGGATCGCCCTGCCCCGGTTTTCGCCCTTCGTTCCCCTGGCGTAGCAACGGTGCGTCGCGCGGAGTAGGAGCCTGCTCACAGTGCGTATCAAGCAGGGGGTGGCATGTCCGACGACGAATATATCTATGACGAAGACAGCGGCGAGTGGGTTTCAGCCGCCGAACTGGCCGCCAAACAGCAGGCCACGCCCAACGTGGAAGTGCGAGATGCCGTCGGCAATCTGCTCGCCGATGGAGATCAGGTCACGCTGATTAAGGATCTCGATGTCAAAGGCGCTGGGCAGACGCTGAAGCGCGGCACGCTCATCAAATCGATCCGGCTGACCGAAGATTCGCAGGAGATCGATTGTCGGTATGAGGGCATCAAGGGCCTCGTGCTGCGCGCCGAATTCGTCCGAAAGCGGTGATGGCACGAGCCGGAGAGTGATGGCACGAGCCGGAGAGTGACGGCTCGCGGTGCGGCGATCCCGGCGCAAATACGGGCCAGCCGCATCGGGCATGATGCATAGACGCGCGGCAGGCCTGCCGTTGCCAAATCATTTCTTGGAGGATTGCGGCCAAAGGCACGCCGCCGCGTTATGTTGCTCCACTGTAACGAGGACGGACATTGGCAGCACAGACCGACGTCGAGGATCGCCAGACCCGCCTTCTCGGCATCCGCGCCCTCAAGATGGCGGACTCGACGCACGCTTATGTTCGTGGAAACACCGGCGAGTTTTACGAATGGCTGGCAGGCTCGAAGTTCGGGCGTGATGTGCCGGTCGGGCCGTCCGCGTGGATTTGCGGCGATTGCCACATCGGCAACCTCGGCCCTATCGCAGATAGCGACGGCCGCATCGAAGTGCAGATACGCGATCTCGATCAGACGGTTATCGGAAACCCCGCCCACGATCTAATCCGCCTTGGCTTGAGCCTGGCCACCGCCGCGCGTGGCGCGGCTTTGCCGGGCGTAACGACCGCCCAGATGATCGAGGAGATGGTCGAAGGATATGATCATGCGCTGAGCCTGCGCGACGGCGGCGGAGATGTGGAGCCCAACGTCGTGCGCGCCGCGACGCGCAGAGCGATGGGCCGGCGCTGGAAGCATCTCGCCGAAGAACGCATCGAGGACGAGGCACCGACCATTCCCATCGGCAAGAAGTTCTGGCCGCTGGACCCAGCCGAGCGGGCCGCAATCGAAGCCCTTTTCGAGACTGACGATCTAAAGTCGCTGGTGCGTCGGTTCGGTGGCCGCCAGGACAACGATCGGGTGAAGCTGATCGATGCGGCCTATTGGGTTAAGGGGTGCAGTTCCCTCGGAAACCTCCGCTACGCGGTGCTCGTGGCGATCGGGGGCACGAAGCGCGCTCCCGATGAATATGCGCTCTACGACATCAAGGAAGCGGTGACCTCGGTCGCCCCGATCGCCCCAAAGGCGAAGATGCCGCGCGACCAAGGGGAGCGGGTAATTTCGGGCGCGATGGCGCTAGCGCCCAATCTTGGCGAACGGATGATCGATGGCCATCTGCTGGGCCGATCGGTCTTCATCCGCGAATTGTTGCCTCAAGACCTGAAGATCGAACTGGATCAGTTTTCCCGCCGTGAAGCGCGCAAGGCCGCCCGTCATCTGGCGTTTATCGTTGGCCAAGCCCACGCGCGGCAGATGGACATGGAAACGCGCGGCTTCTGGCGTTCGAAGCTCGCCGAACGTCGCGGCGGCACCATCGAAGCCCCTTCATGGCTGTGGAACAGCGTTGTCGAGCAGATCGGCTTGCACGAGGCCGGCTACCTCGAACATTGCCGCCGCTTCGCGCTTGCTGCCGCAGCCTGACAGGCTAGCAATGTTGTAGCCCTTCCGATCAGGGCAGCACGGTCACGATCACGCGCTCGTACCGAGTCAATGGCGGGCTGCCCTTGTCCGTCACGCGCACGATGAAGTGTGCCTCGCGCGGTTCTTTCACCACCGGCGCGGTGAAATCCACGGTGTGGATGTTTGCGGCGATTCCGTTGGGAATGGCCGTCTGCCAGTGGCCGATGTCCTGATAGTGAAACCATTGGAAGCTGAGGCTGTCGCCGTCAGGATCCGTGCTGTCCACAGCGCTCAGCACGAAGCGCTCGCCAGAATGGACGGTCAGCCGGTCGGGGTGGGACAGGCGGACCACTGGCGGGTGGTTGGCCTTCGCATAAGGCTGGATCGTCCACTCGATCCGCGCGGCAAAGTCGTTCTGGAAGTCGTCGCGCCAGCGCCAGATTCCGGCGCGAAAATCCTTGATCGATCGGTCCGCTGGTGTCGTCGCGCGACCATAATCACGCGGAACCTGAGGCGTGAAGATATCGGTCGCGTTCGTCCAAATCGGCCGCGTTTCCGGTTCGATCGTCACGCCGCTGAAGCCGCTGGGATCGGTCGTCGACACCGGAGGCGTGTACAACTCGTAACGGCCGCCCCAGCCGCCCCAATCCGGATGCTCTGGATCGCTCAGGCCATTGGGAATGAGCGACATATAGGCCGGCGTATCCCCCTCCATGCCGTAGGACACGTCGGGATAAAGGCCACCCAGTGGGCCGTGGCCCTGCTGGATGTGGTCGCGCAGCCAGCCATTGCTGATCGTGCGATTGTCCATGCCCTCGATCAGCGTGTGGATCCCCGTCCAGGTGCCCGCGCCATAGCCACCGGGACTGACGACGAAGAATAGCTGCGGAAAGGTCTTGCGGATCCAGGGTCCGGCATCGTCCTGATCGGAGATGGTATAGACGCGCAATTTGGCGATTAGCCGCTGCGCCACTTCGGGCGAGCGCGTTTCGCGGATCGTGTACAGCGCCTGCGCCAGCGTATTGGCGCCGCCCCAGACAGAGATCCAGAGCGGACGCGGATCATTTCCCTCCAGTACCTCCACGATACGGCGCGAGCCTGCGGTGTCCTTGCCGCTCCCGACCACCGCCATGCCGTATCCGGGCTGCCCCTCGCGAATAAGGGCGCGAAGCCGATCCGGCGCCGGGTAGCCGGGCTCATGCTTCAACAGGTTTGGCTGAACCTTGGCGTAGGCATCGATGATCCGGCGGATCGACGCCGGATGAAGCGAGGTTTTCATATGGATCGACGTCGTTGCGACCAGCCCTTCGAGATCGATCTCGTTGGCGTAGAGGAACAGCCGGATAAAGGACTGCGTATCATCGGGATCGGCTTCGATATCGCTCAGCACGATCATGCGCTGCTTGCCCGGGATCGCAGCCGGCGCCGCCTGGGCGATCGCAGCCGGCGCGGCTCCCATCACCAGAGCCGCAATCGCCAGTAGAGCAGCCAGGATCCGCATCTCACCTCCCATTATCTGACGCGCCGCGATGTTCGGACGACAGACGATTGCAACCAAAAGCGATCACCGGCCCCCGATGACCTCGACCAAGGCAGCCGGATCCTGCCCGGTCGGCAAACGGCCGGTGGCGGTCAATCGGGCGGTCCGCTCGTCCCAGCGCAGGATCGCCGATCGCCCGCCACCGGCCTTGTAGGCGTTGGTGGTGCCGTCATCGTCGTACAAAGTGAAGCTCGTATCGCGGCCCGGATACACCCGGATGCGCTCTAGCGTCTGCGCCGTAGCGGTACTGGGCACCTGCGCGCCGATCGGCACGATAGAGCCGGCCCGCACATAAAGCGGAATGCGGTCGATCGGCGCGGCGGCGTCGATCGTCTGGCCGCCGGTGAGCTTCTGGCCTGTCCACCAATCATACCAATCGCTGCCGGCGGGCAGATAAACCGGGCGACGTGTCTGCCCCTGCTCCGTCACCGGCGCGACCAGAAAGGCGGGGCCGAACATATACTCATTGCCGATCGGCTTGACCTTGGGATCGCTCGGGAAGTCCATCCAGAGCGCGCGCATGAACGGCGCACCGGTCTGGTACGTCTTGTGCCCTTCGGCATACAGATACGGGATCAGCGAATAGCGAAGCCGCAGCCAGCTTGCCAGAATCGGCTCGGCCGCCTTGCCATAATCCCAGATCGCCAAACTGCCGGGGCGCTGGCCGTGAATGCGCAGCGTTGGCGTCAGGCTGTTGAGTTCGAACCAGCGGACGAACAGTTCGGGATAATCCGGATAGTTCGGGCCTGTCGAAACGGCGCCGGCCGGATCGATCAAGGGCGCGAACGCCGCCTTCGGCCCCGTCGGCGCCTGCCATCCTCCGGTGTCACTGGACGTGTAGGCAAAGCCGCTCGCGGCCATGTTGAGGTTGGCAGGCACCTGCCGACGCAACGCTTCCCAGGTCGATTGGACATCGGACGTCCAGTAGATCGCGCCGCTGGTTTGCGCGCCGAGATACGCCGCCCGCCCCAGGATCAGGTCACGGAAGTTCGGCCGGTCCCTTGCCGATCCTTCCGCTGCGCCGTCGAGGTGAAATAGCGGAAAGACATTGTGGTAACGGTCGCCCGAGCCGATCGAATAGAAATTGCCGTCCGGCACCAGATCGGGCTCGGTCTCGTCCAGCCAGAGATAGTCGAAGCCTTCGCTCAGAATGTTGCGGTTGACCGTATCCCAGAACCAGCGGCGCGCATCCGGGTTGGTGGAATCGATCAGCGCCCCGGCGCGATCGAAACGGACCGGCAGGCCATCGACGGGGTTGCCGTTCTTGTCGTGGAGCAGCCAGCCCTTGGCCGCGAGCATATTGTAATAGCGCGATTCCCGCTCGAACCGTGGCCATACGCTGATGATCGAACGCAGACCCATCGCGTGGAGCTGATCGTTCATCGCGTTGGGATCGGAGAAAAAGGTCCGGTCGGTGTCGAGCTGCCCCATCCGGGTCCAGGAGAACCAGTCGAGCACCATGATGTCCAGCGGATAGCCGCGGCTGCGATAGCCATCGGCAACGTCCAGCAGTTCCTTCTGGCTCTCGTAGCGGGCCTTGGACTGGATCAGGCCGAAGGCAGCCTTGGGCGGCATCGGCGTGGTGCCGGTCAGCCGCCGATAGCCGGCATACAGATCATCCGCGTTCGTGCCGGTGATGATGAAGAATGACACGCGCTCGCCCACCTCGCTCTGGAACTGCGTCGCATTGTGCAGCCCCGCCGATACCGACGTGGCCGAGGGATTGTCCCACACGATGCCATAGCCCTTGTCGGTGACGAGGAACGGCACGCACACCTGTTCGCCTGCCGGCGCATCATACCAGTGACGACAATCGATGGTGCGGCCGCGCAGATCGAGCATGCCTTCCTGGTTCTGGCCGAGCCCGTAATAATGCGTGTCCGGCGTGTCGGAGAAGCGCGCGCCGACCTTGAACGTCTTCTCGCCATTGATCGTCTGCGGCGCCAAGTCCCAGCCCTTCATGCGGGTGATCGTGCGACCGTCGGCACCGGCGATGGCGATCGAGACCGGCGGCAGCGAGGATGCAAAGTATCGCTCCATCTGCGACGGCGCCTTGGGCCAGGGCTGCGCGGCGACGGTTACGGTCAGTGCCGAGGAGGCGAAGACATCGCCGCTTGCGTCGGAGCGATGGGTCCACCCCGCAGCATCGGCCTTGCCGCTGATGCCGTAGCCGGGCGCGGCATCCGCTTGGTCGCTGTCCAGCGCGATCGTGACATGCACGATGTTCGGCCCATAAGCCTCGATCGAAACGATGCTGCCGTTGCGATCCACCGTCGCCAGCGGAGCGGCGACGGACGCCGCAGGCAGCAATACGGCAATCGCTACCCCCAGACCAAAGCCGGCGATCCCGCCGTTGCGCGTACGTGCTTTCATCGTTCGTCTCCCCCGTCCCGCAACCGCCCCGATCGCGCTTCCCGCTTTATCAATGCCGCATGCCGCGCTCACGGGTCCAGCCGCAGTAAGGCCGCACCGTGCGGCGGCAGCTCCCGGGCTAGCCGCAGGCTCGCCGGGCCCGTATCGCGCAGCGCCCAAAGATCGCGCACGTTTGTCGCCTTCGTCACGCCAAGGCTCGCCAGCGGCACCCCCACCGTCAGCGGCTTGTCGGTCGTGTTGAACAACGCGACATACAGGGCATTCGAGGTTTCGGGCCGCGCCGTCCAGATCGGCGCGCCGTCCATGAGAAAGAGTGGCCGATTATCGCGGCTGGCTTGGTTGACGGCCAAGACTTCGCGGTTGGTGAGCAATGCCCTTGTGGCATCATCCAGATGCCGCAAATCACCGCCCATGATCAGAGGCGAGCGGGCGATCGACCATAAGGTCATGACCGTGCGCTGTTCCTCGGGCGTGAACTTCGTATCACGCTTGCCGAGCGCCAGCCGCCCCAGCGGCAGCATGTCGGCATCCGGCCAGGCGCCCGGTTTGCAATAGGGCGACCAGTTTGCCAGCCGCACGAATTGCGCCTTCAACGCCGGCCAATCGTCCCAAAAATCGTCGCTGATCCGCCACATCTGCGCATGCCGCGCGACATGATCGCTCCGGATGACCGGCGTCTCGCCCGGCGAAAGGCTCAGGATCATGGGGCGTCCACATGCGGCGATCGCCTTGTGGGCAGCTTCGATCTCGGGCGCGTGGGCATCGTAGGGCCGGCTCATGTCGTCCATCTTGACGAGATCGACACCCCACGATGCAAACAGGGCGAAGACGCTGTCATAGTAGGCCTGCGCACCTGGCTTGGTCATGTCGACGCCGTACATGTCGGGATTCCACGAACAGGTGCTGCTCGTATCGGCAATGTCGGCGGCGCGAACCTGCGAGCCGAATATCGGCAGATTCCGCTCCACGGCGAGGCGAGGAATGCCCCGCATCAGGTGAACACCGAACTTGAGCCCCAGGCCATGCACAGCCGTCGCGAGCGGCGTGAAACCGGCGCCGTTGCGGCTCGATGGAAAGCGGTTCGGCGCCGGCAGCAGGCGCCCGAAGCCATCCAGCGTCGGCACCGGTTTGGTGCCGTAATCGTAGCCGGTCGCGTTCGGCTCGTACCATTGAATGTCGACGGTGAAGATAGTGTAGCCGAACGCCAGCAGTTCGCGCGCCATGATCGATGCGGTTTCGCGCGCTTGCTCTTCATTGATCGTGGTGGCGAAGCTGTTCCAGCTGTTCCAGCCCATTGGGGGACGGGGCGCCAGCATCGCGCTTTCCCGGGCTGCGGCACGCCCCGGCCGGGTGGCCGCAAGCGCCGCCCCGCCCGCGCCGATCGCCAGCGCCTGACGGCGATTCACGGTGGTGGACATCGATCTGATCCTTGGTTCGTAATTACAGCCAGGCCGGCACAAAAGTTCGGGACGCCACGCCGAAGCGGACGCCCGGATGGTGACGCTACCCTGCCCTCACGCCACGCTCAACGCCGCTAACCTCCGTAGCGTGCTTCCAGCAGATCAAGCTCCCGGATCAGCTTGCGCGACGCTTCGGTACCGAGCTCCCGCTTTCGCCTCAACTTCAGGATCGCCGTGCGCTCCGCTTTCAGCGCCGCTAGCCGGAGTTCCCGATCGATGCGGCTCACCGCGCGCCGTTCCTCGGCGGTCGTTAGGTCGCGTTCCAGCCGGTTAATGCGATTGCGGTAGGAGTCCATGACGTCTGCGGCCGCCGCCATATAGACGTCCGCGTCGGCACGGCCGCTCGCCATTTCATGCTCAGCCCGCTCAATCTCGGCGATGGCTGCGCATGCAGCGGCAATACGCGCTTGATCCTCCTTGCCCGTCTCTTCCGGAGCGGCCGGCATCTTCAGGTCACGCAGCAGCCACGGCAGGCCGAAGCTCGCAAAGATCAGCGAAATGATGATGACGCCCATGGCCAGCAGGATCGCCAGATCACGGGCCGGGAAAGGCGTGCCGTCGTTCAGCGTCATCGGCAGCGTGAGGACACCGGCCAAGGTGATGGCGCCGCGCACGCCCGCGACGGACATGGCCGCGACGATCTTCCAGTTGGGCCGTGTATTCGGCTCGCCACGCTTCACCAGCGTCAGCCGAAACGACACCCACACCCACGCAAACCGCAATGCCGCCAGCCCCACGTTGATGATGAGAACATAGACGGCTAGCCACCAGGGCCCATGATGGCCCGTCACCCGGACCGTCTCTGCCGCCCCCGTCATGATCAGCGGCAATTGTTCGCCCAGCAGCACGAAGATCGTGCCGTTGGCCGCGAACTGAATGATGTCCCAGACGGTGCTGCGCCGGATGCGGGTCGTCGCCAAGGCGTGACCATGCCCCTCCACCCAGCCCATCGTCAGCCCCGCCGCGACGGCCGCCAGAATGCCGGAGCAATGGAGATGTTCGGCGAGAAGATAGGCGCCGAATGGGATGAGCAGGCTGATCAGGATCTGGGACGCGCTTTCCTCCCCCAAGCGGCGGCTGATCCACGCCTTCGTCCGCGCGACTGCCCAAGTCAGACCGACGCCGACCGCGATGCCGCCCAGAGCGAGCCACAGGAAGCTGAGCGACGCATCCTTGAGCGAGAAAGCGCCGGTCAGCGCCGCAGCGATGGCAAAGCGCAGGCAGACGAGGCCGGACGCATCGTTCAGCAGCGATTCCCCCTCCAGAATGTGCATCATCCGCTTGGGGATCGGCGCGCGCTGGGCGATGGCCGAAACCGCGATCGGATCGGTCGGGGAAACGACGGCCGCCAGCGCGAACGCAACCGGCAGCGGCATGGCCGGCATCATCCAGTGGATGAAAAACCCCATGCCGATAACGGTGAGCAGCACCAGGCCGAGCGCCAGTTCGACGATCGTCGCCCCGTCCTTGAACAGATCCTCTCGGGGAATGCGCCACCCGTCCAGGAACAACAAAGGCGGTAGAAACAGGAGGAAGAAGATTTCGGGATCGAGCGTGACGCGCCAATCGGCGGCGAGCCCGATCAGTGCCCCGAAGGCGATCTGCACCAGCGGGCGCGGCACCGCGATGGGCAAGATCCGCGCCACGACACCGCTGACGACGACGGCCAGCAGGAGAACGAGGACGATGGTGATGGTATCCAGCGTGAGGTCTCCCGGTTGCGCCGCCGCGTCTTTCTAGCCAGCCGGGGGGCATTGGCCAACTTCGCGGCACTGCCTAGCTGCTTGCCTGGGGACGCGACACGCCCCGACGTTTTGGATAGAGCAAGCCGGATGAGCCTAGCGTTATCCCGACGATTGCCTGCGCGATGCGCGCGGCTGAGCCTTCGTTCGAGCATCGGTTTCTTGGCCATCGGGGCCGCACAGCTCACGAGCGCACAACCTTCTCCCAACGAATATCGTACGCGAGACGTGGGCGATTGGACCGTGGCCGCAAGCCAGGACAAGAAGGGATGTTTCCTGACGAGGGCATATCAGGTTCCCGGCGGAACGACCCTTCTGTTCGGGCTCGATACCGACGGCAGCAATCGCCTCTCCGTCCTCAACGGTAATTGGTCGATCAAGCAGAAGGAGCGGCAGAGCCTGAACTTCCGCCTCTCCAATATCGCGTTCCCCAAGCATCTCGCCATCGGCATGGCCTCGGAAGAAAAGAAGGGATTCGTCACCAGCTTCGGCGTGAAGTTCCCTGATCACTTCGCCGCATCCAGTTTTCTCAACATTTCCCGCGGCACGGTGCCGGTAGAGGAGCTGAGCCTGGATGGGAGCGGCGCTGCGGTCGCCGAGCTTCGGAAGTGCGTCGATCTTTATCGAGAGAAGCCGGCGCCAGACGTGCGCGGAAGCGAGCGTGCCGGCCACATTCCGATCGATCCCTTTGCGCCCGATGCCAAGCGGAAATCGAAGAAATAGCAGGCTTTCCAACGCTGGAGTGAGACGCAAGCACCGGTTCCGCGCGAATCGCTAGCGCTCATAGGACAAAAACGGACGGCTCGTCCCGGTGTCGATTCGTGCTCCATTCGCCTGACACGATGCACAGCCGGACAGAATGGGATTGCCGGAACGTTATGGTTACGGCTCGGTTATCCGGCTGTATTAACTATTGGAAGAGACGCGATGTCCCCATCTGTGACGAAACTTTCCCCGGCGGTCGTGATCCTCGTCGGCGCCCTCGGCCTCGGCGGGTGTGCGACCAAATCCTATGTGCGCGAGCAGATCGCTCCCGTTAGCCAGCGCGTCGACGGGCTGGAATCGCGGTTGCAGCAGACTGATGGCACGGCGAAGCAGGCACTCGCCGAAGCACAGGCAGCGTCCGGGCAGACTCAGGCTCACGCGCAGCGGCTGGATCAGCTCAATGGCCGGGTCGATGGCGTAGAGCAGCGGCTGCAAGCACAGGAAAACCGGGGCAAGCGCCCGCGTCATTGATTTCGGCAAGCCGAACCTTACTGATCCAATGGTGACATCCCGCACCTGCCTTCTCAGGCAGGGGCGGCCTTGCTTCGAGCGCCGGAATTTATGATCAAAGTGGTTCTGGCACTGGTTGGGTTGGCGCTGATCGCGTCCGGTGGGGAGTGCGCCCCTCGCTCGAAGGCGAAGCAGAAGCGCAAGGCGCCGCTTACGGCCCCAATGCCGATCATCACCCCCGTCGCTTCGACGGACACGGTGCGGGTCGCCGACTGGATCGCCTCGTCAGGCGATAATCATAGCTTACCCTATGCCATCATCGACAAGATGACGGCGTCGCTCTTCCTGTTCGATGGCCAGGGGAAATCGCTAGGATCGGTGCCGGTGTTGATCGGTATCGCTGCCGGTGACGATGCGACGCCCGGCGTCGGCAGCAAGAAGCTCGGAGAGATCGGCCCTGCCGAGAAGACGACGCCGGCTGGGCGCTTCCTGGCGAAATTCGGGCTGGCGGCAGGCAAGCAGAAAGTGCTCTGGGTCGATTATGCCAATTCCGTGGCGATCCACCCGATCCCGGCGGACGCGGGCAGGAGCGAACAGCGGCAGAAGCGGATGCTGTCTCCGGAAACGGACGACAACCGCATAACCTTCGGCTGTATCAATGTGCCGCTCGCCTTCTACGGCAAAAGCATCCGTCCGCTCTACCAGAAGAAGGGCGGATATGTTTACGTGATGCCCGACACCAAGCCTCTGGAAATGATCTTCCCCCGTCTACGGGTTCATGCCCTCACAAGTACGAGCGCGTCGTCATAGTCATCGGCTGCGCGCCGTCGCGATGGCGCCCGGCCTCGCGTCCAGCATCATCGAATCGCCGGCTGTGAGCGAGCGTCCGTCGAAACGATAGACCTCGATCTGTTTTCGATACGAGCATTGGAGGAGAACGCGCTTTTCGTCGGCACTCCACACGGCGCCCTGGCACCAGCGGCCGGTTCTGGTTTCCGCGACGGGCTTCATCATCGCTCCGTCCACGCGGTAGATCGTCATCAATCCGTAGTCGTGAAAGGCCGGTGAACTGGCCGGTAGGGCCGAGCCGTTATTGACGGTGACCTGCAGGTAGCGGCCGCTCGGCGACAGGCCGACATGTTCGGGTGTCACGCCTGTATCGACCTGGTCCACGATGTGTCCGGTTTTGAGATCGACGACAGCGACCGATCCAGGCTTCGGCCCCGGCGCTGTTGATGGCGCGCGTCCGCCGAGATGGCTGACGTAAGCACGCTGCCGCCGTGGATCGAGCGCGAGGCTGTACGGCCCCGCCGCCATTGCGACAGCCGCGCCGGTGCGTGTCACACGCCCATTTTCGATCGAAAAACGCAGCAGCTGGTTAGTGCCTTGTGCGACGACGTAGGCGGCACGTCCATTGTCCGCGAAGGCGACATCGACGGGGCGGCTCTTCGGTTCGAGCGCGATCGTCTCCACCGGCGACACCTGGCCTTTAGCGATGCGAAAGACCGACAGACTGTCCGCGCCCATATTGGCGATCAATGCCAAGGTGCCCGCCGGATTGATAGCAACGCCGGCCGCCCCCGCTCCGGCATGGAGCGTCTGAACGAGGCGCGGCACGCTCGGCCGGCTGATATCGACGACGGATACGATATCGGCGGGCACCGGTTTGCCTGCCCCGTGGATGATCTGACCGACAGTAACGATCGCCAGACGGCTGTTTGGAGTAACGGCGACGGTGCCCGGCGGGCCGACGAGCGTGCCGGGCACGGTCAACGTAGCAAGTATCCTCACCGTTGCCCCGCGCAGATCCAGCACCGCGATCGAGTCCGCCGTGCGTGGTTCGTTTGGTGCATCGATGGACAGCGCTTTGCCGTCATTGGCTGAGACTGCAATCTCCGCCGGCAGAGTGGCAGCCTGCATCAGCAGCGCCAATCCCATACAAAGGTGGCGTTTCCCCATGACCCTCTCCTGACCGCCGCGTCATTTTTGCGCGGCTCTTGTCTTCTTCGTCCTAAGGCAACAGTGCGTCTCGACCGACCGAACCGACGTCGTCATGCCCGGTGAGCGCCATCGCCACCATCAGCTCCTGGCGCAGCATCTCCAGCATTCGGGTAACCCCCGCCCCGCCCTGAGCGCCCAGCGCGAACGCCCAGGCGCGACCGATCAGCACGCCATTGGCACCCAGCGCCAAGGCCCGCAGGATATCGAGGCCCGACCTTACGCCTCCGTCCAGCAGCACCTCGACCTTGCCTTCCACGGCCTCGACCGCCGCCGGCAGTGCGCTGATCGTGGACGGGGCGCCATCGAGCTGCCGCCCGCCGTGATTGGATACGACGATACCGTCCACGCCCAGCTCGGCAGCACGCCGCGCATCGTCGCGATCCAGAATGCCCTTGAGGACCAATCGACCCTTCCAGCGCTCCTTGATCCAGGCGAGATCGTCCCAGCTGATCGACGGATCGAAATTGCGGGAAACCCAGGCGGTGAACTGCGCCAGCCCCGCCCCCTCCGGCATTGCCGCGGCAAAATTCCCGAGAACATGGGGACGCCCGCGAACCCCCACATCCCACGCCCAGAACGGATGACGGGCGATCTCCACCGATCGTTTCAGGCGCGCGCCCAAACCCTGATCGCCGGTGAGGCTGGAGCGCATGTCGCGATAGCGCGGGCTATGGATGATGAGATCCACGGTCATGATCAGGGTCTCGACGCCGGCCGCGTGCGCGCGCTCCAGCATCGCTTCCATGAACCCGCGATCCTTGATCATGTAGAGCTGGAAGATGAGCGGCTCGCGCACCGCTGGCGCGACCTCCTCAATCCCGCAGCAGGCGGAGGCGGAAAGGATGAAGGGCACGCCCGCCGCCTCTGCCGCCCGCGCCGCCTGCACTTCGCCACGCCGCGCGTAGAGGCCGGCCAGCCCGATCGGAGCGAGCGCGAGCGGCAGGCTCACCCGCCGCCCCAGCATCTCCGTTTCCAGCCGTATCTTGGATACGTCACGCAGCACGCGCTGGCGGAGTTGCAGCCGTTGAAAGTCGGCCACGTTGCTCCGCATCGTGGCCTCTTCATAGGATCCGCCGTCGATATAATCGAACAGGAAGCGCGGCAACCGGCGCCGGGCGAGCAACCGGAAATCCTCGGCACAGGCCGGCGTCATACCGCGACATTCCTGCGGATCACGATCCTCAATCCGCCCCGAAATTGTGCAGGATCACCGGCCGTGGATTGAACGGGATACGCGTGGACATCGGTGCATCGGGCGCGTTCGACGGACGATGCCAGCGGCCCTTCTGCGCCGTGACGATATCACCTTGGTCGGCCGTAAAGAAAGGATAGCCTTCGATCTGATAGCCAATCTTGCCTTCCATCACGAACCAGAATTCGGTCCAGTCGACGTGGAAATGCCCCTTGTTGGTGACAGGCGCGATCGGCTGCGCCTTGCCGCGCAGAATGTTCGACGTGAAGTGATCGTCCCACACGAACTTGCCATTATAAGGCTTGTCACCGTTGCCGACCTGCTTCCAGAAATCGACATAGATCGGGTTGGTATCGCGATCCTTCGACGGCCCGGGCGAGCCCGTGACTTTCACATAGGTGCGACCCGGATACGCATCCGGCGTCACGTCTGCAGGATAGAGCGGCGGTGATCCGGCCTGACGCACTTCGAACCGCAGCGAGGGACGGTCCCCGACCGTCTCGATCGAATAGAAGTGGCGGAACGGCACGTTGACCATGAAGCCCTTGGTGGCAACGAACGGCTCTACGCCGTCAATCGACACGCGCATCGCGCCGTCTTGCACGATCCAGACGACACGATCGTCGGCATACATCTTGCGCTTGGTCTTTTGGCCTACGCCGAGAGAGATGTAGTCGGCATCCTGTTCCGGATTGCGAAGGATCGGCTGGACCCAATCGCTTTTGCCACGGTGCGCGGCGAGGATCTCCGACAGCTTCCAATGAACCTTGTTGGGCGCCGTGTACGGCGTCGCCTTGGTCGGCTTGGCAGACCAATAGGCCTCCGCAATCTTGGGGGCCGTCACCGGCATCGGATCTTCCCGACCGGCAAATTGCGCGTTGGCCGAGGCCGCGAGCGCACTGAGGATGATCGCCGATCCCGCGAGCCCGAAGATGGTGCGCCTGCTCATGATAGTCTCTCTCCTGCCGATTCTTGTTGTGATTAGCGTCTGTTGGCTGCTGGCACGGTATCGACGGATCCCGCAAGAGGCGGGTGGAACGGCTCGCCAGCGGGAAGAAAGGCGATCGGGATATCGCGCACGAACCCGCGCAGCCATTCCGCCACCAGGCTCATCGGGCTGTCCTCCGTGCCCATATGACCGAGGAAGACGATGCCGCGCTTCTTGCCGAGCGTCGTCATGTCGGCCGCGAATGCGCTTTGATCCATCGTCGGTATCGTACCGTTACTGCCCTCCGCCGATTCTCCGCCGACGATCGCGTCCACATCGGGCACCGCCAGCAGGCTGGGGAAAGCATAGCCGACGCCGATCGCGACCTTCCGGACGATCATGTCGGGATCGCCCGTCACACGATGCGATTTCACACCGGTACGCGCGGCCGCATAGCGCGCGAGCGCGCGCAGCGTCATCGGCTCCGGCAAGGTGACGATCGGCATTCGCGGCTCCGGCTCGATCCGATCGGCGGTCCAGCCGAGCGTCCGCAACTGGCCGGCGAACAGCGGATCGGGCCTCATCCGGTGCGCGAGATCGTGATTGCGCCAGATGATCAGCTTGTTGCGCTCGATAAACGCCTTCTTCGCCAGGTAGATCGGATCGTCGCCCAGGAAATCGACGATATCGTTGTCGCGGAACCAGGTGTCTTCATGCGTTATGATGAAATTGCGACCTTCAGCAGCCGCCCGGCGCAATACCCGGAACGTGGACATGCCGGTCGTGGCGATTCCGGTGATCTGCGCATCGGGATCGCCCATCTTGAACGTATCCCGTCGCGACGGGGCGGGCGCAGGCGGTGTGTCTTCGGCGGCCGCCTTGCGGTAGATGAGATCGACCAACTCGCGCGGTGTCATGCCTGCGCCCTCCAGAACGGATCGGCGCTCAGCAGGCTCTGCAGCTTCACGTGCGGAAAGGCCTGTTTCACCGCCAGCGCGCATCGCTCCACGAATGGCTGTTCCGAAAGGATGCGGCCGGTTGCGACAAGGCCCTTCGGAAAGCCGGCTTCGGCGCTGTCATGCACATATTCCACCAGCTCCCATTCCCGCATATCGCCAGTGAGCAGCGCGTCGGCATGGCGCAACCCCTGCGTCGTCGAGACGGCCTCGGCCGTGCCGGGAACCAGCAATACCGAAGAGAGCCGCAACGCCGGATCGCCGATAAAGCGTAGCCCCCCATTTGCGCCGAGCCGCTGATGCGCCAACGCCACCAGGGCAGCGAGCGTGAGAGCGGGTGGACGGTAGATAGGATGAGCGCCCGCTATGCGATTTCCGGACCAGCCGAACTGGCCGGCGAGCGCTTCTACGGACGTATCGGCCCCGCCTTCGGCGCGCGGGGCAACCCGATAGATAGTAAGCTTATGCTCCGCGATCAGCGCCTGCTTGGCGCGGAAAGCCGGGCTGTCACGAAGCGCCTTCGCGGCAGCTTCGGCCATTGCCGCAAAGGGACCGCTGGCGGCAGGGTCCGCCGGCTTTCCATAGAAGGGCGTTTCCGGGCTGACGATAAGCGAGCAGCCTGCTGCCACCGCCTTGCGCAGCGCAGCCAGGCTGGGATCGGCGATCAGGGCTACGCCGGCAACCGACGCGCCGGGATCGCCAGCCAGCAGATCCGCGCTGCCGAGCTCCGCCAGAGCCGAAGCGACATCCTCCGCGCGCGGCACGCCTGATCGTGGCCGCTGCGCCATCGCCGGCCCAGCAAGGCTAGTGGCAACGATCACCTGCCCCGCAGTCACACACAGATCACGACGGCTCAGCATCGTCATCGGCCACTCCTCTTTGCAGCGCCGGGCCGATCGAAATAGTTTGATGCAAATCGAATGAAGCAGGGCCAGTTCGGCTTGGGCGTGTGGCCGAATTGATGCTGGCGGAAGCCGATGTCGCCGGCGGTTAGACAGGCAAGCGGCGGTGGCGGACTGGCGTCCGCCAGCCCCCTCCGACCCAGCAAGGTCCAGGCCGGGCTCGCCGCGACCGCCGCCTTGAACATACCGGGCGTGTCCGTCCAGGCATCCCCCGGCACTGCCTCGGGCGGGGACAGCATCAGCGCGCCGCCGCCGATGAAAACCGGGCGGGGCGCCACCATGGCGATCAGTTCATGCGCATCGACCGGCATGTCCGCTGCACTACGCCCAACCGCTGCAAATTGTAGGAAATTTCCGGCGAACCAGTGAAATTCGTTGGCAGCGGCCAGGTTCGGAATGCCCTCGCCATAATTGCGGCGGTACAAGGTAGCTCCGCCCGCCCCGGACGAGCTGATATAGCCTGTGGCGAAGCGCTGGTCGTAAGCCAGGGTGACGAGCGCGGCCTTGCCGTAGCGGGAATGTCCGAAAATCGCGACGCGCTTGGCATCCACGTCCGGATCGGTCGCCAGGTAATCGAGGCCCCGGCCAGCGCCCCAGGCCCAGGCGCGCAAGGCGCCCCAATCATTCAGGCTGCGTGGCTGCCCTTTGTTGACCAGGCCGATGATGCCTTGCGTGAGACCGGCGGCGTTATCCGCCTGAACCGAACTTGGATCGAGGACGACAACCGCCCAGCCCTTCGCAATGACCTGCTCGCGTTCGCTTGGGCCGTCCGGTTCGCTGATCCCATACGCGCTCAGCGGGCGCGGATGCGGGTCGGTCGAGCCGAACAGCATCACCGCCGGCACGTGCTTCCGCCGCGCCGCAACGGGCACCGTCACGGTCATGAGAAGATCGACCGTGATCGCCGGGGCGGCGGCATTATCGACATGCCCGGTCAGCTTCCTCGTCTCTACCGCGACGCCCCCGACCTCTTCCCGAACCGTCTCCGTCACACGCCAGGTCACGCCAGGAACATGCTCCGGCACCTTCCCGTAGAGGTAGCTGTCGAGCAGGCGGGCGATTTCAGGACGTCGCATCTGCCACCAGGCGGCGGGCGTCGTCACGTCTATGCCCGCGCCGGTCTTCAGAAGCGGCGGCAGATCTGAAAGCGGGTTGGCCTTGGCTTCATCGAAATTCGCGAAATTGGGGGCTGCCGGATCGCGAGCCGACACGCCCGGTCGCAACGCGCTTACGCCAAGCAGCTTGAGTTCCCGCGCCCGCTCGGCCTCCGATCCCGACTGGATCTGCGCACGCGTCGCGTCGGCGGGCGGCACCGCGCGTTGCTGGGATTGCGCCGACACGAGAACTGGAATGAGCAAGAAAGCTGACGGGGCGGCCAGCAGGCGAAGAACCGTCCCTCTGTTCATCTCGTTCCTTCCGTCCGATACTGCGCCGGTTCGACAAGCCTTCTGGAGGATTCGCCGCTCATCTGCCGCCCGTCCACCCATCGAATAGCCGAAACGCCGATGTCGCATCAGCCAAGACGTTGGTCTCTCTCCGCAACAAAGAGGACTAGACGCCGATATGAAAAATCTGCCGCCCGCCCGGAGGCAGACGGCAGTAGCGACGCCTTAGAACTTAGCGCGCAGGCCCAGCGAGATGAGCCGGCCGATCGGATTGGAGACGAAGCCGTTATAGCCCCATGCCCCGCCCAGAATGCCCGACGTATTGCCGTTGTAGAAGGGCGGCTTCTTGTCGAAGAGATTCTGCGTATCGACGTAGACCTGCCAGCCACGCAGGAAGTTCTCGCCCTGGAACTCATATTGGAGATGCAGGTCGAACGTATTGCCTGCCTTCACCTTGTCGCCACCGCCAGTTGGATTGCCCACGGAGTCGACCGTGATCGGGTTGACGGTCGTGCTGATCCAGTTGCGATACGATCCCACATGGTTCCAGAACAGATCGGCGGAGATGCCGCT
>Ga0247730_1000371_pt1 | contig 35984 bp, 45 predicted proteins | sample UWRJL073202C2_FD_180959 | JGI IMG/M metagenome (GOLD analysis project Ga0247730, IMG submission 180959) | Plant litter microbial communities from Arlington Agricultural Research Station in Wisconsin, United States - UWRJ-L073-202C-2 | ecosystem: Environmental > Terrestrial > Plant litter >... | reverse complement strand
CGCCACCACAGAGCGGATATCGTCAAGAACAAAATGGGGCTCTCATGACACCTCAAACATTTGACGTTGCATTAGAAACTCCAACTAGTCCTTCCTCCCGTCGATATCCTGCTCAGTCTCATAAAAGCGCATCGATGGTTTCCACTGAAAAGCCTCAAAGTTCAAGTCCGAAGGTATGAATAAGCTGTCTTTAAGTAGGTGTCTGGGCTAACTTTGTGCACGAATATCAGAAGCCTGCTTCTCGCGTTGATAGTCAGTCTCCCAGGAGTAAAATGGATATCGCTCCTCTTTCGCCGCCAATGTCTCCTACATCCAAGTCACATATCACTTCCAGGACCAAAGGGACTGTGTATCCACCTCTTCCTGAAAGCAGGATGGGTGATAATGAGTCCGGCTTCATGTCCCCTGCATTTGGAAGGTCTATGGCCCGGTCCAAAGCACCGTCTGTCTCGCCTTCCGACTCAGCGTCAGTGGTCAAAGTTGTCCCACAGATGAGCGGTAGAACCCCATCACGCAAAGCAGCTTCCGCGTTGAGCAAGTCACACGGGCCTGAGGGACCTGTAGATGCTGCTATGTTGTCTCCCCGCAGTGGTTCCCGACAACTTGCGCAGAATGGATGTATGTCGCAACCGCAAATCTCCTCTTTTCCTTAATCTGACCTAATAATCACAGCACGTTCGCCACCACCAACTTCTGGTATAACAGGAGGACATCAAACACGTCCTTTCTCTCCCTACCGCCATGCTCCAACCCAGGAGGATCTGCTCTATGCCGCGACACGAGGACGGGCGCTTGTCATTCCTGAGGAGTCATTCGGAGACGAAGGTGGTGCATATACAGAGACTCCTGGAACAGCTCAGTCGCAGTCGGAAGTTTCGCACACCCAATCGCAGGCAAAGGATGCTTCACAGATCTCTAAGGCACCATCCCAAGTTACAAGGGCTCGCTCGCAAGTGTCGAAGGCACCCTCCCAGATTTCCAAAGCACCTTCACACGTGTCAAAGAGTCTGTCAAAGGCTGGGTCTGAGATGTCTCGGACGAGCAAGACGCATAGCAAGGTTCACTCTGAGAAGACAGCGACTCCTCGGGCTCTCACACCTGAGCAGCTCAATCAAGAAGAGGCTCGCCTAGTAGAAGAAGCATTAGCTTCTGTAGGACGCACTCCTCGTACCTCGTACTATGCTCCATCTGCGTTGGAGAGCGATATCAAACACACACCTTACCACGACGTCGAGCTCTGTGTGCTCTTCCACCAATTGAACGACAACAACGTACACGAGCTAGTCAAGAAGGCCGTCAGGAAAGCTGTTCGACAAAGAGTAAAGAGACTCGGCTTGAAGTATGACAACGATGTAAGGCAATATCGTCTCACAATATTTTTAGATATACTCACACACATTTCAGGCTATCAAACAACTTGCTCAAACTCATCAGCAGCATGATCCTAGTTCTCATGAGCCGCCTCCACCTGATTCCGACGTTAGTTGCCTTTTTACATTAATGAGACATGGAAGCTTACGATGAATACACTTTAGGAACCTCCTAAGTGGGCGTCCGACATCAAAAGGGAGATCGTGCTCATGCAGCAACGTATCGAGAGTCTCGGTCCTAAGATCGAGAACTTGCGAAGTCCGATGCAGGGAAATGAGGACAACTATCGCGGTGGTGAAGCAGAAGCCTATTATGAGGAAGAGGAATATGGCGAGACTCCACGGACTCAGACAATTAATATTCAAACGCAAGTAACAGGGACCCTTGCCGAGTCCCTGTATCAACCCCCTCAAACTGAACTCGTGGACGATGACGACGGAGCGGACGACATGGAGTTTGAAGATGATCCCCCCGAGACGCCTAAACCGGCCTTCAACCACAATGCGCTTTCAGAAGCTGGACGCGACAATTCCCCTGGCCAGCAATTGCTCGAAGAGGAGCTATATAAACTCCGCCAACGCCGCACAGACACACAAAGCCATCGCAGCTGGGAAGTAGGCAGAACGGATAACGGACAGGATTTCGATAATGAGGAGAATCCAGGCAATGGTGTCCCGACGATCCCTGGCTCTGAGGTGGAAGGCTACGAGCGCCGGGTCGACTCTCCTCCCTTACCTCCCCTTCCGTCGGATCAGCTAGCTTCCACTGGCTGGAATCGGGACGCCGATATCCCAGATCAGGCCCAGCCATGGCAAAAAATCCATGCAAGCTTGTTAGGATGGGCAGTGATCTGGCCCACGAGCGAACTAGACGTAGCACTCAACAGCACGCTGCGAGGCAACCAAGTCAGCGAGGTCGCGCTGAGTATCTGGACGACGCAGACCTACAAGAGGTACGTTAGGTCGCGTCTCACCGACAGTCCGCAAGGAGTGGTGGATAGACTATTTGTCCCGCCCAACATGGCGGATGCCATCAGCACTGCTGTCTTCAACGGTCGTCACGGCGAAGCATGCGGCATTCTTAGACAGTTATGGAGCCCATTCGGCTTAGAAGGCATGCCTAGACTTCTTGTCGTTCTTGCCAAACATAGAACGGACGAAAACCATTGGGTTGTTCACAGGTATGCATTTGCTCGTTTCGCTGTTGGATAGCTGACTCAACATCCCGTAGGTTCTCCTTGCCTGATGGCGCATTGACAACGTATGACTCCTATCCCGAGCGTACACTTCCCGATGGCAGGGTATGTACTCTCATTCTGCAGCACCAAGAAACAAGCTAACATTTCTTCTAGCCCTTGGGATGGTGGTTTGCCATTCGCATTGCTTGGCCAAATGCCAGTTATCCTAGCCCTGATCATCTCATGCAAAAGATGGTCCGCCTGCATCGACCTATGCAACTCCCTATCGACAATTCGGTCGCTGCTGCTGGTATCTGGCGCAATATCCTAATGGGATCGCGCGCTGAGCGTAGCTTGGATCTCGAGCGGTTGAGGGATCTGATCAACACCGAGGTGAAGAACTTGCGACAGAGAAAGCAGCTCGGGAAACTCTCTGTCAATCCTCCTCGCCCAGCTTGGGAGGACATGAGTTAGATGTTTATCGCGAATGACCATCTGTAGATACGCTTTCCACTTGTTCATGATTTATCGCCATGTTTTCTTTTCGTTTGTTTCTCTGCTTGCGTTACCCTCACCCTTTGCTTTATATACTCTACGAACAGACATTTGCTTCTTTCTTTCTTTAAGTTGCTGAGGGATTATGTACTACAGAGCTTACAGGTAGATTACATGTAGTTATTAGGTCTGTAAATTGCTCCTGCTTGTAAGTTCGTCTATGTGTCTATTGTTACATCCATTTGCGACATTTTCCGCCGTGGCGAGCATCAGCCAGAAAAGCATTCTGGAACTGCTGGAGGGTGGAATCGACAACTGTCTTTAGGGTCTGATTCATAGATAGCAGTGGCGAGTGGTTGCAGGCATGATGTAGGGAAGTGTGAGGAGGGAGAGAAGTGTATCAAGACTTACTGTTCTATGATGGTAGCCGGCGTGCGCCTACGAAACTCCGTGAGCTCAAGAACGTACAACGCATTCTCAAGCTGGCATACCCCATTATGAGAGGCTCAAGCAACCAGTTTTGCACATCTGCCAGTGTGACCGAATCTCCAGCCGATCCGGTTCTTGAAACTGAAGGTCTCGGATTCGGATTCTCTTACTACCATGATGTCTCTACCTATTATTATTCTCGCCTTCGTTTCCATCGTCCTTTGTCTCATCGTCGCATTGCTCTTGTACATAATTTCTAGTGGCACTCACTCTGGCGGAATGCTTTCCAGCCAGCCAGAGAAAAGGTCTTCGTGTAAACTAGGCGAGCAAGCACAGCAACTCTCGACTGTGTCCACGTCCTTTTATCTTGGCTTGTACCAGCATACCTGGGGATTATTGGTCGTTGAAGTATTTAGCAGCAAAGATATTATTCGCGATCCTCCCACACAGCGAGCAGCTATTGGAGACATTCCATCTGTTCTTACTTTCAAATACAAAGACTCTGACTACATAGTCAGGTCTGAGTATCTGGATGTATACGACGATATTCTCACCATTGCATTCTCGTCTGCATTCAATATACCCACCAGGCCTTCCCGCTCCAGCGTATCCATGTCAGAGTTGCACTCCCTTCTTTCAACGATCAAACTACACGACAAGAATTGCGTCGAGCGTTCTGCACGTGGTGTAGACATAAATGGTCGATCTGGCATTGGTAGTAATTCTTCTTTCAATCTGGAATCAGTGCTCCTGGCTTACGCCCTCTCAGGAAAATCTGTGTTCTTAGGCTTTGTTCTCATCATGTGGTGTCTAGCATGTCTACCTACGGTTTTCTACGACGACAAGACCACGCAGCTCCACATATTCACAGCACAGGGAGTCTTCTACATTGGCGATGATCGATTTGGGACCCACCTCAGCACTTTATTGCCATAGAATACTTGGTGTCTAATTGACGGCACACCGGGACGTGAAGGCGACATACCCTGGCATATCAAGGAAGCCAACTTCTTCACCCTCTATGCTTCATCCGGACCTCATAATGCAGTCATATATGATTTGAAGATCACTCATCAACCGGTCCTGAGCTACTTTATGAAGACTTGAACAGTCACAGAAATCATTGCAGCGTGTGTTTTCTATGACGGTATTTTTCGTTGAAAATTATCCACATACAGGGCGTTGGCTGTAGGCGCCAGGATTTGACGATTTTGATAGTGTTGTGGTCTCAAGATCATGTTGTTTCAAGCTCTCAAGGATCAACTGTTTGTTGAATCCAGCATCAAAGTCAGCTTTTGAGCAAGCACTCAATCCTCAGAGCTGTAAGAGATAAGCAGAGCAATCATACAGAGTGCCTTCTCTCCATAGTGATGTGAGTATATTTATCTTGAAATATTCTATTGAGCCTCATTAAATCGAACCTTTTTATCATGAAAAGGGATAATATCGCAAAGAGCCTACTAGATCTCGGCAGATTCTTTCTATTTAGAAGATCATAAGGTATATACTTCAGAAAAGATCAGCCTCACAAGCGTCCAAGGGGTCTTTCAGAAACTGTGCAAACAACAAAAAGTTGAGTGTTGGACGTTGACAGTTGAGCGTGGGAACTTTCTCAAGCGCTGATCCTGCGTCCACCCGATATGGACTTGACACCAGTAATTTTCAACGAAAAAGACCTTCATAGTTTTCTATTCTGATTCACAGACTCAACTTTCGCAATCTAATAGAAGGATACAGGCGCCCGGATACAGCTGCTTCGGAGCGACAGCTAGAGCAATATATGAGCCTCTTCTCCCACAATCCTCGAGATGCGTACAAGTACGGCCATTATTTTCAGGAACTAAAAGAACTCTGGAACCGCCGCATTGAAAATCTATCCGCTCTTGAACTAGATCGGGTCGGTCAGTGCCAGTACGACAAGAGCGTTCACCACTTCGTCTATAGCATCGCTTTTAATGTCGAGCCTGGCAATATTCGAGGTTATCCGAAGACGTTCATATCCTCTGATTATGTGATCGAGACAATCCGGACGAGAGTGCATCTTCTTACTGTGCATCAGATATTAAGCCGAGGAGGGCACTGGCTGCTGAACCGCTTGTTACCGGATACGACTGGAGATGATGCGGTACACTATAAAGGAGACAATGCCGGACCTTTCAACACTGCCCCCTTCTCCACCACATCCTCTCTCTTTCTTGGAGAAGAGGGCAAAAACACGTTCTATTTAGGCCCGACCAAGGCGGGAGGCCTTCCTTTCATGCCTCTCCCAGTGGACGAAATTCATCCTTGGCTCCAGCCGCGTCTTCGTGAATCATACAGCCGAACTGCGTTACATGTATGTCCCAGTGCTGCATGTGTCTATAATACCGAGACCAAATCCGCTGTCGTACTCGATGTTACTCCATCTCTCGCCGTCCATAACGCTTCTACCGAACTTATGGAACTGCTGTCGATGCCAGGCTTGGAACGCGTCGATTATGTGCTGGTCACACCTAGCACTGACGCAAAGAGCATCTCGGTCGTCTTTCCGAAGGAGGCCAAAGCTACCGCTCCAAGTCGAGTGTGGCACTTGGCCATGACGAAGCAACCTTGGATCACTAGAATGGGTAAGTCCCCTTCGACCACAGTCCTCCTAGTATATTTATGTCTACCGTGTTTCTGACAATTGGGATTAGTCCAATATCAAGTTGAATTCTAGGTAGATCGAAGGGTTCCGAACTCAATAAGTTTATTTTTCGACTCGTGTCGCGTTTTCAAAATGCTGAGACGAGCTATTATTCTGTTATAGCGACTGGTCATTGTATACACGATAGACAAATCAGATAGCGATTTCTGAAGGCGACCGTGATATGTTCAGAATACAAATATTCTAAAGCCATGAACAACAATCCTATTTGGTCATTCACTCACGTCTATAACTCATAAAAGAAGCGTTTCACCGACACTCGTGCGCATCGGCTTCTTACAACCTAGCTGCCTCAACGGTTTAACGACCAGGAGCTCATCGACATCCTTAGCCACGCTTCCAAATACACATGAGATGCCTCTCTTGCTTCGTCTCTTTCTCTATTATCTCCTTTGGCAACGCCCTTCTTTCTCTCATTTGATTGTTCCATCCATTGTAATCATATCACAGCCTCCGCTTGAGCTCCGAGCCAAGATCGTCTAACGAAAGCGTGTCCCTTGGGACTGTTTGGATGGGAGGGTTACCTCTACTTGTCGATACCTGACCTGCAGTGAGAAGTGAAGCCTCTGAAGATCATGAGTATAGTTGCAAACCGCATGGAGCACGTCCGAGGCGTTCTTGTTTAGGCTACTAAGGAGCTCAGCATTGTGCGTTTTGTTGTTATTGAGCCTTTTCTTGATTGCATGTTTAGCGATGTTCACTTTTCGGGGGCGAGATTTGACGGCTGCCTTTGTCTTGGACTTTCCTGAAGTCATCCTTTATCATTTCAGCAAACCATATAAAGCATCGCTTCCACTGCATTTAGACGTACTGGATTTGGAAGGCTGATGAGAGCTGGGATCACGAGCATGTCACAAACTGTGACCCCATTACTTTGATCTGACCTCCATGGCGGACGCACCCACTCTAAGTGTTACTATGCTTGGGGCTGGGCAAGAAGTTGGCCGCTCTTGCTGTGTACTTCAATACCGAGGAAGGACAATTGTGTGCGACACTGGCGTTCATCCTGCCTATTCTGGCATCTCCTCACTACCGTTCATTGACGACCTTGACTGGAGCACAGTGGATGCAATTTTGATCACTCAGTATGTCCTATGTTTCGTTGCTGTGTATACCATACCTTCAATGCATTTTAGCTTTCATCTTGATCATGCTGCCGCCTTGACCTATATCACCGAAAAAGTACGTGTCGCGCGTATTATACTCAAGGCACGCGCATGACGGTGCAAACCAGACGAACTTCAGGAATGGCAAGGGAAAAGTTTACATGACGCACCCAACCAAAGCACTTCACAAATTCATGATGCAGGATTTTGTTCGCATGAGGTGTGTTACACGGTTCGCGACGTTTTGAAAGAGCTAAAATGACATCTACATTGCAGCGCATCGTCTTCAGAGGCGCTCTTCACCCCCCTGGACATGACTATGTCTCTCTCATTAATTACCCCCGTCTCTGTTCACCAGCTCATCAGCCCCTGTCCCGGTGTCTCGTTCACTCCTTACCACGCTGGGCATGTACTCGGCGCATGTATGTTTTTAATTGACATTGCAGGTCTCAAAATCTTGTACACTGGCGACTACTCTCGCGAAGAGGATCGCCATCTTGTTAAGGCAGAACTCCCGCCAATACGGCCGGACGTTCTTATCGTCGAAAGCACATTCGGCGTACAGACTCTTGAGGGGCGCCCAGAGAAGGAGCTTCGATTCACTAACTTGGTTCATTCGATTATCCGAAGAGGTGGCCATGTTCTACTCCCCACGTTTGCTATCGGACGTGCACAGGAGCTACTGCTAATTCTCGACGAATATTGGGCGAAGCATCCTGATCTGCATAACGTACCAATTTACTACGCTTCTGGTCTGGCACGGAAATCTATGGCAGTTTACCAGACCTTTATCCACACCATGAATAACAACATTAGGTCTCGTTTTGCAAAACGCGACAACCCTTTCGTCTTCAAGTTCAGTTAACTGTTCTTTCTCGCGAGCATGTGCTCAACAGTCCGCCTCTAGATATATATCCAATCCAGCGCAACGTCGAAACTGGGAGAAGCAGGTTGCTGATGGACCTCCGTGTGTTGTTCTTGCAAGCCCAGGTTTTATGGGCTCAGGGCCGAGCAGAGAGCTTCTCGAATTGTGGGCTCCGGATTCGCGGAACGGCGTGATCGTGACAGGTTATTCCATTGAGGGGACCATGGCTCGGGTGAGTACTCAGGCCTTTACTCTAGTGGCCCATTTGTATATTACCTGGAAAAGAATCAATGTATCCTTTTTCATCTCTTCGTCCCGCATCCTGAGCAACCAACATGAATACTTTGCTTATTTTCTCGGTATTATTCAGGACATTCAAAGTGAACCAGACGACTTCGAATCTATACATGGTGGCACAATTCAAAGAAAAATGTCGGTCGACGAGCTCTCTTTCGCTGCTCATGTCGATTACTCTCAGAATTCGGAATTTATCGAGCTTGTAAAAGCCCAGCATGTGGTACGTCTGCAATTTTTCCTGCAAGTGTTCGAATTCCAAGCTGATTTCATCTACTCTCTCTAGGTCTTCGTGCACGGCGAAGCGAACGCGATGGGACGTTTGAAGGCAGCGATGACTTCGCGATATAAAGAAAGAGATGAAGATGTCAAGTTCCATAATCCGCGGAACTGTGAAACTCTCAATCTCACATTCCGTGGCGAACGTGTTGCTAAAGTAAGTGCCCCTGAAATTCCATTCCTCCATGTCGCTCACTTTCCGTAGGCCATAGGAACACTGGCTGACAAGGCACCTCAACCTAACGATGTTGTCTCTGGTCTTTTAGTAGCGAAAGACTATTCGTACACATTACTCGATCCCAGAGATTTGAGAGACTTTGCGGGGCTGTCGACATGCACTGTCACGCAGAGGCAAAAGATTGCTCTAGGTGTGAGGTGGGACCTTGTCAAATGGCATCTGGATGGGATGTTTGGTCGGGTCGAGGAAGGCTCAGACAAAGACGGTACTTTGACAATGCGGGTACGTGAACAACAAATTCAAAGACATTCTCGGCTCTTCTCTGATACTTATGGCTAGATCATGGGCTGCGTCGACGTGAAACAAACAGAGGAGCACGAAATAACGCTGGAATGGGATTCAAGTGCCAGCAATGATATGATTGCAGATTCAGCGCTTGCATTGATTACAGGCATTGACAAGAGCCCTGCCTCTGCCAAATGTACAGAATTTATTCTCCCTTCCGTGAAATTGTCTTGCTGACCGGTCGGATTCAGTGACCGCAAACTCACACGATCATCACCATGACCATGACCATGCCGAAAAGAAACCCGTTCATCCTCACGCGATTGTTGAAGGAGAACCGGCAGATCGTACAAGGATCCACAGATTGGCGATGTTCTTAGAGGCTCATTTCGGCGACATCGAGCTGCATATGCCAGAAGAGGACGATATCGCAGAAGGGGATGAAAAAACTGGACCTGCTTTGCTTGTGACAGTAGATGAGACAGAGGCTGCCATAGATCTCTCTAACCTTGTAAGCTTGTTTTCGACTTCACGCACTCGCCCGCTGATGAGCGACGTTTTAGACTATTACCAGCAGCAGCGAAGCTTTAAAGAAACGGGTTGAAGCTGTCTTGGAAATGGCACTTGCGACTGTGAGCTCGCTGTCCGAGGCATTTGTTATCGAGACCCCTGCTTTATCCTCAGACCCAGCGGCCGAGCAATCGGAGTTGAAAGAGAAAAGCAGTACCGATGGCATTGTGAAAGCCCAGCTCGTTGTGTCAGAGGTCCATGTCGATGATGTAATGCAGACAATTAAGAGCGACGTGACACAGACTGCGGCAGGGGCTGACGATAAAGGGGGATCTGGGACTGAGGACTCCGTAAATAATATTAGCTAGAGAAAGAGTATCGTAATTTAATGTCGATTTCTGTTGTAATGAGACCATAAATTGGGGCTCGGGCCGGATTTAGGTGGGCTTGAATTTCATGATGCCGTCACGAGACTTTCCTCCCTCTTGCACCGCAACTCCGAACTCGTGCATCCCTGAATTCCTCAAGGACTCGATTCAGCGCGCAGCAACTTAGTTCTGCAAAAATCAAGCCACTCTGGTATTGCAGTCGGACGTATATGACTGGAAAATCGCGTCTCTTCTCAGATATTGATGAGGACGGCTGCAGCTCGTAAGGAAGAACAAACTGTACATCTGGGCACTGTTCACTCACGCGGACAGCATGCCAATAGGTCAATGTCTTCTATTCTATCGAATAAAAAAGGTGTCGGAACATTCATTTCGCCCTATGATCCCGCGCATATACTCATAGAGAAATTCAGATGCACTACCAGTTGCGAAACGACGACGTGTTGGCCCCATTAGCTCTCGTATAGATCGGATGGTCATTTTTGTACTAAATCTTTTCTCTTCCACCAAAGCTCAAGCGTACCAATAGGTGAAAGCCATGAATGGGATCCCAACAGAACCGCGTCGTCGCACTCGAAAACATTCATCGTCTGTCAGCAGCACCGAACCCCCCTTGACTCCGATCGACCCAATGTACAGCGCTTTACAATCTGGAAGACTCGGCGACACTTTTTCTGTTTTGAAAATGGGTGCTCCAAATCACGAAGGTCTTGTGAATGAAGAGGCAGGCCACTTGCCTGAGGTACGTTCCGGCTAGTCTGGTCCACAGTTACATGCTCAAACCCAGTAAAATAGACACAAAAGATACAAAGGAGCCCTCTCCCTCAATGGCTTTCCGACACGTTTTCCACTCTACGCGGCAACAATCCTCTCCGCAACCTGGTACCTTTGAGCCCATCGCGATTGCCTTCAAGAAACTTCGAGGATCGGCAATCCCAGCTTCGCGGAAATGTTCAGCTTGAATCTTTGAGTTCACGAGCACGAACAGAAAACATCAGCTTCATCCCTTACACGACGCCAGGGCCTGCGTTGTCAATGACCTCCCATGTATCGCAAGATGTCAGGTATACACCGCTCCCCCCTGTCAAGTTATCCCTGAATCTCGATGAGCGGACTCAGCCAGCGTGGTCCGACCATAGTCGCCATCATTCACCGTCAAAAGTGATACCACCCTTCCATGGCTTCTCCGATGACATTGACATCTTGCCGCCAAGCTCACCTATGGAATCGTCGTCTTCTGGAATCGAAGAATCACTGTGGCTCGCGTTGGACCATTCGGGCAAAGACTCGAGCAAAGAGGGAAGCTCACCACAGTTGTCGGCGGATGGCATGCCAGCCACTCTGTTGAAAACCGTGCCAGTAGAATACGCTGGCAGTGTCAGACATCACCATGCAGATGACGCGTCTATGTCTGGAGCTATAGAACCTCACCAGCCTACTGCGTCCCAGCAAACTATCAGGCTCGATCCTCAGTCACCGTCACCATCGCAATTCAGTCCCGCCCCACTTCAGCCAGGTCTTCGAGGGATTGCACCTAGCATATACGGAGGCAGCTTTGTGGCCAGCGGTCCCAAAACACATGCCCAGTCTAGTTCATCTAGGCCAAGTAGCTCCTTTCCTTCTCCAACACCCGGACCCGTATTTGGACCCGCGCCAGTCAATTTCTACAACTCACCTGGACCAGGAGCAAGAACCAACGAGGAAAAACCTTCTGCCCCAGTTCATCCACTCTACTTTGATACACCCACTTCGGACGATACTGATCCTGGCGTTGACGTCTCGGAGCTAGCCTTCACATGGACACCGTTTTCGAGATACGGTCAAGAAATTCTTCACCAAGAGACCCCGCCTTCTGCGAACCTTCGGCTTGCCAAACAAGTGACTAGCGAGCAAGGTCCTCGACCTAAAAGCATGTCAAGCTTCCCTCACTTGGACCAGTCTGGCTACCATAACCCGCTACCAAAAGTTTCTGAGACTGCTTCTGACTGGCTGCTGTTTTCGGACTCGGATGATAACGATGAGCCTAGCGAGGAGATAGACGAACTGAACGAAACGGTTTCCGATCCAGTCAAAGCCTCTGCTGCGGATGTATTTGCCCCTGCCCCTGGGATATACTTGTCACCTCTGCGCGGCGAAAAAGTAATCACTGAAGCAAAGTATTATTTTCGTTGAACATCTCTGACTCGCATGTGTAACAGAACGACAGTGAAGACGTAGACGAACGTGGGGAAGGGAAGAAACCGGTTGGAGGGCAAGTAGACAAGTATTCATCACAGCAGTCTAGTGATAGCATACAATCTTGGGGGAGTGAATCTTTGTCTACCTGAATCAATGCATCTATAGTAGCTGAACAATGTTGGACCCACAAGTGATCATAATCAAGAAATTTCATGCATCCGATTAGGCATCTTGCGCTTGAACCACTTGCAACTGTGACCCATCTAGTCAGTGTTCTTCTGCAACGAGATTTGGCGCATTACTTACTTTGAAAACAGGTTTAATTTATCCCTAACGCTTCATAAAAGCCACGCTTTAGACCACCAGTCAGCACCTAGTCTCTCTAGCCTTCCCTTACTGACTGACAAGCACGGCAGACATGCTGTTGTTGCCAGGGTCTTCAGCGCTATCATCTGCGAGGGTGGATGTACTCTTACAAAGACTTCGCGGTATATCGGATTCTATTCAATCCGTCAAAGCTGTCTGGCTTCACCTGGTCAATTGCACGTCGAAGGGGAAAGAACAGGAATTGATGGACACCACCTCGTCCAGTAGGAAGGCATTGGATTCTTTGTTGGCATATGGAGATTCTGAAGGGGCAGATGGAAATATTCTGACTGAAAACGGACTTGTCTACGTTCTTCCACGACCAGGTTCCATATCTCCATGGTCAAGCAAAGCAACCGACATTGCTGCCATCTGCAACCTCTCCAGCTATGTAGGGCGCCTGGAACGAGGCATTGTCTACGCCCTGACATTTTCACCTGGAGCCACACTCGACACCTACCTTCTCTCCTCCATCTCTCATTTAATCCACGACCGCATGACCCAGACTGTTGGCCTTGAATTCCCTGCAGAATCCATCCTATTCTCTCACCACAGCCCGAAAGCCCTTCGCACTGTATCTTTGACTTCGTACAAGGAGGACTTGGAAAGAGCGCGTGAAGTGTTCAATGCTGCAAATAGGGAGCTTGGTCTAGCTCTATCGCAAGACGAGATTGATTACCTCCTCGCAGCATACATTTCTGGCGAACATGCTGTCAATCGTGACCCCACCGACGCTGAGCTCTTCATGTTTGCTCAGGTCAATTCGGAGCACTGTCGTCACAAAATATTCAATGCATCGTGGATCATCGATGGCGCTGCTAAAGATCATTCGTTGTTCCAGATGATACGCAATACGGAGCGTGTGACGAGCAAGGGTACAATCTCGGCGTACTCAGATAATGCTGCTGTTCTCGAAGGCCATTCTGCCCCGCGCTTTAGCGTTCTCCGAGAGTCCGCCTCCCGCCATTTCTACCGATCTCAGCAAGAAGATATGTCAATATTGATCAAGGTGGAGACGCATAATCACCCCACTGCTGTGTCGCCTTATCCTGGCGCTGCGACGGGTTCAGGTGGAGAAATTCGCGACGAAGGCGCTGTCGGACGGGGGTCGAAACCTAAAGCAGGACTTTCAGGCTTTACAGTTTCCAATTTACGCATTCCGAACTTTGTCCAGCCATGGGAGACAGATTATGGAAAGCCAGCACATATTGCATCTGCGCTAGATATCATGGTTGAGGGGCCGTTAGGAGGAAGCGCTTTTAACAACGAGTTTGGGCGACCAGCACTTGCTGGTTACTTCCGAACATTCGCTGAGACCGTTGGTGGCGAGCTCAGAGGATACCACAAGCCAATCATGATTGCAGGTGGCTATGGGAATGTACGACCACAGTTTGCGCACAAGACAGGTATTTCTGCCGGTGCGAAGATCATCGTACTCGGTGGGCCTGGACTTTTGATTGGACTGGGAGGAGGAGCTGCTTCAAGTCAGGCGTCCGGCGCTAGCTCTGCTGAGCTTGACTTTGCATCCGTTCAGAGAGACAATGCGGAGATGCAGAGACGGTGTCAGCAGGTCATAGATACTTGCATATCTCTTGACATGGACTCTTTGGGCACCAAGAACCCTATTCAGAGTATCCACGACGTAGGTGCTGGCGGGATTTCCAACGCCCTTCCGGAGCTGGTTCACGATTCTGGCCTGGGAGCAACTTTTGAGATTCGTGACGTACCCGTTGCGGATTCTTCAATGTCTCCGATGGAAATATGGTGCAATGAGAGTCAAGAACGATATGTTCTAGCGATCTCACCCGCAGATGGAAGTTTAGAGCTATTCAAGGAGATCGCTACCCGCGAAAGATGCCCGTTCGGTGTTGTGGGAACAGCAACAGAGGAAGAGGACCTCATTGTCACCGACAGGCTCCTTGGGCCAGATGTAGTCCATTTCAAGATGTCTACCCTGTTTGGAAAGCCACCGAAAATGTCGCGCAAGGATATTAGCACATCTCGCAAGTTACCTGCCTTCGATAGTAGCCTTCTATCTTACTTCCCATCCCACTCTCCATCCTTCTCCGAAATCATATCCGAATCCGTGAAAAGAGTGCTCCGTCTACCTTCCGTTGGATCAAAATCATTTCTTATAACAATTGGAGATCGGTCGATCACAGGTCTCGTCGCGCGTGACCAAATGGTTGGCCCTTTCCAAGTCCCAGTGGCTGATGTCGCGGTGACACGCTCATCCTATGGCTTCAACGTGGTATGCGGAGAAGCAATGGCAATGGGCGAACGCACTCCTGTGGCTTTGATCAATGCTGCGGCGTCCGCCCGAATGGCCGTAGCAGAGTCGCTCACCAATCTCGCTGCTGCTACCACGGGCGATCTTTCACGGATTAAACTCAGTGCTAACTGGATGAGCTCTGCTTCGAAGGAAGGAGAAGGTGCAGCATTGTACAGCGCGGTTGAAGCTATTGGCATGGAGCTGTGTCCTCAACTTGGTATTGGTATTCCTGTTGGAAAGGACTCCATGTCTATGTCCATGCGATGGGCAGACAGAGAGACTGGGGACACAAAACAGATCAGCGCTCCAATGTCATTGATAATCACCGCGTTCGCACCAGTTGACGACATACGCTCGACCTGGACGCCTCAGCTTCGCTCACTCCAAGAGCCAACTTCCCTTGTTCTATTGGACATCGCGCAAGGAAAGCGGAGGTTAGGAGGCTCTGCACTGACTCAGGTTTTCAAGCAGGTTGGAAATGATGCTCCAGATGTCGACGACGCAGCTATCCTTAAAGCCTTCTTGCGCGGATGTCAGTCCGTTCGAAAACAGCACCCTGACCTTATTCTTGCCTACCATGATCGCTCTGATGGTGGGCTGTTTACTACCCTAGCGGAGATGTCGTTTGCGGGGCGACTGGGAATCGCTGTTGATCTAGGTACCGTCGACGATCTTGTCGCTACGGTTTTCAACGAAGAGCTAGGAGCGGTCGTGCAGGTCAGAACAAGCCAGATTACCACCCTCGGTCAAGCCTTCTCGGATGCTGGATTCCCCATATTGGCGGTGAAGACTATTGGTTCGGTGAATAGTCAGGGCAACGAAAGCTTTACAATCAGTGCCAATTCGTCTATTGCTTTTACCAGCACGAGGGCAGACTTACAGTGTCTGTGGTCGGAGACATCTTATCAGATGCAAGCGCTGCGAGACAACGTAGTCGCAGCTAAACAAGAGTTTGAGCTCATTAGCAACCCTCAGCATGTTGGTCTCTCGTATGATCTGAAGTTCACCCCCAGTCCTCTTCAGGAGGTCTTGTACAGACCCAAGGTCGCAATATTGAGGGAGCAGGGAGTAAACGGTCAGGTCGAGATGGCTTGGTCGTTTACTGCCGCAGGCTTCGAAGCAATCGACGTCCACATGTCCGATATCTTGACTGGCGCCATTTCACTGAGCGACTTCAGAGGTATCGCAGCTTGTGGGGGTTTCTCTTACGGAGATGTCCTGGGAGCTGGAAAGGGATGGGCTAATTCCGTCTTATTGAATAGCATCGCGCGCAAGGAATTCAGTGCATTCTTTGAGCGCAACGACACGTTCACTTTAGCGGTCTGCAATGGCTGTCAATTCCTCAGTCATCTCCGGTCGATCATCCCAGGTGCACAGGACTTCCCAGACTTCAAGCCCAACAAAAGCGAGAGGTTCGAAGCCAGAGTTTGCCTTGTCGGCGTCTCTGATAACGACGTGACAAGAAAGTCGGTATTTCTGCGTGATATGATTGGCTCCAGGCTACCTGTCGCCGTTGCACATGGCGAGGGCAGGGCATCGTTTGTAGCGGGTAAACAACAACAAGAGAAGTTCGTGGCTGGTGGACTAGGTGCATTGCAATACGTGGATTCCCAGGGAAACCCTACGGAACACTACCCTTTGAATCCAAATGGCAGTCCTGACGGCATTACTGGTGTCCAAACTCCCGATGGAAGAGTGCTAGCTCTGATGCCTCATCCAGAGCGTGTTACTATGTTGGAGAGCAATAGCTGGTATCCAGCGGAAATGGCAGAGGTTTGGAAAGGTGAAGGTCCATGGTTCCAACTGTTCAAGAGTGCCAGACAGTTTTGTGACTAGAATAGACGTAGCGGTTTCCGGTAGCAATCTAAATGTGCATTATTCCGTGTTTGTGTCCTTATCTCTGACCATGATGATGGCCGGCCGAACACGCGTTGCTTGAGGCTGCCCGCTACAGATTGCCGCCTGGTAATCCCTGGTTGCTTTCAACACTCATCTCACGGGCTAATAGAGGATGGGCCAGTCTAAGGATTTGCTCCCAGGAGGAAGTCCGCTTGCTACATTTCCCTCACGTTCCCGTCAAGTCTATGGCTACGCTTTAATACTGATAGCAAGCACAATCCTATTTCTCCAGATTGAGAATTGGAATCCCCTTCGCACTGCTCAACCAAGCGACCATGTAGCGCCTACCCTTATAGAAGCTTCTCATGGGGCTGTCGCGACTGAGCATAAACGCTGCTCGGATATGGGAGTGTCAATCTTACAGGATAAGGGAGGCAACGCAGTGGACGCAGCAATTAGTGCAGCACTCTGCATTGGAGTGCAACTGCCATTCTCTTCTGGTGCGCTTGTCAGCGTGTTATTGTCTCTATGCAATCCACTAATGACTGAAGTATGTTAGGTATTGGTGGTGGAGGCTTCATGACTGTTCGTATCCCGCCTTCTGGCAACGGGATGCAGTCGAAGGTATTCAATATCGACTTCCGAGAGACAGCCCCATCGCTTGCAAACCAATCAATGTTTCCTCCTCATTCCAACCTATCTCAATTCGGTGGACTAGCAGTCGCTGTTCCAGGTGAAATCATGGGCCTCTCTACTGCACATCGTTTGTGGGGAAGTCTACCTTGGGAAGACCTTTTTGAGCCTGTCGTTGAATTGGCAGAAGCTTCGCAGGTCGGTCCAGAGTTTGCACGGAGAATGCCATGGTTTGCACCCCTACTTCTCGGAGAAGAAGAATGGTCAAGTGTATTTGCACCGGAGGGCAAGCTCCTTACAGAGAACGATACTATTCATCGGCCAGCGTACGCGGAATCACTGCGTACTATAGCAAGGGAAGGCCCGAGTGCGTTTTACAATGGGTCGATTACACGTTCATTGGTAAACAAGATACAGTCAAAGGGCGGTATAGTGACACTGGAAGACTTCAGCAACTATACTGTTAATGTCACTCCTGCTTTAGAAGGGACATTCCGAGGAAACAAAATTTACACCACCCAGGCGCCTACTAGTGGGCCTGTTCTATTGCACATGTTGAACCTGGTAGAGATGTACGACGAAGAGGATTCGGACTCGGTTTTAGATGCCCATCGTTTTGTAGAGATTCAGAAATTTGGATTTGCAGCGAGGTGCGTCAATCTTACTCGCCCAGACAATTTTCAAGTCTAATCTCTCGTAGGACACGTATCTGCGACCCTCCGTTTCACAATGATACTGCCCAAATAGATGAGATACCCACTAAAGAGTTTGCGCAGGCCATTTGGTCACAAATAGACGATGTACGCGCTTCTTGCCCTTTTTCTTGTTTAGTCTCCGTTCTCAACCTGATTTTAAATGATCAGAATCGCACGCATGAGACTGCTTACTATAAGCCTGTCTACGATGTACCTGAAGACCACGGAACAACGCATATTTCCATAATAGACGAGAATGGCATGGCCGTCAGCCTGACAACAACCGTTAATTGGCTCTTTGGATCGCAAGTCCTCGATGAGAACACCGGAATAATACTGAACAATGAGGTCGGAAATATATTCTTTACGCATTGTTGTCCGAACTGACTTTCATACACACACAGATGGATGACTTCTCTATCCCCAACACACCTAATCTGTTCGGGCTTCTCCCTAGCCCATACAATTATCCGGCGCCCGGAAAGAGGCCATTATCGTCGACAGTTCCCACAATAATAGAGCGAAGTGACGGGAGCGTCTTTATAGCTGTCGGTGGTGCTGGAGGTAGTCGCATCTTCGGTGCCGTTATGCATGTGCTGATGGGCGTGCTGGGATTCTCGCCATGGGAGGATAACAAACTCAATATCGCACAAGCAATCGATGCACCTAGACTGCATGATCAATTAGGAGTCTACGACTTTGTTGATGCAGATGTGCACATAGATCCTCTCGTCGTCAAAGGCTTGAAGGCCAGGGGGCACAATGTCACAGTGGCTGACGATTTCAATCGCGTTGCTGGAGTGGTATCGGGCGTAGTAGTTCGAGAAGACGGGACAATAACTGGTGAGCCGTTTGCTACTGTTTGCAGACAAGAATGGTGGATTTATATCATACCTTCAGCCTCAAGTGACTCAAGAAAGCACGGACTAGCTGCGGGTTATTGAGCTATTGTTATTCTTGACACCCTCTCGTACGGATTTAGCTAAAGAGACGCCACAAGCGCAGCTCTTAGAGATTATTGCTGTTAGTTAATATTATCCTATTAAGCCTTCCAATCCTCTTCTGTGAGCGAAAGTATCTGTCTCATACACTGATGTACTTGGCATGAAACGCGCACCGAGCGTTGGCTATACGTCTGTCGTTGTTTGAGACGCTATAGCCTCTGCAATGCGCCCTTCCACAGTTGTTGAGTGATGGGGGCGGGCCACTGCTTTTAGGCGTGGTGCCTGTTACATCCAGGCCACGTGGAAGACTTAATAAATATAGTGAGCCTGAAGCCGTGACGCATCTGCATTCCCTCCTACTACCATCTATGGCCTATCCACCTCAGCACGACAGACGAACTAGCTACAGCTACGGACAGCCTATGTCTCCGCCTTTGCCACCACCGCCTCCAGACCTCAGAGTCAACGAAGAGCCGATGTTGGCGCCTCGACCTCATCGCGTCGATCCTTCAGTGCCTCATAATGTTTGCCATTCATAGTGCATCCATGATTTTCTGAGTTCACTAACAGAATGACTCCAGATGATGAACCATTTGGACGAGCAATCTTACCAACAGCCGTCGTACGACTACAGGCGCTCGTCGCCAGCCCCAAATTACAACCCTGGATTTGGTGCTAACCCGCCTCAGCCCAGACAGTACACCCCACTGCCTCCTCCCCAGGGTGCTGGATGGTCCCCGTGGCTTCCAGCAGCAGGACCTGCTCCTGGTCCAGCACCTTACGGTCCCCCTCCACCATCCAATCAGTATCCAGGCAGAGATTCCATTGCTCAGTCGATGGCAAACTTATCACTAGGCCCGACCATGTCTCCTTCGCTAGGTGGAAACCCTCATGGGAGACCTCAATCTGTCGGACCACCGCATCCTCGAGCACCGTCTGCAGCGCCAGCACCACCTGGAGCTGCAGGTTCGTTGACGGCAGTTGTACCAACAATCCCAGCACTAACTACGGCAATGCCTACAATCCAGCAACCAAACCACGATCCCGCGTTGAAGATTGCCTGGGCAAGGGATGTATTTTCTCTGGTGGATCGGATTCATCAGCCTTCGACAGCAATAGAATCAGCCGGCAGTACGACAACAGGGCCTATAATTATTAGCGATCCGCAGTTGCTACGACTAGTGCAAGTGGCGGTTCCGACTGTGCTCCAAGTTGCCGCGTTAGGAACGCAAACCCCGATGCCTACATATGTAGCGGAAGCGGTGTACTTGCGAGCAACGTTCGCGGCATCGGGTGCCTATCCTGAACATGTCAAACTCAATCCCCGGCAGGCCTTCAGAGATTATGAAGCCTCAGCACGAGCGGGTCACTATATAGCATGGTTCAAGATTGGAAGAGACTATGAAAACTTCAAGGACATTGCGCATGCGAAGGAGTGTTTCGAACGTGGTGTCAGATTCGGAGTAGAGTCGTGCATTTATGTGAGCGTAGCAACTCGCTCTACTTGTGATAGTTTCTAACCTTGAGTTCAGAGAATTGGCATGGCCCATCTTTTAGGCCAACTCGGATTCTCTGCATCTACAGAAACCGCACTTCCTCTTCTACTACGAGCAGCCAACATGTCTTCATTGACCACGCCCCAACCAGCTTACGTTTATGCCCTAATTCTTCTTGGAGAATTCACTGCGATTCCTAATTCTATACCCCCGCATCTGCTCAACCCACTTATACCCCCATCTTCGTCTCCGTCTTTGGAGGCAAGAAAGCACTTGGAACGGTCCGCCTATCTTCACTTTGCCCCTGCTCAATACAAGGTATTACATTTTCCTAAGGCATTTTCTTTGCTAATGCCGTTTGTTCAAGCTCGGGCATGCATACGAGTTTGCTGTCCCGCCTTTCGAATTCGACCCTTTGCTTAGCGTCGAATGGTATTCCAAGGCAAGCCAGCAAGGAGAAGCAGAAGCAGACATGGCGTTGTCGAAGTGGTTCTTATGTGGTGCGGAGAACTCATTCGAGAAAGATGAGGGTTTGGCGTATATTTTTGCCGAGAAAGCTGCAAGCAAGGGTTTAGCTTCCGCTGAGTTCGCCATGGGATACTATTGCGAGGTCGGCATTGGACGTCCCGGGGCTGCCAAGGATATCCCGAAAGCAGTTTCATGGTACGAGAAGGCAAGATCCCATGGGAATGCAGATGCTACAGATCGACTACAAGCGCTACAGGCCAGCAATACTCAAAGCTTATCTCGTCAAGAACATGACGCCATAACCGAGAATAAACTTGTGCGGAGTCGAACACAGGCAAGGCAGAAAAGTGAAGCTGCTGGCACGCAACCAAGACGTCCAGCTGGAGATGGTAGCAAAGTTTTGCAGGCCATCAGGGAAAACACAATCAACATGCCTGCCCCTGCTGCTCCCACAAACGCACGAACGTCTCCCCCGATTAACGGCGGGTATGCTCCAGCTCCAACGGCGCCGTCCACACGACAAGAGGCACCGCAAGCTCAGTCTCTCCGACCGCAACAGCTTCCTCATGCGCATCGATACTCCCTCGCAGATCCCGGCTCCACACCTCCATCCAGTCGGCCCGCGAGCAGTGTCGGTAATGGCCCTACAGGAAATAACGGCGGTAGAAGGGCCAGTGCTCAGGCTGACCCGCCTACGAGTACCAATCCACCTCCGCAGCCTCATCATAAGAAATCTGGACCAGCCACGTTTGCTGAGATGGGTATTCCGTCCGCAAAGGTGAGTACAAGTTCACTTTTTTTTGCGACCCGACACTGACCTCTCTTGTCCAGGCTGAAGATAAAGATTGTATCATCATGTAATTGACTTGGTCCGCTAGGACAATATTTATCTCTTTATGATAATGACCCTCTTGTTCATCGTGAACATACTCTAATCCCTTGAGTGTCAACGGAAACTGCCAACTTGAACCCATGTGGACTTCCAGCAAGCTATCTTCGAGAGGAAATCAGGAATTCATAGAAGCTACATAGCCGCGAGTCAATTTTGGAACATAACACATGTTTATCCAGAGCGTGAGCGTCTCGACTCTCGACTCTCGACTCTCAATTTGCCGAACTACTCAACCATTGAATCACATTCAATGTTCACCACTCCGCTTCCGAATTTTCAAGTCACTGGCGTTTGAATTCACGACGCCCGTTGCTCTCGACGAATTCGAAGAAAGGTCTAGAAAGGTACCTCGTACATACTCGGCGTATTTTCAGGACCAGATTCCGACATGTCGTGAGAAACTGTGCCTTTCCGCCTCTGCTTTGAATTCGGCCTCTCTTCTTGACGGTCATGCTTATAGCTTGTGTACGGAAAATCCTTGCACGCCTTGGCCTGTGTGCTGACCGACAATTAACCTCTTCCCGTAGCCCGCCCCGGCGCCCCGCTCTGCCTATGCTCTGCCTGTTCTTAAGACAGCGTTCGACGATTGTAAGCATCCCCAGCTTCGCACAACATGACCCGTTGGAACCTCTTGAGCCTTCTCGTTGTCGCATCATCTGTAATCCCAGCCTTTGCTACAGTTCCAGTTTACGGACAGTGCGGAGGGAAGGAGTGGACAGGCGAGACAGGTGAAGGCTCATTCATCATATATATTGATCGTCTACTAATGTCGATTGTGTAGTCTGCGAGACTGGTAGCGTTTGCACTGCTTCGGACCAATGGTTGGTCTTCGGTTTCAATTTTCTTCTGATAAGGCCTTTACTGAGATTTATGAAGGTACTCACAGTGCAAGCCGGGTGTTGCAACCTCTGTGTCATCTAGCGCAATATCATCGAGCACGACAGTCTCAAGCACAACTTCGGCTAGTGTTCCTGCTGCAACTGGCTTTGTGAAAACCAGCGGAACTAAGTTTACGCTAAATGGCAGCAAGTACACTGTTGTTGGGTGAGACTGGATACAAGAGCGCGGTGTTTCGTCAGAATGCTCATTGTTTTTCATTATCCAGCACGAACTCTTACTGGGTTGGACTCTCGCTCTGGCTTAGCGATGCAAACATCAACTTGTCTTGGTCCGATATTGCGAAAAGTGGTGCGACGACGGTTCGAACATGGTACACTACTCTTCCTTTCGTCATTTATATTTCTGGATTGCTCACAATAATTTTCTCTTCAGGGGATTCAACGAAGTTAGCACCATCCCGGCGAATGATGTTTACTATCAGAGTTGGTCCGGTGCAACACCTACTATCAACACTGGAGCAAATGGTCTTGCGCACTTTGGTTAGTCCGAGTATGTCTCTCTGAAGGGAAGCTGCATCCTCAATATTACTACAGACAAGGTTGTAGCTGCAGCCAAGGCTAACGGTCTGAGACTGATAGTCCCTCTGAGTGCGTACTCAAATAGGAGCCTGAACGTGCAGCTCATTACTAAACCTAGCAAACAACTGGGGAGACTACGGAGGTATGGACGTCTATGTGAACCAGATCCTTGGTGCTGGATCAGCCCATGATCTGTTCTACACAAACGCCAAAGTTATAGTAAGTTTATATTGAACCAATATACTTGAAAACCGCTGAACTTTTCTCTGCAGGCCGCTTTCAAAAGCTATATCAAGACATTCGTTACGAGATACAAAAACGAGCCAACTATTCTTGCCTGGGAATTAGCCAACGAGCCCAGATGCAAAGGAAGCACAGGGTACGATCTACGTTATTTCGAATTTCGCTCTCTGATTTGCTTCCGTTAGCTCGACTTCTGGCACATGCACAACTGCAACAATCACGGCATGGGCGAAAGATATCTCTGCATACATCAAGTCCATCGATTCCAACCATCTTGTAGGTTTGGGAGATGAGGGCTTCTTCAACCAGCCCGGCAACCCATCTTATCCCTACCAGTAGGTCAAGAACGTTACCGAGCTCGTGCTCAATCTCACAGTATTTCTCTAGGGGAGCAGAAGGTATCGATTTTGCTGCAAACTTGGCAATTAGCACTCTCGACTTCGGCACTTTCCATCTCTATCCCGTCCCATGGGGTGCCACCGCCGATCCAACCGCCTGGGGTACTCAGTGGATTGCAGACCATGCAGCTTTGCAGAAGAGTGTTGGAAAACCAGTCATCATCGAGGAGTTTGGCCTTGATGCCGATGACCAAGTGACCCCTTACAAGGCATGGCTAGGACAAGTGATAAGCTCTGGCCTCGCAGGAGACTTGATCTGGTAAGTGTTTACAAGCACTCTTGCGCTCTACTGCTAACTGGTTTTCTTACAGGCAAGCGGGTACACATTTTTCAGAGTAAGTTATCAAAGTCCTACAAGTTTCCAAGCTTACTGACCCTTTATCAAAAGTGGAAGCAGCTCTTGGGACGACGGATATGCAGTCTACCCAGATGGACCTGTCTATCCACTTCTGCAGAGCCATGCTGCGGCCTTGAAAGCGAGAGCATGAAACAAGCCAATAATGTTATAATTGCGAACACGGTCGAATCATAGGAACTACTAGGAAATGTCTTCGATAAAAAGTTTATAACGGTTGGATGTACACGATTTATCTCAGCAGGGAATGAACATAAAACTTGACAGAGAGACCTTGCGGGGATTAGAAAATAATCAAGTTCCGACGCAATCAAAATTACATGGTGATATCGCTCGATTTTCTGAGTCTCGCGGTCTGCAGATACTCAAATAGATAGTGGGATCATTGTGGCGCAGAGCGCCACGGATCACTTCTGACACGTTGATCAAGGACGCGTGGGAGCACGCGTCGTACCTCGTAGCTCTCCCTCCCTCTCTACCACCACCACTCACCCGTCATTTCTGCTTCCATGGACCACGACCTAATATCCTCCTATGTCGGATTGCTCTCCTTGGCTACCCTAGCTATATATGCTGGCTCCTTTGGGTCATTGCCAGTCTGTGCGCGCTCAATGACTGACAGACCATGCACTTATACTATGTCCCTACAGACAATGAAGCGGAAAGATTCGAAAAAGACAGATGACGATTCAGATGAAGAAACCGAAGATATGCCTGAAAGATTGACTTCAGAAGGTGCTCTCGACTTATTCTCTGTGGGCCAAGTTGCTCACTTACATTGCAAGATGCTTGGTTGTTTCCTGTGGTACCTATGCAAGCCGAATGTGATCAATCCTTTACTAAACGTCATGAAGATAGGCTCAGCGACTCTTCTGGGGCTTTATATCGTGATCAAATATCTAGGCAGCCATTGGCTCAATAAGCTATTAGGATGGTACTTTGCTGCAACTGGAATTGGCAGCGTCTGGAAGGTCAGCATAGCTTATGTCGTCGATGTTATTTCCCGCAGCTCACGAAGCAAGCAGTCATCCATAGCTTTTACCAAACTTGTCTGTGGTCCTGAGCGATGGAGAAAGTTTGATAGGGTGAAACTTAGGCTGGAGAAGGGCACCAATGGTACGTGCTCATCGCATCGTAAACTTTGATTTGTTTATTTAATCATTTCTAGGACTATCACTCTCAGCAAGGCTACCCTCCGTTTTACTCCTTCCGGTCTCGGTTGTACCTTCGCTCCTCTACACATTCTCAGTGTCAAGCAGAAAGTCTGTTCTTGTTACAGATCTTCTTTCTCTTTCCTTTTCCTACACTGCACTGTCTCTACTCAAGCTGGACTCCTTCCGAACGGGCTGCATACTTCTATCGGGTCTCTTTTTTTACGATATATGGTGGGTGTTTGGAACACCAGTGGTCAGTCATTAGCATTCCTTCTAGGACCTCTACTGATAGTATATGCGGAGCAGATGGTAGAAGGCAAGAATGAATACCCCCATTCAGAATCAGATTATGCCCGGCTAACAACATTTAACAGTTGCAACAAAGATTGACGCACCCATAAAGCTCTTATGGCCTAAATCACTGTTATTCTCTAGTGAACGGGGGTTCACTATGCTCGGTCTTGGAGACGTAGTGATCCCGGGGCTGTTTGTTGCGCTTGCACTTCGTTACGACTTTTATCAGCATCGTGTACGAGAGGATAAGAAGGGTAGTCCTTCACTTTCCCAAACAACGCCGAAACCGTACTTCCATGCGTCCATCATTGCATATGTCTCCGGACTAGTCGCTACCATGACTGTGATGCATACTTTCCAATCTGCTCAACCAGCATTGCTTTACCTAAGGTCTGTTATTCTCTTGCTACCTCCATCATCCATGTGAACTCTCGTGCTTCAAGCATTCTTACTCTCCGGAACCGCGAGGAACATATCCAAGTTCTCATTGTTCACTTCTTGTTCCTGACTTGCTCTCTTAACAGCCCAGCATGTATTCTTTCTTTCATCATAGTCGCTAGTCTGCGAGGAGAGTTGGGACAAGCGTGGAAGTGGGTTGACGGAGCCGATTTAGACAAAGGTAAGGAGGTAGACCGCGCGGCCCCCCTGGAGAACAGCAATATTGTGTCCAAGTCATAGGACTACTGCCCCTATGGATCTTATTTCTGGCCATTCAAAGGGGGCTTAGCTACCATACGGTATGTTTAGGGAAAAGCCCAACGCGATCCGAGTTTTGTGGGGAACGCTAGGCTCAGAATGGAAGGGGTTATGGGGGCGCCGAATGGATCTTATTTGACATTGCTCTTGAAATTACGAACACCAGTGTTTCGCAGAGCATTCCGATTCCTATCCTGCTACAACGGAGGGTCGTGCCAGTCGCTAGTAGACCTTCTCGCTCAGTATGTCAAGCTCTGTCAAACAAAGACAGTCGCGCTCGAGTCGCGCTGCAGCTTCTCATGATCGGAGTCTGTTGGGTTCTTCCATCCAATGATTCTCTCGATGAACAAATCAGCATCCGTGGGACGAAACCAGACTAGCTGGATCTTGCTCTCGATGAGCAGCACACTTGTGTGGATCTGGACTCCAGGAGGCCTCAGACGCGTTCAAAATCAGGCGCGAGATATTTTGCGGTTCATCGTCGTTGGAACAATAATAGGCAAGCCATTGACAACAGTTGATAGTCGGGTGCGCACTTCGGCTACCGCTTCCCTAAGAGTCTCGCGCGCGAAGCAAGAGCAGAGGCAGATGTAGAGATGCTGAGAAGACCGTCTTGCTTGATGTGAGATGGCCTTGAGGCTAAGGCGCCCTGCGCAGCAGAAATGAATTAGCGCTCACATGCTTTTCGACTTTTCAGATCCGGTTGTGAGAGTTGGTGATGCTGCCGTTTTATTGATCGCTTTTGCTTTATTATGATCCGGGCTTATAATATTCCACATCAGAATCGACGTTCAGGGTCGCACTCGCACCACTTGAAAAGGCGTTGTCCAAGCGTCTTTCACTTTGTCTGTACGAGTTGGGATGTCGACGTGGAACTCTAGAAGGACGGCCCGCAAGGTTCATACAATATGCCTGAGTGTCCCCCTCGGCTCAATATGACAAAAAGCCTGAGATCTACGGCTCTTTTAGCAAAAGGGTATGGGGATTCTGGGCTTTCCCGTGAAGAGCAGCCGACGGTACGCCATCCGAATTTGGGAATTTTTTGCAATGTACTTGATCGTGTGCAGCGTAGCGACGAAGCGCTGGGGAAATTCACAAACGAAGGGATACCTGATGGTTGGAAAATACTCGGAACGATGCAGAAATTCTGGTAGAGTATTTGGTGGCCGCAACAAGTGGCAGGTAAATCCTTTTCGCCAGGCCAAAGTTATGCTGGAAGGATCAAGGTTTGGGCGTCAACATTTCTGCGGTGTGCCTGGCATGCTTAGAGAGGGAGAAGCTTCATTGCAGATTCTACAGCAATTTGCCTCGCAACAAAGCACTGCACTCGAGCGCGACACCACGACGTCTGAAAGGTCGAGGAAGTGTTCAATGAAGAGACCTGAGTGTATTCAATTTGCGATGGACAGATCACCATTGAAACACATTACAACCTCCCGTCTCGGCCACAATTCTCGGCCCGACCAAGCGGTTGACTTGGATTGCCAAATGCGGCAGTTGTTTGCCGCAAAAGTAAATTTCATTTCAAAAACAAGATTCGGGGGTGGCCGGGGTCCTGGCTGTAACCACCATAACCAGCCCGATCTTGCTCACCAACGTCTAACGACCACTGCAGCTTGCTTCCTGGCCTCCACGTCTCTGGTCGTCCGTCTCATTGTCGTGTGAAGACGTGTACATTGCGGCAAATATCCAGCAGTCGTTGCCAAAGCTGAACTGGCGGTCTAATCTCCCATAACGCACCCGGCAGCTCATGTGCGTGTGCGCCTACTTCTCTCATGATTATTTGCTCACATTTCATTGCGCTTTTAGCTGCCCCCTGCACCTGTCGAATATATACGAGGACGTTGCATGGACCAAGGCTCTTTGCCCCCACGGTCGCAGAGAGAGCCATCTACATCGGGATCTTGGAAGTCTGCTTTACACCCAGCTTCTGACGCCTCTACTTCCATCTACCCGGCCAATTCCAGCTTGGACCACGCCTCACGCCTCAGATCTGCTCCTGGCCCACAACAGACCATGGCTCTCAGCTCTACGCAACCTGGCCACTACCCACTCTCTTCTCAATCCCGTCCCTCTAGTTCTCATGCAGTGGAGCCTGCTCAGAACCAATGGGGTGATATCTTCTCAGCACCTTTGAACCCGTCTATGTTTGCTGCTCTCGCAGCAAACGGCGTTCTAGGACCTCCTCCTAGCCACCCAAATAACCTTCCTTCTGCCCTCTATCACAATAATTACCCCTCCAATGGTCGCCAGATACCTCACATTGACCCGAATGCTCCTTCACATTCGTCTGGACAGTGGACTGATCCCCCGATCAACGGTTATGCACCATCGTCTGGATATCCACCAAAGCCCCCTCTCAGTAGGGCTGGCTCTTCCGCTGGGAACATCCATCTGCAGCGTAAACCCGATGCATCGCTGCCCTTCTCCACCCATACGCAGTCTCGCTCCATGGACAAGCCACCATCATCTTCGGACTCCCGCCGTTATGGCCCTCGAGGCCGTAATTCGGTGCCCACTCCTTCTGTTCCTCATCATTTGCGTACAGACATGAACCGAGGCGGTGACGCACGAGGGGGAATGTCGCTTCAGTCGTCTCCCTTAGACTACATCGGTTCGAACGCATATCCTTTCCCGGCAGAGCGCCCACAACTGGGCTTACCTCCATCACTATGGATGTCACCCGCTTCTACAGCTCCTCCAACTCCTGCCGCTCTAGAACCGATAGTACGTAGTCCGGTCTCGGCAACTCAGCCCCCCACTTCCGCCACACAATCCTCTATACATCCGTCCCTCTCCCCTACTTCTCCTACTGACTCACGTTCAACTGTTTTTACCGACATATTCTCCGAGAATATATTTCAACCTCCAAATCCTTCGACTGCTGCTAGTCCGTTTACCTCTCCCAGACTTTCAGGATCTCCTGACCTTCTTCCAACATATTTGCAAGAGCAAAGCAGCAATGACCCAGAGAAGATGGCGAAAGAGGACCCTCTAGCCGCTCAGGTGTGGCGCATGTATGCGAAGACACGCGCAACTCTCCCTCACGCACAGCGTATGGAGAATCTCACGTGGCGCATGATGGCGGTAACTTTGAAAAAGCAGAAAGACGAGGAAGAAGGATTGAAATCACCACAGATAGAGACGAAGAAACAGAATTCTTCGATGACAGTAATAGAGCCAAAGTCGACCACATTGTCAAACGACACACAAATCAAGGCAGAACCCGATTCAGAATCGCCAGCAATATCGGGAGAGCGAGGACGGAGGTTGGGTAAAGAGGTAGCCCAAGTACGTGTTGTAGGCTTTGATGGGACTAACCAAGACGAAGTAGACGAGTAAGCACGCCATGGTCTATCATTGTGGCTCCATATTCTGATTTGTATGTTTCTCCAGTGTTGTGCCAATGGACTGGAGAGCTATGAGTAGGTCACGATCCAGGATTGATATGGATTGGCGGCCTGCCAGTCGGTCGCGTTCAAGACCCCCGGAATCTTCTTTCTCCAACTACGACCACCTAGGAATGATTTCCCACCCAGACCAGCGGTATCCGTACGACGACAAGTTCGCAGGACCTAGTAGCGCTCCAGCGGGACCCTCTATATTATCCATGAGTCGCCGCAGTCCAGCACGAATGCATGCGGACTTGCCACCGTTGTACGATGCGCCAACAGAGGACGATTATGGGGGACATCATCCATCCAGTTCCGTGTATCCTTCGCCTTCTTTCGCCCCTTCTTCCCTCCCTTCGTATGGTTTGCATGGTATGACCAGAGTGCAGCCCATCGCAACGATAGACCACCAACGTTCCTTCCCTCGGCATGTTCGCAAGTCGAGCTTTGACCATACGGTGGCGAAAGAAGGCATCACTCCTGGCCTTGGCGGTCGCCATCAGGTGAACGGGAAGCCTACACCCGATCATTATGTTGGTATGAAGCGACGCGCAGACGCGCCACATTTAGAAAGTATGCTGCGTGCAGACCCTGCTGACCTGGAAGGCATGGGTTCTGCTATGGCAAGCATTCATGACAGCGACGGTTACGACGAGTCTGGCAGATCTTTCCCCTCATCTTCATTTAATTTTTCATACCCCTCTTACGACGGCATGTTCGAGTCCGGTGCATCCAGCTCTGATGGTACACAATCCTATCTGACCTCGCCACAGAATGAACACCTGACACCTGCTGCGGCTGCTGCCTCCATGGCCATGGCAGAAGGCTACGCGAACCTGAACGCTGCTAATATGACCGACAACGGAGACGAGTCAACGCTTGATTATCGCCAGTTGATGGGTCTTGTATATCCTAATATGGAGAATGGCAATTCTTTGTCGCAGAATGCATACACTGTGGATCCCACGCAGATCATGTCTGCTGGTGAGGCCTCGTATGGCACTTTCCATACCAGCCCATCTAGTGATGGCTGGGGTAACGGTCGAGGGTCGAGTACCAATGCTTCGCCTGAGCCATATAACTCCAATGCATCTACACCGCCCTCGATCGAGAACGCAGCAGGAAGCGCAGCCCAGATCCGCAGGAAATTCGTCGGTCTGAAGGCAGAACACAAGAAGAAGGCGTCAGGAGGGGCTGCTACGAGTCCGACAAATGCCAGATCCTCCACTGACTCTCCTGATCCTGGGGAGGGAGAAGGAAAGACATCAGTTGAAGATCCGGACGCACCTCCCACTCTTTGTACCAATTGCCAGACCACGAATACGCCATTATGGCGCAGAGATCCGGAAGGCCAGCCACTCTGTGATTACCCTCACCGTTTTTTGAGTATTTCCGTTGACTGACCTTGTTGATGGAAAATTTAGGCAATGCGTGCGGCTTGTTTTATGTGAGTCCACCTTTTTATACCCCGGACTTTTTGGCAGACGAAATGCTGATACCTTATCTCGTCTAGAAATTGCATGGCGTCGTTAGACCTTTATCGCTGAAGACGGACGTTATCAAGAAGCGGTAAGTGCCTTTTGTCATCATATGATGATCGTGGGCTTATCGTGCCCGTCGCAGAAATCGAGCATCTGGTGCACCTGGGACCAGTGCAAGAAAGGGAGGCATGGGACTACCGAAACTAGCATCTTCTACGACGCGGCCAAGGTCATCGTCAAACTCCTCTTTGGTATCGCCTACAATTTCGTCGAGGATGGGCGCTGGCGGACGACTTGGCGTTGCGAATGCTAGTACAGCGGGGCTTCCTGTGAAACGACAGAGGAGGACATCTGCTGCAGGACTGCAGAAGCAGGAATGAATGTATTGAACCGAACGTCTATTTTATCTCACCTGTTTGTGATTGTATATGATGCTAATTGTTGTAGGGATCTTAGTATGGTTTTGACTGATAGATGTATTATTATAGTCACCGTCTCGTCTGCTCTTTTACTCCCTGTTTACTTTTCTATGCCTTACTTTGCTCTGCTGTATTGTCGTTTTATAGTTTACTACTACTACAGAAGTCAGTAGCTTTGAAACTCACACATGACCTGTTTAGTGTGCATGCTTTGCTGAGAATTATATCTGCGATCAAACCATTCTGTCATTATAATCCCACCACCGTGCTGGTCTTGGTGGACAACAGCTGCCCATGCTCTCCTCTCGACAGCGACAGAATCCTCAGCAGCGGTCTCCAGCACCACCCACCGCATTTCCAGTTGGGTTGCAGCCAGTAGGGTCAGAGGATGCTCCTACGCGAAAACTGTCGAAGCGCGGCTCCCGTAGTCAGTTAGACTTTGAGGAAGCATTGCAGAGTGGGGGAACGGTGCAGATAAAGGAAGGACTGGACATCAATATGCTGGGCAATATTTCCATCGGCTCACCTACGCCAACCGAAAGCTCTCGATCACCCCGACTGCCTTCCAATCAACCACGGACACCGACCGTCCTACCACCCACTCCCGACGTCTCGATGGAACTCGACCCTGTCAACAGACGCTCCATGTATCGCTCGCCTGGCACTGCCAGCAGTCCTGACCTGGCCACACTCTTGAGGAAGCAGAAAGAGAAGAATAAACAGACGCAGCCTTCGCAAGGCCTTGACCGTGAACGTGGCTACCCTTCGACCCCTATCACGCCTACCAGCAAGCATGGGAAGTCTCCTCATCGGTCTGGAGATCCTGTCTCTGAGTGGGTATTGACAAGTCCTAGCGTTGCTAGTGGCTTGCACAAAGTGCGTGTCTTCATTTGGCCACTAACACAGTTCTGAAATGCTCATTGAACGATATATAGCCTATGAAGACCTCTGTACGCGCTAAAACCAGCGCGTTTCTAGGGAAGATGCTGGGACAGAGCACAGTTCGTGAGAGATCTGTGCGTATTTTTGCGTCGCGTCGCTCTATGAAAGGGTTCATTCACTAACATTCATACAGAAGACCGATGCCGCCAATCCCTCGCCACAAAGGCTGTCGGATGCTTTCATACCACCGGTACCTCAGCTTTCGCCTGAACATCAGCGGACTCGACAGGTATCTCCTATTGCAGATGTATTCAGCACGCCACTCAACTCTTCCGTCTCAACGTCGTCAACCATGAAACCACTCCCTACCCCCCTCGAACTCACTTCCCCAGACCCCTCTTCCTCACGACCCCGGACACCATCACCAGTGGGCATGGCGAATAAAATGTCAAGTAGCATGAAGCGGCGCAGTATGAGCGTTAGCGACTTGGACTTGAAGAAAGTCATGGAAACTGCTGCTGCTCACGAAGATACACCTCCGCCTCGGCCTCCAAAATCACCACGACATGCACCACCGGACGCAAGAATGAAAGCAGTCATTAGCGATTTCCATGGAGTGTTGTCCCAACTCGAACATGACCCATTTTCGGCGGATACAAGGTTAGATTTGCGAGACCCCTCCACTCCAGCGCGTCGTGCTGGATATCAAAGAGCGAAAACTGACGGCGTGTTATCCTCTTCCACTACATCTTCCTTTGACAAAAGCCCCCGGTCTCCTATTCGGCCTATGTCGCTAATGACACCTCCCACTCTCTCCGTCCCCATTGCCGAGCGTCCAGGCTCAAGCCCGGGTCCTCCTCCAAGCGGCATCCCAAGAATGCAGCAACCACCACTTAGAAATGGGCTCAGCAATCCTGCATTGTCTGCTAGACTTCAAGCTCACGAACAACTCACTCAACAGGCCACTCCCATTTTGAACTCGCCCCCACAGAACCGTCGAGATTCCTCTCGTTTAAGGATTCAACATAGATCAACTGCATCCAGCTCTGAACCTTCGCTCATCGGCATCACTGGTCCTAACGAGGATCGAGGTTGTGAGTGCACTCACTCACTTGCTGTTGTTCAAACTAAAACTCATACTTTCGCCATAGTGACATTTCGCGCTTCAATTCATGATCTCGGCGCAAACTCGTCACCTACTCGCTTCCCTTCTATGCGGAAGTCACTATCCGCAGAACAAGAGGCGGAAGAAGGCAAACGTGCGGCTGAGAGGTGCTGGCAAGAAGATGAAGAGTTCCTCGCAAAAGAGAAAATAGCTGAATGGCTTGGTGGAATGTACGTTTCAATCCCGAAGTTTCACGACTTGTTTCTTATTGATCTATCCTAGTGGACGGATCAACAAGCTGGCGCTACCTCACTACATCAACAATTTTGACTTCACTGACCTCCGACTCGACGTTGCCTTCAGAACTCTTTGTGCAAAGCTATATCTAAAAGCAGAAACACAGCAGGTCGATCGAATCTTGGAGGAGTTTAGTCGGAGGTTCTGGGAATGCAATCCTACATCTGTGTATGGAAGTGCTAGTAAGTCCCTTACCGCTAGCGAATCAGGCGAATGCTAAAAGCCCTGGTGTAGATATCGTTCATGCTGTGTCTTATTCCCTGCTGCTTTTGAACACTGATCTGCATGTTGCCGATCTCGTATCTCGAATGTCGAAGAGTCAGTTTGTCAAGAACACCCTGACCGCGATTCAGATGCAGCTCCAGTCTGATGAACCAACATCGCCATCTGACGGTGCGAGTAATGACGACGATAGCGACTTTATGAGAGGATCAGGCTCTGACTATGCTGCGACGAGTCAACAAACCAGTCCCAGCAAGACCCAATCGAAACGGAGTGACAGTATCACCAGCTGGAACAGTGTCCCTCGGGATGTGTTCATTCCTTCCTTGACTGCAACTTCACCTGGTGGTCCTACGAATGGAAGTTCTCCTTCCGTACAGATTTCTTTGGCAAGCCCAGATACGAAATCTTCATCAGGTGGTGTAATGAGTCGTGCCAGGGAGATTGAACTTGAGAACAACCTGAAGGTACGTGCCTTCATAAGCAGGTATATGATGCAATATCGTTTTAATGCTCTTCTTTCTCTCACAGGACATGTACACTGCTGTCAAGAACCAGCAGATTCTTCAGCCACTGACTATGAGCCGACTATCGAATTCTTCGCTGAGTCCCTTACCACCATCCGTGATCGCTCGGAACAGGAGCTTGCGTACTGGCCACCCGGATCGTCTGATGACTCTCAAACGGGGAAGTATTCGAGGGTTGCAGTCTATCATGGGCACATCGCAAGCTGGGAGCAGCCCATACAGCAGTCAAAGCAGCATGGATGGGCGTGTGAGTCCATCACCGAGTTATGCCACTTCCACGAATGATGTACGTTGTCACCCTTGTTCCTGCCATTTATCTTCGCCTAATACATTGATATGCGACAGTTCTATGCTTCCAGTTCGTCGTTCTTACCACCAACTCTTGGATTTGCTTCCAATTTGTCGCATACAATCATTCGAGAGACTCAGGAGGATGATACCGGCAGTGTTCATAGTGCCAACTCTGGTTCTACTACGATTAGCATAACGGACGAAGAGCTAGCGCTGCTAGGTGCTCCTTGGGCTAAGGAGGGGATGTTAAGTAAGAAGCAGTACTGGGAAGCCACTTCGAAGAGAGCAAAGGATAAGAGGTGGATGGACGTGTTTGTGGTTATTCAGAAGGGCGAACTGAGCATGTTTATATTTGGAGAGCAATCTGCCGGAGGATCTGGAGCTATGGGAGGAGGGAATTGGCTGGTATGTTCATTCATGTGTTTCAAGTGGGGCAAAAGAAAGCTAAAGTGTGCTATATAGTCGAATGCTCAACCAGTGGGAACGCTTCACCTCGCACATTCCTTAGCGCATGTGCTGCCACCTCCTGGATATCGACAACGCCCTCATTGTATGGTGTTGACGTTATCTTCCGGAGCAGTGTACTTTTTCCAAGCTGGAACAGAAGAACTGGTAAACGAGTGGGTGTCTACATGCAACTACTGGGCTGCTCGTACGAGCAAGGAGCCATTAGCGGGAGGAGTGTCGAACATGGAGTATGGATGGAACCGTGTTCTTGATGCTACCGCCTCTCCTTCTCCACATGGAAAGTCGTATTCGGATACAGAGTCTGTGGTGGATTATACAGATACGATGAGTGTGAAGAGCGGGAAGAGCAATCGGAGTCGATTTGGAGGAGGGGCAGGGATGGCGGCTACGATCAGAGGCTCGACTTCGCCTTACTCGGACAAGGTGTTTATCAATGATTGGAAGGCACCGATGCCACCGACGGTTTCGAGTGTGCATGATGAGGAATCGCAGTTG
>Ga0247730_1000370_pt1 | contig 36171 bp, 49 predicted proteins | sample UWRJL073202C2_FD_180959 | JGI IMG/M metagenome (GOLD analysis project Ga0247730, IMG submission 180959) | Plant litter microbial communities from Arlington Agricultural Research Station in Wisconsin, United States - UWRJ-L073-202C-2 | ecosystem: Environmental > Terrestrial > Plant litter >... | reverse complement strand
GATGGCGGCCGTTTCCTTTTCGTCAAATTCTTCGCGGTTGCGGTTCTTGTTGAACGCGCTGTTCTCGTAGAACTTGAGCGGCGACTGAAGCAGATCGCAAATGCCGCTGGCACCCATGGCCGTGTCGGCGTGATATTCTTCCTCGGGCATGCGGAAGTAGATGCCATCCGCGTGATCGTCCTTCGTCATAGCCGGCCGATCAATGATCTTTTCTTCCGGGATCTGCGCTACAAAATCGTTCATGTTCGTGGTTCTCCGTTGCTGTGGTGGGTGGATCAGGCGGGCTTGACGATAGTGTCTTTCAACTTTCGGGCGGCGCGCGCGCTGGTAAGCATAGGCTCCCGCATGCTTTCGATGATCGAGCCGTGTTCTTCGTTGGGGTGATTGAGGCCGATCAGGTTCCCGGCCGTTGCGCCAAGCGCGGCAAGGCAAACGAAATCGGGAATACCTTTCTGCATCATGTCGGCCGTAACGTTCGCGATTACGGCGCGGGCCTGGATGAAAAGGGCTTCGGCTTGCTGGCTCATCTGTCTGTCTCCTACGGTCGGAAGTGACCGGATATCCGGGGCGTCAATCCCGGATGCCTGGGCGCTTCAGAAAGGAAATTCGTCCGCATCCCATTCGTTGATGATCGCGACGGCCCGATCATAATGCTCTTGCGTGTTTCGGTCGCGCTTCAGTCCGTGCGTTTCCATTTCGTCAGAACGCCGGATGACGTGGCGCAAGAGCGTTATTGCGCTGCGAGCTGCCCGGATCTGTATTTCAGTAAGTGATTGCGACATGGGGGATCTGTCCTTTGTAGATGGCGATGATTACCGCCTGCGCTTCTTTCTCTGTGATGCCGGTGGACTTGATGAGGCTCGACATCGCTTCGCCATTCAGCTTCTTGCGGTGGGCAAGATCGGCCGCACGTTCCTGATCGGCCTTCTCCTGGGCGAGCTTCAGGCGGTCGGCTTCTGCCTTCTCGTCTGCCTGCCGCTTACGTTCGGCGGCCGCTGCACGCTCTGCCGCGTCGATCTCGCGCTGCTTGGCTTCGGCAGCTTCCCGTTCGCGGCGGGTTTCGGCTTCCTGCGCCTCACGTTCCCGGCGCGCTTCAGCTTCGGCGGCCTGACGTTCTGCGGCGGCAACCCGTTCCTCCGCATCCTTGGCAGCCTTCGCTGCGGCTTCGGTGGCGATCCGCTCGCGCTCGATCCGCTGGCGCTCTGCTTCGGCTGCGGCTTCCTCCTCGATCCGCTTCGCCTCGGCCGCTGCGGCTTCCGCCTGTTCGCGCTCGGCCTTCTGCCGGCGGAACTCTTCCAGCTCGCGGGCTTCTTCTTCGCGGCGCTTGGCGTTCTCGATCTCATCGCTGATCTTGGTGACTGCTATTTTGCGTTCTTCGTTCAACGCCTCGACATCATCACCGAAAAGATCCGCGTTTATGTCTATCGAAGAAAAAGTATCTTTCATCAGCTCAAGCTGATTTGAGGCTTTGCCGACGATCAGGATTTCAACATGAACTAGATCGCTCATCAGATTGCGAACGCGCTCTTTCCTGTGTGTCTCTGCCGCCTCCCAGGCATCCAGCGCCGCGCGGGCCTTGTCGCGCAACGTGTCCAGCGTGGTTTTCAGCTCGCCGCGTTCCTTGTTCACGCTGTCAACGATCGCCTTCGCCTCGCTGGAAACGCCTTTCGCGGCTTCGTCAAGGCCGGTCTTTGTGCGGCTGATCCGGTAAGCGTAGGACGCAACCAGCTCGCGGTTTGCCTTCACGCTCATATCCGTGGGCAGCTCGGCAATGCCAGCCTCCAAGCGCGTGTACATCGTCTTGAATGAGGCGTTCATTTCCTCGGTGATTTTGGTCACGGTCGGCAGGTTCAACTTCGGGAACGTGGCGAGCGCGGTTGCGGTGTCTGCTGTCTGTTCGGTCATCGTGGAAACTCCCAATTTGAGAAAAATGTAATGCCGCCCTTTGCGGGTGGACCGGCGTAAATCATGCGAATGTCAGTGAAGGCGCATGGGCGACTTGGTAAGATCTTCCAACGATCCATAAATGTTACCATCTTCGGATCGACGTCATAACGGATGCAATATTGCGGGATTTCAATGCTTCTGATCTCGATATTCGCGACCAATGAGGGGCCAAGATTTTTGGCTTGAAACACGTCATCGGTGCGGATTTCGAAGTTCAAAAGAACCATGTCGCCGCACGAAATCTTTCTGATCAGCCAGTGCCTAAGTCGGTCAAATGCTCCTGCTTTTGTTGTCACTTGCGGTTTCTCCTGATTGTGGTGGCTGAATGGATCAGCACGCCGAGAACGATAAGTGTGGAAAGGGATAGGCCGAGCCAGCCAAGGATTTGCAGGATCATGGGTCGATCTTCTTGATCTCGTAGCCAAGATGGAGTGCCAACGCTTCGAAGCGTTCGTGGATCATGGCGTTTGCCGATGCCTGTACGGCTTCGCGCTGATCGTGGCGGGCAATGATCGCATCTTCATAGATGCCCTGGGCCTTAACCTGAATGTCAATGAGGCGGTTTCTCGAAAGCTTCTTCATGATCAATATTCCTTCCATTCGATGGCGGCGCGTTCGGCCGCTGTGATGCCGACAAGCTGTGTGCGGAACGGGACGGCGGAAAGCGGCTGCACGATCGGGCCGGTTGTGCCGTATGCCTTCGCTTCTTCCTGAAGCTCAAACACGCGGCGCATCTTGTCGACATGAGCGGCGGCAACGCGGCGGGAAACTTCGCCTTCGCGCCGGGCTTCAACGCGGGCCGTCTTGATGATGTGGAATAGATCCTGGATGCAGATAAAAAGCGCATCCTCTGTCATGGATTTAGGTGTGTGGTGCATTGTCTGATGCCTCCTGTTCGCCGGCAGAACATTGCAAAATTAAAATCATCCGTCAATAACAAAATTAGACTTGCGTTAAAATCGCATTCGAATTAACTTCGGCTCAGATCCAACCAAGAAAGGGTTTAGAAATGGCTGACACTGCCGAAAAAAGAGTTACCGTAATCATGACAACGGAACAGTTTGAGTTCTTGCGGAAGCAAGCCAAGCGGAGCGGCGTGAACAACGTTTCTTCGTTGGTTCGTCAGATCGTCGTCAACATGATGGCGGATATGGCCGATGCGTAAGTTCGGCAAGCCCGGCTTTAAGGGCATCGGCACGGCGTCCGGTGCCGCCATGGGCAGGATCGCGGTCAAGATCTTTGAATGCAACGGATGTTCCCGGCAATACCGCGCTGAAAAGCCGGTTCAGTGCGGGACATGCGGCCGTTTGGACTTCTCCAAGATCGATAGCATTGCAGAAGCAAACCGCCTGGGCGAGCTGCGGCTCCTGCTCGGTGCCGGCATCATTTCCGAATTGAGAACACAGGTCCATTTTTCATTGATGGCACACCGCGCGGATGGCGTGGGCGTCAAGGTCGGTGAATATTGGGCCGATGCCGTCTATATCGAGGACGGTAAACAGGTGATCGAAGATACCAAAGGCGCGATTACGGATCTCGCCAAGTGGAAACTTCGCCACATGGCGGCGCAAGGGTTGCCCGTCACAATCGTAACAGCAAAGGGAAAACACCGTGGCTGAAATCAAACGAAATGAGCTTATCGAAGATCAAATCAGGGATGCGATCAAGAACGTTCGCGGCCTGAAGAACGATCGTTCCGACGTGAACGCGGATATCCAGTCCATCCGCGAAAACCTTAATGCTCTCGGCATCCCGAAAAAGGCTTTCGATCTCGCGCTTGCCTATGCCGACATGGACGAAGACAAGCGGCGCGGCTTTGACGTCGCCTATGCGCTTGTTCGTAAGGTCGCCGGCCTGCCGCTGCAAGAAGATCTGTTCACGGCGGCAGAACGTGTCGGCTCTACATCGGTTGCCGCCAAGAAGCCTGCGGAACCTGATGCCGGCGCGATCGAGAAGCATATCCAGTCCCAGGAAGCGGAAGCCACCAAGGGCAAGAAGGTGCATGAGCCGACCGGCGAACATCAAGGCACGATCAATTGACCGACGATCTCCCGGTGAAGAAGAAAAGGCGGCGGCGTAAAACCCGCCGCCCAGGCGGCAATGCCGGTGCCGTCCCGCACGCGTCGGAAGTTGTCTTCCGCCACCCCTCGGCCGTCCCGCAAATCAAGCTGGCCGTCGCTGATCCATACGATGAAGCGGCCGCCACGGTCGAAATCGCTCAACAGCGCAAAGCGGCCGCAGACGAACTGCAATCGGTTGATGAGCTTGTGCATCTGCTGATGCCTCTGGTCATTCCTTCGCGTCACATGGTCGTTTTCGAATGGCTGTGCAAAGCGACTGGCAAGACGCATGGGCAAATGGTGCGCGAAATGCTGATCGCGGCCGTGATCCGGGAAAAGCCGGCGTATCGGGAGGCGATGGGCGGCGGCGGCGCTTCTGGCAAAGACAAAGAAGCCTTGGCAAATCGGATCTGAACAACGGGGCGGCCTTCGGGCCTCCCTCCCCTCATCTGAAAGTTAGAACGATGGCTGAATTTCCTGGGTTCACGATCTGGACGGACGCATATATTGCCGACACGGCGCACCTGTCTATGGCTGAGAATGGCGCATATCTTTTGCTGCTGATTGCCATGTGGCGGGCCGGCGGATACCTGCCGAATGACGACGCGCGGCTTGCTCGGTTCTGCCGTTCCAAGGGCAACGAATGGTTGAAGGTCAAGCCAACTGTCATGGAGTTTTTTAAGGTCGAAGGCGATCGGATTACGCAAGGAAGATTGCTAGAAGAACTCGAAAAGGCTCGCGGCAGATCAAAGAAGGCCGCCGAAAGTGCGCGCTCTAAGTATCGGAAAACAAACGATGTGGTGCCAGCGAACGCAGATCCGGAGCACAGCTCCACGGCTGCTTCCATTTCCATTTCCATTGACACAGCTAAAAAAGCTCCTTCGTCGCCAAAAAAAGGGACGCGCATTCCCGAAGATTTTGCGCCGGATCTCGATGCGGCCGTGACCGCCGGCCTTCGTCCAGAGCGGGCCTTAGTCGAGGCGGCAAAGTTCCGGGATTACTGGCTGGCCGTCGCCGGGGCGAAAGGTGTCAAGCTCGACTGGCCGGCGACGTGGCGCAATTGGGTTCGGTCGGCGGTCGAGCGGCAACCGGCGCGCGGCAGTCCCGGCAAGGTGAGTGCCTTCAGGGAACATCAGCAAGCCACGATGGCGGAATTTGAGAAAAGGGTGAACGGCAATGGATCAGAACAGGCGAATTTCTACGACGACGACGGGCCAACAATTGACATTGGCAAATCAGATTACAGATCTCGCTAGGCAGCTCGAAACGCCATCGGATAACCAGATCGCGGCGCGGATCATGTTGCTGGCTAAATCCGGGATGGCCTTCCCTCCGTCGATCGAGCCTTCCAAGGCAATGCAGGCTTACACTTTTGCGCTGATGAGCGTGCCATATGGCGGCCTAAAGATCGCGACTGAAAAACTCGGTCAAGGTTTGTATCCTCGCAAGTCCTACGATTTCATTCCGATACCGGCAGAAATCGCCGCTCTCGCCCGGCAGGAGGCGCAAAGCATCGTGGATGATATATCCCGGCTTCGCGACACTGAAGCCTCTCTGCGGCCTCCTGTGGTCGAAAAGGTTGACGAAGCCGGCAAAGCCCGCGTGCGCGAATTGCTCGCTGCGCACCGTCAAGCCCGCGTGATCGACAAGGAAGCCGAAAGGCCGGGCATTTATCACCCATCAAGGGACGCGGAAGCCACGCGATTGTTTGGCGGCCGCCCCTCCAAAATTCACCAGCGGGCCGCGCCTCCCCCTGGCGATCCTCTCACCCAGGCGACACAGCAAAGGAACCACGATTATGACGACTACCCGCAAGAGCGTTTTGAAAGTCCGCATGGATCTCCTGATCCCGGTCGATTTGACTGATCCCGGATCGGTTCTCTCATGCAGCACGGCCGCCGATCACGTTAAGAATAAGGCGATCGACTGCGGCTTCCGGGTGAAGCTGGAAACCACGTTCGCAAATGTCGATTGGCCTAAGCTGGTCGCGGAACCTGAAGGAAAGAACTGATGATCAAGGCGGCCGCGTTCAACCTGATTTGTGCAGCATGGGCCTATCAGCAAGCGTGCATGGTCTACGCTGCACATAACCGCTTCGGGATCGTCGTGGCCGCCACGGTCCTGTTTTACTGCTTCCTGGCAAACAAGATTGCCGGCGGCTTCATAGACCAATATCGGAGGGAAAAATGAAAAACGAGACACCCACACCCGTTCCAATTTCGGCAGGCACAGATCGCGGGTTCATGCCCTTCTTCGCCCTCGGTGACCGAGTCCGCAAAACAAAAGGATCATCCTGGCATGGCCGCGTCGTCGGCTTCTACAGCACCGAGCTGACGCCGGTCGGCTATTGCGTCGAGAGTGATCGCGAACCCGGCTCAGTCCAGATTTACCCGGAGAGCGCCCTTGCCGCCACTACGGAGGGCAGCGAGCTATGAGCGACAATCTCAACCCAAAGGCCCTCAAAGCTGCTGTAGATGCTGTCTTCCTATCGGCGGACGGCGATGCCAAGCAGATCGCAAAAGCCGTCGTGAAGGCATATCTCGACGCCTTGGCCGAAACACCATCGCCCGAACCGACAACGAGCGGTCTGCACGGCATCAACAAGGAGTGGTTCGAGCGGCGCGCCAAAGCCGAAGGCGATCTTGAAATCGGCGCTGGCTTCTCAGTCGTCAACCCAACCGACGCTGACATGGCGCAGATGGAGGTCGTGGCAGAGCAGGCGCTTCCTCGATGGGCTCAAATCGAACTCGCGAGGCTTCGAGTAGTCGCGCTCGATATGCAGAAAGGCTACATCGCCGCGAGGGGTCTGGTTGAGCGCGCCACAGCGATCATCTCGACTTCCACCTACCCGAATTGGCACGAAGCCGCCCGCGCCGCCCCATCGCCCGAACCGAGGGAGAGGGGTAACGCCGATGGCTGAAATGTTCATCAAAACATCGCGCGCGATCGAAATTGTTATGGCTCGCTGCAAGCTCGACAAAGAAACGGCGCGCATCATGGCCGCTCAATTGGCAGCGGCACGGCAACGGGAAGCAGCGGAAGAACCTTGCACACATGCTTGGGTTACCGATCCGATGAATGGCCCGGTAGCGTGGCGCTGTGCGAAATGTGGAGCAAAAAACAATGGATAAGCTCACGCCCCTGACGCCGGCTCAACAGGCCGGCTTCGAAGTCCATCGCGAAAGCGCCGCCGTGGTGCAAAACCGCTGCAAATGCGGCGCGTGGTATGAAACACCCAGGCAATCGCATGAATTTCAGGAACAGTTTTTTTGCGATTGCGGGCTGTTCTTGTCGTTCAAGGTGCCGGCGATCGAGGCAATCAAATCGCTGGCCGACGACGTGATCAGGATGGACGAAAACGGCTTTGGCGTCTTCGACACCGGAATGAAGGTAAACGACGCCATGGCGCAAGCCTCGCATTGGTGGGCCAAAACAGGCCGGCGGCTCGCACAAACCGAGCTGAAGCGCCAACAGCAACCACTCGGAACAGACAAGGGAAACGGCGGCGCGTTCGCCTCGCTCGATCCCGACGATCTCAACTTCCTGCCCTCGGGCCTGATCCACGGTCAACCGTGGGACGTGCTCACAAAACGAGAAAAGATGATGCTCATTAAGGCGTGGCATCACATGTTCATCCGTAAACCACAGGCGATTTAAGCCGCTCCACAGCAAAGGGGAATACCATGCAGAAACTTCATTTCGATCTCGATCAGGTAGAGCGCGACATCCGCGCGCTGTTTGAAAGAATGCCCGTCACCAACAAAATTGACGAAATTTACAAGGCTTCCGTTGATGCGCAGGTTTGCATGTCGCGTATTGCTCTCGGCTCTGCGAATGACGCCATCGACACCGATACATCGCTGACGGCGATAGAAGCATGCTTCACAAGCATGATCAAAAACACGCTTAGTTCGTTCTTGGCTGAAGACGAGGGGTCCGCGCCTGTCGCGTTCCAAATGCTCGACGCGATCCGTGAAAACCTGATCGCGGCATACGCTGATAAGACGGAAATAATCGACCGCATCGCCATAAATTCGGTTCAAACAGGCAACGCATAATAAACCGCTGTATCGCTTTGTTATTGTGGGGGATTATTCATGGTGTTTAATTCCCCAAAACCACGCAAATCAGGAATATTAATCCTGACAACCAAAGGAAATTGAAATGAATATCTCTCAAATTGCCGATGCCGCCACGAACTACCGGATTGAACGCTATGTGAGCTGCGGCACGGAACCGCAATACGGTTGGCAGGATGTGCACGTTGCCTTTGTTGCCGGCGCGATGTGGCAGGCCGATCAGCCCACGGAACAGCGGCTTGTGCCTCGCATGGTCCTGGGCCTGGATACGCTGGAAGAACAGCGCCACACCAAGGATCAGCTTGCCGATGCCCGCCGGCAGATCGAGGAAATGGAAAAGCGGCAGGATAACTTCAGGTCCACGATCGGCAATCTGGTTGATGCCGAACGCTCGTACATACTCACAATCGATCGCCGCACTGAAGAACGGAACCTGTTCGCAGACAAGATCCGCGATCTGGAAGCGGCCAACTCGCGCCAAACTAAGGCGATGGGCAATTACCGCGACGAACTCGGCAAGAAGGAAGCGCGGATCAACACGCTGAATGATCAGCTCGACGTGAAGCGCGAAGATATCGCCCGCCTTGGTGCGACCAACAAGCGCCAAGCCGAAATGATCCTGGCGCTGCAAGACGACGTGAAGGCGGCCGAAAATAAATCCTACGAAGAGTTAGGCGACCAGATGCGCAGGCTGGGCGCAGAACGCGACGACTGGCACCACGCTTATGATCGCCTCGTTTCTGATGTGGTGCATGGCCGGAACCATCACATCATCGGCATGGACGTTTCCAAGCCCGGCAGCGACATGAGCGTTGTGTCGGTGTCGTATCCGAACGGCAAGGCGCGGGAGATCATGGAAACGGAATACGACGCCATCAATGCCGCGACGGGCTATTGCGACACGGAGCAGGCGTGCGATCAGCCGGAAGCCATGACGCCGGTAGCCGAACCTGATGCGCTCAACCGCGAAGAATTTCAGGCAAAGGTCAAGCGCATGATCGACTATAGCTTTGATCAAGGCTTCGATCTCGCCAACACGCTGCGGGATATGTGGGGCAAACAGTCCTGATCATCGCCGCATCAATCAAGGGCCGTCGCGGGTATCTCGCGGCGGCCTTTGCTTTGCGCTATATGTGCAGCTCAACCAACAGCAAGAGGAAACGATAATGGCCCACAAGCACGACGCACTGTCCCGACTGAATGACTTTATCGATCAGCTCATGACCGAAGCATACGAGCGCGACGACATAGCCAGCGCGCTTGAACTGCAATTGATGGCGATGAACGAAGAAGACGAAAGCGAGGACGAATAATGCCGGGCGCACCAAAGCACAAGAAGGCCGCCGAACAGTCATTTCACGATGTCCTGGGCGACGGTGGCGCAACGCCTGAAATGATCATGATCGCGGTCATGCGCGGCGAAACCGATATCGCCGCAACGCCTGGGGCGAAGAAGGTCAAGCTCACAAAGCAGATGATCGAGGCCGCGCAAACCATGCTGCCGTTCCGCCTGCCTCGCCTCAACTCGGTGGATGCGGTGCAGCGCAATGTCAGCATGACACACGAAGAATGGATCGCGTCCATGGATGGAGGGGAGGCGGATGGGGAATAACTACGATCAGCTCACGCGCCGGCTCATGCTGCAAAACCTCAATCGCGTGGGCAGCGTTGACGATCAGATTGCCGACATGCTCGCCCGGTACAACATGCTTGACGGCGAGGTTGACGCGGTGGGTTCCTCGCTGTCGTCAACCGCAACGGCTCTCGGCGTGACCAATGGCAAGGTGTTGGCGCTGCAATCCGGACTGACGACGGCAAACAACGACATTGCCAAGCGGGTGAGCTTCGCATCGGGCGGGCCTAAGATGATCGAGCGGCTTGATGATTGGGCCGTTGTCGTCAATCCCGCCGGCATCGCCCTGAGCTTGGGCGCTCGCACCTATACCAAGGCCGGGCAGAGCAAGGTTCTGGCCGGTGACCTGATCATAGCCAAGCCTCTCAACAACGTGCCTGCGGGCTATCTGGTAGGCGAAGCATATGCGGTCGCGGCGGGAACAACCGGGATCACAGTGCTCAATCCGGTGTTGCTGCTCAATGCGGCCGTGGTAACGATCACGCTTGCCGTCTTCGCATGGCACCTATAATCCCACAGCAAGGGGCAAATCATGACAGACCAAGAAGCCGGAATGACCATCCGGGAACAAACCGTTCGCCGTCGTCTCCGCGATGATTTCGAATACTACGCGCCGCGCTGCCTGAAGATCGTCACCAAGACGGACGAACACGGCAAAAGCTCTATAGTGCCTTTCAGCTTCAACGCGGCCCAAAAAATCATTCATCGCGAGATCGAGAAGATGAAGGCCGAAACAGGAATGGTGCGCGTCATCATCCTGAAGGGTCGGCAGCAAGGCGCGTCTACCTATACGGAAGGCCGCTTCTACTGGAAGACGACGAACAACCCAGGCCAGAAAACCTATATCCTGACGCACAAGGCTGAAGCGACTGGCAACCTGTTTGCGATGGTCGATCGGTATCACAAGCACGCGCCTGAGTTCGTCAAGCCGCACGTCGGCAAGAAAAACGCGACCATGCTTGAGTTTGATCGCATGGATAGCGTCTATCAGGTGGCGACGGCTGGATCCAAGGGCGCGGGCCGATCGGCAACGCTGATCAACGTGCACGGCTCGGAAGTGGCGTTTTGGGAGAACGCGGCCGACCACTTGGCCGGCATGTTGCAGGCGGTGCCGTTCGCTGCCGGGACGGAAGTCATTCTGGAAAGCACGGCTCTCGGCGTCGGCAACGTGTTCCACAAGCAATGGCAGATGGCGGTATCTGGCGCGTCGGACTTTCGGGCGATCTTCATTCCGTGGTTCATCCAAGAGGAATACGCGCGGCCGGTGCCGGATGATTTCGACATCAACGGCGACAAGGAAAGCGTGCCGGATGGCGAGCTGACAGAGGAAGACTATCAGCACACCTTCAAGCTGACAGATGAGCAAATCTACTGGCGGCGCATGAAGATCATGGAAATGGGCGGGGGCGAAGATGGCTTCTACCTGTTCAAACAGGAATACCCGGCAACGCCTGACGAAGCCTTCCAGTCATCAAGCCGTGGATCTCTGCTGTCCCGCAAGTTCGTCATGAAGGCTCGTAAGTCCACCGTGGCGACTGAAGGCCCGCTGATCATCGGCGTGGATGCTGCCGGCGATGGCGAAAGCTCCGACCGCACATGCTTTGTCCGTCGCCGCACGCGGCGGATCTTCGGCATTCAGACGTTCAACAAGCTCAACACCATGCAGATCGTGTCGCTGCTTCACAAGATCATCAAGCAAGAGCGGCCGGCGCGTGTGTTCATCGACGTGGGCGGCCTGGGCGTCGGCATCTTTGATCGGCTGATCGAGCTGGAAGGAACGCAAGGGATCGTGATCCCGGTGAACTTTGGCGAGACGGCAAACGATCCTGATCGCTATGTGAACCGCAAGGCCGAAATGGCGTGGAACCTGAAAGAGTGGATCGAGGACGTCGGCGGCGCGAACATTCCCGATGATGACGAAGTGCAAGCCGAACTCTTGTCGACACCGCCTGACACTCCGGATAGCAACCAGCGCCGCCGGCTGAAACCGAAAGCGTTCGTCAAAAAACACTATGGCAAATCGCCCGATATCTTCGATGCGGCGTGTCTGACCTTTGCCCTTCCGATCATCGGCGGCGGGTTCTCGACGGGATCGTCTGCGAGTGATTTCGACCCGATGGATTTCGGCGGAAACATGGGTGGCGACATAGGGTCAAGCCATACCGATTTCGACGTTTTTTGATGAAAATGCAAATAGCTGACTTTTTAGTCTAGTTTAATTTCCGAAACGATAAGCCATTGAAATCATTCAATAGGGTGTATGCGTTCGCTGTCGTGGAGCACTGCTCCAGCTCTGCTTCCATTTCCATTGTATATACTCGCTTCGCTCGTATACCCCTCGCTTCGCTCCCTCCCCAAAGGAAAAGGCTCGAAAAATGACCCGAAAAGAAACCATCTTGATCCACCTCCGAGCACTGAAATTCTCGGCTTGGGAAAGGCTGATCGACCTCATCAACATCACCTTCCCGATATTCGTCGTGTCCGGCATCGTCGTGGCCTGCTTCAAGTTCTGGCTGGCGGTGTTATCATGATCCCGAACCTTCGAAAGCGATACACGGCTTATGTCGTCTTTCAAGGTGCAGAGCATCGGCGGTTCTGGCGCATGTTCTGCCGGCGCGGCTGGCGGCATGTGTTCCTGATCCACCCGGCCTATTATCCGGAACCCGGCTTGATGGCCCAGGTCTACAGCGTCGTGATCAACCCGCATTCGGATCACGTCCGCACCGATGTCGTGTTCAAGCATCCGGCCGATATCTGCGCCTCCATGCTGCGAGAAGGCGTGACGGCGTGCATTTCCATCCCGATTGACCAGAAATTTACAGGGCGGTATGTTCCGCGCGGGTTCATCACATGCGTTTCCCTGGTGAAGATCTTCCTCGGCATCGGTGCTTGGTACGTGTGGACCCCCGAACAACTCGCCCGCTACCTGCTTCGCAACGGCGGCACATTGATGGAGATCCCCAAATGACAAGCCTATTCGGTGCAGGAAAACAGAAGGTCGATGAGGCCAGCCAGCGCGCACAGCGCAAACAGGATCAGGCGATCAACAGCCAGACCGCCGACGAAAGCAAAGAGCTTGGCGCACGGCAGCGGTTGATTGCAGCTCGGGCCAGCGGCCGGAACTCGCTGTTCTCGTCTTCGGGCGCTGCCGGCGTCAAAGAAACTTTGGGCTGATGCGTATCGTCAAGGGGGTGGCCGTGGCTTTCGGCCTGTTCGTCTCGATCGTCGCCGTCTCCGCCTTGGCGCAAGCTGCGTTACTTTCGATCGTAATCTTATTCGACAGAGGGTTTTAAACCATGCCACGTCTTCAAGAGAAAACCCTTTGCAGCCTGTCCGATAAGGCTTGGACCGAAAAAGGCATGTGGGATGACACGCTGAAGGAATGCTACGAGTTCGCGCTTTCCGACCGCAACCCGTACCACAGCAATGGAACCGGCAAGCCCGGCGACAACTCGACCAAGGGCAAGGATAAAACCAGCCGCCGTGTCTACGACAGCACGCTTGCGGTTGATGCCGTGCGGATCGCCAATCGGCTGCAATACGAACTATTTCCGATCGGCGCGAAGTGGGCAGAGTTCACGCCTGGGGCTTTCGTTCAACAGGAGCAAAAAGACGGTGCAAGGTCTGATCTGGAAAATCTTCGTGAAGTGGTGTTTACCGCGATCCAGCTTTCCAACTTCGATCTTGCGATTGCCGAATGGCTCTTGGAGCTTGTCGTTGCCGGGACGGCGTGCATGCTGGTCATGCAGGGCGACGAAGATAACCCGATCATCTATTCCGCCGTCACCCAGGCGCATGTTGCGTTCCGGGAAGGGTCGTGGGGCAAGATCGACCTGATCAGCCGCAAGCACAAGATGCGCCGATCGCTGATCAACGAAACATGGTCAGATGCCAAGCTTCCGGAACTGGCCGGCGATAAGCTGGACGAAGATCCCGAATGCGACCTGATCGACGTGTGCTATTGGTCGAACCGTGACAAGATCTGGTACTACGACGTAATCTTGATGAGCGGCGCGAACGATGCCCGCAAGCAAACCCGCATCGTGCAGCGCGAATTTGAAATCTGCCCATGGGTGATTGCCCGTTGGTCGAAGGCTTCCGGCGAAGCGCAAGGCCGCTCGATGGTCATGCTCGCGCTGCCTGATGCCCGCGTGCTTTCCTCGGTCAAGTCCTACCTGCTTCGTCACGCTGCGCTTGCGATCGGCGGCGTGTTCATGGTCAAAAACGACGGCGTGATCAACGCCAACAACGTGCGGATTTTCCCAGGCGCGACGATCCCGGTTCGCTCAACCGGCGGTGCCGGCGGTGCCTCGATCATGCCGCTTCAGGTCGGCGGCGATATCAACCTGACGCAACTCGTCATGCAGGATCTTGTTACCTCGATCCACAAAATCATGATGAACGACGGCATGCCCGATGTGAAAGACGGCGTGCGGACGGCAACCGAACTGCTCGAAAGGCTGAAAGAGCTTCAACAGTCCATGGGTGCGCCGTTCTCCCGCGTGCTGAAAGAGGGGATTATCCCCATGCTGGAAGCGACGATCTATCACCTGGGCAAAATGGGCGTGATCCCGATGGGGCAGGGGCAGAAAATAAAACTCAATAACGGCCAGATCTCGGTTAAATTTTCTTCGCCGTTGGTGCAAGGCCAGTCGATCCGCGATGTCGAGGCAGCACAGCAGGCCATGCAGATCACGGGCGCGGTTGCCGGCGGGGAACAGGCCGTGGGCGTTTCGTTCAAGATTGAGGACTTCGGCGCATGGGTCGGCGCAAAGCTCGGCGTTGATCCGATCTTGATGCGGACGGCTGATGAGCGTAAGGATTTGCAGGCAAAGGCGGCCGCCGCCCTTGCTGCACAATCTGGCGCTCCGATGGTTGGACCGGGGCAAGGTGCCGGCACTGGTGTCCAGCCACCCCCACAGCAAATGGCCGCATAAGGAAATCTTTATGTTCAACTCTCTCAATCTCTCGCTGAAAACGCTTCAGCGCATCGACATCGTAGGGGCGGCGCTGTTCGCCGTCCTCGCCATCCTCGCCCTGGTTATGGGCAACACGATCTTTTTCGGATCATTCGCCCTCGGTTGCGGCGCGTTCGTCTTGAGCTGGCACGTTCAGACGTTCCGCGTTGAACCAAGCGCAACGGTGTTCGTCGGCATGCTGGCCCTTATCTCGGGCTTGCTGTTTCTCACGGCGGTAACGCTTTGGGTGCTGGCTTGAGCCGGGGCGCATTCGACTGGTTGCCGGGCGGGAGCGTCGGTCCGGAAACTCCGGAAGAAGCGGCGGAAGCCAATCAGGCGCAACACGACGCGGCGGAAATCCGGCGCATCAATCAAGCAAAACTGTTCTTCGACGTGTTCGTGAACAGCGCGCGCGGCCCGGAACTTTTGGAGCTTCTCCGGGCTTCTACCATCGAAATGCCCCTGTTCCTCGTAGGCAACACACTTCACCAGGGCATGGAAGTGGGACTATCAACCGCCGAATGGGCCATGTTCCGGGAAGGCCAGAACAGCACTATTCGGTTTATAGAAGAACAGATCCGCATCGCGCGGACACCGACACAGGAAACCAACGACAATGGATGACAAGATCAAATCCGCGCTGTCAAAGCTCGACACAAAGAACGACGCCCACTGGACTGATGCGGGCTTGCCGTCCGTTGACGTGGTTCGCGGCATTGCCGGCAACATGGAAATCACGCGCAAACAGATCGGTGCCGCGTGGCCGGGCTTCAACCGCACCAATGCCAGCGCCGCGCCGTCGAACCCCGAAAACGTTCGCAGCCAGTCGGCCGATGAAACCGGCAACCTCGACGGCGACGAAGGCAGCGAAACCAAGGTGACGCTTGTTCACAAGAACGACGGTTCGCAGCCGGTCAAGCCTGAAGCCGGTGCGCTTGATCCGATCGAGAAGATGGTGGATCCGGCATCGGTCGGCCTGTCCTACGGCGACCCGGCGCTTGCCTCGCCAACCGAACAGGCGACAACCTCGCCCTATTCGGCAGATCAGCGCGAACTTGAACGGGCCGGCGCTCTGGATGAAAAGCGCGCCGAGGTGTCCAGCCTGCCGACCGTTGATGAGATCGTGAAGCACATTCCCGATCCGATCCTGCTTCTGGAAGCCGTGGCGATCCTGGCAAGCTCCGATCAGTATCGGCGCAATGGTCCGCTCGCACAGCTCGTTCGTCACTTCTCGATTGATCAGGTGAACATCAAGGATCATCAGGCCCGCACCAACCTGCGCAATCAGCAGCGAGCGGAAGCCAGCGAGGCGGCCGTTGCCGCTGAAGCCAAAAAGGCATAATACGGTTTTGCCGTAATTGAGAAGGGCGCGGCGGGTTATCCTGGCCGCGCCTTTTTTGTTTCAACCACAGCAAGGATCTAACCATGACGAAAGCAATCGAACGGGCGCTTATGGCGTCGGCAAGTGTGGCGCGAGTGGTGAGCGGGATAGGCCCGCGCATCGCGTTCGCGCCTCCGAATGAGGGCGGGGCGGCGGATGACGGCGGCGACAAGACAGGCGATGACACGGGCGACGATAAAGGCGATGGCGCAACAGGTGACGCCGATCCTGGCGCTGATAAAGGCGCGAAACCGCGTGACCTCGGTGGCCTGCTCAACCGACGTTCCAAGCCTGAAGGCGCAAAATCCGATGATGACGGGGGCGACGACAAGGGCGACAAGACAGCCGACGACGGCCGGCCGGAAGGATTGCCGGACAAGTTTTGGGACCCCAAGACAAAAACCGTAAATGCTGCCGGGCTGACGAAAGCCTATGCGGATCTTGAGAAAGCCCACGGGCAACTCAAGCGCGGCAAGGGCTTGGGCGGTGGCGAAGTTCCGGAAACGGCAGAGGGCTATTTCGACGGCGGGCTTGAGCTGCCCGATACCGTCGATCGCCTGGGGCTTGAACCTGATGATCCGGGCTTGAAGGCTGCGGCGAAGGTGTTCCACAAATACGGGCTTGGCAAGGAAGTGGCCGCCTCGATCGTCAAAGACATGTTCGTTGAAATGAACGAATTTGCTCCGACGCCTATCGATCCTGAAGCCGAGTTCAAATCCCTTGGCAAGGATGCGCAGGGCATGATCGACGGCGTGTTCGTGTGGGTGGATGGCGGCGTGACTGCCGGGACGTTCTCGGAAGATGACGTGGCCGTGGTCGAGAACCTTGCGAAGACGGCGAACGGCATGCGGTTCCTCGCCAAGATGCGCAACGCGGCAACCGGCGAAAAGGGTATCCCGATCACTCCCGGCGGCGGCGCTCGCGGCATGTCGCAGAACGAATGGCACGATGAATTTAAGGCTGCGGTCAAGGCCAACGATTACAAGCGGCAGGCCGAACTTGAAGAAATCGGCAAGACGATCAACGGGACGGAACCAAGCCACGGCGGCCGCTCGGGCGGTGTAAACCTGTAGGCTTGCAATCGGCCGCGCGTTGTGGCTTATTGCTGGTGTCTGCCTGTCTGAACATTGGTCCTCCCCAAACTGAAACCCCGCCGGGCCTCGCACCCCCGGCGGGGTTTTGCGTTTCAGGATTGACAATTTAGCAGCTCCCGCGCATCTTCCGCAAATCGGCTCGGACCTAACCGCACGTTGCGGCCTCCATCTGCCGGATCTGACGCGGCCCGAAACCGCCAAGGGAAGCCTAATTTCAGTTGTTCGGAATTTCCTAACAACTGAAACCCTTCCCGCCCTCGTTTCGCCCATACCGCTGAAACCAATCATTTCAACGCAACATAGGCGAAACACATGTCCCGCAATCTTACTGCAAACGAACAGGCTTCCTTCGACGCTCGCGTGAAGGCTGCTTACGAAAAGGGCGGCATGCTCCGCTCGACCGTCGAAATCGCTGACAACATCGTCGGCTCAACCCACCGCTTCAACAAGATGGGCAAGGGTCTGGCAACCCGTCGCATCGATCAGACCGATGTCATTCCGATGAACATCGTTCACGGCAACGCCACGGCCACGCTGGAAGATTGGAACGCTGCCGAATATACCGGCATCTTCAATCAGCAGAAGGTCGGCTACAAGGAACAGGACAAGCTCGCTTCGATCATCGCTTCAGCCATCGGCCGCCGCGAAGATCAGCTGATCCTTGACGCGCTCGACGCGGCAAGCACTGCCCTGATCGTCCCGGCTTCGGTCGGCGGCGCATCCACCGGCTTGAACACTGCAAAGGTTCGCCGGGCAAGCCGACTGCTCAACCAGGGCGGCGTGCCGCGTGCCAAGGGCGAACGCACCTTCGTCATTTCGGCTGAAGGTATGGAACAGCTCCTGGGCGATGGCGACGCGAACACCGTCGATAAGAACGTGATCAAGGCGCTGTACGATGGCGAAATCAGCCATTGGGTGGGCTTTGACTTCATCGTCATGGAAGATCGTCTGGAAGGTGGCCTGCCGAAAGCGGGCAACGAACGGACGAACTTCGCTTATCACAAGGCCGCTGCCGGCCTCGCGGTCGGCATCAACATGCGGACGGAAGTCAATTACATTCCGGTCAAGACATCCTATCTCGCGAATGGGATCTTCTCGGCCGGCGCTGTGGCTATCGACGCTGAAGGCATCGTGGAAGTGGCGACGACTGAGGCTTAATCCCCTCGGCCGCTGCTTCTCCTGAAACTGTGAAAGGTTAAAAACATGGCACTGAATAAGCGTTTCCTCGATCCAACCAGCTCCGGATCAAAAGGCACCCGCGTGCGGGCGCTGTACGAAACCACGGACGCGAAAGCGACTGTGAAGGCCGCCGGATATTTCAATCTGGCCGCCTCGGAACTGGCCCGCGTTGCCGAAATCCTGATCATCGCATCTGATGCGACGTTCGAAGCAAAGGTGACGGTTGCCGCTGGCGTCGTCACCCTGGCGGCTCCTGACACCTACGCATAAACCATCCCCCTTGCTGTGGGGCATAAGGCGGGCGGCATTGGGTAAAACCATGCTGCCCGTTTTGCATTTTGGAAAGGAACACCTATGGCCCGAACTGACATTTCCGTTTGCTCCCGCGCTCTGGTCGGGCTTGGGGCTTTGCCGATCAACTCGTTTCAGGACGCTACCGACACGGCGAAGATCTGCGCAACGATCTATCCAGAGCTGAAAGAGGGGATCATTTCGAAATACCCTTGGCGTTCGTTCATGACCAAGAAAGAGCTTTCCCGCGACAACTCCGGGCCGATTGGTGAATGGCAGTATTCGTTCATCATCCCAGGCGAGGCGATCGGGCTTGCCCATGCCGTGTTCACATCGACCGCCGGCAAGATCGGAACCGGCCGTTTCGAAGTGTTCGGCCGCCGCGTCTATTCCGACATGCCGCGTCTGTGGATGGACTTCCTCACGCTGAAGCCGGAAGCGGAATGGCAAGCCTACTTTGCCGAGCTGGTCGCGGCCGCCCTCTGCTCGGAAATCGCCTTCGCCGTCACCGATCAGCAAAGCACGGCCGATGCCTGGACATACAAGGCATACGGCACACCATCGGAAGGCGGCATGGGCGGGCTTATGGGGCAGGCGACCATTCTCGACGCGCAAGGATCTGGCAACATCGGCCTGCAAAACGGCGCGTTCATTGATGCCCGCTTCGGATCTGTTTACCCTGGGGATACCTTCTAATGCCGAAACTCGTAGAGCTGAAAACCAATTTCGTGGCGGGCGAGTTTGATCCGCTGTTGCTGTCTCGATCGGACATCAAGCATTATTTCAATGCGGCCGAATACCTGCGCAATGTGATCGTGCTGCCGCAAGGTGGCGTCCGCTCGCGTCCCGGATCTCGGTATCTGTGGAAGGTGCCGGAAATCCCCGGCGGCGGGCTGTCTGTCGTTCGCATGTTTGAATTCCAGTTCTCGACGGATCAAACATATCTGTTCGTCTTCCATCATCTGAGCCTGACCATCTTCCGGGCTGGCGCTGTCGTGGCGACGATCGTCACGCCTTATGCCAGTTCGCAGTTGCGCGCGGTGCTGACGACGGAAGGCGACCTGATTTCCACCGGCCTTAGCGTGACGCAAAGCCGGGATACGATGATCGTGTTTCATCAGGACTTCGCGCCGCGCGTCATCAAGCGGGGCGGATCTCATGCCATCTGGACGATCGGCGTCTACGACATCAAGAACGTGGCAATCTTCGATTTCGGGGATACCGTGTATGTGAACGGCGTCAACGAAGTTCAGACCATCAACTTTCCGAACCCAGGCGATCAAGGCAATTGGGTGGTTGGCGACACGTTCAAGCTGTCCCTTGAAGACGAGGAAACGGACAACATTTCTTTCAACGCCACGGCCGCGACCATGGCGGCCAACATCCAAGCGGCCTTGCGCGCGCTGGCGAATGTGGATGCTACCGGGATCGCCGTGGTGGCGTCCGTTTCAACGAACACGGTTGACGCCACGTTCACGGTGTCTTTCACCAACGGCAACGGTCAACGGCCGTGGGGCGCTCTGTCCTATGAAACGATCTCGACAAAGCAGGTTCCATCTATCGACATCATCGTGACAATCAAGGGCGTGCGGCCGGGCGAAAACGTTTGGAGCGATACACGCGGCTGGCCTCGCTGCGGCGTGTTCTTCCAAGGCCGCTTGTGGGTTGCCGGCACGCGCTCCCTGCCAAATACGCTTTGGTCAACGCGCGCCGGCTCCTATGTCGATTTCAATTCGAAGAAGATCGATGACGACTATGGGATCTCGGCCACGACGGACACCGACGACATTCCAGCGTTTTGCGTAATCTTCGCCGGCCGGCATTTGCAACTGTTTTCGACGGCGGCTGAGTTCTATATCCCGGCCTCCGAAAGCGATGCTGTGACGCCGGGCAACATCGTGCTTCGCCGCACAACCTCACGCGGCATCAAGGCCGGGTTGCGGGTCTATGAAGTGGACGGCGCGACCCTGTTCGTGCAGCGGCGCGGCAAGGCTCTGCGGGAAATGATCTTTGCCGATGTCGAGCTTGCCTATCAGTCGAACAACGTTTCCCTGCTCGCCTCGCACCTGATGCGCGATCCGGTCGGCTATGCGCTTCGCCGTTCTTCCTCGACCGATGACGCGGATTATATGTTCCTGCCGAACATCGACGGCACCATGACTGTGTTTTGCACGCTCCGAACCCAGGACGTGAACGCGATGACATTGTGGGAAACCAAGGGGCTTTATGACGACGTGGCCGTGGTGCTCGACAAGGTTTATTTTTCCGTCGTTCGGCAGATCAACGGCACGGCTCAAAAGTTTATCGAGGTAATGGACGAAACAATCACGGTCGATTGCGCGGCCGCCAATGATGACCTGGGCGCGCCTCTTGCTTCCGTCACTCTGGCGCATCTGCCCAACACGATGATTGAACATCAGCTTGACGGCTTCGTGCAGCCGGCCATTCAGTCAAGCGGCGCTGGCCTTGTGACGTTCGCTCGATCTGCGGCAAACTCCTATGCTGCCGGCATCCGATACCCCGATGTTTTGCCGGATCTCTATCCCGGCTTGATATGGGCAATCCGCACGCTGCCGATCGAAGTGCAGTTGCCGGATGGGGCAAGCCTTGGCAAAAAGCGCCGCATTGTGCGTCTGACGCTTCGCCTGTATTCAACGGCGGCGTTGTACGTGAACGGAAATCAGATATCTTTCCAGCAATTCGGAAGCCAGCTTCTCGATCAGCCGCCGCCGTCGTTCACAGGGATCAAGAATATTCGCGGCCTTCTCGGTTGGGATTTTCAAGGTCAAGTCGTGGTCGGCAGCGATATTTCAACAAAAGCCACCCTCTTGGGGCTGGCCTGGGCAGTGAGCATTTAATCATGGCGGTTCTTCTTACGGCTTTCACATCACTGATCGGCGGCGGCGGGGCTGCGGCGGGTGCCGCTGCTGGCGGGGCTGCGGCCGGCGCTGGATCCCTGGCGTCCGTCCTGGCTGTCGGCTCGACCATCGTCGGCGGGCTGGCCTCGATCGCATCGGGCAACAAGCAAAAACAGGCGCTCAATGCGCAGGCGCAAGGCGAGGACACGAAGGCGGTCCAAGAGACGATCAACGGCCGGCAAGACGCCTTGATGGCGATGCGAAAGCTCAATCAGGATCTATCGAAGATCACGGTTGCCGGCTTCGCGTCGGGCCTTCAGGGTGACGGTTCCGTTGCGGCTGCGCAGAATGAGGCGCTGCGGGTGGGTGAAGCCAACATCAACATGAGCCGCGACAATGCGGCATTCGCTTCAGCCAGTCGGCGGGCGCAAGCAAAACAGCTCCGCGTCGAAGGTCAAGGCGCGGGATCGGGTGGACTTTGGGGCGCGGTATCGGGCGGGCTTTCCATGCTCTCGCGCAGTTCGGCAAGGGGTTAATTCATGGCAGGCAATGCAACCACACGCGGCGTTCCTCGGCAGCTCTTGCAGGGATCTTCGCCGTCCGTTCCGGTGATTGGCGCAAGCCAGCTTCCACAGATCCAGTTTTCGTCGGGCAACGCTCGCGCGCTTCAGCAATTCAGCCGCGAAATGTTTTCGTTCGCCAACGAACAGCAAGATCAGCTTGACGCGCAAGCATCGGCTGAAGCATCGAACGCGGGCGCAAAGGACGGCGCGACGGGCGATTATGCGGTGCAGGATTACGGCACCATTCGCGGCCGGGCTTACAACAAAGCAGCTCTCGAGACGTTCGCGGCCAATGTCGATACGGCCGGCGCGGTGAAGCTCAATCAGCTTCAACAGCAATATTACAACGATCCCGACCAGATCGAACAGAAAATGAAGGAATGGACGGACGGCTATTCCCAGGAGCTTGAGGGGAAAGACCCGGCGGCCGCTGCTCTGTTCCGCAATCGTCAGACGATCCGCACCATGCCGGCGGTAGAGCAAGCGCGCGACACGGCCTATAAGCTGACGCGCGACGAAGCAGACGCGGCCAACATCGAAAACGAAGCAGCGATGAGGGCGGAAATCAAGGGCTATGCCGGCGATCTGTTTTCGGAAAACCCGGAACGCTCGGGCGCGGCTGCGAAGGCTGTCGGCATGCTTCAGGCCGATTACATGCGGACATATACCGCCGTCGATCCGACGACTGGCAAACCGCTTTACTCCCCGACCGAGATCGCCAAGGCCAAAAAGGGTTTTGTCGACATGACGATGAGTTCCGCATCGCTGGCATGGTTCGATGAACAGCCAGACAAGGCCGGCGCATACCTGAAATTCACGCAAGGCGACTTTGCAATCAAGCTGAAGGAAAATCTCGGCTCGGCAAAGATCGTGATGGCGAACGCTGGTAAGCGCCGCTTGCCGCTTCAGGAAAAGCTTTCGTCACAGCTTCAGGCGGCCGCTTCCTCGCTTGGTCCCGGCTACGACGTGCAGGTAATTTCGGGCGGGCAGGTCACGAAGGCTGAAGCAGCGGCCGGCCTCGGGCAGCGAACCGGATCGGAACGCCACGATCACGGCGGTGCCGGTGATGTGCGGATCATGTTCAACGGCAAGCCTGTGACGCCTGCGGAAAATCGCAAGCTCTATTTGCAGTTTGCGGAAAACGCTGCGGCGGCCGGCGTGACCGGCATCGGCATTGATGAGGGCGGCCAATACATTCACTTGGGCGGCGGGCCTAAGTCTGCATGGGGTTACGGCAAGGAAGGCGGTCGATCGAAGTACCTGCCAGACGATTTCAAGGCTGCGGTTGAACGCGGCTGGATGGGCGAACCGCTCGGCACGAAGCCGTCTGAGGTTGACGTGAAGGTGCGCGAAACCCTGTCGGCGCAAGCCCTCGACGGCATCGAAACCGAAATGCGGCAGCGCATGGTTTTCCGCAACCAGATGGCCGATCGCACGGCGCAACAGGAAGCCAAGCGGGTCGAGGCAATCCAAGAAAAGAACGCGGCAGATCTGATGTTTCGTTCGTTCGGCGTCGGGGCTAAAGATCCTGACACTGGCGAGACGATCGCGCCGCCAACGCGGGAAAACGTGATCCAGGCCGAACGCATGGGCCTGATCAAGCCGAACGATGGCATCGCGATCATGAAGGCAATCACCACGGAACGGCCGGAAGTTTCCGATGAACCGACGAAGCGAGACTTCATGCGCCGCGTCTACAATAACGAGGATATCTACAGCGACGTGATCGCCGCGCAAGACAAGCTGTCAACGAAAGACGTTGCGGATCTGCTCGGCAAAAATCAGTCGCTTGTGCGCGGAAGGCTTGGTGAGTTCAACGAAGATCAGAAATTCCAATATGGATTGCTGGAAGATCGCTTGGGCGGCAAGGGGCTGTTCGACAAGTTCGATCAGGGCAAGGCCGATCGTGCGGCCATGGCAAAAGACGAGTTTCGCCGTCGCGTCATGGACCCGGAAAACAAGGAAACCCCGGCGCAAATCGTGGAGGACATCGCCAACCGGGCGATCAGTGATATGGGTTCTCTCGATACATCGGCGCTCGGCCGCATGGTCCCGCCGCGCTTCTCTGTTGCAAAGCCTGATCGGCCGGGCCGTCTCGACGTGAAGCAATCGGCCATGGCGCTGCAAGCGGCAAAGACTGCCGGCACCTTGACAGAAAGCCAGTTCAACGCGGAAGTGGCGCGGCTGAAGGCTTGGGACGAAAAGCAAAAACTGGTCGAACAGCAAGAAGCCGCAAAACCAAAGAAGGCTAAATGAACATGGAAACCGCAATCAACCCCCGCATGTCGATCGGCGCACCTTCCTCCGAAGACGACGCCGTTGCGACCTACACTCAGGTTGCCGAAAACCGCGTTGCCTCCGAACTCGATAGCTGGTTCAAGACGACGATCGGGGAGGCTCCGGCCAAGCCGGCCGGTGCAGCGCCGGCCGCCGCTGGATCTTCCGGCAATCCCGATCTCGATGCGCTGATGAATGGCGGTGTGGAAGCGCCTCCCGCTGCGGCAATTTCTGGCCTTCGCCCTTTCAACCCTGGGGAAATGAGGGATAACGGGAACGGCAGCTATTCCACAGAGATCACGACGACGTGGCAGACGCCGGACGGCGCGTGGGTAAATGTCCCTTCACTCTGGAAAGACCCTTCCGGCAAGAACGTTCAGTTCAACCCCGATGATGAAGATGGGATACTCGGTGCGATGCAGGAATTTGAGGCGATGGGTGGGCAAGCCTTCCCGCGCTTCAAGTCGGTGGATGAAGCTACGGCATTCGCAGAAAAGCGATCTGCATCGGGCGGTGCGTCATCTGGCGATGCGCAGCTTGCCGGCTACACCCCTGTCCCGGAAGAAAAGAGCCTAGCAAGCTCCGTAGCGAGCACTTTGCTTTCTGTGGGCAAGGATGTGGGCGCGGGCCTTGCGAGCGCACCGAGGCAGGTTGTGGGCGGCGTGATAGATGCTTTCGGTGAAATGGATCAGTTCATGCAAGAGCTTGTTCCGATCGGCGGCATGGAGCTGTTCGACGCGGAAGGCAATTTTGACCCGTCGTTGATCTCTGCCGACGAAATGAAGGCGCAGAACAAGGCCGAACAAGATCTGTTTTCCAAGATCGCGCCGGCCAATCCTGACACAGTGACGGGCCAGTTCGTGCGCTCGACGGCGCAATTCCTGACGGGCTTCATTCCTGGCATGCAGGCAACCAAGGGCATGCAGGCGATGAAGGGCGGGGCGATGCTTTCCAGCATGGCGGCCGGTGCCGTGGCCGATATGGTCGTTTTCGATCCGAACGAAGATCGTTTGTCCACGTTTCTAAACCAGATCCCGGCGCTATCGTCTGTCGTTCCCGACTGGCTGGCATCGACCGATGACGAAAATTCCCCGTTGATGGGCCGCGTCAAGAATGCGATCGAGGGCGCTGGCTTGGGCATGGCGACCGATGGCCTCGTTACCGCGTTCAAATATTACAAGGCGGCTCGCGCTGCCAAGGCTGCAAACAAGCTGGAAGCGGATCCGCTCGGCGCAACCGTCGAAGCCGCGAAAGACGAACTGAAGGCGGCCGCTCGAACTGAGCTTGTGCAGGACATTCCCGACGAAGCATTGCACGGCCTGGGGGATGCCGCGCCGGATGCGCCGCTGATCGTGGAAGCTCCAATGTCCGAAACAGCATCGGCCGCATTCACCCGCCTTGGTGAAGCGAAGATCCGATCCGAAAAGGCGATCGTTGACAACAACGCACTGACGGCGATCAACGATATCAGCCAGCGGTTTGCCAAGGGTGCCGCGCCCGGCCGCGATCCGATGGATGAAATGATCGACAACCTGCGGTCAAGCGCCGGCATCAACGCGAAGATCCCGCGCCGGCCGGTTAGCGAAATCGTCAAGGGCTTGGGCGGCGTCGATCCTACGTCGTCATTCGCTGGCGATCTGCGGTCGCGCGGCATCACTGCCAAGAGCTTTCCCGGCCTGTTCAAGAAGGACGGCGGGTTGAAGTCGCTCGACAATATTCCGGCTTCGGAACACCCGATCTTCACGGCGCGAAACTCGATCGACCCCGATACGGGCTATATCCCTCAACAGGATTTCATCGACGGTCTGGAAGCAGAGCTGAAGGGCGATCCGTGGATGACGGCCGAAACCCAGGCGCGTTATGACGATATGATTGCGCCGCTGGAGGATCTCGAAAAGCATCTGGATCAGCTCGGCATCGACTACAAGAACATGTCGAACGAAAGCGTCAAGGCGCGCATTACGCAGATCGCAGACGAGGAAGCGGCCGCCGCCCGCGTAAGTGAGCGCGCGCCTGAAGGTGCGGAAACTGCCGGGCCGGAACGGTGGGACGAAGAAGCCGTCGCCAAAGCCACGGCTGACGGCGTAGATCCTGCGATTATCGCTGCTCACTCCCCGCCGAAAGTCTACATCAACTTGGCCCGGATCAACTCGGCCGACGACGTGAAAGCCACGCTGCAAACCATGCTCGATATGGACGCGGCGAATGTTGTCGACAAAACGCGCGGTGTCGTTTCCAATCAACAGACGATCAAGGAAAGCTCCCAGGAATACCGGGATCTAAACGACCTGATCGGCCGCCCTCCTGGCCCGATGAATGCAGCGCAAGCCGTCGCTGCCCGCAAGCTGCTGGCGTCTTCGGGCGAACAGATCGTCCAGCTTGCCAAGGTCGCGCAAGCGCCGAACGCCACGCCTGCGGATCTGTTCGCCTTCCGCCGGGCCATGGCCGTGCACTATGCCATTCAGTCGGAAGTGGTTGCTGCGCGCACCGAAACCGCGCGGGCGCTTCAGTCGTGGGCAATCCCGGCCGGCGCGTCGAAGGCTCGATCGCAAGCAATCGCGGAACTGATCAGCTTCGGCGGCGGTGCTGGCGACATTCAGGAGCTTGCAAAGGCCGTCGCTACGGCTGACAGCGCAACGAAAATTAACGTCATGGCGCGGGAACTCGGTCGGGGTAAATTCGGCAAAGCCATGTATCAGGTTTGGATCAACGGCCTTCTTTCCTCGCCCAAAACCCACGCGGTCAACATCCTGTCAAACTCGATGGTAGCTTTTTATGCGATCCCCGAAAGGTACATGGCGGCCGGGATCTCCAAAGCGTTTTACAATGGCGAGATCGAGGCGGGCGAAGCGGTCGCGCAAGCCTTTGGTCTGATGAAGGGCATCCGCGACGGCGCGCGGCTGGTCGCGCTTGGCAACAAGGCGGAAGGCCGAGGCGGCGTGTCGGACGTGTTCGACAACTTCGCCAAAACTGACGGCGTGACACCGAACGCAATCAGCTCCGAAGCGTTCGGCCTCGATCCTGCCGGCGGCTTCGGGTACGGCATCGATATCCTGTCGAAGATCGTCAACGCTCCCGGCTCGGCGCTGAATGCGGAAGACAAGTTTTTCAAAACGATTGGCTATCGCATGGAACTGAATGCGCTGGCGCACCGCACGGCGGCCGGCGAAGGGCTGGAAGGGAAAGAGTTTGCCTCCCGCGTGGTCGATATCCTCAACAATCCGCCGGAACAACTAAAGGCTGATGCTCTCGACACGGCAGCATATCAGACCTTCACAAACCCGCTTTCGGCCAAGGCGCGGCAGGCGTTGGGCGGGATCAACGGGATCAAGTATGTTGGTTCGGTGTTCCGCGTCGTGGTTCCGTTCGTCAAGACCCCGACCAACATTCTGAAGTTCACGTTTGCCCGCACGCCTCTGGCCTATATGTCCGGCATAATTCAAGCCGACATCAAAGCCGGCGGCCCGCGCGCCGCGCAAGCTCATGCCCGCGTTGCGATGGGTACAATGATCCTCATGAGCGTGGTTGATATGGCAATGGAAGGGACGATAACCGGGGCCGGGCCGATGGGTGGGAACACGGCCGAAACGCAAAAGCTCCGAAAAGCGAAGATGGATACCGGGTGGATGCCCTACTCGGTCAAGGTCGGTGATCGCTGGTATCAGTATAACCGTCTTGATCCTATCGCCTCGATCATCGGCCTGGGTGCGGACATGGCGGAAATCGGGACGAATGCGGATGAAGCAGATTTCGAAACGCTTGTAGCCGGCGGGGCAATTGCTCTTGCTCAAAACCTCGCGTCGAAAACCTACATGCGCGGGATCTACGATTTCATCGGGAACATCGATCCGAACAATCCTTCGTCGGATCTCGGCGGCTACCTGACGAACCTGACGACGGGCCTTGTTCCCTATTCGTCATTCCTCCGCAATCTTAACGGCGTGACAGATGACGTGATGAGGGAAACCCGAACCACGACTTACGGCGATGACAGCAAGATTGATCAGGTCGCAACCTATCTGGACAATTTCCAGAACAAGATCCGCAAAGGCATTCCGGGCCTGTCCGATGAACTGCCGCCGATGCGGGATTTGTGGGGCGAGGAAATCACCAAGGCATCCGGCATCGGGTGGGCCTGGGACTTCGTGTCTCCGATCGCCTCGAAAGCCGACGATCCCGATCCGGTGACGAAGATCATCCTTGATAACCGTGTCGACATTTCTTCAGCTCCTCGCGTGATTGCCGGGGTGAAGCTGTCGGCCGCCGAATATTCCGAGTTTGTTGAGCTGGCCGGCAAGCCCGCGAAGGAACAGCTTGACGAACTGATCACGGCTCCCGGCTTCGACAAGCTGACTGACGGTCCGGACGGCATGAAGGCGGAAATCATTCGCGACGTGGTGAACGGTGCGCGGGAACGTGCCGCTGCGATGATGCAGCAAAAACACCCTGAATTGCGGGAAAGGTCATTCGCCGCTAAACAAGAGCAAATGCGCTCGCTCACAGGTCAATAAGGAAATCTGGAAAATGGTCGATATCCCCATCAATGCGACTGAGGCTTTCACAGTCGTTGACGTGACAGTGAACGGTCAAACTGTGTTTGCTTACGACTTTCTGATTTTCACTGCCGATCAGATGAGCGCCGCATACACGTCGCCGGCTGGCGTCGTTACTCCGTTGACGTTGGGGGTGAACTTCACAGTTTCGGGAATGAATAATCCCGGCGGCGGCGACATCACTTTAGCCGGGTTCCCTACTTTGGTCGGCGGCAAGGTGACGATGCTCCGACAGACGCCAATCGTGCGGCCGGCAGACTATCAGCAGGCGGGGGATTTCTTCGCTGTAACGATCAACCGCGAGCTTGATATCGGCCGCATGATCGACCAAGAGCTTGCCCGCGACTTGGCGCGTTCGCACAAAGCCCCGGCGGGGCAGGATGGCGGTACTTTTTCCGCTGCCGACATCGGAAACGCTCAAGCGAATGCAGCGGCAGCACAGGCCGCCGCCGATCGGGCGGAGGCCGCCGCCATTTTGCTGGCTGACATCGTGGTTGATATTCGCGAGTTTGGTGCGAGGCGAGGAGAAGATTGCACGGCGGCACTTCAGGCAGCTTTGATTGCCGGCGCGGCTCGCGGCCAAATGGTTTACACCCCTTCCGGGGAATGGCTTGCCAGCGGGACATGCACATATCCGCTTGATTGCCCTGGCATGGTCGGTGAAGGTGATAGCTCTCACTGGAAGCTAACTGCAAATTTGCCGTTGATTTCGCTTGTCACGAACATCAACATTTACGGCAAGATCTTTTCGAACTTTAAAGTTTCCGGTGTGTTCGCGGGCGGTGCGGCTCGTGACGATAGCCGGTTTCTGAAGATCACAGGTTCCGGCTCGTTTGGCTTCGGCCGATTTCGCAATCTCTATTTCGAGGCGCTTTATGCGGGCGTGGAATTTAACACTGACCCGATCGTCACAAGCTACGGCCTTGAAAGCCAGTCCGGTTGGAACAAATTCGAAAACTGCACTTTCTGGTACGGCTCGCGCACGATGGTCTACGGCGTGTTGTTCAAGCGCGGATCGAGCACGGGCAACAGCTTCCCGAAGTGCCAAGCGTCGTGCGAGGGTTCTGCATTGCGCTACGAGGGCGCTGGCTGTGTCGTTGGCGATATCATCTACGACGGGGATCATCTTGGAACGGGCTACATTGCTTCGTTCGGTCCTGGGATTGTTTACAATCGCTCTATGTCTTTTGAAGGCCAAGTGGATGCCGGGTCGGCTGGCGTTCTGAAATTCGATGCGGGGCAGACAGTCCAGCCTAACAACATCAAGGCGCGCGGAACATTCGGCGGTAGCCAGCAATGGGCGAATGTTCCGCCGCTTCGAAATTCCCATATCGATGACCTGGGTCATAGTCGGTGGGCTGCTGGCGGTCATATCTACAACACGGCAACGGCCGGGGCGCAGGTGCTTTCGTTGTGGGATATCGAACTCGCGCAGCTTTCAGGCTGCGAAATCACGGTCCTTGTTGATGGAGTTCTCGGCGGCGTCGAGGCCGGATATGTAAAACGCGTATTCAAGGTGACGCGCTTGGGCGGTGACGTTCGCGTCATTCCTTTGGCTGAAACTCAAATGGCGGATGCGTCGGGGGCTGTGCCGGTCGGTTGGCCTACGCTGTCGTTTGCCGTAAACGGCGCGCACATCGTGATCAAAGTAACGTTCACGCCGAACGGTCAAGTTTCAAATCTCAACACAAATATTGTGGTTGAGGGCGGAAGCCATAGAGTGCAGCGCGTGGCCGGAACGGTCGAGCTTTAACCGAAGGAAAATCGAAATGCGCAAGATCAACGAAGAAGGCAAGTCCACGCTGAAGCGGTTCGAAGCCTTTATCCCGTTCGCCTACGACGATGCGGACGGACCGAAAAACCGCCGCCGCATCAAGCCGGGCGACACGGTGCGCGGCACTCTGACAATCGGCTACGGTCACACAGGGCGAGACGTGACGCCGGGCCTGACGATCGATGAAGCCCGCGCCGATCAGCTCCTATCGCTGGATCTGGCTTCGGCAGAAAGCGCCGTCTTCCGGCTGGTCCATGTGCCTTTGACGGACAACCAGTTCGCCGCGCTGGTATCGTTCGCCTTCAATGCCGGCAATGGTGCGCTAGAAGGCTCCACGCTCCTGAAGAAGCTCAACGCCGGCAATTATGAGGCGGTGCCGGGCGAGCTGATGAAGTGGACGAAAACCACGATCGCCGGCAAGAAGGTGCAGAGCAATGGCCTGGTGAACCGTCGCGCCGCTGAAGCCGGGCTGTGGGCCAAGGGCGCTTTCATCCAGTCGAGCGGCACGCCGGCCTTGATGGAAAAGCCTCCGCTGATCTCGGGCAATGCGGTGGCGCTCGGCACGGCCGCGCTCTCGGGCGGCGCGCTTCAGTACGTGCCGACAACTGGCCCGGTTGCCTATGCTCTCGCCGCGTTGATGGTCGGGGCAGGGTGCTTCCTGCTCTACCGCTATGTCTTCAAGAGGGTGGGGAATTGAGGCTCTATATTTATCTCGCGCTTGGGGCCGCCGTTTTGGCGGCCTTCGGCGTTATCGCCCTGAAGATCAGCAAGAGCGCAACCGATAGCGTGCTGCTCAAAATCGAAAAAGGAAACTCCGATGTCACGAACAAGGCTAATCGCGGCGGCATGTCTTGGACTGAATGCGATCGCGTCGGTGGGGTGTACGACTTCACTTCCAGTCAATGCGCTGTCCCTGACAGGGGTGGTCGGTAGCGCGCTCGCCGGTACGCAAGGTAAGACCGTGACAGACCAGGGACGGATTGACGAAACCGTTGCACGGCTTTGCGGCTCCGGGGTATACGGGGCTGACCTCTGCGCGAAGCAGACGGCCGCGACCAAAGCCCGGCGCGACGAACTGAGGGCAGGGAAATGACCAATCCAATGAGCCAGATCAAGGAAACCTTTTCTCGCATCGGATCTCTGATCAACTTTTCCACCATGGTAATCGTTTTCCTGGGGCTTTTCGTGGCTTACGGCGTGACGACTGCCAACACGGCAAATGCTATCAGCGGCCTTGCCGATCGCATTGATCAGGTTGTCGCTAAAGAAGACGGCCGTTGGTTATCGCATGCGGATCTGCACAAGGAACGCAACGGCGAAGTGAAGGCGCGGGAGGGTTCGGTTGACACGCGGTTGTCGTCTCTCGAAAAGAGTTCAAGCGATATCGCGGCGAAGAACGATCAGATCAATTACCGTCTGACCGTCAACGAACAGCAAACCAAAAGCGTGCTGGATGCGCTCAAAGAACTGACAAGCACGATCAACGAAATGAAAGGCGACATTCGCGTGATCGTCGCTCGCGGTGATGAAGCCGCCACACCAAAGCGCAAGCCATAAGAAAGGCCGGCTAAATGCCGGCCGCTCTCTCTATCGCCATTTTCTTGAGGCTGCGCCATGCGGCCATGCACATTTCAGCATCAAAACGCTTGCCATATTTCTTCCATCGCCGCTTCATTCTGGCGTAGGCTTTGCGGCGCATGGTCGGCACTTCTCGCCAATGCTCTTGGCAAATCCACTCCGAGATATGCAGATCATCCTTGTGGGTTCGCCGGCAGAATGGCACGCAACACGCGATCCTCATACCCGCCCCCGCTTCCCGACCAGATACGGCCGCTTCTCGACATAGGCCGCCGGATCATTCCAGCTCTGCCGCAAGCCCGGCCGCTCCTTATCCTCCGCATGCCATTCCTCGGCTAGCCGACACATGACGGACCAAAGCCCCTTTGCGCCCAGGCGGCGATATCTCATCTGCATGAAGAAATCATAAAGGATCTTGCCGCGCTCCTGTCGGCGGAAGTCGTACGCATTGCGATGCGCGGGACAACAGAAACGGCTCTTGGCTGTTCCCGCCTCATACGCCACCCCGCATTCATCGCAACGCTTGGGGAAGGTGTCTTTGCCTGCAAACTCGATCCGCTTCATGGCGGCCCCCTGCTGTGGTGTAAAATTTATTTTAATAGCAGCGCATGCCGCCGGGTAAAGTCCCGCCGTGCTGCATAATGAGCACCGCCGCAAGCATCCCACAGAATGCAGAGGACGATATCAGCACAGCGATAACCATGGTGTGTGTCTTGGCGCTATTCCAAGCGATCAGGGCGGTCAAGCTTTCGCGCGTCATGGATCTTTTTCCTTTCGTGTGGTGGGACTTCCGACCATAGCCGCGTCGGCTTAATTTTTGGTAAAGGCTGGCCGGGTAAAAGCTTCAACACGATGCCGCGCGTACTGCCGTGCAGGATTTCCAGAACGCCGCGTTTCTTCATCGACATGACGCAACGGAAAACATTCATGTGCGCCATGCCCAGGAGCTTTCCCATTTCCCGGTACGTGGGCGGGTAGCCTCGCTCTTGAACGAACTGGAAAATCAATTCATGGATGCGCTGCTGATTGACCGGAAGGCCACCCTTCCTTGACGCCGGGGCAAGTTCGACCATCATCTGATAGACGGCGGAAACGAGGCGTTTATTACGCGCCTCGGAACCTTTCGGCATTGTCTCGACCAACATAGCCGCCGCCTCGATCATATCGTGTGTTGGCATGGTCGGAACGATTTTCCATTCGTCCTTCACTTTACGGGTATCATCATTGTTCCGATGCCGGAACGGTGAGCGCGGCAAACGGCGGAAAATCCAGTTTCGCCAATTGCCAGCAAGTTCATGCCCGATCCGGGGCGATTTCCTATCGTTCCGTCTGGCCGCTCAAACTTTATTCTCCCATTGAAGAACAAGACGGCATCGCATTTGTCCGCGATTTCCTGCCACCATGGCGCGCTTGTTCTGTCTGGAAGCAGAGCAAGGCCGTTCCCATGGGTTATGAATTTTCGCAACCATTTGGCCTTGTCAGATCTCCCGCCAAATGGCGGGTTCATCCAGACGAGGCCGCCCCATGGCTTAGATAAACTGTCTTCGAATATCCATTCTTTGCATGGTACATATCGCGGCCCCTCGATCGGCGCTGCAACATCCATATCAAAGACTACGCCAAGCGCCTCAAAGACAAATTTCGGCGTATACCAATCGTCACTTTCCCCGCGCTTTTCGTGGTGCTTCATCACCTATCCCCTGGAAAGCCGTCGTCTTCGTAGGGATCAGCTGGCTTGTCGGCGGGCTTGTCAAACTTTCCGATGTCGCCCGGCTCGCGATCGGCGTCGTCATCGCCGGCCACAAGATCCGCGTCAGACGCAATGCGCTTCAGCCGATCAAGGTTCTTTTGCAGCTCGGCGCGATCGGCGGTCACTGTCTTGTTGTCGCCTTCGGGACCGGCATTCCTCCATGCTGCCATCCATGCGGTTTTGAATACCTCGCTCCCGCTGCTGGCCGCGTCTTCAAGGTTATGGACGATAGCGAGGATCTTGCTTGTGTCCTGGCCCTTGCCGGCCTCTTGCATCAAAAGCGCGCCGTGCTCGACTGTGACGCGCTCGCCCTGGCGAATGTATTTCTGGAAGGGCTTGGGAACCTTTTGAAACTCTGCAATCCCTTCGTCGCGCATGTGGATCGAAATCATGAACTCATATGGGAGATTGCTTTCGCAGACCGGAAGAACGATGCGCGTCGGTGGCTTGGTGTCCGTGTCGACAATCGTTTTCTCGCGGATGCAGAAAATCATATGAGCGCCACACGAAAGAGCCGTTCGGATAAATCGGTTGTGCTGCATTTTTGGTCGCACCCACTTCATGCGCTTGTTGGTGCCGCGCGCTTCTTCCTGATCTGCAAAGTCCAGCATCCCGCCGACTGCCTCATGTTCGTGGCTCGCGCTGTCGATGATGATGCAATCAATCCCGTGGCTGATGAACTCTTTCACGGCCAGCCTGAAGCGATCAGACGAGTAAGGCTCGATAAGATCAAGGTGCTCAAACCCGCCAATGTCGGGATCGTCAGCATAGACCAGCGAGCGGCCGCCCTCGGCGTCAATCACTCCGATGCGACCCTTTGGCCCGACAAGGCCGCGCGCGAAAAGGAGTGCCGAATATGTCTTGCCGGAACCTGGGCCGCCGATGAATGCGGCAAAGACCGGGGCGGCTTCACGGCTTGCTCTTTTGATTTGAAACATGGTTATTTCCTCTCAACCCGATGGGCGGCGGCGAATACCGGCCGCGCTTCATCATGTCTGCTGTGTTTTGCTTGTGGGTGCCGGCATAAAGGTGGCTCGGCTCGATGCAGAATGTCATATCGCAGCGATGCAATCCAAGCTGATCATCTGCCAACTCGATGCCGGCGCACTTCATTGCAACGCGGTGGGCTTGGTGAGACTTCCCATCGATCGTAAGCTTGCCATAGTTCTGCTTATTGACTGCGCCGATCCAGATTTTGCAGCCGGTATTTGGCTCTGGTATCGACAAGAAATCTAGCCGATCTTGCAGGCTTGAACCTTTGGGAAGTCTCCGCATGGGTTTTATTCCTCCGCTAAAATCCATCTGGCGGCGCTGAAGTCCTGATCGTCAAAGTCTTTCCATACTGCCGGCTGATGCCAAGGCTTGTCGCGGCCGTGGGTTTTCATGTAGCCGTCGAACATGTCCAGCGCCCGGTTGGTTTCCTGCTTTGCCGCACGGAAATAGGCGTTCAAGTTTCCGCTTGCGTCGTGGCTGACAAAGCGCCGGGGTGTGATATTAGCAATTCCCGAAGCTTCTATGAAGACATACCAGAACGGAACGATCTGATCCGTCTCGGCCAATGCCAGCATTTCGGCAAAGTCTTCCTCCCGCATCTGCGATTTGAACGCCTCCTGCCCCTTGGCCTTGATCGCAGCTTTCATCGCCTGCAACCCGACCTGATACCAGTAAGCTTTGACGTGATATTTCATCTGCGCGACGGTGTGAGCAACAAGCGTTTCCGTGTCCTTTGACATAGAGTTCGCCATGGTTTTCCAGTCATACGCTTGACCTTCAAAAAGCCGGTCGATCTTCAGCTTGCGGCGTCGGCCGGCTTTGTCCGTCCAGAAAAACGACACTTCGTTGATGCCGCCGCGCATGCCGCCGATGCGGTCTAGCACGCCGGTTTCGCGCATGGCGTCGATCATCTTTCCAACCTTCGTCGCGTCGTCGGCCTTGATCCAGATCGTGTCTTCCGGGTACTTCGCCTTGAAGGCTTTGCCATCCGTTTTTGCGAAGCTCATATCCTTGGGCTTGACGACAATTTTGTTTTTCTGGCCGGAAATCAGATCGTGGAAATAGTTGCCGCGCGTGATGGCGGCCGTTTCCTTTTCGTCAAATTCTTCGCGGTTGCGGTTCTTGTTGAACGCGCTGTTCTCGTAGAACTTGAGCGGCGACTGAAGCAGATCGCAAATGCCGCTGGCACCCATGGCCGTGTCG